>ULRI01066656.1_pt1 | contig 19048 bp, 14 predicted proteins | sample 1955291 | NCBI WGS metagenome assembly ULRI01 (sample SAMEA4835678, study PRJEB28245) | human gut metagenome | biome: gut microbiome; material: fecal sample | place: Denmark | collected 2008
GCAAGGGCGGCGCAAGCCTCTGCCACGGCAAGAATGCCGAGAACCTCATCATCAAGGTGCCGCTGGGCACCGTGATCAAGGACGCGGAGAGCGGGCTGGTCATCGCGGACCTGTCCGACCACACCCCCGTCACCATCGCAAAGGGCGGCCGCGGCGGCTACGGCAACGCACATTTTGCAACGCCTACCCGCCAGATCCCCAAGTTTGCCAAGCCCGGTATGCCCGGCGAGGACATCCAGGTGACGCTGGAGCTGAAGCTGATCGCTGATGTGGGCCTGATCGGCTTCCCCAATGTGGGTAAGTCTACCCTCATCTCTACCATCAGCGCGGCCAAGCCCAAGATTGCAAACTATCACTTCACCACGCTGGTGCCCACCCTGGGTGTCGTGTCGGTGGGTGAGGGCGCAAGCTTTGTCTGTGCCGACATCCCCGGCCTGATCGAGGGTGCCAGCGAGGGCATTGGTCTGGGCCACGACTTCCTGCGCCATGTGGAGCGCTGCCGCCTGCTGCTGCATGTGGTGGATGTCTCCGGCAGCGAGTGCCGTGAGCCGGTGGAGGACTTTGAAAAGATCAACGAGGAGCTGGCAAAGTTCAGCCCCGAGCTGGCACAGCGCCCCCAGATCGTGGTGGGCAACAAGTGCGACCTGGCCACCGAGGAGCAGATCGAGAGCTTCCGCAGCTATGTGGAGGGCAAGGGCCTGACCTTTGTGCCCATCTCTGCCGCCACCATGCAGGGCGTGCGGGAGCTGCCGGGCCTGGTCTACAACCGCCTGAAGGATATCCCGCCGGTGCCCGTGTTCACCCCCGAGTACAAGAAGCCCGAGCCCAAGGCCAACGACCGTGCTTATACCATCCAGCGGCTGGAGGCCCATGTGTGGAGCATCGATGCGCCCTGGCTGGAGTATATCCTGGCCGGCAGCAATGTGGATGACTACGAGAGCCTGCAGTATTTCCAGCGTCAGCTGGATGAGAGCGGCATCCTGACCGAACTGGTGGAAAAGGGCGTGCAGGAGAACGACACCATCCTCATTGGTGAGTATCAGTTCGATTATATCTTCTAAAGGAAAGGTTTCAGCTCTGTCCAACCTCTCCGTCATCATCGCTTCGCTCGATGCCACCTCCCCTAGTAGGGGAGGCCTTGGCATATCGTCGCATTTTCGAGTGTTGGCGCTTCGCTACTTTTGGCCCTGCTGCCGTCGTTTTTTACCTTGCGGCAGATGATGGCTTTGGAGCCATAGGCGATGATAGCGAAAAATGAATCTTCTGCCAAAGGCTCCCCTACTAGGGGAGCTGTCACGGCGTTAGCCCGTGACTGAGAGGTTGAATGAAGGATCACCTGATCGGGAGGACAGAGACGAAGGGTATTACTACGATGAACGAATCGGAAACCATCGACCCCCGTGAGCTGAACCCGCTGGCGCTGGCCTTTGTGGGGGACAGCGTGCTGGAACTGCTGGTGCGCACCCGTCTGGCACGGCACCACCGGATGTCCGCAGGCAAGCTCAATGTGGAAAAGGTCAAGTATGTCTCGGCCCGGGCACAGTTCCGGGAGGAGCAGCTGCTGGAGCCGCTCTTCACAGAGGAGGAGCTAGCTGTGTTCAAGCGGGGCCGCAACGCCAGCAAGGCCAGTGTGGCCAAGCACGCTTCCCCCGAGGAATACCGCGCTTCCACCGGCTTTGAGTGCCTGCTGGGCTGGCTTTACCTCACCGGGCAGATGGCCCGTGTGGAAGAGCTGTTCGATGCCCTGTGGCAGCAGTTTGACCCGAACCAGAAATAAAACGCGAAAGCCCGCTGCTTTCCGCACTGGAAAACAGTGCAGGGAAGGCAGCGGGCTTTCTTATGCGGTGTTACTTCTTGTTCTTGGCACCCTCGTCGTCGGCACCCTTGGTATACTGGTTGGGGTGCTTGTGCTCGTTGGTGGTCTGATTGGTGGTGCGGTTCTGGCTCTGGTTCTTGCAGTTGTTCGTGCGGTTTTCGGTGCGATTCTCGCTGTGGTCCTTCATGGTTCGTTACTCCTTTCGTGAGGGGGCTTTCCCTCACAGCCTTAGTTTTGCCGCGAACGGCGGCTTTATTCATGGGAGGATAAGCTTTCATGCCTACGGAATATTTTGAGCGCCGGGAGCGCGCTCTGCTGGGCGACCGGTTCGATGCTCTCTATGCCGCCCCGCAGGAGACTGCTGCCCGGGGCGTGACGGTCTCGGCCCTGCGTGCTGCGCCGGAGCAATTTGCCGCGCAGGCAGATTTTCCGGTGGAGCCCTCGCCCTTCTGCAAGGCGGGCTTTGTGGTGCAGGACCCCGCCTTCAAGCCCGGGCGGCACCCCTACCACCATGCGGGCGTGTTCTACTCGCAGGAGCCTTCCGCTTCCAGTGCCGCGCCCCTGCTGGGGGTCCGGCCCGGGATGCGGGTGCTGGATACCTGCGCGGCCCCCGGCGGCAAGAGCAGCCAGCTGGCGGCAGCGCTGGGCGGGCAGGGGCTGCTGGTGAGCAACGAGTTCGTTGCCGCCCGCGCCGAGGTGCTCCGGAGCAATCTGGAGCGGATGGGTGTGCCCAACGCCGTGGTGCTGAACGAGGACACCGGCCGCATTGCCGCCGCTCTGCCGGAGTTTTTTGACCGTGTTCTCGTGGATGCACCCTGCTCCGGCGAGGGGATGTTCCGCAAGGAAGCCGTGGCTGTGACCCAGCACTGTGAAGCGCTGGTGAAGCAGTGCGCCGCACTGGGGGCACAGATCCTGGACAACGCGGCGGCCTGCCTGGCCCCCGGCGGCGAGATGATCTATTCCACCTGCACCTTTGCCCCGGAAGAGGACGAGGGACAGGTGGCGGCGTTTTTGCAGCGCCACCCGGAGTTCACGCTGGCCGATGTGTTCGGCAATGTGGATTACAGCTTTGGCAGCCCGGGTGAGGCAAACCGCACCGGCGGCCTGCCGCTGGATGTGAGCAAAGTGCGCCGGATCTGGCCCTGTCAGGGCGGCGAGGGGCATTTTATTGCCCGGTTGGTCAAGGCTGGCACGCCGCGGGCGCTGCCTGCCCCCGGAACCTATACGGCAGAGGAAGAGCTCTGGCTGGCTGCTGCCGCAGAGCAGAGCAAAAAGCAGAAGGGAAGCAAGGGCGGCAAGCCTGCCAAGGCCCCGGATGCCCGCAGTGCCCGCCGGGAGAGCAGCCGTGCCCTGCGGGAGGCGGTGCAGGGCCGCAGCACCCGCAGCCGGGATGCCGGGGCAGGGGAGGCCACCCCGGCCCAGAGCCTTGCTGCATGGCAGGAGTTTGCCCGGCAGTATTTCCCGGCGCTGGCGGACCGCCCTGCCGTGGTGCATGGCGGCAGCGTTCTGCTGCCCGTACCCTTTCCGCAGACAGGACTGCATGTCCTGCGGGCGGGGGTGTTCGTGGGCAGCGTGCAGAAGGGCCGCTTCGTGCCGGAGCACCACCTGTTCACGGCGTTCGGTGCGCTCTGCACCAACCGCGAAGCACTGACCCTTGCCGACCCGCGGGTAACGGAGTATCTTTCCGGCCGTGAGATCGCCGCGGACACTGCCGCCGATGGCTGGTGCTGCGTGACCGTGGATGGCTGCCCCATGGGCGGCGGCAAGGTGTCGGGCGGACGGGTCAAAAACCATTACCCCAAGGCCCTGCGGCTGCTGTAAAACGGCCTGAAAAGCCGGTTTTCCAACACGAATAAGCGAAAAACACGCCCGGAGCCCTTGAATGGGATTCGTGATTGTGCTACAATAATAGAGTTAGATTTTGTGTGCTGCCACAAGCGGGCGACCACAGCCCGTCTGCCCGCAGGCGGAGATTTCGATAAAACTTTAGGAGGTTCCCATGTCTGGACATAGCAAATGGAACAACATTAAGCGCAAGAAGGAAAAGACCGATGGTGCAAGAGCAAAGGTCTTTACCAAGATCGGCCGTGAGATCAGCGTTGCCGTCCGTGACGGCGGCCCCAACCCGGCTTCCAACAGCAAGCTGGCTGACCTGATCGCCAAGGCAAAGCGCATGAGCGTGCCCAACGATAACATCCAGCGCATCATCAAGAAGGCTGAGGGCGGTGACAAGACCGAGTTCGAGGCCATCACCTACGAGGGCTATGGCCCCGGCGGCGTTGCTGTCATGGTCGAGACCCTGACCGACAACCGCAACCGTACCGCTGCCGACCTGCGCCACTACTTCGACAAGAACGGCGGCAACCTGGGCGCTATGGGCTGTGTGGCCTTCCTGTTCAGCCAGAAGGGTGTCATTGACATCTCTCTGGAGGATAAGGATGCCGACGAGGCCATGATGGATGCTCTGGATGCCGGTGCTGAGGACTTTGATGCAGGCGAAGAGGCTGCTGAGATCACCACCGATCCCGAGAACTACTCCGCTGTGGTCAAGGCCATGGAAGAGAAGGGCTACGAGATCCTGAGCGACGACCTGGCCATGGTCCCCATGACCACCACCCGCCTGACCGATCCCGATCAGCTCAAGGCAATGGGCAAGCTGCTGGATGCCCTGGAGGACAACGACGATGTCCAGAATGTCTGGCACAGCCTGGAGAACGAAGAGGACCTGCCGGAATAATGCTCCGCAGGGCTCTTTACTCCTGAAATAAGACGATGAAAAGCCGCTTTTTGTGTTATGATGCACAAAGAGCGGCTTTTTACATGGCGGAAGAAGCATCAGCAGGCAACCACGATCATCTACTTTGTCCTTAAGTGTTTAGAACCAGCCATGACGATGATATTTATCGATAATTGAAACTTTCTGAATTTCATGGTATACTTCTTTTAAGAAAGAGGGTGTTCGGATGCTTTATCCTTTTATGACCTTGAATGATGGGACGGAAATCGTTTATTCCTCGCCAATTCAGAATGGCAATCAGGAGCAGGTAAAGGTACAGATTGAAACACCTGTAGAAAACGGCTTTAAGTCGGCGACCTGTATTCTGCCGGGGTATTTGTGGACCAATAATGGCTATTCTGAAATGGAGATGGCGAGCCTGAAAGAGTTGGTCAAATCAACGGCACATCTTCTGATCCGCTTCTCGCATGAGGGGGGAATCGAAAGTGCCTAGTCTGTTCCGGCTGTTCGGTTATGTGATTTTCTTCTGGAGCAATGAAGGTGCACCGCTGGAACCGGTTCATGTCCATGTTGCAAAGGGTGTTCCGAATGCCAGTGCAACAAAGATCTGGATTACGGAAGCAGGAGGCTGTATCGTGGCCAACAATAACTCGAAGATTCCTGCCAGAACGTTGAGCGCAATTGTAGATGTTCTGGAAAGCCGTTCAAGCTACATTGTGGCACAGTGGAATGATGTGTTTGGTGAATCGAAGTTCTACTGCTGATATTGGTGCGAATTGAGCGCTGCCCCCTGTGAAAAAACTCAGAGGGCGGCGCTTTTTTGCTTTGCGGATTGCGCGGCGGGGGCAAATATGGTACAATAATTTGAAACAGACCACGAAGAAACGAGGTGGCGCACATGGAAGCAAAACGCATCTGCCCGTACTGCATGGGTGAGCTGGAAAACCGGGTGTCGGTTTGCCCGCACTGCGGCGAGGTACTGGCCGGGCGCAACCCGGCGGGCAGCCTGCCGGTGGGCACGCTGTTGGCCGGGCGGTATACCGTGGGCGAGATGCAGAGCATCGACGGCGAGGGCATCCTGTACCGGGGCGTGGAGAACGTCGGGCGGTTCCGGGTGACCATCAAGGAGTATATGCCCCTGACGCTGTCGGCGGAGCGGGGCACGGACGCGCTGCTCCGGCCCAAGCTGGGCAGCGAGGTGCTGTTCAAGACCACCCGGATGGACTTTGCTGATCTCTACCGCTCCATCCAGCGCATCACCCCCGCAAACGGTCTGGAGGCTGTGCTGGACGTGTTCGAGGAGAACAACACCGTCTACGCCGTGATGGAAAACCCCGGCGGCATCCCGCTGCAGCAGTGGCTGGATGAGCGTCCCAGCCCGGTTTCAGCTGAGACGGCCCGCAATATGCTGCAGCCTGTGTTTGACGGCGTGACGGCCATGCATCAGGTGGGGCTGGTGCACCGGGGCATCTGCCCGGAAAATATCCGGGTGCTGGAAAACGGCCGGGCACGCCTGACGGGCTACGCCACCGTGGGGCTGCGCACGGCGGGCAGCGGCCTGCACGAGCAGCTGTACGAGGGCTACTCGGCACCGGAGCAGTATTCCACCACCGAATTTGAGGGCCGTTACACTGACGAATACAGCCTTGCCGCTGTGGTTTACCGGATGGTCTGCGGGCAGAGCCCTGTTCCTGCGGCACAGCGGCTGGTGTCGGACTCCAACCCCCGCGCCCGCACGCTGGAACGGGCGGTGCCGGAGTATGTTTCGGATGTGCTCTGGATGGGCCTGCAGCTCGGGCCTGCCGAGCGCATCCAGACCGTGCCCCAGCTGTTCCAGGCACTGAGCAGCCAGGAGTATACCACGGAGCTTACCCAGACCCTGCAGCAGGCCGCGCCGCGCCCTCAGTCCACCGAGGAAGAGGAGCGGAAAAAGCATATACTCAGCCTGCGCAACCTGCTGGCGGCCATCCTGATCCTGCTGGCCATCCTGACGTTGCTCATCGTGTGGGGGCTGGTGAATCAGGGGCTGCACACCGCAAAGCCTGCGGAATCCACCCCGGCCTCCGAACCGGCCAGTTCGCTGGTGACAGAGCCGGTGAATCTGGCCCCGGATTTTGTGGGGATGGACTACGATTCGCAGGTGCGCAACAACAACAGCTATGCCGGGGATTACCTGTTCTATGTGACCATGGAATACAGTGATACTGTGGAAAAGGGCAAGATCATCCGTCAGACCCCCGAAGCCGGAGAGGTCATCGAAAAGGGCAGCACCATCGATCTGGTGGTCAGCCGCGGCCCACAGATGGTGGAGATGCCCAACGTGGCAGGCTTTACCCGGGACGGCGCGGAGCAGCAGCTGGCGCAGGTGGGGCTGAATGCGAGCTTCTATCCCATTTATAACGATGGCTCCTATGTTTCGGGCTGTGTGGCCTATTGCAGCGAGGAGCCCGGTGCCATGGTGGAGGTCGGCTCGACCATCATCGTCTATATGGCGGCAGAGGTCGAGGCCGAGGTGCCCGCCACCCCGCCCGAGACCACGACCCCTTCCGCCGGTACCACACCGTCTGCCGCGCAGACGGAGCCGCCGACCGGTGGGGCCGGTACCGAATACGATACGGATTGACGCAAAGCGGCCTGCCGGAGAGGGCAGGCCGCTTTTTTGATGAGAACGCTTGAAGAAAATGAATGATTCTGATAGAATTATATTAGAATCATTTAGGGGGTGCGCACTATGATCATTAAGTCGTCTACGGCGCTTCGCAATGACTACGGTTCCATTTCAAATCTGGCGCACGGAGCGGGCGAGCCAATCTACATTACAAAAAATGGAGAGGGTGACCTTGTTGTAATGAGCATTGAAGCATTCGAACAGCGGGAAGAGGCGTTGAAACTCCGGGCAAAGCTGGAAGCAGCGGAACAGGGAAGGCTTGCTGGTGCTCCGGCTTACACGCTGGAGGATTCCAGAAAACGGCTGGAGGAGATCTATCGTCGTGGCTAAGATCGAAATTCTGGAGTCGGCACAGCGGGAACTGGAAGCAATCGCAGAGCTTCACATGAATCTGGTAGGGCCGAATTCTGCCCGAAAAATCACGGATCGAATCTTGGATTCTCTTTCGCGGTTGGAACGTTTCCCGCTGTCGGGTTCGCTTCCAAGAGATGCCGAACTGCTGAAAAGCGGCTATCGCTATGTGATCGCCGGGCAGTATCTCTGCGTCTATCGGCTGATTGTGGATACTGTGTTCGTCTACCATATCGTGCATGGTGCAAGTAATTACCCGGTTTTGTTCAAACGGCTGCTGCAAGAAGAATTGAAGAGAGAAGATTGACGCAAAGCGGCCTGCCGGAGAGGGCGGGCCGCTGTTGCTGTTTCTGTGTGGGTTTGTCATTTGCAAGTGGCTTGACAGATGGTTCAAGGCCGGTAAGCACTAACCCCCAGCAAAGCAGGAAGCCCCGTCGGTATAGGCACTACCGATGGGGCTTCTTGCTGCTTGGTGATACCATGGATACGCACCAATTTACATTCGCGACCTTATTATGAGCTGCACAGGTGCAAAAGTCAAGGAGAAATCACCGCCTTCCTCGGGACGAAATGCAGGCTGAAAGGCCATTTTACCGGATATTCGACAATTTGCCTTAAAACATTGCCAAATGCTCCAAAATTTGTTACAATGGTGCTGATGATTTGTCCACCGTGGACAAAAAAGCAACGGATGCGTCCGGCTTTCCTGCCGGGGCAGATCTGCAGAACATATTTTTATAAGGAGGCTTTTGCAGATGAAAAAACGATTGATTAGTATGGCACTGGCAGTCAGTATGGCAGTCAGCATAATGCCTGCACCCGCTCTGGCAACGGTAGGGGGGGGGGTACAACCCCGGGAGATGATGCGATAACGCTGTCGGATGCAACGGGCGGCACTTCGAGCGGTACAGCTACACCGGTTTCAGATTTGACGGGGCTGAGAGCTGCTGCTACAAACGGCGGAAATGTCCAATTGAACGGCGATATTACGTTAACAGACACTCTCTCTATCAATAATAAAAAACTGAGCATTGATCTGAACGGCCACACCATTACAGCGGCAAGTAACCAGAGAGCGTTTAACATCTCGAATGGCGGCACGCTGGAAATCAAGGATAGTGTGGGCAATGGTATCATTCAGGGCAATGGTACGGTAACAGGTTCCGGCGGAGCAATCTATATGGAAGGCTCCGGCAGTGCCCTGACGATCAGTGGCGGCACCATTCAGGGCTTTACCGCAAGCACAAGCGGTGGCGGTGTGTACATGAGGGATGGCACCTTCAATATGACCGGAGGCGCAATTGAAAATTGTACAGCACCAGAAGGTGCAGGCGTAAAAATGTATCCTGACTCTGGGAATACCTGTACTTTTACCATGAGCGACTTGGCTGAAATCAAAAATTGCAGCAATGATGGTGTTTCGATTGCTTGGAGTGGAACGTCCAAGTTCATAATGAGTGGAGGAACCATCGACAACAACAAAGGATATGGTTTATGGACTTCCGCTCGTAGCAATACAGAGATCTTACTGAGTGGCGGCACCATTACAAACAGTGAACGCTATGATATGGTCATTCATACTGGTGTTCAGCTGCATGTAAATAATGCTACCGTCAGCGGAAAAATCCAAAACCGTGGAACGATTATCGGAACGGGGAATGCTGAGTTTACCGGAACAGTCGTAAATGAGTCTGCGGGAAAGATTGAAAGCGGAAAATTCAAAAGAATTGAAGATGCTTCCACTGCTGGTGTACGCAATGAGGTAGAATATGAGGCGTATGTCAAACTGATTGGCTACAGTTGGCCGGATGAATCAACCTTAAAAGCGATTCAAGACAAAGCGCATGGGAATGCTCAGCTCAAATTCCTGAGCTATGTGACACCGAACGGCATACCGAACGGCATGGAGAATACATTGACCATCCCCGAAGGCGTTACAGTTACTGTTGATCTGACGGGCAAGCAGGTTGCTGGAGAAAACGCCGAAAAGAAAATCATCAATTATGGTAATCTGACATTGATTGACAGTGGTACGGGTGGTACCCTGAACATTCCCATTGAAAACAACGGAACCCTGAACGCCAACGGCGGTACCGTAACTGGTGAAGTGACCAATAAGGGCACAATCACAACGACCGGAGAAAAGGCGACTCAATTCTCTGGAGGCGTGACAAACGAGAGCGATGGTAAAATTGAGAATGGTACGTTTTCCGGCGAAGTGACCAATAATGGCGCAATTAACGATGGTACGTTTTCCGGCAAGGTGACAAACAACGGAACCATTGGCAACGGCAACTTTACCGGTGCTGTGACCAATGAGAAAACCGGTGTGATCTCCGGCGGTAAGTTTGACGAAAGCAAGCTGACCAACAACGGCGGCACCCTGCCCCCGAAGCCGGGCGACAACAAGCCGGATGACACCAACAAGGACAATGACAAGAAGGAAGATACCGAACCGGTTGCTCCTGTTGTCAAGCGGTACGACCTGACCGTCAAGAACGCCGAAGTGACCGTGAAGGACGCTGACGGCAAGGCAGTGGAATTTACCAAGGCCGAGGACGGCACCCTGACGGCAAAAGTGCCGGAAAATGCCGAAGTGACGGTGAAATACACCGCCCCCACCGATGCGATTGTGTTTGACCTGTGGAGCATTATCAGTGATGCGAAGCTGGATGTGAACGTCAAGGAGAACCCCCTGACCTTCAAGATGCCTGCACAGGCTGTGACCATCGAGGCCATGACGCAGGATGCCACCATTGAAAGCGAAGGGCCCGGCGTGCTGGGTACCGCTGCCATGATCGGTGTTGCCGGTGCCGGTACGGCTGTGCTGGGTTATACCGGTTACATGATCGGCACGGAACTGTACCTGAACACTGTCCTGCCTGCCGGTGCAGCTATCCCCCAGAACACCACCGAACTGGCAAAACTCCTCTGGACTGAAGCTGGCAAACCCGCCCCTGCCGCTGTGATGGCTGAGGATGCCACCGACGAGCAGAAGGCTCTGACTTGGGCTGTTGAAAGCCAGCTCATCTCCGCCGATAAGCCCGCAGACGCTTCTGTGGGTCGGTGGGAAGTGATCCGGGGGTGGAATAGGGTGAAAGAGATGAAGTGATCCTTCGTACAACCTCTCAGTCGCCTGCGGCGACAGCTCCCCTACTAGGGGAGTTGGCAAAGCTGTCAGGCTTTGACTGAGAGGGCAAGGCAACTGCCCGGAGAGGGTTCGCCCGCTCCCCTTCACGAAGAGAGAAACCCCAAGAAAATAACGCAGAAAGCCCCATCGGTACGAAAAATACCGATGGGGCTTTCCGCTTGTTTAGGATAGGAAAGAGAATGGTTCAGGAATGGCCGGGATGCGGGCTTACAGGTTGGTGTAGCCCATGAGGTAGCGGTCTACCTCGGCGGCGCAGTCGCGGCCCTCGCGCAGGCCCCAGACGACAAGGCTCTGGCCCCGGCGCATATCGCCGCAGGCGAACACCTTGTCCACGTTGGTGCGGAAGTGGTCGGTGTCCACACAGCCGCGGCCGGTCAGGCTGACACCGAAGGCATCGGCCACATAGCTCTCACAGCCCACAAAACCGGCGGCAATGAAGGCCAGCTCACAGTTGTAGGTGAACTCCTCGCCGGTGGGCACCATGTTGGTGCGGCCGGTCTCGGGGTCACGCTCGGGCTTGAGGTAGGAGATGATGGCAGCGGTCAGGTTGCCTGCATCGTCCTTGAGGAATTCTTTGACTGTGGTCTGGTAGACACGGGGGTCCTTGCCGAACTTGGCCATGCACTCGGTCTGGCCGTAGTCCACCTTGAGCACCCGGGGCCACTCGGGCCAGGGGTTGCTGGCGGCACGCTCCTTGGGGGGCTGCGGCATCATTTCCAGAGCCACCAGATCAGTGCAGCCCTGCCGCAGGGCCGTGCCCTGGCAGTCGTTGCCGGTGTCGCCGCCGCCGATGACCAGAACGTTCTTGCCCTTGGCATCAATGGCCCTGCCGTCGGCAAATTTGCTGTCCAGCAGGCTCTTTGTCACGCTGGTGAGATAATCCACGGCAAAATGCACGCCGTTGGCATCCCGGCCCGGAACGTTCAGGTCACGGGCCTTTTTGGCACCGCAGCAGAGCACCACGGCATCGTAGCTGTTCAGGATGCTCTCGGCATCCACGGCACCGCCCACATCCATGCTGGTGCGGAACTCCACGCCCTCGGCCTGCATGATCCTGATGCGGCGCTCGATGACGGATTTGTCCAGCTTCATGTTGGGGATGCCGTACATCAGCAGGCCGCCCACGCGGTCGGCGCGCTCAAACACGGTAACGGCGTGGCCCCGGATGTTCAGGTACTCGGCCACCGAAAGACCGGCCGGGCCGCTGCCGATGACGGCCACGCTCTTGCCGGTGCGGGCCGGGGGAGGGGCGGCGTGGAGCCAGCCCTTGGCGTAGCCCGTTTCCACGATGGCGTGCTCGTTCTCGCGCACGGTCACGCTGCTGCCGGTCACGTCACCGCAGGTGCAGGCGGCCTCGCACAGGGCGGGGCAGACCCGGCTGGTGAACTCCGGGAAGCGGTTGGTGGCGCGCAGGCGGTGGAGTGCCAGCTCCCACTTGCCCTGATAGACCAGGTCGTTCCACTCGGGGATCAGGTTGTTCAGCGGACAGCCCGATGCCATGCCGCCGATCATCATGCCGGCCTGGCAGAAGGGCACGCCGCAGTCCATGCAGCGGGCGGCCTGGGTCTGCTGCTCCTCGCGGGAGAGCCAGACGTGAAACTCGTTGAAATTTTCAATGCGCTCCAGCGGCGGGACATCCGTGCTGGTCTTGCGCGTGTAATCCATAAATCCAGTGATCTTGCCCATGATCCAGCCCTCCTTACTTCTTCTTCTGCACAGCGTAGAATGCTTCGATCTGTGCCTGTTCGCCGTCCAGGCCGCGCTCCTCCATGGAAGCGATGACCCGGAGCATCCGGTCGTAATCGTAGGGGAGGACTTTCTTGAACTTGGGCAGGTACTCGCTGAAGTTGTCCAGGATCTCCTTGCCGCGGGGGGAGCCGGTGGCTTCCACATGCTCGCGGATGAGCTCCTTCAGGGCGGCAACATCGTACTTGTGCTCCACAGGCTCCAGGCTCACGGTCTCCTTGTTGACCCGCTGGTAGAAATCCCAGTTCTCGTCCAGAACGTAGGCCACGCCGCCGGTCATACCGGCCGCGAAGTTCTTGCCGGTCTGGCCCAGGACCACGACAGTGCCGCCGGTCATGTACTCACAGCCGTGGTCGCCCACGCCCTCCACAACGGCGGTCGCGCCGCTGTTGCGGACGCAGAAGCGCTCACCGGCCACGCCGGAGACGAAGGCCTTGCCGCTGGTGGCACCGTAAAGGGCCACATTGCCGGTGATGATGTTTTCCTCGGGCTTGTAGCCGATGCCCTCGGGCGGGCGGACGATGATCTTGCCGCCGGACAGGCCCTTGCCCATGTAGTCGTTGCAGTCGCCGGTCAGGCTGAGGGTCAGGCCCTTGGGGATAAACGCGCCAAAGCTCTGGCCGCCTGCGCCGATGCACTCGGCGGTGTAGACATCGTCTGGCAGGGAGCTGCCGTACTTGCGGGTGATCTCGCTGCCAAAGATGGCACCCAGGGCGCGGTCGGTGTTGGAGACCTCCAGCCGGACACTCTGGGGTGCCTTGCTGCCCAGCTTGAACTTCTTCATCAGCACCTTCATGTCGAGGGTGTTCTCAAGGTGGAAGTCATAGGTGTCGGCAGGCACAAAGTGGACGTTGCTGTTTGCAATGGCCGGGTTGTGCAGGATGCAGTCCAGATTCATCTTGGCGGCACGGCTGCCGGCAGCACTGGGCTTGACATGGAGCAGGTCGGTGCGGCCCACCAGCTCGTCGATGGTGCGCACGCCCAGCTTGGCCATGTACTCCCGCAGCTCCTGCGCCACAAAGGTCAGGTAGTTGATGATATACTCTGGCTTGCCCTTGAACCGCTTGCGCAGCTCGGGGTTCTGGGTGCAGATGCCCATGGGGCAGGTGTCCAGGTTGCAGACACGCATCATCACGCAGCCTTCGCACATCAGCAGGGAGGTGCCGAAGCCGAACTCCTCAGCGCCCAGCATACAGCTGATGGCAACATCGCGGCCGGAGAGCAGCTTGGAATCGCTCTCAATGCGGACGCGGCTGCGCAGGCCGTTCAGGATCAGGGTCTGGTGGGTCTCGGCGATGCCCAGCTCCCAGGGCAGGCCCGCGTTCTTGATGGAGGTGCGGGGGGCTGCACCGGTGCCGCCGTCGTAACCGGAGACAAGGATGACCTGCGCGCCGCCCTTGGCAACACCGGCGGCAATGGTGCCGACACCGGCCTCGCTGACCAGCTTTACGTTGATGTTGGCGTGGCGGTTGGCGTTCTTCAGGTCATAGATCAGCTCGGCCAGATCCTCGATGGAGTAGATGTCGTGGTGGGGCGGGGGAGAGATCAGGCCCACGCCGGTGGTACTGTGGCGGGTCTTGGCGATCCAGGGGTAGACCTTGGCACCGGGCAGGTTGCCGCCCTCGCCGGGCTTTGCGCCCTGTGCCAGCTTGATCTGGATCTCTTCGGCGGAGACCAGATATTTGCTGGTCACGCCGAAGCGGGCCGAGGCCACCTGCTTGATCTTGGAGTTGCTCTCGCTCTGGTAGCGCTCCTCGGGCTCACCGCCCTCGCCGGTGTTGCTCCGGCCGCCCAGACGATTCAGGGCGATGGCGATGGTCTCGTGGGCCTCGCTGCTCAGGGCACCGTAGCTCATGGCAGCGGCTTTGAACCGCTTGACGATGGAGCTGACAGGCTCCACCTCCTCAAGGGGGATGCCGCCGTTGGGGTCATAGCTGAAGTCCAGCAGGCTGCGCAGGTGCATGCCCTCGGCACCCATGTTGTCCACGGTGCGGGTGAAGTCCTTGAAGGCCTTGTAGTCGCCCGTGAAGCAGGCTTTCTGGAACAGATGGATGGTCTGCGGGGTGAAGAGGTGCTCTTCCTTGCCGCTGCGGAACTTGTGGGCACCGCCGTCGGCCAGCTCCATGTTGATATCCAGACCCAGCGGGTCAAAGGCGGCGTTGTGGGCAGCTTCCACATCCGCCTGAATGTCCTCCAGACCGATGCCGCCCACACGGCTGACCGTGCCGGTGAAGTACTTGTCGATGACATCCTTGGAGATGCCGACCGCCTCAAAGATCTGGCTGCTCTGGTAGCTCTGGATGGTGGAGATGCCCATCTTGGAGGCAATCTTCACGATGCCGTTCAGCACAGCCTTGTTGTAGTCATCCACGGCGGCGTAGTAATCCTTGTCCAGCAGACCCTCATCGATGAGCTGGGCAATGGTGTCGTGGGCCAGATAGGGGTTGACAGCGCAGGCACCGTAGCCCAGCAGGGTGGCAAAGTGGTGCACCTCGTGGGGCTCGGCGCTCTCAAGGATGAGGGCCATGGCCGTGCTCTTCTTGGTGCGGATGAGGTACTGGGACACGGCAGAAACAGCCAGCAGGCTGGGGATGGAGACGTGGTACTCGTCGATGTCGCGGTCAGAGAGGATGATGATGTTGGCACCGTCCTTGTAGGCGCGGTCCACCTCCAGGAACACGCGGTCGATGGCCTTTTCCAGGCTGGTGTTCTTATAGTAATTGATGGACACCGTGGCGGTCTTGAAGCCGGGCACGTTCATGTGCTTGATCTTGAGCAGATCCGTGCTGGTCAGGATGGGGTTCTGCACCTTGAGCACCTTGCAGTTCTCGGGCTTGTCCTCCAGCAGGTTGCCGTGGGCACCCACATAGACGCTGGTGGAGGTGACCACCTTCTCACGGATGGCATCGATGGGCGGGTTGGTGACCTGTGCGAACCGCTGCTTGAAGTAGTTGAACAGCGGGGGGTGCTGGTCACTCAGGACAGCCAGCGGGGTGTCGGTGCCCATGGCTCCGGAAGGCTCGGCACCGGCCCGGGCCATGGGCAGGATCAGCTCCTTGATTTCCTCGTATTTGTAGCCAAAGACCTTCTGCAGGCGGGTCAGCTCCTCGCCGGTGTAGCTGGGGACCTTGATGTTGGGGATCTTCAGGTCCTTCAGCCGGACCAGATTCCGGTCGATCCACTCGCCGTAGGGCTCGCGGCTGGCGTAGTATTCCTTCAGCTTCTCGTCATCCACGACCTCGCCCTTGACGGTATCCACCAGCAGCATCTTGCCGGGGCGCAGGCGGTCTTTCATCAGGATGTTGTCCGGGGCGCAGGGCAGCACGCCCACCTCAGAGGACAGGATCATCCGGCCGTCCTTGGTGATATAGTAGCGGCTGGGGCGCAGACCGTTGCGGTCCAGCACCGCGCCCACCACGTCGCCGTCGGAGAAGAGGATGGCGGCGGGGCCGTCCCAGGGCTCCAGCATGGTGGCGTAATACTGGTAGAAATCGCGCTTTTTCTGGCTGATGTTCTTGTTGTTCTCCCAGGGCTCGGGGATGGTGATCATCACCGCCAGGGGCAGGTCCATGCCGTTCATCACCATGAACTCCAGCGCGTTGTCCAGCATGGCGGAGTCCGAGCCGGAGGTGTTGATGATGGGCAGGATCTTGTTCATGTCGTCCTGCAGGATGGGGCTCTCGATGCTCTCCTCACGGGCCAGCATGGCATCGGTGTTGCCCTTGATGGTGTTGATCTCGCCGTTGTGCAGGATGAACCGGTTGGGGTGGGCACGCATCCAGCTGGGGTTGGTGTTGGTGGAAAAGCGGCTGTGCACCATGCCGATGGCGGATTCGTAATCCTCGTCCTGCAGGTCAAGGTAGAACAGGCGCAGATCGTGCACCAGGAACATGCCCTTGTAGACGATGGTGCGGCTGGACAGGCTGGGCACATAGGTGCCGTTGCTGGCTTGCTCGAACACCCGGCGGATGATGTAGAGCCTGCGGTCAAAATCAATGCCCTTGCTCACACGGGCAGGCTTTTTGATGAAGCACTGCCAGATGGAGGGCATGCAGTCCCGGGCCTTCTGGCCCACGGCATCGGGGTCTACCGGCACCCTGCGCCATGCCAGAAACTCAAGCCCCTCCTTGCGGGTGACCAGCTCAAACAGCTTCATGGCCTGTGCCCGCAGGTGCTCGTTCTGGGGGAAGAAGAACATGCCGACACCGTATTCCCGCTCGTTGCCCAGGCTGATGTTCAGCTCATCGGCCACCTTGGAGAAGAACTTGTGGCTGATCTGCAGCATGATGCCCACGCCGTCGCCGGTCTTGCCCTCGGCATCCTTACCGGCGCGGTGCTCCAGACGCTCCACGATGCTCAGGGCATCGCTGACCGTCTGATGGCTCTTGCGGCCCTTGATGTCCACCACAGCGCCGATGCCGCAGGCATCGTGCTCGAACTGAGGGTCATACAGGCCAAGAGGCGTGGCGTTTTCCGTAAATTGATCCATTGCCTTTCCCATCCTTATCTCTCAAAATATCCTCTGGGCCGCGGCACGATCCGCAGCCTCTTGCACAGAAAACAAAAAAGCGCCCCAGAAGGGTAGACTTCACCCTTCTGGAACGCCTTTGTTCCGTTAGCTTTATTATAATGATTCGTGAAGATTGTTCAAGTGGGAGGTGCAACAAACTTTAGTACACCAAAGCCTGCACTTCTTGTGCGGTTTGATGATGAGATGAAACGGATTCATCCTTCGCCCAAAATCGCTTTCAGGTCCTGCTCCGGTGTCGTGACGGCCATCAGATTGTACTTTTCCTGCAAAACGCGCACCACGCCCGGCGAGAGGAAGGCGGGCAGGGTAGGGCCGAGCCGGATGTTCTGGATGCCCAGCGCCAGCAGTGCGATGAGGATGCAGACGGCCTTCTGCTCGAACCAGCAGAGCACCAGCGAGAGCGGCAGGTCGTTGACGCTGCACTGGAACGCATCGGCCAGCGCCAGCGCAATCTGAATGGCGCTGTATGCGTCGTTGCACTGGCCCACATCGAGGATGCGGGGCAGGCCCGCCACGGTGCCGAGATCCAGGTCGTTCAGGCGGAATTTGCCGCAGGCCAGCGTCAGGATCACGGTGTCGGGCGGGGTGAGCTTGGCGAACTCGGTGTAGTAGCGGCGGGAAGGCCGGGTGCCGTCACAGCCGCCCACCAGGAAGAAATGGCGGATCTGCCCGCTTTTCACGGCCGCAACGATCTCATTGGCGTGGGAGAGCACAGCGCTCCGCGCAAAGCCGGTCACGACGCTGCGCCCGCCGTTAATGCCGGGCATGGCGGTGTCTTCCGGGTAGCCCCCTAGTTCCAGTGCTTTGGCAATGACGGGGGAGAAATCCCGCTCTGGCCCGATGTGCGGGACACCGGGATAGGACACCACCGAGGTGGTGAACACCCGGTCGGCGTAGCTCTCCCGCAGGGGCATGATGCAGTTGGTGGTGAAGAGGATCGGGGCCGGGATGTCCTCAAACTCCCGCTGCTGGTTCTGCCAGGCTGTGCCGAAGTTGCCCTTCAGATGCGGGTACTTCTGCTTCAGCTCCGGGTAGCCGTGGGCGGGGAGCATTTCCGAGTGGGTGTAGACGTGGATGCCTTTGCCCGCCGTCTGCTCCAGCAGGCACTTTATGTCGTAGAGGTCGTGGCCGGAAATGACGATGAACGGCCCTTTCTCGATGACGAGCGGCACCTCCACCGGCTCCGGCTGGCCGAAGGCCCCGGTGTTAGCGGCGTCCAGCAGCTCCATGCAGCGGTAGCTGGCCTTGCCGGTCTTCTGCACCAGTGCCCAGAGGGCATCGATGGAGCATTCGCTGCCAACGGCCTGCAATGCTTCGCAGAAGAAGCGGTCCAGCTCCGGGTCGATGCGGCCCAGCACCCGCGCATGGTAATTGTACGCTGCCATGCCGCGCAGGCTGAACAGGACGAACGATTTCAGACTGCGGATGTCTTCGTCCGGCTCGTGCCAGAGGTTTGCCATGTCGTAGTCGAACCCGATGCCGGGGCAGGCCGCATGGATGCTCTCGGTCAGCTGGTCCACGGTCTGCGGGTCGAAGTTCACGTTGGTGATGGTGGTGAACAGCCCTTCCATCAGCAGAAGTGCCTGTTCCGGGGCGGGGGCCCGCCCCTCGCCGATGAGCTGGCTGGCGTAGGAGATGAGTGCGCCGGTCAGGCGGTCCTGCGCCGCTGCCGTGTCCGCGCTTTTGCCGCAGACACCGGCCTTACCGGTACAGGCAGTGCAGTGCGCCGCCTGCTCGCATTGAAAACAAAACATCTGTTCGTCCATTTCAGAACCCTCTCTTCGCTTGATGTGGTCAGTATGGACGGGTTGGCGGGGCTTTATACAGGCCGCACGAGGGGCGGGCATGGAATGTCCGTTGACCCGCCGGGAAAAGCTCCCGGAGATGCGGCCAGCGAATAGATACAAAAAGAGCCGCACTCTTGCGAACGCAGCTCTTGAAAATGCTTTGGAACAATTAGTAGGTGATGCCCTGTGCCATCATGGCGGTGGCCACCTTCAGGAAACCGGCGCAGTTTGCACCGACCATCAGGTTGCCCTCGGAACCGG
>ULRI01030630.1_pt1 | contig 18904 bp, 13 predicted proteins | sample 1955291 | NCBI WGS metagenome assembly ULRI01 (sample SAMEA4835678, study PRJEB28245) | human gut metagenome | biome: gut microbiome; material: fecal sample | place: Denmark | collected 2008
ACCCTTGCCCTTGTAGGGTTCCGGGGGATAGTACGCACGGACTTCAGCGGCAAACTGGCCTACGACCTGCTTGTCGATGCCTTCGACCGTCACTTTCGTGTTTTCAGTCACGGTTACCTTGAGGCCTTCCGGGATTACCTGGTTGATCGGATGGGACTTGCCCAGGTTCAGATCCAGAATGTTGCCCTTGACGGCGGCACGGAAACCGACGCCGACGATTTCAAGGTTCTTGACGAAGCCTTCGGAAACACCGATGACCATGTTGTTCAACAGGGAACGGTTCGTACCGTGCAGGGCGCGAAGCTGGCGGCTTTCGCCGGCGCGGTCAACAGAGAGCTGATTGCCTTCAACGGTAGCGGTAATGCCTTCCGGAAGCGTCCAGGAAAGCTTGCCTTTGGGGCCTTCCACCTGAACGGAAGAGCCGTTAACCTTTACCGTTACCTTGTCCGGCAATGTGATGGATTTTTTACCAACTCGGGACATATGTTTAGGAAATGTTAATGGTTACCATACAAGGGCGAGAAGTTCGCCGCCGATGCTCTGCTTGCGCGCCTGCGCACCGGTCATCACACCGCGGGAGGTGGAGACGATGGCAATGCCAAGCCCGCTGAGAACGCGGGGAATGTCCTCGGAAGAAACGTACTGGCGGCGGCCCGGCTTGGAGCTGCGCTTCACATCGGTAACGACCGGCTTGCCCTGCGGGGTAAACTTGATCTTCACCTTGATTTGCTTCTTGGAGCCTTCTCCGGTCACTTCATAGTTCCAGATGTAGCCTTCTTCCTGCAGAATCCGGGCGATTTCCACCTTGATGTTGGAGCAGGGAGCGGTAAATTCCTCGTTGCCGGCCAGGCTGGCGTTTTTCAGGCGGGTGAGGAAGTCGGAAATGGGATCACTTAATACGGCCATGGTAAGAAATAGTTAGGCGTTGGCGGTTTGGGTTTCTTCGGCCTTCTTCGGTTCGCGCATGGGAACGCCCAGAGCGCGAAGCAGGTCGCGGCCTTCATCGTCCGTAGGAGCGGAAGTCACGAAAATGATATCGAAGCCGATCTGACGCTTGATCTGGTCAAGTTCGATTTCGGGGAAGATGGACTGGTCGGAGATGCCGACGGCATAGTTTCCGTTGCCGTCAAAGGACTTGTAGGGAAGACCGCGGAAGTCGCGAATGTTCGGAGCCGTAATATTGATGAAGCGGTCCAGGAATTCCCACATGCGGGCGCCGCGCAGCGTTACGCGGGCTCCCAGAGGTTCGCCTTCACGCACCTTGAAGTTGGCCACGCTCTTGCGGGCATAGGTGACGGAGGGCTTTTGTCCGGTGATTTTGGCGATTTCATTAACGGCATCTTCCACGGCCTGCTTGCGGTCCGGGTGCTTGCCCATGCAGGAGGTGACAACAATCTTCTCCAGGCGGGGAATCTGATGCACGTTCTTGTATGCATGCTTCGCTTGAAGGCCGGGAACGACCTTTTCACGGTAGTATGTTTGCAGTGTTGGTGTACTCATTGTTTTAGCGGGTCAGCTCTTTATTAATGATTGATATGGCTTAAGCGCAGGGTCAGACCGGATGGCCTAGCCTACTTTTTTCACGTTGGAGATGTGAATCGGGCCGTTGATTTCCTGAATGCCGCCTTCCGGGTTCTGTTCGGTCGGGCGCACAGCCTTTTTCAGGGTGCGGGCGCCTTCTACGATGACAGTACCTTTGGAAGCATTCACGGCGAGAACGGTGCCGCGCTTGCCCTTGTGGTTACGTCCGGCGATGATTTCCACTTCATCACCTTTTTTCACGTGGGTCTTCATATATGACTATTTCTTACGCGTTTATGCGATTAAGATCTACCACCCCCTTGGTGGCAGGGCAGGAAGAGTATTATAGGATAGGCCTTTTCGTCAAGCCCGCATCCTAAAAAAAATCGTTTTACCGCCCCTGCGCCAATGCGGAACGATAAATGGGAAACCGTTCCCGGATGCAGGAATTCCGTAGTGAGGGGACAGTCCTCCGGGGGACTGGGCTTCCGCAACGGCCTATTCATCGTCCGAGGGGATTTCCGCCCCCTGCCACCGCAGCTTGGCCCTCAGCAGGGCGCCGAAATTCTGCTTCCGGAGATGAACCAGGGAAAGCGTTTCCGGCGCCTTCCGGATTACCAGGCTTTCTCCCACTTCGATGGGATAGGCGGAACGGCCGTCTAGGGAATAGACCATGGAGTCAAAGCGGCCGCGGCGCTCGCGGGGCCGCAGGCGTATGGTCATGTTGTCAGGAAGCACCACGGAACGATTGGTCAGGCTGTGCGGGCAGATGGGGGTGACGCATACAACACGGGACATGGGCCAGACCAGAGGCCCCCCGGCGGAAAGGGAGTATGCCGTGGAGCCGGTGGGGGTGGAAACCAGAACGCCGTCCGCATGGTAGCGGTTCAGCAATTCTCCGTCTATCTCCGCATCCAGGTCCACCATCTTGCCGGACTGGGCGCGGATCAGGGAAACTTCATTCAAGGCCAGCTTGCGCGGAGGTGCCGCAACGCCGTCTCCCCCCACCCGGACCACTTCAAGCATGGAACGTTCATCCGTCAGGTAGGAACCTTCCTGAAGGGCATACGCCAGAAGCGGCAGTTCCTGCACGGAACAGGTGGTCATGAACCCCAGCCGGCCCAGGTTCACTCCCGCTAGGGGAACGCGGTGCATGGCCGCCAGGGAAGAGACGGTCAGCATGGTACCGTCCCCTCCGAAGGTCACCAGCATGCCGCACCGTCCGATAGCCCGTTCCAGAGCATCCGGCGTTTCAATGACGCAGGAGCCCAGCCCGTGGCGGGAAAGTTCCCGGCGCATGATGCGCAGCGCTTCCCCCAGTCCCGGTTTTTCCGCCAGAGCGACCAGGCCGATTACCTTGGAAGGATTCATGCGGGAGATCATACTGAATTTTTCCGGGCCGCTCAACTGGTAAACCGCAACCGGGAAAAGATTGTTCCGCCCTGCTCTATTCCTTAAATTTCAACTCTTGTTCCTTTTTTGTTATACAAAACCATCAATATGTGTTAAACGTAAAAAGCGTGAAATGGTTCCTCCCCGTCCTGTTGCTTTTTCTGATGCCGGGCTGCTCCACTACGGAGAAGTGCGCTCAGAAAACGGAGTCATCCGTTCAGGAGGCAGAGGCGCATGTCAAAAATGCGCCCTACCGGGTGCGTGGAAAAAGGTATACTCCCATGAGCGTGGCGGATGCCCTGCAATACCATGAGACCGGCTATGCCTCCTGGTATGGCGGCAAAGCGCGCCGCCTGAAGACATCTTCCGGAGAATACATCAATCCCCAGCGTTCCATGACGGCGGCCCACAAAACCCTGCCGATGCCGTGCAAGGTGAAAGTCACCTGCCTGGAAACCGGCAAATCAACCGTCGTCAGGATCAACAACCGCGGGCCTTTTCACAGCAACCGCCTGATAGACCTCACCACCGCCGCCGCAAGCCGCATCGGCCTGCATAGACGCGGCGTATCCAGGGTCCGTCTGGAAGTCATCTCCGTGGGTGACGGCCCGCATGAGGTTTCCGCCCGTTAATCCCATCTCATCCTTTTCCGTATATTTATCATTTTACCCTGCATGATTCCGCTCCGCATTGTTCTTGCCTCCCTGGCATGCCTGTACCCGTTCTCTCTGGCTCAGGAGCCTAAATCGGATCCCGATAAAACGCTGATTATCATTTCTACCAGCGATATCCACGGCAATCTGGACAATTTCCCAAGACTGGCCACACTGGTAAAGCAATACCGCGCTAAATATCCGCACGTGCTGCTGGTGGATTCAGGTGATTATTTCATAGGCAATCCCTATGTGGACGACTGTGAAAAACGGGGCGAACCCCTTACTATCCTGATGAACAAGCTGGGGTATGATGTGGTGACCATCGGAAACCATGATCTGGATTACGGGCAGGAGGCCCTGCGCGACCATATCAAGGGAATGCCCTCCACCAAGTTTGTCATTACCAACGCCAGCCTTTCCCCGACTCTGGAAAACTGTTTTTCTCCGTATGTCAGCATCCCGATTAAAGGAACGTCCATTTCCGTAGGGGTCATAGGACTGGCAGACCTTCAAACCACGGATGTGAGGAGGATGACCGGCATCTCATGGAAGCTGCCGGATGAAGAAGACTACAAGGGAATCACGGACAGGTTCCGGCTCCACCATAACACCATCAACGTCATCCTCAGCCATCTGGGATACGGCAATGATCTGAAAATGATGAAGTATTCTCCGAATATCGACGTCATTCTTGGAGGCCATACCCATGTCATGCTACCCAGCGGTCATCTCAGAACCGGAACCCTGCTCAGCCACACGGGACACAGCCTGAGCCATGTAGGCGTTACGGAAATCATTTTCTCCACGGAACATCCCGTCTCCATCCTTTCCAAATCAACCAGGGCCGTTTCTTTGAATGAGGAAATTCCCGATGACCCGGAAGTAAAGGAAATTGTCCGCCGATTTTCCGGAAATCCGCTTTTCAACCAGCAAGTGGGCGTCGCCGGAGAAGAAATCACGCACGTCACCATAGGCACCCTTTTCTGCAAGGCCATTCAGCAGGCCTCCCATTCGGATATTGCCATTTACAACCGCGGCGGAGTACGGTCCAAAAACCATCTTAACAAAGGACCCGTTACCATCAGGGACATTTACGAGCTGGAACCCTTCCGGGAAAAGATCGTCACCTGCTCCATGAGTAAAGCGGACATTGAACAACTGATCCTGTCCAAATTCATGTCTCCGACCGATGACGAAGGAGGCGTTCTGGAAGTGTACTGCTCCGGATTTTCCTACCAGATCATGGACGGTGTTACGCCCAGCATTACCAGCACCTTGAAAAACGGGGTCATTTACACTGTTGCGATGGGAGACTACCTGTGCAGCAATTTCATATTTCCCCAACGGGGGAACGGTAAACCGACGGGAATAGATGTCCGCAAAGCCCTGATTGATTACCTGAAACAAATCAAGGAGCTGCTCAATCCTCCGCCGTCCAAGCTACCTATCATCAAAGATACGACGTTCGCCCTGTGAACTACGGCTGCAAGCACACGCTACATTCCCGCCAGCCATGCAGCCGGATCCCTATCATGCAGTACCGGAAGAGAAACGGAATATCAATGGTTTCCGCATCCTCCCCTCCGGTGCTTTGGTGACGGACACGCCGCCTTTCGACCGTCTGTTTGAAGAAGGAACCGGAAACGGGCTGTATGCCCTGGCGGTATCCAACTGGGAAACCGTTTCGGATCCGGGCGCCTTCTTTATCAAGAACATGGCGCGCCAGGCGCTTACCCGCATGGCGCACGCTGCCGCAGAAAGGCCGGACGAGGTAGATGCCGTTCTGGACCACCTGCTGGCCTCCGCTACGGAAAAAGCCTTTCTGGCGGAGCAATTTCCCCCCGTACCGGGCGCGGAATATGCCACTCCGGACATCATTGCCGGATGGTTTGAAGATTTGCGGAAGGCAATAGCAAAGGAAATCCGCGCCCGAGGCATTACCCCCGCCGAATGGTTGAACGGCCTGGGCGCGCCCTGGAACCAGATAGGCAAGGTATTTTTCCACCTTGCGGAAAACCGGGATGACGCCACAGGCTCCCGCCCTTTTGCTTTCATGGCTACCTTTGCGCATCAAAGCGCTGCGGACAACCAGGTGCGCCACCTCCCCCTTGCCACCGCCCTGAAACTTCATGAAGGGAATTACACCGCCTTGCTGGCCGTACTCCAGCCCTTAAAAGAAGCGGCACAGGAAAGCCTCCTGCTGAAGCGCCTGCTGGATAACGGAAAAATTTATACGCCGATGGCCTGGAGCGCTCCGGAGGCCCGGGATTTTCTGCAGGACACGCCGCTCTACGAACGCGCAGGCATCATTGTGCGCATGGTGAACCTATGGAAAAAACCCCCTCCCAAACTACAGGTAAAAGTTACGGCAGACGCATCCGGAAGTGAAAAAACGGTCCATTCTTCCGGGCTTTCCGTCCGCAGTCTGCTGAAATTTTCCGTATCCGCCACTCTGGGAGGCAAAGACCTGACCCCGGAGGAGCTGGGGGAATTGCTCAGCAACGGAGACGGCCTGATCCGCTTCAAGGGGGAATGGGTGCGTGTGGACGCCCGGAAGGTCCGGGACTTAATGGACCGGTGGACTCAAGCGGCACGTATGATGAGCTCCCTCGGCATCCCTCTGGTCCAGGGTCTGAGAATGCTGGTTAACGGCCCTTCCGGCCAGCTTGTACAGATTCCGGAACCGGACGAAGACTGTGTCGTGGAACCGGGTCAAAACCTCCGGCAGACCCTGGACATCCTGGCGGGGAAAGTCCCAGTCTCCATACCGGAGCTTCCTTCCCGGCTGGACGCCCTGATGCGCCCTTACCAGAAAGAAGGGTTCTCTTTCCTTTACCGGATTACGGAACGGGGTTTCGGCGCCTGCCTGGCGGATGATATGGGGCTGGGAAAAACCCTTCAGGCTATTGCGTGGCTGGACGCATTGCGGAGAAAAGGCCGGCTGGAGGGCCTGCCGGCTCTGATTGTGGCTCCGGCCTCCCTCCTGTCCAACTGGAAAGAGGAAGCGCAACGCTTCGCTCCGGAGCTTATCCTGCGCATCATGCACCCTTCCTCCCCGGACCCGTGGCAGCCGGAAAATACCCTGCGCCGGAAAGACTGCCACGCCGTCATCACTACGTATGGCATGGCTGCACGCACGTCCGCCCTGGCCGACCTGCATTTCCCGGCCATTATTCTGGATGAAGCCCAGGCTATTAAAAACGCAGGCTCCGCCCGTTCCCGCGCCATCCGTTCCCTGCATGGGGAACGACGCATAGCCCTGTCCGGCACGCCGGTGGAAAATAACCTGAATGAACTCTGGAGCCTGATGGAATTTCTGAATCCGGGGCTGCTGGGCAGCAGAAAAAGCTTCGAATCCTTCACCCGTTCCCTGGAACGCGGCTATGCCCCGCTGCGACGCCTGGTGCGCCCCTTCATCCTACGCAGAATGAAAACGGATCCGGCACTGGTTCCCGACCTGCCGGACAAAACGGAAATACCGGCCTATTGCTCCCTCACGCCGGAACAGGCCGCCTTGTACCAAGCACAGATAGACATGCTGCATGCCGTACTGGACGAACCGGACCCAGCTGCCCGCCTGATGCTGATTTTACCCATTCTGGCACGCCTCAAGCAGATCTGCAACCACCCCTCCCAGTTCCAGGGCACGGACGATTATGCGCCGGAACGCTCCGGAAAGTTCCGGCGGCTTCAGGAACTGTGCGCCTCCATTGCCGCCAGGCAGGAAAAAACCATTCTCTTTACCCAGTTCCGATCCATCATTCCCCATCTGCACGATCTCCTGTCCGGAGTCTTCGGCCGTTCCGGGCTTACCCTGCACGGGGGAACGCCTATTCCGGAACGCCAGAACATCGTCACCGCCTTCCAGAAGGAATCCGGCCCTCCCTTCTGCATCCTGTCCCTGAAAGCCGCCGGCACCGGCCTGACGCTGACCCAGGCATCCCACGTCATCCATGTGGACCGCTGGTGGAACCCCGCTGTAGAAAACCAAGCCACGGACCGGGCCTACCGCATCGGGCAGCACCGGAACGTACTCGTGCACCGCCTGATCTGCCGGGGCACCATTGAGGACCGCATTGACGCCATGCTCAAGGACAAGCGCCGCATGGCGGACGACCTGTTCTCCGGAGGCCCCGAACAATGGCTCATGAACATGGGCGCGGAAGAATTAAACAATCTGTTTTCCGGCAGTCCCTGCTGAGCACCCTGCGTAAGAACGGATTCTTTCCTGAACTCTCCGGAAGAGGCCAGTGCCCCTTCATCCCCGGCGTTATTCATGAAACCACGGCCAGCGGCATGGTGGTTTTCCAGTCTCCGCGGGTAAAATCCGGAAATTCCACGGGCATCCCGCCCTGGGCGATGGAACGGGCTGTCAACGGCAGCAGGGAAGACCAGGAAGCTCCTTCGTAAACGTTCTGATCCATTGGTTCTCCGTTCCGGAGGCATTCCACGATGCGGGAAAGCATCACAAAGTCCATACCGCCGTGATCGCCCATTTTCGTGGCCAGCTCCCCGATGCGTTTCCAGAGGGGATGATCGTATTTTTCATAAATAGCGGCCAGTTTTTCCCTGCCTTCAATCCATTCATGATAATTGCCGTTGCCCAGCTTTTCACCCGCCACGCGGGTTGGGAAACCAGCCAGCGTGCCCTCCGTTCCCTGGATCAGGTTGGCGCGGGAGTAAGGCCGGGGGGACGTCTCATCCAGCTGGACAAGAATGGTCCGCCCCAGCTGCGTCTTGACAACAGCCGTATTCATGTCACCGCAGATGAATGGAGTATTGTTCCAGCGGTGATCGGCGGGAAGATGCTTTTTAGCGTAGGCATTGCGCCCGAGAGCAGGAGAAGCGAACGCCGCCACACGGCAGAAACGGTCCTCTCCACGCTCCAAACTCATATATTGAGCCACCGGTCCCAACCCGTGGGTGGGGTACAGGTTGCCATTGATTCTGGTATGATATTCCGGCCGCCAGGCCCCTTCCCCGCGCGTGTCCCCCAGCTGCGTCACCAGGCAATGGATATACGCGGCCTCCCCGTGAAGCAAGTCGCCGATGACGCCCTGCCGGACCATGTTCAGGAACATGAGTTCATCCCTCCCATAGTTAACGTTTTCCATCATCATGCAATGTTTCCTGGTGGCCTCGCTGGTATCTACCAGGCTCCAGAGCTCCTCCAGAGAGACGGCCAGAGGAACTTCCACAAAGGCGTGAGCGCCGTGCTTCATGCTGTCGCAGGCGATTCTGGCATGCGAACTCCAATCCGTACTGATGATGACGGCATCCGGCTTCAGCTCCTTCAGCATGGTCAGGTATTCCATATCGCCGCCGGAATAGCCCAGAGGGCTTTTCCCCATTCTGGAGAGCACGCGATCCACGCCGCGTTTCGTCAACTCTTCCTTCAAATCACATATGCCCACGATTTCCACTCCATCCATCACGCACATTTGCGCCAGGTGGGAGAACCCGCGCCCTCCCACGCCGATGAAGGCCATCCTGATGCGACCCAGCCGGGGAGCCTTGAATCCTCCCATGTATGTGGAACCGGAAGGCCTCGGAGCCGCCGGGGAGGCGGATTTCCAGAGATGGTCTCCGGCCGGGATTTCCACAGCCTTCCCGGGGAGGGCATTTCCGGCGGCAGCCGCTCCGGCCGCAAGCCCCAAAGATTTGAGAAATTGTCTGCGTGATGAGAAAATAGACATGGCTTGAAAGTATGGCTTCAAGGAAAACTACGCCCCCTCCGGAGTGAATTTATCATCATTCTCCCTGCTGAGGGGAAAAGCTCCGGATGGCTGATTTTAGAGTTTGCAAAATCCGGCGGAACTCCCACTATGAGATTTACTTCTGACTCTACCTTTTTTCATTGATGCGTTACCTACTTCTCATCCTGTTGCTCGCCGGGGGATACTACGGCTGGGATTATTATCAAAACGGCCTCGTACCCAGGCATGAAGCCCTCAAAGCCATGGAGCAGGAACCCTGCCCGGAGCTGGATGCGGCCCAAGCCCGTTTTGATGAAGCCGCGGAACTTCACGAACAGCAGGCGGCGCGTCTCCAGAAAGCTATTCAACGGAAGGAAGAAGCCGTCCGCAAATACTGGGATGCCCGAATAAAGCAAGCCGGCCAGGAAAAAGACGGGAAAAAGACGCCCTCTCCCGTAAGCGGAAAGCCCAATGCCCGAAGCGCGGAAGCCCGAATAGCCCATCTGCTGGAACAATATGACCGGCGCGTTGCGGAAGTGGAAGAACTCAAAAGCAGGAGGGACGCCACCAGACAACAATTGGACAGCGCCCGAAACCGGCTTCAGGAACAAATACGCCAGGTGGAAACCCGTCTGGACATCAACCGCATCCAGCTCGCGGAGGCGTCCAACACGAAAAGCAGGAATTTTAAAGTGACGGAGAACAGGACGGATCTGCTCAAACTTCAGGCCAGTCTTCCGCAGGAACTGGAGCGCATTACCGACCAGGGGGAAGCCGCTCTGCGCGACCAGACGGAAGCTTACGAAAAGGCCAAAAGGGAGTTGGGCCTGTTCCAAAACAATGTGGACAGACAGATCGCCAGTCTTCGGGACACCATGAACTCCCCTCTGGCGGAAGATTATGATGAGACGGAAATACTTTCGGAAGACCCCGAATCCCGCACGATGATTGCTCCTTACGACCAGGCCGTCAGCCATGAGGAAACGATTGTCATGCGAACGGAGGCGGATGTGGAGGAACAGGCCAAAGCCCTGCACGGGCTGCAACGCGTCAGAGACGCGAAAATCGAAGAGGAGCGCAGCCGGCTCAGACAGGAAGAAGAAATCTTCTTCACGGCGGCAGTCGTTATCGGCGTAATATTGCTGATCTCCATTCTGCTCTCTTTCGCCAGAAGGAGATGATGTCTTTGAAGGTTGACACTGCACTGCAAACCTAGTTTACTGGGTGAGCCGCCGGGAACCCCGTGGAGGCACGACTGGCAAACCCCGCCAGGACCGAGAGGTAGCAACGGTAGCTTGTTCGTGTTTGCCGCGTCCGTTCCCGGCGGCATTTTACAGTCCCCACGCCATACCGGAGTTGAACGGGAGTTTTCCCGTGGTAAAATACCGCCCATGAATGTATCCGCCGCCCTTGACTGGCTCTTTTCCACCCAATTTTTCGGGATCAAGCTGGGGCTTGATAATACCAGGAAGCTGCTGGCGGCAGCCGGGGCGGACCGGATAAACGCCACCGTGGTCCACGTGGCCGGCACCAATGGGAAAGGCTCCACCTGCGCCATGATTGAGGCCCTGGCCAGGGCGCAGGGTTATGTCACGGGCCTGTTCACTTCCCCCCATCTGGTAGATTTTTCTGAACGCATCCGCGTCAATGGGGACATGATCACTCCGGATGCCCTGGCAGAAGAAATTTCCTTCCTGAAACAGCTGGCGGAAGGCTGGGAACAGCCGCCCACCTTTTTTGAGCTGGCTCTGGCCGTCGCCCTGCGCCACTTCCGGAAAAACAGCGTGAACTTCATCATTCTGGAAACAGGGCTGGGCGGAAGGCTGGACGCCACTAACGCCGTGCCCAAGGATATCGCCGTACTGGCCCCCATCGGCCTGGACCACCAGCAGTATCTGGGAGATACCCTGGAAGAGATCGCTGCGGAAAAAGCGGCCATCATCGCCCCCGGCAAACCGTCCGTAACTGCCGTGCAGCACCCGGGTGTCATGGCCGTTATCGAACGGACGGCGCAAAACCGCCGTTCTCCCCTCACGATTGCCCGGGCGGACCGGAAAACGCCCATCCCATCCCTGCCAGGAGCCCATCAGCGGGAAAACGCAGCCCTGGCGCTGGAAACCATGAGGCGGCTCCATTCCCTCCCCTCCCCATCCGAAGCCGCCGCAGTCCTGGCCAAGGTACAGTGGCCCGGACGGTTCGAACGCCTTGAGACGCCCCCCCTGGTGTTGGACGGCGCTCATAACGAACATGCGGCGCGCGTGCTCGCGTCCACGTGGAAAGAGGAATTCCCGGGACGGAAGGCGGCACTGGTTTTTGCCGCATCCGCAGACAAGCACATCCGGGAAATGATTCCGGTTTTGCGGGAAATTACCGGAGAATGGCACCTGGTTCCCTGCACTTCCCCCCGCATCATGCCGGCGGAAGAAATGGCTGCCCTGCTGGGCGAGCAGGAAACCGGCCCCGTTTTCATCCATTCCTCGCTTCTGGATGGGCTGCAGGCGGCACTGGCCTCCCCGCTCCCGGTCCTGGCGGCAGGCTCCCTGTTCCTTCTGGGAGATTTGAAAGCTCTGCTCCGCCATGCGGAAAAACGCAGCACCGCCCAATAACCCCTACCGTCCTTTTTGCTTTTCCCCGTGATTTCCGACGACATAACCCTTTCCGCCCTCCGGCCCGGAGACCTGCGCCCCGAACTGCTGGCCCCCGCCGGGGACATGGACTGCGCCCGCGCCGCCGTAGCCAATGGCGCAGACGCCATTTATTTCGGCCTGGACCGTTTCAACGCCCGTCTGCGCGCAGACAACTTCACGCTGGATTCCCTTCCGGAACTGATGCGTTTCCTTCACGCACACGGCGTGAAGGGGTACGTGACCATGAATACGCTCATTTTTACCTCCGAACTGGCGGACGCCCTCTCCTACCTGGGCCACCTGAATGCCGCCGGCGCGGACGGGGTCATCGTGCAGGATATCGGGCTTGCCCGCTGCCTGACGGAATGGGGAAGGCAGGTTCCCGGCATGAAGCTGGAATTGCACGCCTCCACCCAGATGACACTTTCCTCCCCGGACGGGCTGGAATTCGCCTCCGGATTCCTGGACCTGAAGCAGGCCGTCCTGGCCCGGGAACTGAGCCTGAAGGAAATCGGGCAATGTGTACGGCATACGGACATTCCCCTGGAAGTATTTGTACACGGAGCGCTCTGCGTGGCCTATTCCGGCCAATGCCTTACATCGGAAAGCCTGGGACAGCGCAGCGCCAACAGGGGAGAATGCGCGCAGGCCTGCCGCCTGCCCTACTCCCTGGTTGTAGACGGCAAAACCGTTCCTCTGGGAGAACGGCGCTACCTGCTCAGCCCGCAGGACCTGTGCGCCCTTGACCGCATCCCGGACCTGGTCCGCATGGGCGTGAAAAGCTACAAGATAGAGGGACGTCTGAAAAGCCCGGAATACGTTGCGGCGGTAACGGCGGCCTATAGAAAAGCTCTGGACGCCGCCTGCGCTGGAATACCTGTGGATGAAATGGTGACCGCACGCGACCGTTATGCACTGCAAATGGTATTTTCACGCGGCTTCTCCACCGGCTGGCTGGACGGGACGGACCACCCGCGTCTGACCCACGGCCGCTACGGTAAAAAGAGGGGCGCCTACGCAGGCGTCATTATGAACAGCGGTCAGGGCTGGCTGGATATCAGGCCGGAAGGGGGCATTCCGCTCGCGCCCGGGGACGGCTTCGTCATTGATGCAGGAGAAGACCGCAATGAAGAACAGGGCGGACGTATCTGGAAAGTGCAGAGAAACCGCCTTTTCTTCCACGGAAAGGCATCCCGTATTGACTGGAGCAGGGTTAAACCCGGGCAAAAACTCTGGAAAACGGATGATCCGGCCCTGAACGCGGAGTTGAAAAAAATGCGGGAACACTTGCAGGAATCCACCATTCCCCTCCGTCTGACATGTGCCGGGTCCGTCGGGAAACCCCTGACGATTGCCTGTCCGGAATACGGATGTTCCGTGCAATCTCCCCAGCCCCTTCAGACGGCAGAAAAACGCCCTCTGACTCCCGAAGTGCTGAAACAACAGCTCGGCAGACTGGGGGGAACGGGATTCCGCCTGGCCTCCTGCGACTGCCGGTTGCCGGAGGGCCTGATGCTTCCGCTCAGCATCCTCAACCAGACAAGGCGTGCCCTGGTGGAACGAATTCAAACGGCCCGGAAGGCAAAAGAATCCTCCGTTCCCTCTCATCCTCCGGCCTCCTTCACCCTTCCTCCGCTGCCGAAGGGAACAGCCGTTCCGGACATGCCTCCCCATTTGTCTGTTCTGTGCCGCAAAACGGAGCAAATACCCGCCGCGCTGGATGCCGGAGCAAATGCCGTTTATCTGGACTTTGAAGACCTCCGGGACTATGCGGAAGGCATAAAAACCGTCCGGGAACACGGAAAAAGCATTCCCGTCTTCCTGGCGACGCCCCGCATCCAGAAACCCTCGGAAGTCGGATACTTCAAACTTATGGAACGGGCGGAACCTGACGGCATTCTCATTCGCAACCTGGGTGCGGCGCAATATTTCCGCCAGTCCCCCCTGCACCGCATCGGAGATTTTTCCCTGAACGTCGCCAATCCGTACAGCGCGGCTATCCTGAAGAAACGGGGAAATCTGGCCCATCTCACTATCTCTTACGACCTGAACGCGGAACAGGTGGCGGACCTGCTCCGCGCCGCGCCGCCGGAATGGTTTGAACTGACGCTGCACCAGCACATGCCCATGTTTCATATGGAGCATTGCGTGTTCTGCACCTTCCTGTCGAACGGCACCAGTTATAAGAACTGCGGCCGCCCCTGCGAACGGCATCATGTGCAGCTGCGTGACCGCGTAGGACAACTTCATCCCCTGCTGGCGGACGCCGGGTGCCGGAACACGCTGTTCAACGGACGCGCCCAGACAGGTGCAGGCTTCCTTCAGGACTTCCGCCGTCTGGGCCTTTCCCGTTTCCGGCTGGAACTGCTGGATGATCCCCCGGAAAAAGTACGCCTTCTGGTGTCCCGCTACCGGGAGCTGCTGGACGGTTCCTGCACTGCGGCCCGGCTTATCCGGGAATTGGAGGTCGCAGAACAGCTCGGCACCACGGAGGGCACGCTCCGGCCGGGATAATCTCCACCTGAACAATGGTTAATCTCCATTCAAATTCCGGGGTTTTGATCATACATTTTCAATATTTTATCACTCTTTAAAAGGATACCCATTTCTCTCTCCATGCCGGCCACCCCCTTTTTCACCGCGTCGCTGGTAATGTCTCTTAAACGGTCCTGCACAAATTCATGGGCCTGCATCATATATTTCCCATCATTCCACATGATGAGAAACCGTCGGCAGCTTCTCATCATTTTAATGAAAGTTTTTTCCTTGCCGGTCAAAGCCAGCAACGTCCGTTGAAAAGCCTTGCTGGTTTTGTTCTTCATTTTGGAATTCCATTTGACATTTTTTATTTCTCCAGCCACAGGTTGAAGAAACCAACGGCAGCCCCTTCCTTATAAACAGCATGGGTTTTTCATCCCAAATACGTTATACGCTGAAAAATCAAAGCTCGGCTTGCGGATAAAGTCCGTAAAAACGGCAGGTGCGCCAGCAGGCCAAAAGCCGCTGACGAACGCGGCATGCACCGCCCGCGCCTTGAAGCGGCGCGAAAACCTTCTTATGATGGCATCCATGGGAATGGGAAACTCCTTTTCCCGGAACTTCCGTAAAATGAATAATTCCCTTAAAGACCGCCTGATCCGTCACATGGAAGACGGACATTACGAACCCCAGAGCAAATCCGAACTGGCCCGCGCCCTGAACGTGGATTCCCGGCAGAAGCTGGATTTCCGCGCCCTGGTGGACCAGATGGAGGAGGAAGGAAAACTCGTGCGTCTGCAAAAGGGCAGGTACGCTTTAAAACGGGAGCGCCGGAACCTGGTGCATGGCATGATCCGCATCCTGCGCTCCGGCAAGATTCTTTTTCTCCCCAGAAAAGAGGATCCCGCCGCTGCGGCTCTGGGATGGGACACGGAAGCCGTTCCGGAACTGGAACTTAAACCCAACCATCTGGGCACCGCCCTGGACGGGGACCGAGTGGCCGTGCGCGTGGAACGCAAGGCAGCCAGGGGACGGAGGAATATCCGCAGGAATCGCTTTTCTTCCCCGGATGCCGACATGAAAGCTCGCGTGGAGGAAGTGACGGAACGCGCGCGCTCCCGCTGGCTTGGCGTCTTCCGCACCGGAAAAAACAAGCCGGGCCGCGTGCTGGGGGACGGCGTAAGCTCTCCGTCATCCATTGAACTGGCGGAAAAACCCGCCATGGAGGTGCTTCCCGGCCAACTGGTTTCCGTGGAGCCCATAACCTGCGGTGAGGAAAAGAAAGCCCCGCGCGGGAAAATCGTGGAGGTGCTCGGCTATCCGGACGAGCCTCACGTGGACATGGAAGCCGTTATCAGAAAATATGGCCTTTCCGTGGAATTCCCCGCCTCCGTGCTCCGGGAGCTGGAAACGCTGCCTCAAACCCCTTCCCCCGGGGAACTCGCCCGCCGGGAAGACTGGACGGACCGTACCGTCATCACCATTGACCCGGCAAGCGCCAGGGATTTTGACGACGCCATTTCCATCACGGCCACTCCGTCCGGCTGGACGCTGGCCGTTCACATTGCGGACGTCTCCCATTTCGTCAAGCCCGGCGGCTCGCTGGATGGGGAAGCCCTGCGCCGCGGCAACTCCACCTACCTGCCGGACCGCGTTCTTCCGATGCTCCCGCCCCGCCTTTCCGACGATTTGTGCAGCCTGCGGCCGGATGTCGTGCGCCTGACAAAAGTATGCGAAATGAAATTTGATAAAAAGGGGAAGATGCTCCGTGCCCGCTTTGCTGACGCTTTCATCCGCAGCAAGGCGCGCCTGACCTACCAGGAGGCCTTCGCCATGCTGAAAGGAAACGACAAAGGGGAAGTTTTCTCCACGGTGCGGGAAGCCTGGAATCTGGCCTCCATCCTGCGCCGCAACCGCTACGCCAAGGGAGCCCTAGATCTGGACTTCCCGGAAGTGAGAGCCGTTATGGACAAGGACGGCCGCGTGACGGGCATCATCACGGAAGAGTACGATGAAAGCCATCAGCTCATTGAAGAGTGCATGCTGGCCGCCAACGAAGCCGTGGCCCTGGCCCTGAAAAACGGGAACCGTCCCACCATCTACCGTGTCCACGAAGAACCGGATTCCGCCAAACTTTTTGAATTCGGCCAGTTGTGCAGACTGTACGGGCATCCCGTGCACGATATCGGCCAACGCCAGTACCTGAATGAACTGATGAAATCCATCAAGGGTTCCCCGGACGAGCAATTGCTTAAGCTGGCGCTCCTGAAAAGCTTGATGAGGGCCAGGTACGACACGGAGCCCCTGGGCCACTACGGCCTGGCCACCCCCAATTACTGCCACTTCACCAGCCCCATCCGCCGTTACGCGGATCTGGTGGTACACCGCTCCCTGAATCCCCTGCTGGCCAACCCTCCCAAAGGAGCTAAAGGAGCAGGCAGTACAGGCAGGCTGGAGGAAGACGCGGAACACATTTCAGAAACGGAACGCATTTCCGCCAGCGCGGAAAAGGACGCGAACCGGATGAAGCTCTTCGAATGGCTGGAAGGCCAGTGCTACGCGGATCATCCGGAAGTGCACGAAGCTCTGGTTACGGAAACGCGCCACTTCGGCGTTTTGCTGGAAATCCCGCGTCTCCAGATTAAGGGGCTGGTCAAACCGGACAAGCTTCCCGGCGGCCGCTGGGTGTATGAGGCGTTTGCCAGCCGCTGGAAAAACGACCACGGTTCCGTGCTGTGCGCAGGGCTGCGCGTTCCCGTCATTCCCGTGAAAGTGGACAGGGAGCAGCAGTGGGCGGATTTCGCCATCGTCTCACGGGAGAAACCGCGGCAAACGGGAAAAACGGCCTTCCCCGCCAAACAGGAGAAGGGCATATCCGGCCGCGGGCGGCGGAACCGCTGACGGCAATACGCCCGTATATGGAAACAATCCCATCCGGAAGTCAAATCCGATTCTCCCTGCAACAGAATCAAATCTGCATTTTCCTACACAATTTTTCTTGAAGTAAATTGTATTTTTCATGTATAGAATGACCGTTGTTTACTTGTGAATCCGACCTCACGCCTATGAATTCAGGACGCTGACTCCGTAAGTAAGCACCATATGAATGCTGAATGCCAAGGTCCGCTCCCGGGTCTGGAGCGGCCGCCACAAAAACTAATCGATTTTAATTCTATTTTATCTTATTTGATTTGTGTTTCAATATATTATATCGCAATTTTGTTAATTGCGATGTCTGGAAATTTTAGAAAATTTCGTTGATGTATGACAAATGTATTGCAAAAATGATTACATTTGCAACAGATAATATCGACGATTATGGCAACTTTTTGTTATCGCATGCGTTCTACGCAGAAAAATAAGCTGGCCAAGATTCAAATACTGTTTACGGTCGGACGCGGAAACCAGTTCTACGCCGATAGTCAGTATTTGGTTTTGACTGATGCGTGGGACAGTAAACGGCAAACAGTTAAAAGCCGCTATGCCTTTACGGATGATTTCACCGAACAACAGGGGCGCAAACTGATGAAGAATCTGTCGGAGTTACGCAGCTTCATCCTCGGCGAAATGGCGAAAGACTCCGAGCATGCGATGACGAAAACGAGGTTGGAGAAAATTATTTACAGTTTTCATCATCCGCACAATATGGGTTTAGGTCGTTGTGTGCGCGGTCGTGAATCGCTGACCGACTACATCGCCCGTTATACGAGGGAAATGGAGGACGGAACACGGCTCAACATCCACAAACTGCGCTACGGCTCATCGACGATCAAGAACTATAAGGGGGCATCATTCAGTTCGACGAGTTCTGCAAGGCGAAGCGGAAGCGATTCGATTTCAGCGATATCGATCTGAAATTCTACGACGATTTCGTGGCGTGGTTCTCGGCGAAAGATTATTCGATCAACACCATCGGCCGCCACGTCAAGGAGCTGAAGATCATCATGCGGGTTGCACGCGAAGAGGGTTTGCACGACAACGGCATGATCGAAAGCCGCAAATTCCGCGTGCTGACCGCCGATGTCGAGAATATCTATCTGACCGAATCGGAAATCCGTGCCATTGCCGACCTCGATCTGTCGGGCGACAAGCACAAGGATATTGCACGCGACGTCTTTCTGGTCGGCTGTTATACGGCGCAGCAGTTCAGCGACTACTCGACCATCAACGAGGGCAATATCCGCACGCTGGAGAGCGGACAGCGGGTCATCGACCTCAAGCAGCAGAAGACGGGCAACCACGTCGTTATTCCCGTCCGGCCCGAATTACAGGCGATATTGGATAAATACGAGAACCGACTGCCGAAGTCCTACGAACAGAAAGTGAACAAATTCATCAAGGAGGTTGCGCGGGAGACGGGCATCACAGAAAAAATCGAAGTGTCATACGTCGAGAACGGAGAGAAGAAGACGCACTTGGTCGAGAAGTGCGATTTGGTAAAGACCCACACGGCACGCCGCAGCGGTGCAACGAACATGTATTTGGCGGGCCTCCCGACCATCGCCATCATGAAAATCACGGGCCACAAGACCGA
>ULRI01025111.1_pt1 | contig 18688 bp, 8 predicted proteins | sample 1955291 | NCBI WGS metagenome assembly ULRI01 (sample SAMEA4835678, study PRJEB28245) | human gut metagenome | biome: gut microbiome; material: fecal sample | place: Denmark | collected 2008
CAAGCAACAGCAATTATACAAAAATGGCAGTCAATTTCTGTAAGAAACTCAAAAACAACGGCTTTAAATCGGGTGTGTATTCCTCTGCAAGCGTTTATGACTATCTGCTCAATCGCACAACATTAAAAAATAACGGTATTTCCATTTGGAACGCAGAATGGTATATAAAGCCGTCAATTACTTGTGATGTGTGGCAGTATTCGGAAACAGGCAGAATTAACGGCATATCAACAGCCGTTGACCTTAACTACATATATAACCTTAACATTTTAAATTGATAACAACTTTTTGAGAAGGTGAAATAATTGTCGTTTGGAAAGCAGTTGCTTATTGTTCGAAAAAACAAGCATATGACACAGAAACAAGTGGCAGAAGCCGTGCATATAGAACGGTCAGCCTATACCAAATGGGAAAACGATAATTATGAACCGACTTTTGCATATATCAGAGAATTAGCGAAAACATTGGAAGTTGATTACAACTTTCTGTTTTATGACTCTCACTGTTCACTTGACAGCAAGACTTTTTAAGTTTTCATTGTTATTCTTCTTTTGCATCGGGCATTAATTTGTCCGATGCATCCCTACAATCCCCACTAAGGTGGTTAATAATATAAATTTACGGAGGTAAATATGATTCGTGCATCACCCATAAAAGAATACAGTAGTTTTTCTTTTTCAATATTTAGATGAAAGGAGAGAAAAATTTGAATGAAGTTAATTAAAAAAATATTGTCGGTTTTCTTATGCTTGACTGTAATTATCGGCTCATTGTCTGTTGGTTCGTTTTCCGTAAGTGCTGCCTCGGTTAAAGGCAATCGTGGAGCAGACGGCAAAGGTTTTATATACAAGAAAACAGCTGAATATACTTATACAGACGCAAACGGAAAAAAGCACAGTCAGCATTATGAAGGTTGGGAAAATTTCAAGGTGCACTTTTTTGCTCCATCCGGAAAAACCTTGAATTTTTTAGACTACACACAAAGAGCGTACTGTATTGAACCGGATAAAGCATCTGAATTAACAAGTTCTGCTACTGTAAAAAGTACATCTCAATCAGCAGCTTGGAAACAGCTAACTACTGCACAGCAAAATGCAGTTAATCTGATACTTGCTTGGGGCTTTGGCGGATTTGAAGCTGCAAAGAAAGAGAAGGTTCATTATTACTATGCAACGCAGCTCTTGATTTTTGAGATTGTTGCAGGCAAGCGTAACGCATCAACTTTTGAAGCGGTTACCGGTAAGCCGTTACTTACACCTGCAAATACAATGACGGCTACGAGTTCGGCAGAAACTACGCTTGCGAATGTTACAACAGCGTACAACAATATGGTTTCTTGGTGCAAAAAATCCGTGAGAAATCCGTCATATACTGCATCATCACTTAGCTCGGCTAAATCATATCAGATGTCGTACAGCAACGGACAGTATTCAATCACTTTGACTGATAAGAACGGTACCGCTTCAGTAACTAAAGCATCCGATGTAATCGTCAGCAATTCAAATGTTAAGGTCAGCGTAAGCGGTAAAAAGATAACATTTACCTGTTCTAAAAATCTTGGTACGACAGTTAATGTGACAATGAAAAATTCTTTTTTGAAGGAACATGGAATCAAGAGCAAAAACAGTTTGTATTTAATTACAAGTAATGACTATGCATCATATCAGACTTTTGCTCAGGGTTCTAATTATACAGTTAAAGACGGATATGTTAAGTTGACATTTCCGGATGTTGTCAAGCTGCAACTTCACAAATCATCATCAAACACAGAGCTTACAGCCGGCAACGGTTGTTACAGCTTGTCGGGTGCTGAGTATGGCATATACACAGACAAAGCTTGTACCAAAAAAATCGGCAGTATTACGACAAATGCAAGCGGTTACGGCAGTTACAGTAAATATGTTGACGCATCAGCTTCTTACTATGCCAAAGAAACAAAAGCGCCAAAAGGCTATGATCTTGACGAAACTGTTTATACATTTGTGAATTCAGGTAAAAAAGCCGCAGACGGTACAAAAATTTATAGCTTTAGCTGTACTGATGAGCCTGTAGATGATCCTATCGGTATTGTGTTACAAAAAAAGAATGCAATCACCGGTGAAACGACAGGACAAGGACTTGCTGGTGCGGTTTTCAGCATTGAATACTACGCACAAGAGATTGACAAAGATTACAATGTCAAACCCGGTGATACAGCTCCTGCTCTTGATAGCAAAAATCTTAAAAGGACTTGGTATATTCAGACTGACGAAGATGGATATGCTGAGCTTAATAAAAACTATCTTGCAGATGGATATAACTCTGATGAATTTTATTACAACAACAACTTAATTACAGTACCTATCGGTACAGTTGTCATTCGAGAAGTAAAAGCACCTGACGGATACTCGCTAAGTGATGTTGTGTTTTACAGAGTAATAAATGAAGAAATTGCCGGTCTTGCTCAGGACACAAATACCCCTATCAAAGTACCGATTGATGAAATGCCGGCAAAGGCATATGTGGGCATTAACAAGCTTAATCAGTCAGGTATAGGTGTTGCAAATGCTGTATATGGCTTGTACTCTGATTCAGCTTGTGCAAGCTTGTATGACAAGCTCACAACAAATGCTGACGGCAAGGGTACTTTTGCAAAATCAGTAGATGTCGGCAAAACATATTACATCAAAGAAATAACCGCACCGACAGGCTATGAGCTTGACGATACTGTTTATCCTGTCATTGCAAATGAGGAAAACTCAACCGTTGAAACAGCCGTTATTCAGACGATTTATGAAGATGCCATAAAAGCTGACCTCAAAATCAAGAAGTCATCAACAGACGGTATTGTTTCAAATCTTTGGTTTGCAATATCAGATAGCCTCGGCAACGAGTACAACGCAGTTTCAACCGATAAAAACGGCGAAGCGACTGTTAAAGGTTTGAGGGTATATGACGATAAAGGCAACAAGATAACCTATACCGTCAAGGAGCTTGGTTTTAAGACTACTTTAGGATCTCACAGCTATGGCGGTTACACTTGGACGATAAAGAAAGAAAATGCAATCAGTTATAAAGGTTCATATTTTGAAGGTGTTTCAAATGCCGTGTTCAGCAATTGTGAGAATGCTTATTCAAGATACTATTACGGTAAATCATCAGAAGCAAAATCCAACGCTAACGGTAAGTCATTTACACTTGACGAGAGCAAAACGGTTACATTTAATTTTCAGAATACAGTTTCTGAAACAGATTTAACTGTTAAAAAGACCTCATACAACGGTAAAGTGTCTGGAGTTTGGTTTGAGGTACAGGACGAAAACGGCAAATATTATGGTGATATTGTTACAGATTCTACCGGAACAGCTAACTATTACAACCGATACGGTTACAAGCTCAAAAGCTGTTTAACCGTTCCAAACTCAGCAATTTGTATTCCTATAAAATATAAGGTTGTTGAAAAAGGTTTTCTCGGCGGAAGCAGTTATTATTTCCCTGACAATTACCTTGAAAAGGCTGAATCAGAGTTTAAGACTGCCAACAAATACGGAACAACATCTACTCTTAATTATTCCGTGTACAACGCTCCTGCAACAGGAAGTATTAACATCAATAAGACTTCCGAGGACGGAGTTATCGAGGGCTTGAGCTTTAAGCTCGAATCTTTTGACGATGAGCGAGAATACGATGATGACCTTATCCCTACTCCTATGGCTTATGATGCAGACGGAAACGAGATTACAAGTATCGTTTTGACTACTGATGAAAATGGTAAAGCAAGTACAGACAATGAGCAGTTTTTTGATGCCAACGGTAACAAAATTGACGGTATTCTGCCGTATGTAGTTGACCTAAACGGTTTTCAAATTACTTACAGGCTTACCGAAATCGGCATTAAACAGTCAGACGGAACATACAAGTTTCCGAGCCGTTATGAACTGAAAGATGCAGTTGAATTTACAATCTATGATACCGATGAATACAACTATACATATGATTGTGTGAACACCGTAAAAACAGGTTCGTTACAGGTTCAAAAAACATCTGAAGATGATGTTGTGGACGGTTTGTATTTTGAAATAAGCTGTGCTGATACAGGGTTTAACGAAAAAGTAAGCACAAACCTTGAAGGTTTAAGTCCTGAAATTTCAGACTTACCGATTTATAACAGCAATGACGAATTGCTCAAATATAAGGTATCAGAACTCGGTGTTCTGAACGATGACGGCACTTATTCTTTACCGTATAAGTACAACAAGCCAAAAAGCGTAACAGTTACGCTTAATTCAGATACCGTAGTTTTTGCAAATATCAAAAACACGCTGAAAACAGGCTCTGTTAAGCTGACAAAAACAGACGGCACAAAAGCTCTTGGCGGATCAGGTTGGCAACTCTATAAGTCAGACGACACTCCCATCAGCTGTTATCAGACAGGCTCAGGAACTTATATGTATAATTCAGTTGCAAAAACTGCAACCGATTATATGGCTACGAATGGTAGTTTGTCAATCAGTAATCTGCCGGTAGGTGATTACTATTTTATTGAATCTGTAACTCCGTCAGGCTATATGCCATACGGTAAAAAGGTTGAATTTACAATTTCTGCCGACAATGAAAACACACTTAATATATCTTTAACCGTTGCCGATAACAAATCTGTGTTATCACAGACAGGTGACGGTGGCATTGCTCCCTTTTATTTTGCTTCTGTGGCACTCGGAGCAATGGCAATAATCTTCTTCTATGACTACCGTAAAGGTAGTAAAAATAAAAAATTCAAAAACAGAAAGGACAATCAAAAATGAAAAAGAAAATCACACGAATTATGACAGCTATGGTGCTTGCAGTAATGATGGTATTAACTGCAATCCCATTTGCAAGTGCTGCAACCAACGCAAATGCTCTTGATGAAACAAAGAAGGTTTCATTCACGCTCAATTGTTCAAAGCCGGGTTACACCTTTACGGTGTACAAGGTTGCAGAACTCAAAACAACCGAAAATCCATACAAGACAGGCTATGATTCACTTATTCCTTCAATCTCTGACGAGATTTTAAGCGGTAAGACATCGAATGTTCTCTCAGCTCTTGATGGTCTTTCTTCGATTCCGTCAACAGCTTCAACCGTTGGCACATTTACTACATCGGCAACATCGGTAAAAAAGACTTTTTCAAGCCTTGCTCATGGTTTGTACTACATAAAAGCGACTAACTTTCCTGCCGGTGTTAAAAGCGTTACAAACTCTGTTGTATCACTTCCATATTACAATAACGGTTGGGTATATACATATAAAGCTATTGACCTTGCAACTAAGGTTAATGACGGTGATGTAGTTACTGGAAAGACTATCACTAACAGCACAAAGGATAATGTTAATTTTACCGATGTAAGCCTTGGTGACACAGTGAATTTTGAAATCAAGTCATCAACTGCCGGATCATCAGAAATGAAACTTAAATCATATACCGTATATGATGAAATGTCAGCCGGTCTTACTCTCGACAAGGACAGCGTAAAGGTTGCACTTCTCAACGCACAGGGCGGTAAGGTTGCTGACCTTGCTTCAACTGATTATGCTCTCAATGTAACATCAGAAGTTGATGGTAAAGCTACAACATTTAATGTAGCTCTCACAAACGCTTATCTTCAGAAAAAGGACTTTTATGCAGAGGGTGTTACTTATACATCTGTAACTTATTCAGCAAAGCTCAATAAGTACGCTGTAACAGGAAAGACAGGCAACCCAAATACAGAAACAAAGCTCGTTTATTCTAACAAGAACGGTGTTGAATCAGAAGTAAACGGTAATACAGTTTATGTTTACTCTTTTGCAGTTACAACTAACAAGACAGATACAGCCGGCAAGGCTCTCGAAGGTGCAGAATTCAGCCTTTTTAAAACAGAAGAGGATGCAACTGCTCTTACAAATGCCATTGCAAGCGGTGTTTCAGACAAGACAGGCAAGGTTACTTACTACAACACAAGTAAAGAAGAAATCAAACTTGCAAGCGGTAAATATTATATTGTCGAAACAAAAGCTCCTACAGGCTACAACATCTACGGTAAGGTTATTCCGGTAACTATTGATGTTACATACGGTGCAACATTTGTTGACGGTTCGTACATCACAAACTGCCCGACAGACGGTACAGCAAGCGTTGATGTTAAGGATACAAAGGTTGTTGTACCACAGACAGGCGGTGTAGGAACAGTTATGTTCTACATTCTCGGCACAGCTTTTGCTATGGGCGGTATTGCAACATTGCTCATTCGCAGAAGAGTAAAAGCTACAAACAAGTAATTTCACATTAAACAGAAAGGAGTACAGCACATTGAAAAAATGCAGAAGCAAATGCACCTTGATAATAGGAATAATTTTTATGACTGCATCACTCTGCTTTGTGCTGTACCCTTCTGTATCAAATGCTGTCAATAGTTTTTTCGCCGCATCCACAATTAACAATTATGCCGCATCTCTTGACAGCATTTCAGCAGCCGACAGGTCACAGTACTTGTCGGCTGCTGCTGAATATAACAACAATTTATCAGAACTTATCAATGGATTTTCTTACGATACAGACAGCGTGATTGACGGATATGACGATATTCTCAATTTTGGTGACGGTCTTATAGGCTACATTGATATTTCAAAAATCAATGTAAAACTGCCTATTTACCACGGGGATACGGATAAAGTGCTTGAAAAAGGTGTTGCTCATCTGCCAAATACAGCGTTTCCTATTGGAGGTGTGGGCAATCATTCTGTCTTGTCTGCACATACGGGTTATCCAACGCAAGTGTTTTTTGACAATCTCAACGAGCTTGAAATCGGTGATGAAATCAAGGTATCCGTACTTGATGAAACGCTTACCTATGCTGTAACAGCAAAAAACATTGTTAAGCCCGACAACATATCGTTACTGTCAGTTGACGAAGAAAAAGACTTATTAAGCCTTATAACTTGTTATCCATACGGTGTAAACAGTCACAGACTTATTGTGACTGCTGAAAGAGTAAAGGATACAACTGCATCTGATACGGCAACAAAAACCGAAAACAACAATAACAGAAGTTTTGATTTTATTATTGCAGTAATTGTTATAACCGCAATTTTGGCAATTTTAGTAATTGCTGTTTCCATAAAAAATAAACGAAGGAGGAAGTAAAATGCCTGATATTACAAATGATTTTGATAATAATCCAAATACCGATAAAAGAAAACAGCGAGATGAAGAAGTCAATAATGACAATCTCCAACCCGAACAGATAAAATCCGAACCTGAATTGCTCGACCAAACGAAAAGCAAAGAATTTTCAATACCGATTTTTGCAAAGCTGTATGACAGGTGCAATCTCAAAATTGATGAGCTTAATCTAAAAAACGATAAGCTCAATGCAAAAATCGAAAAACTCAACATAAAAAATGTTCGCAGTGCTGAATTTGTTTCAACGGTTGAATCAATGAGAAATGTTGTACCAATGCCTGTGTATAAAGCATTGTCTGTTCTGTCGGCTGAAAGGCGACAGAAAATAGTAAATATCAATGAGAAAATCCATTCTCATAAGCTGAACATCAAATCGAATGAGCAGAAGATTTTGAAGCAGCAAAGCCGTGCTGATAACTGCAAAAAAATCAATAAATTTCTTGATAATATGAAATTCCCTGACGGCAGGAAAGAAAACTTTGTCAAAGGTATGCAGGAATACAGGACGATGGCAATGAGGACAACCTCTGAAAAATTTGATAATACCCAGAGCAAACTTGATGTTGCACTAAAAGCATACGGTCAAACTCATTATATGTCCGAAAAACTCAAACTGCGAAAACAAATCGACAAGCTCACCAACAAGAAAGCTAAGCTGATAAACAAGCTCAAGGCTCTTAATGAGTGGTCAGATAAGTTTGAATCGGTTAAAACTATGCCCGATAAGGAAGCTGACAATATTATCAGCAAGAGCTGTCAGAACATTGTTGATGAGTTTACAAGTAACCCACAGGCTTTAAAAAAGCAGGCTGATGTAATCGTTTCATCTGCCGCAAAAGCTGTATTCGAAGAAAACTACCTAAAAAATGCCGAAATGTCGATTGAGGACGATTATGACAGCATTGACGGTATTATCAACAACGGCAATAAGCAAGAGGAGTATGACAAAGCGGCAAAAACTCCAAATAAGGAACATAATGCCGAGAAACAACCGAAGCAACCGAAAAAGTCCCTGATTTCTCGCAGTCAGATAAAGCAGAATGCGGACAAGATTGCAAAATCAGAACATCGTGAACAGGGACGGGAAGCAAAACAGGAAAGGTGATCATATGTACAAAAGGAAGTGGCATCCCAGTAAATCCGCAAAGGCAGAGTTTAAAAACAAGATGACTGAAATTGAAGATTTTTGCAACAAAAACGGTATTGACAGAAGTCTTCGCAATGACAGCTATTATTTTATGCTGAACGGTAAGAATTATCGTGTAAGCAATCACACGATTGAAGCAAGTAATGCAAAAGCATACGATGCTGTTACAGGCGAAAAAAAGCGTGATTTATATCATCCTGACGGAAGAGAAGAAGATACCGTGTACATAACAGCAAGTAAGACACGGATAATTGATATTTATAACGACCTTGCCGCAGGATATGAGCTTGACAAAAGAGGCAATCGGGTTGAGAAGATTGAAGAACCCAGGTCGAAAGCTCAGATTAAGCCGTTAATATCTCGCAGTCAGATAAAACAGAATGCGGACAAAATTGCACATACACATAACGAACAGCTTAACAACACTAAATCGAAAGAACAGGAATTATGAATATTATTTAGGGACTGTTGCATTTAGTGTAACGGCTCCTTTTGCTTTAGAGGTGAATGAAATGATTAAATTATATGGAAATGAGATATGGAACAGCAACACTCCGAATCAGTATAAAAAGGTTATTATAGCTTCTGAAAGCCAGTTTGAGAGCATAACCGATGCTCTCGAAAACGCAGGACTTAATTACTGTGGCTATATTAACAAGAACAAATCATATGTTGCGGTTGGCAGAGCTACTGTTCCGAATCTTGAAAAGTTAAATATCAGTTATGATTCAATAGTCGATTCCAACAACAGGAAATATGTAACAAACAATATCATCGGAACAACCAAATACAATGATATTGGTGATAAGATGTATCGCAAATATAATACTGATTTCGCTTACAAGGTTGCTCAAAGACTGTCAGAGCAGGATATTCCGTTTTCGGGCAGAATATTCGGTAAAAATACAACTATTACGGTTGACAATATATACAAAGATGCCATCAACGCAATTGCTCACGAAATTCGTGAGCAAAGAGAGCTTTTGTACAATGATAAAGCAGTCGAAAAAAACGAACCGTCTGCAACGGTTAAAAACAGCGTGACAGTTTCCAAAGAAGATAACACGGAAAATCTTTTTAATGCTCTTTCGGTACTGCACTATAAAGCACATCAGTTGGAGTCTTTGAATTCTACGGTTGAACTGCTCAACAACCATCCGGAGCTGATTGACACATTCAGTACGATGTTTGAAGATACTTCTGACTTTAAGCCTGAACAGTTAAATATGTTATCTATGAATTTTGTCAAGACATACTCAGGCCTTTCGGATTCTGAATTGATTCTTGCGAATACTGCTGATTTCAACGAAATTAAGCAGTCGTTCATCAACACAAATCTTGCCGATAAGCTCATTGAAAATCATGGGTATTCATATGCCCAGTCAGAACTTATAAGAGATATGGTTGATATGGGTATAGATTACGACACAATCAATTTGCTTGATTATACTTTTTCGCTTACGGAAATGCAAACTTTCATAGGTGCATACAGTCGCAGTGATTATGATTCTCTTATAAATCTTGTATCTAAGGTCAAAGGTGTTACACGAAGTGAAGTGGAAGGTATGATTTCTGACGGTACATATACCCCTGCTTTACCCGACTTTAACACTCTTGAGAAAACCCTTTATTTTCAAGAGTCCGAAGCCGAAAGTATTACATATATGTACTATAATCCTGACGCATACTCCGGCGGTCAGTTTGTAATTACCGAGGTATCTTACAAACAGATAGCGGAAGCTAACAAAGAATACGGAGATGATTTTTCAGGATTCTTTGATTTTCTTGATACAACAGGCGAACAAAGGTTAATTGATATCGGCAGCGAAAGTTTCAGAACCGCTGTTAAAAAGTTTTACAGCGGTACGGAGTTTGCCGAAGGTCTTAATGCAGATATTCAGCACAAGCTCGTTGAGCTTGCAGTAGTTCCCGAAATCAAATTACCTGAAGTACGGAAAATAGAACTTATAAAGGTCGGTGATTTTTATGAAGTCAGAGGTGAGAACGCAAAAACCGTTGCAGATATTCTCGACCTTGTTTCTACAACAAGAAACATTAACGGTTCTTCAGTTGATACAGTCGGATTCCCTGATTTTAAACTGAATGATAATACTGAACTTCTTAAAACACAAGGATTTACTGTGAATATCAAATATGAGGGACTTGTAGATCTCTCGAATGAGTTTAACAAACTCATATCTGAACAGAAAAAAATTACGAGCAATGTGTCAGACAAGCATACAATAGTTATCAATGCTTTTGCCGGACCGGGTGCAGGAAAAACAACATCTTGTCTTGAAGTAGCCGAAAAATTGAAAAAGCAAGGATTTGTTACGGAATATGTACAGGAATATGCCAAAGAGCTTGTATATGACAACAATCTTATTATGCTTGACGGACATTATGAACATCAATTTGATATTCTCAAGGAACAAGTGAAGCGTATTAACCGTCTGTATGGTAAAGTCGATTTTATCTTGACGGACTCACCTGTTTTGCTTAATAATACCTACCTTAACGAAGATAAAGGTACAAATGATTATGTTACTTATTGTGAAAATGTTAAGAAAATTTATACTCTATATGATAATTTCAATTATTTTGTTGAACGAGATAAATCAGCCTTTGAAAAAGAAGGCAGAATACACAACTTGGAACAAAGTATAGTAATTGATGATGAACTAAAAAATACACTTCACAACAATCAGATTGATTTTGCTACATACACTCACTCTACGATTGACAATATTGTTCGTGACTCTGTGCTTGCTTATGCAAAGCAGCTTATCAATTCATACTGCCGTGACGAATTTGATTCGGAAGCGGATTTTTCAGACTTAAAAAAAGTCGGAGTGGCATACACAACAACAGAAGACAGCAAGCATACTGTTGAAGCTGTTGTAAATCTTGTTGACTATAGGCTTGAAACTTATGTTGACGATAAATTGTTTAAAGAGAAAACATATTCAAGTCTTAAAGATATGATTGATAACTGCCTGTACTCTTTATCATTTGATGACCTTGTATACCTATCTGATGATGAGCTTGCACAATTAGAGCCGAAAGAGCATGGGGCTGTTCCGCTTGCGGAAAACGACTATTATAACTCTGTTGTTAAACAGGATTTAAAGCGTGCATTATACCATATTGATAATGCAAAATCCGATGCCGAGCGTAATTTTTATCAGAACAATTTTGACATCAAGGTAAGAAACTATGCCGGTGCTCTGAATGTCAGCTCAGAAGAAATCGTTAATCAATTTAATTCAGAAAATGAAATCGTCCCGATAAACGAGCCTGAACAAACTGAGTCTGTACAGGAAATAATTCGTCCGACAATTACTTGTGATTGGAGTGAAAGTCCGGTATTTGAGAACGGCAAAACATACTCTGTTTCTGAATTTGACAAACTTATGAAAAATGCCGATGACGAATGGGTTGAGCAAAGACAGCTTGAAATTGAGGAATACGGCAGTGAAAATGCGGTTACAGAAGCATACAGAAACGGTGAACTTGACAATATTCATCTTGGTTATGAAAAAACGAAATTTATTATTAATATGCCGAACGGTACGAAATACACCGAATGGCAGGATATCGGTGACGGTATAGGCGGTGTGATTGATTTTCTTGAACAGTATCCGCAGTACTCAGATGTTGTGAAATTGCTTAAAGATGATATTGCATTTGAAAATCGTAGTAATGAGTTATTGAAACCATTACTTGCTTTTGATGAGCAAGTTGCTATAGTCAACGAGTTTTTTGACTATGAAAAGGCGTGGCATAATGTTGATGACGGAATTTCTGAAATTGCTGAAAAATACAGAAACGGTGATAATATTGATGTTGAACTTGCAAAGCATTTCATAAACCATTACACAAATCTTAATAGTGCTGAAATTACAGATGATTATGAAATTCAGATTACAAGTGATGGTGTGTCAATTCAAAACAGTCAGTTTTTTCAAGCTTACAACTGGGATACTTTAGGTACACACTATTTCAAATATCTCTACGATACATTCAACAGTATAAAAGAAGAACAGGCTGCCGAATATCCTGAAAAAGAGAGTGCAGCAGAAGAAATCAACAACAATACAGAGTTGCATAGTGTTGATGAGCTTGCTATGCAGCTTGAAAATGACGAAAAGTCAACTTCTGAGAAATCTTCTGTAGGTAAAAACAATTTTATTTGGACATCGGCAGACGAACACGCTCCGGTAACTTCTCAACCCACCTTGTTTGACAGTATGCCTGTATCAGATGTTTCATCTGATGAAACCACCTCTCACGAAAACTATGTACTTGAAGACAGAGAATCTGTTACTGGTGCTAAAACTAAGTACCGTAACAATATAACCGCTATCAAAGTTTTAAAACAAATCGAAGCTGAATACAGAACAGCAACACCCGAAGAACAGAAACAGCTTTCCTTATACAGCGGTTGGGGCGGTCTTGCCAATGCTTTTGAGTCTGATAATGATAAATGGAAAAATGAGTATTCTGAACTCAAGGGTTTGCTTACGGATGAAGAATATACCGCAGCACGGTCAACTGTGCTTGATTCATTCTACACAGATACAGCAATCGTTGACAGTATATATGAGGTCATTCGTAACGCAGGATTTGAGGACGGCAACATACTTGAGCCTGCAATGGGCGTAGGAAACTTTTTCGGCAGACTTCCCGAAGAACTTCGTGATAAGGTGAATTTGTACGGTGTCGAAAAAGACAGCTTATCGGGCAGAATAGCTCAAAAGCTGTATCCGCAAGCTGACATTACGATTGACGGCTTTGAGAATACTCGTTTCAATGACAACAGCTTCGATGTTGCAATCGGAAACATTCCTTTCGGCGATTTCAGTGTTAATGATTCTAAATACAACTCAAAACATCTGAAAATTCACGATTATTTCTTTTTGAAATCACTTGATAAAGTGCGTGACGGCGGCATTGTGGCTTTTGTAACTTCCAAAGGTACGCTTGACAAAAAGGACAGCTCTTTCCGCAAGACCTTGGCCGAAAGAGCGGATTTGGTAGGTGCTGTGAGATTGCCGAATAACGCCTTTAAATCGGCAGGAACGGAGGTTACAGCTGACATTATATTCCTCCAAAAAAGAGAAAAAAAGTCAGAAATTGAACCGTCTTGGGTACATACAGGACAGCTTGAAAACGGATTAACCGTCAACAATTATTTTGTTGAGCATCCCGAAATGATACTCGGCGAAGTTGTTGAAGGCAATAAAATGTTCGGCAGAACAGACGATACGATGTGCGTGCCGTTTAATGACGGCAGAACATTGTCGGAGCTTCTTTCCTCGGCGGTAAAGAATATCAATTTTGAATATTCCGCTTCTGCAGAAAAGCTGATTCCGGTTTCCGAACATTTAACAGCCGAACCTTTAAAACTGCGTTTACAAAGCTTTTATCGCCGAAACGGCGAAATATATTTTTACGGCTCTGATAAGAGCGGTAAAATAGTTAATGTTTCCGCAGACAAAGCACTTGGGAAAAAATTAAATCACGAACGCATCAATTCCTTTATTGATATTCGTGACACTTTGCGTGAATTGCTTGATGTTCAGCAGTACGATAACAAGGATTCAGAGATAGCTCAATTGCAGGAAAAGCTCAACAACTGTTATGACAGCTTCTACAGTAAGTACGGCTTGCTTCACAGCAGTTACAATCACAGCTTGTTAAACTCTGACGGAGCATATCCGCTTGTTGCTTCTCTCGAAGCCGATTTTGCCAAAGATAATAATTTACTTGTTAAGAAGTCCGATATATTTACAGAGCGTGTAAATAAGCCGACAGCAACAATAAATCATGTTGATACGGCTGAAGAAGCTCTTGCTGTCTGCGTTGCAGAAAAAGGTGTTATCGACTTCGAGTATATGAGCCAAATTACGGATGTGCCGCCCGAGGATTTGAAAATCGGGCTGAGAGAAAAAGGTGAAATATTTGCCGTACCGTCATATACAGGCGATGAGGACTACGAATATCAAACTGCTTCCGAATATTTGTCGGGAGATATATATGCAAAGCTTGACATGGCAAAAGCATACGCTTCGGTCAACGGCATATATGAATCAAATGTTGTCGCCTTAAAGGAAGTATTGCCTACTCCTCTGAAAGCCGGCGATATTGATATTAACCTCGGAGCTACTTGGATTGATAAAAAATACTATGAGCAATTTATGTATGAGATTTTTGAAACACCGCAAAGCCTTAAATCGGATTATGTGTCAAGATTTTTTAAATCCGACAGAATAGAGCTTGACTATTCAGAGTATTCCGGCAGATGGAATATCACGAATAAGAGAGCGGATTTGTCGGTAACTACTGTAAAGACCTACGGTGCAAGCGGATTATCTGCATATCAGATATTTGAATCCGTTCTCAATTTATCCGAACCGAAAGTGTATAAAGACAAGGTTGACGAATACGGTGTTGTTGAGCGTGATAAAAACAATAAGCCTGTAAGAGTGCTTGATGTAGAAGCGACTCAGGTTGTACAGCAAAAAGCCAATGCCATTCGCCGTGAATTTAAGAATTGGATTTTTAAAGATGCTAACCGCCGCAGAGATATTGTTGACACATACAATCGCACATTCAATTGCGTCCACGCACGAGAGTATGACGGTTCACACCTTAATTTTCCAGGAATGAATTCAAACATTCAGCTTCACGAACATCAAAAAAATGCCATTGCTCACGCTATTTACGGAGGCAACACACTGTTTGCTCATTCGGTAGGTGCAGGAAAAACCTTTGAAATGATAGCTACTGCTATGGAATGTAAACGGCTTGGGTTGTGTCACAAATCCTTGTTTGCTGTACCGAATCATCTGACAGAACAGGTGGGAGCAGACTTTTTGAAGCTCTATCCCAACGCAAACATATTGGTTGCAACAAAGGATGATTTTAAATCATCAAACCGCAAGATGTTAATGTCAAAAATTGCAACTGGCAATTATGATGCCGTTATTATCGGACATACGCAATTAAAGATGCTGCCCCTATCTCCTGAAAGGCAGGAAGCCTTTTTACAATCTCAAATTGATGATATTGTTGCCGGTCTTGCTGAGATGAAAGCTCAGGACGGTAATAAATTTACCGTTAAGGAAATGGAGCGTACAAAAAAGAATCTCGAAAATCAGCTTGAGAAGCTTCAATCAAGTAAGAAAGACAATACCGTATATTTCGAGGAGCTTGGAATTGACAAATTGTTTGTTGACGAAGCTCACGAATTTAAGAATCTGTACTGTGCAACAAAGCTGCAAAATGTTTCGGGTATATCTTCAAGAGCTTCTCAGAGGGCAACAGAGCTGTTTGCAAAATGCCGTTATCTTGACGAAAAGACAGGCGGCAAGGGTGTTGTATTTGCCACAGGTACACCGTTGTCAAACAGCGTTACAGAGCTTCACACAATGATGAGATACCTTAATTATGATTTTCTTGCAAGTCACAACAATATGCAGAATTTTGATAATTGGATTTCTGCATTCGGTGTGCAAAAGAAAGAATACGAGTTAGCTCCGGCAGGAAACAAGTTTAAGGAACGCACAAGGATTGCGGAATATTCCAATCTGCCTGAGCTTATGTCTATGTTTAAGATGGTAGCCGATGTAAAGACGGCTGAAACTCTTAAACTTAAAGTGCCTGATTGTGAGCTTCACATTGTTGATGTAGAGCCTACAGAGCTTCAAAAGGAGCTTGTCGATGAATTATCCGACAGAGCAGATGAGGTTAATTCAGGCTCCGTAGATCCGTCACAGGATAATATGCTCAAAATTACCGGTGACGGCAGAAAGCTCGGTCTTGACCCCCGACTTATTAGTCCCGATTTTGAGGATAATCCAAATACAAAGCTGAATGTGTGTGTAAACAATGTATTTGACATTTATACAGACACAGCAAAAGACAAGCTTACTCAAATTGTTTTTTGTGACCTCGGTGTGCCGTCAAAAAACACAGGCAATGACTCCTCCAAAGAGCAAAACGATAACAAGAGTGTGGCGGAAATCGACTCTCTTGAGGAAACAGGCAAGTTTTGCGTGTATGATGACATAAGGGACAAGCTCATTGCAAAGGGTGTTCCTGCGTCTGAAATAGCTTATATACACAATGCAAAAACCGAAGCTCAAAAGTCTGAATTGTTTTCAAAGGTTAGAAGTGGCGAAGTGCGAATTTTACTCGGTTCAACGGGCAAAATGGGAACAGGCACAAATGTGCAGGACAGAATCATTGCTCTGCACGATTTAGATGTTCCGTGGCGACCGGCAGACCTCGAGCAGAGGCGTGGCAGAATGGTCAGGCAGGGCAATATTAACGAAAAAGTGCATTTGTACAGATATGTTACCAAAGGCACTTTTGATGCGTACAGCTATCAGCTCCTCGAAACCAAGCAAAAATTTATAAGTCAGGTTATGACTGACAAAGCTCCTGCACGCAAGTGTGCCGATGTTGACCAAGCGGCTCTTTCATATGGCGAAATTAAGGCTCTCTGTACCGGCGATGACCGTATCCGTGAGAAGCTCACGCTTGATAACAGAGTAAAGGAGCTTAACTCTCTCAAAGCTGATTACAACAATACAAAATATGAGCTTGAAGATGGTGTTGCGGCTTATCCCGAAAAACGCAAGCAACTCCTTTGTACTATCGGCAACATAAAATCCGATATCGATAATGTTAAGTCATTTGTCGATAAGGACGGTAAACTTATTTGCAAATTAACTTTAGGTTCTCAGACTTTTGACCTGAAGAACGATGAGGAACGAAAAAACGCTGCCAAAGCTCTTACAACTGCTGTTGCTCAGGTGAGAATAGCCGACAACAGAAAGAAGCAGGTTGGCATTGGCAACATTTGCGGATTCGATATAAGCGTTATAAACAACGGAAATGTGTATGATGACATTGTAGTTACAATCAAGGGTAAATATTCATATTCTGCTCAGCTCGGTGTTTCTGCTGTGCATAACCTCAGTAAAATAGAGGGGTTGCTGTACAAAACCGAAAGTGTTCTTGATTACAGTCAGAATTCTCTTAACAAGCTTGACCTTGATTACAAAACAAGTGTCGCCTTGCTTGAAAAGCCTTTTGAATATGAAGCGGAATTGCAGGAAAAGTCAGCACGCCTGTCTGAATTAACAAAGATTTTGAACATTGAGCTTGCTCACCAAAAAACAGAATCGAAGCCCAAAACACATTACTTTGGTAAGGATAAAATCCTCGGCAGGAACAAATCTTCAAAGCAAATTCAGAATAAAACAGTTATGAAATCAGAACCTAAAAGGAGTGAACCTGAATTATGATAGTTTACGCACAAGGCGATATAACAAAATTTGATGTAGATGCTATTGTAAATGCATCCAACGGTTTTGGTTATATGGGAGGTAAAAGATGTGTTAATGAATTACATAGAGGAGTTGCAGAGAGCATTCAATTTGCATCTTGCGGTGCTGTTGAACGGCTTGCAAGAGCAAAATGTAAGGCACACTCCTTTTTTGGTTATTCACCCGGAACTGTTTTTGTGACTGATGCTCCAAATCTTGAGTGTAAAAAAATAATACACGCAGTTACTATGCGTACTCCGGGTAGCAAAGCAAAAATCAAAAAAATTAAAGTTCTGATTCCAAAGATAGTAGCGGTAGCTGAAAACTTAAACATAAATTCAGTAGCCATACCTTTACTTGGGTGTGGAACAGGTGGACTTGACAGAAAAACCGTTCAAAATTTATTAGCTCATAATCTTATAAGTGACAAAGTGACTTTTTATATTGTTACTTCACTTTAAAATCAGAAATTCTTTTCTGAATTTCTTTTTAAAACACTTGTTTTTTCTTAGTTATAACATATAATAGTATTTGAACGATGTTGGTTACTCATCTTAGTGTTGTGCTTCGCTACCGTCTGACCACCATATCAGGAGAATGCGACAAAAAGTAACGATTTTTGGAGCAACTGCATTATATGCAGTTGCTCCCTTTTATTGAGGAATGAATAGCGTGGATATAGATTTTTATTTTGTTAAATCTGATTATATAGATTTTTAAAAGCAAACAGAAATAAATAATCGTGGTTTTACTTGCGTACCAAACACAGAATAAAACAGTTATGAAATCAGAGCCTAAAAGGAGTGAACAAGAGTTGTGATTATAATAGCTTGAAACGGCTTTAAACAGCTCTTTATTCCGATTTTGCGGTAGATAAATATTTTTTATTTAATTTAAAAAGCAGCCGTTCAGACGGCTCTGAACGGCTCTTTTTTGTTGTCCTTAAAACTTGCAAATTTTCCGATTTTGACATAAGATAATATGTAAAGAAAATGAAGTGTGGTGATATTTATGATGTC
>ULRI01058095.1_pt1 | contig 18377 bp, 20 predicted proteins | sample 1955291 | NCBI WGS metagenome assembly ULRI01 (sample SAMEA4835678, study PRJEB28245) | human gut metagenome | biome: gut microbiome; material: fecal sample | place: Denmark | collected 2008
GATAGATGACCATCGTCTTCACGTTGAACTTCAATGCCTTCTTCGCCTTTGTGCCGATGCAGACCACACAGATGCAGACCAGTTCCACCATCTTACAACCCGAAACGGACGTGAATACGGGGAATCTGCCCAAAAGTTCAAGAATGAACAGCGTAATACGGTTGTCTGCCGCAATGGGCAGGTTCATGATTATCTCAATGATAAGAAAGATATAGATGCAGCTACGGAAGTAGTTATACATCTGTTGCTGTTCCTTTGTTTCTTCAAATGCCATAACTCAAAATCAGTTAGTGGTTCAAAAAGGTATCTTCATTCCAAGTAACAATCCATTTCTAAAGGTGTCCCCATGAATGAAATTCACGTTGTTCTTTTGGGTTATCACAAACTCACATCCGTTTCTGAAAACGTAGCTGTATTCAAAGCCCGCTTCCAAGCCGAGAAAGAATTTCCTTTCCACTGCACCGAATTGAGGGCCGAAACGGAAACGAAGCATACCGTTCTTATAGCGTGCCAGTCGTTGTTTATAGATGATACCGCCATCCCAAAAGTAACCTTTCCAAAAGTCATGTTTTCTCCAATGGTTGCCAACCTCGCCAAACAGTTCTACGGCATTGCCGTAGGATAGCGGATGTTCATAGCCAACCGTAGCGTTCAACGTAGAGGGAAACTGAAAGCCTGCATTTATCGTGAACTTGGCATCTTGCGCTTGTGCAGATATACCTATGGTCATAACCGCACAAAATAGAGTGAATAATAGCTTTTTCATTGTTCGACAGAGTATTTAATGTAATGGTAAGGATAATAATCGCAGTTTTTCAAAATGTCCGAGTCAAAGCCGTCGGCATTGAGGATGTCCTCATATTCGATGGTCAGCACGATGACACGTCCGCTGATTTGGTTCTCAGAAATCTCCAGTCTCAGCACTTTCTCGTCAGGGAAAGTCAGTTTGGGAAGCACCAACACATTGCGGTAGTTCTTCTGGAACTTCTTGGCATAGTTGAGTGAGAATACCGGAGTCAACTCGATGGTCTGTGAGTTGGTAGCCTTGCTCTGCTTCTTGTCGGTCAGCTTCACACGCAGTTCCTCAATGTCATAGGGTATCTTTGTCTTGTTCTGCAGCGAGTAGTCAATGAAGAAGTAATCCCTGATAGCATAAATGTTATTGACCACCGCCTTCATACCGTGTGCCTTTGACACCACCTGATTGAACTTACGGTCACTGCCATAGACCGCCCACGCATAACGGGCCATTTCCGACATAGGCATGGACACCTCCGGGTTAATGTAGGATTGCGTATCGCAATAAGGCACTTGGAAAATGGATGCCGCCAATGTGGGGGATTGCGTATAGATTATGTCATATTGGGCGATATATCTCTCACCAATCAACGTAAGCGTTCCTAACAGTTCATCTTCTGAAAAGGTGCAAGTCTGAATAGAATCATTCTCTTGAAAGGGTTTGATGCGCACAATGTTGTCGGCACACTGGTTGCCTATAATCTTGGGAGTGGAAATATCCACCAACTTGATGTTCTCCGGCATAACGATATGGGTGGTCACTCCGCTATTGACATAAATCCTTTCGTTGGCAGATGCATTGCCCACGACAAAGAGAACACTGAGAATGAAAAGAATAATCTTGGATTTCATACTGGGAAATTTTAATGTTTTCTATCAAAAAGTTCTGTTATTATTTATCTTGCTTCATCCGAATTTATCAAATAGACAATGGTATTGTACTTGATTTTCGCCTTGTTCTTTCGGATATTGGAGGATATGGCCGACGATGCCGAGTTATACATATTCTGCAAGGTCTGTAAGGCGATGGCTTCAGCCGATATGCCAGTTTCATATCCGCTTCCCGATTCAAAACTGATATTCTGCTGCACCGCATTAGAGCCTGCATCTTTCACAAAGTCACGAAACTGTGATTCGGGAACATAGAAGCCTTCCATGCCGTCATTGTCAAAGACGGACAGATTGACCTTCACGAATTTGTCCCCAATCAATATGCTGGTGATGGCCGCACGTACACGCTGCTGCCCGAAGCCTGTGACCGTTCCATAGAGGTAGGTGCCTTTCTTCAAGTTGATGTCACTAACCGTTACGTCATCCAATAGCTTGAAGCGAATCCGGGTGCCTTCACGAGCCTTGGTAGTCTGGTCAATCATCGCACGGATTAGTTTGGCATCCACTGCATCGTCCGAAGAAGAGACCGTGTGGAACTTGTCCGCATTGGTGTCAGAGGATTTGATAACCAACTTGGGGCGGTTGCGTTCTTTCTCTTCCTGCCGTACTTTGGCTATGGAATCGGCACGTTGCCTTTGCAAGGCTTCCTCTTGCTCCGGGTTGGTGATACCCAATCCGCTCTCGATCGTTTTCTGCCGTTCATAACTCCTGCGTTGGATTTCCTCCAAATCTTGGGCAAACTCGTCCTTAGAAGTATAACCGTTGGTCGGATTATCGCCATAGGCATATTCATTGATATGCTTTCGGGATTCCGCAAGGGAACGCTCCAGCTCTTCCAGTTCCTTCTGCTGACGGATGCGTTCTGCCTCGGCTGCATCAAGCATATTCAGTTCTTCCTCGGTATAACCATGTTCCAGTTCCTCGGTCTCGTTCTTTTCCTCGCCGATGGCACCGACAGCGGTAAAGGCATCCTCGTCACCAAAACGTCTTGACATTTCATACATTTTATCTCCGGCTTCCTCCGCCCGGGCTTCGGGAAGCTCCATATTGATGCGATCGGTGGCTACCGACTGTCCGGTTTCACTCGTACCCTTGAAGATCTGCATCACGAAATATACCAAGGCGCACAGCGGCACGAACACCACCAGCGGAAAGATATACTTGGGTTGTTTGAAATTGATTTTAATCATTTGCTTTCGTTATTATTAAGGGATTTGACAATGTTTTCAAGCTGACGGTATCGTTGGATGATACGGGTGGAGTCTGACTTGGACTTGTGCGGAACAGCTATCATGGAATCCAATTCCTCACGGAGTTCCTGCCCTTGGGTTACCAAATCCATCAGCGTGTTACGCTGGATGTCCTTGTTTGCCTGTATGGTATGGAAGCCGGTGAAAAGCGGTTCCATGTTGGAAACCATGTTGATATTGGATTCGTTTAATTCATTTGACGGGTCGGATTTTGTTCCATTTATCCCAAGATTACAGACCAATAAGAATAGTAAGGAACTTACCACATAAGCGAATGTCCGCTTCGGATGTTTGGTTGCCCATGCGTTAGCCAAACGGATTCTTGCCGCCAGACGATACTTTGTACCTATTGCCCCCATCTTGGGTTGCAGCCATGACCGTACCTGTTGATGGGTCTTCAGGCGGCTTTCATGCAATGTCTTTCTGAGTGATTTCATTGTTGCTGTTTTTAATAATCCAAATCCTTGTTCTCGATGGTGCGCCAGTTGGTAATCATCAGTCCGTGGGGATTGTTCCGTGTCCTCGGCACATTCTCCACATACCCGGTCGTTACCATCGTCCGTTTCAAGTCACGGGTGCGCCGCTTGATTAGCTGCGTGCCGTAGTAGGTGAATTTCCGTTCATGTTCGTCAAACTGGATGGAGTCGCACATAATTGTGCAGACAGCCGATGACGATATGATGTCGGAATAAAACCCGTTCTCGTCCATCGCCTGTTTCTGCTTCAAAGCGGTACCGTCCGCCATATACATTGCCTTGCCAACCGTCCACTTGATATAGTCATTATCGGGTGGCAGGTTGAAGAAGTATTGATGAAAGAGCTGGATGTGGGCTTTCGCCTCCATCGTGAAGTTCGCCTCCAAATTGGCACGTTCCGCTAAAAATGGAATGTCTCCATCCAACACATAGATCTGTTGCCGTTCCTTTGTTACCAGAGAGATGCAGCACCAGACGGTGAAGCCGCAGAAGACGGCGCAACCTCCGATGGTCGCAAGTACCGTCATCATGGCAAGTCTGGTCTTCTGTGCTAATGATTCTATAAGCATATCGTTTCGTTTTAAGATTACATTCACTTGGATTTAACAACTGAGCCGGCCGCACCAGCCGTAGCACCGACAGCTCCTCCGGCGATAGAACCAGCCGTAGCTGCCATACCTGTAACAGTAGAACCTGCCGCAGAAGCCGCACTCGAACTTACACCGCCCGGTATCAGCCAAGAGGCTACTTCGGGAACAAAGCGGATGATATAGGCACCTACCAGCATACCCATCGCATACATACAGTTAGAGCCGATGCCCTGCAATCCCAATGCGCCAATCTGTTCCCACGAATTGACAGAGCCATGCAGGAGGTGGTTATAGGCTACCATGTCCTGCTGAAGGTTATAGAGCAGGATGAAGTCAATGTAGTAAAGACACATATAGGTGACGAAGCCCCATAACGACAGGGAAAGGAACTTTGACATCCATTGGCTCCATGCCGAACTCCAAGGCGGGGCGAGTGACAGGGCGAACATGATCGGGCAGAATATCATCATGATGGCGATGAATATCCGTTGCGCTACCAGTATTCCATAGTAGGACATTTGGAATATCAGTTCACCGATGAAGCGTATGACATCGTTAATCCACTCGCTGACTTTTGTCTCGGCAGCTACGGCCGCACGTTGCGCATAGTTATTGATGGTGCTGCCCAAGTTCTCCACATTGTAAATCAGCTTGTCCCACCAGGCGGCATCCTCACCGATGGCAGCCACCTGTTTGGCGGTCGCGATGGAATCCTGAACGGCTCTCAGTCGGTCCAGGTATTCACTCTGCTTTTGTGCTACCTTTAGCTCGAAAGCGGCCACCTCCTTGTTTTTGGAGTGTGCCATCGCTTTGGTGGCTGACTCCAATCCCTTGCCGGGTACTTGCAATGCGGAGCAGATCCATGAGGAGGAAGAGATACAGATGGAGATACCGACAATGCGCAGGAGCTTCATCACATCCATGCCGCGCCGTCCGAGTATCATCATCCAACATTCGTAAGAACCGACACAGAGGGCAAGCAACAGTCCGATGATGCGTGCCAGTCCGACCGCATCACCCAATACTGCCACATTCGGGAAAGTTTCCATAGCGACCAAGAGCTTGTCCAGACTCTCGTCAATGGCGGGCAAGCCTATGGTCAGGAAAATTGATAATACATTCATATTTGATTATTTTTTATTGTTATCATTTCATTACCTCTATGGTTTATCAATAATGCGTTGCTGCCACAGCACACAGATGGGCGGTCTGATTGACCAGTTCCTGCATCTTCGTCTTAGCTTCCTCGTAGGCTTGCTGCCGTTTGGCGTTCTCCAGTCCGTAACCCACACCCGTCTTATGGATGTAGGCAATGCCGGAACAGAGGATTTCGTTCTGACGGCTCAACTCATCCACCTGGTATTTGAGTTTGCCATCACTTTTCTTCATACAGTAGAGAAGCCCGTCCGTAATGCAACCCTGCATACGGTCAAACTCGTCCTTGTAGGAAGCGTAGGCCAAATCAACCGACCTGTCAGCCTCACGGACCAGCTCTTCCTTGTATAGTTCCTCGATGTACTTTCGTTCCGTTTCCACCTTCTTCACTTTCTGCCGTTGGGTCTCTTCTGCCGTCACACGGGTAGGCATGATGCGCTTGACATTGGAATCCTTTTCCTTGAAACGAACACGGAAACCTGAATTGAAGCCTGCCCATTTCCAATACATTTCCGCACCGGAATACTTGTTGTGCAGGAAATAATAGTACCAGTCGGGGGCGAAGTCCCAAGGCCCGTTCTCCATGGACTTCCATTGTTTCTCTTTCTCCTTGTCACGTGCCGGGCGTTGGGCTGACATTGTAATGGGAAAAAACAATGCCATGAATGTGATTAAAACGAGTATGATGTTTCTAACCTGCATATCCTTGATTCCATTTATTGATTACTTTATTCGCTATCTCATCCTTGACATTCGAGTTCAAAATCTCCCAAATGTAATCCGGCTTCCAACCGCAATCCGTTATCAGGAAACAATACAGATTGGCATTGTCAATGATGTACCGTGCCCTGTCGATGGAGGTTTTGAGGGTCATCACCAGATTCAGTTTCTCGTCCATTGAAGCCTTCATCAGGTTGATCCCCGAAGCTGCCACGGAAGCATAGAGCTTGTAACAATGGCTTATCTCCCTTGATATGGCTATATTGGCATCCGCATAGTACCAGCCCACAAAAGGCTTCTTCGATACATACTTGAAGGTATTACCCGTAAAGTCCTTATACTCTTTGACTAACTGATAGAGCGAATTGGCGGTGCTTGATATGGCACCTGCCAGTACAAGGTACGAGTGGGCATTGCCCAACTTGGTATCGAGCGTAGTCCGAACATCGTTGAACTTGATGGCTCCCTTGGCTACAAGCGACTGCTCCCCAAAACTGGTAGCCACCCGTTTCAATGCCTGATCTTCATCCTTCTTCACGGCTTTGTGAAGGGCAATCAGGGCTTCGATGGTCGGAAGGTCTTTCGGGATGACATAAGCGTAAGACTTTGCCGAAAACAAAACTGACAGCACCATACAAATGATTATTCGATATTTCATACTATCCGCATTTAGTAGTTAGATGCCATCAACCCGTTCCAGTCATTGATAAGACCGCTGACATTATTCTTCATTGTCACCACGTTTGCCCATCCCTCCGGGTCAATGGCAAAGAAAAGGTCATTGGCGGTGGCATATTGAGCCATCAATATCATTCCCTCCACCTTGTAGCGGATTTCCAATAATCCTGAATAAATGCTGTTTGCCAAGGAAAGCCTTTCATATCGGTCAAGCATATTGTAACCGTCACTTTTCTTTTCAGCCGTGCCTTGTCCTTTAAGGGGATTCTGTATCGTGGCATTGTTCACTATATTGACGAAGTTACCCACCAACTGCTGGGTTTCCGTGACAAAGTTGCCCAATTCATTCAAACATAGAAGCTTATTGGAGAACTTCGCCTTGCTTACCGTCTGGATAAGCTCTGGCACATCTTTGAGGATGTCGTATGCGCATAGTCCAATCTCCTTGTAGTATTTGCTTTCCGTGCCGAAGCCGGACACGTTCTGCATCGTCACTTTGTAGAGTTCCTTGATGGTTGCCATGCTCACGGTATAGAGTTCCACCTTTTTCTTCTTTTCGGCAATGGAGTCCAAACGCTGGTTATGCTGACCCTCTATCAATTTCTGAGAAGCCAAATTGCTACTTACCACCTTGATACAGTTCTTGTCTATGACTACCTTCCAAGCGGCGAAACTCTGTGTTGTAAATGTTGCCAACAACACCGACATGAATATAATCCTTAACTTTCCCATAACGACATCACTTTTTGTTGTTGATTGACTTTTCTTGCGAATACCAGATACTTGTCATTACCGGCTTGCTTCCTGTCCGCCTCAATTCTCATAATTGCCTCCTGCATATTGCCATAGTAGGCAAGGTAAATCTTCAAGGCTTCCTTCTCTGTCCGCTCGGTGGTGTATGCCCAGTAACATTCGGGCGGTTCCTCCACACCATAGACATCGGAGTTCTGTCCCCGGCATATCCATACCTCCTTGAAGTAGTTGCGGCCTTCCCGGTTGTTCAGGGCATTGACGGTAAAAATCTGCTGCCGCTGTATAGAAGTAAGTCCCAATATGGCGGCTATGTCATCGTACCTGTCCTTGAACTTGGTCTGATCCAACAATATCTTCACATCAGAATTGTTGATGATGGCTTCCTTTACAATGGGCGAATCAATCACATCATTCAATTCCTGAGTGACCACTCCGGCAATGCCGTGGAATTTACGGACTGTTTTGTACAAATACTTGATGTACTCTGCCATCGTTGGTGAAGCAATCGCTTTCCACGCTTCTTCAATTATCAATGCCTTACGCCCTTTCTTGATACGCATCTTCTGAAGGAACACGTCCATGATAATCAGCACCACGATAGGGAAAAGCACGGGATCATCTTTTATTTTATCAATTTCAAAGACGATGAACCTTTCATCAAAGAGGTTTACGTCCAAATCGGAGTTCAGCGTGGTTTCCAATTCGCCACCCCTGTAAAACTGCTTCAAGATGGCGGCAAAGTCCCGGATGCCGAAACTGATTTTCTCTTGTGAGGTGATTTGCGGGATGCGCTCCAACGCAAACTCATAGTAGGAGTTGAAGGAAAGTTCCTTTACTCTCAACCTGCGCTTCTGTTCCTCAATATGGTCTATCTGTTTCTCTATCTTTATCAGGAAGGAGTTTTCATAGAGTTCCTTCTTGAAGTTCTCCATGATACGCAAGGCACGTTCCCTTTCGGAAGGGGTAGCCCCTTGGTCATGGGCAAGGGCATTTAGTGAACGGCACTGGCGGATGAGCTTCTGCCGACGTACTTCGGTAGGCAGCAACAGTATACGGTTCTCCTCAACCTTGGAAGGAGGCTCTTTCGTATTTATCAGCTCGTCGATGTCCTCCATCTTGGCGGTATAATTATTGTAGTCGTCTTCCATCTTGGCATCCACCAACAGCTTTTGCCGTAGTCCCTTGCGTTCCTTTTCCGTGAACTTCTCAAAGGGATGAAAGTAGGCATCGTAATACTCCACGATGGTCTGGTTCACTAACATATCCTCTATCTTCGTGGGCAATTCGTTGCCTTTGAATATCAGGAATATGAGTGATTTCAGAAAGTTCTTCTTCTCACCGAAGTTCAGTTCGTATTCTTCCTTAGTCACCTTAAAGGGATTCATGGAGATAGGCTTCTCCTTGGTGTAGGAGATATACGTGCCACCGAAGTAGCCACAGATACCCTCGTATGAATCACCTGTATCTACCATTACCACATCCGTGTTTTGTTCCAACAACTGGCGGACGACACTGTTGGTATGGAAAGATTTTCCGCTTCCGCTTGGTCCGATACAAAAGAAATTGGCATTGTCGGTCATCTTGACTTTTCCTTCCTTTCCTGTGAAGTCTATACAGACAGGCAACCCTTGTCGGTCTGTATAGTAGGTGGTCAAGGGTGTTACTTCCGATTCTTTCAGATGTTCCTTGAAGAAAAAGCACAATGCCGCATCAGATAAGGTCAGGAACAAATCGTAATCAGGATTGAAAGCGTAGGCATTGCCGGGAAAGCTGTCCGTGAATAGTTCCAACTGGTTGTAGGCTGTCCTTGACGGCATGATGCCACACTCATATAACTTGGTCTCTATATACGATGTAACCGGGGTTACTTTATCCGCAGGACAACTGACCAAAATGTTGAAGTTGGTATATACCAACATGGAACTGTCCACGGCAAGCCGGTTCAAGACTTCCTCGATGTCAGCCTTGGCAATCTTGTTGCTGGGGTCAGGCATGGAGCCGTGACGCTTTGCCTTGCCTTGCAGCTTCCTTAACAGTTTTCTCTGATTGGGTATCTGGACCACTTGGTTGAATACCACACAATCCGAAAAAGGTATGTTGGTCAGGAACGAGAACAGGTCGGTGGCGATGGTATATCCGTTGATGTTCGTCTGCGTATAGGGCTTGATGACTGACGGCAGGTTTATCTCGTCTATATCCACCAAGGGATAGGAACGGATAACACGATTGCCGGTTCTCAGGTATTCATCCGAAGCCTTGAAATTGGTCATGGAAAATGCCCCGTGCCGGAACTGGAACGCCATGAAGCGATGGCAATACTCGTCCGCTTCGGCTTTGGAGAGCTTGCGGTGCCGGATGCCCCGCTCGGTCAGGATGTCATCCACCTTGGAAACCTTCGTATGGAAGTCCAGCCATGTCTTCGGGTCGTACTGCACGAACTGGCTGCGCTGTGCCTCCTGCGTCACTATCAGGTACGTGCGTATCTCCGTGAACTCCCTTCCCTCGAAATAATTGAAATAGCTCCGGGTCAGGAACTCCGCATCTTCCGGCACGTCATGGTGGTAGGCTTGCTTGCAGAGGATGTCCTGCTTCTGCAGGGCATAACCCTCACCGAGGGTCTGCACCACATTGGAGAGCACATCCTGAAAACGTATGTACTGTCCGGCATCGGTGCAGAGTTGTTGCACCGGGTTGGTCATCTCGAAGATGACGGACGGCTCGCCCTTGGCTGAAAAAAGGACGACATTACCGTCCGTTTCCTCCAGCCCAGCATAGAGACCGTCAAAGACTTTTTTCTTGGTTTGTGCCATAATTAGGAGCTTTTTCTCAGTTTGTTGTAAATATAAATGCCCTTGTCTCTCCGCTTGTTGTGCAGTCCTCCGCGCTGTTTGATGAAGATGGTTACCAGCCCGATGACTGCCATGACAAGCATGGCGATGAACCCGGCGAGCTTCCCCAATACAATGGAAAACAGTATGAATCCGACAAACGACACACCGATGGCCAATGCCGCCAACGTGAGGAAACGTCCACGGATGCCCATGAACTCCAACGGTTTTTGCAGTCCCTTGAATACGGGAAATCCCTCCTGATTCATCGTCATTCTATTCTTATGTTTCTACTACTTGAAGAACAGTGGAAGAGCCTCGGACAAAGCGATGAAGGCGATACAGCCACCGATGGTGAGCATGATGGTTTTCTTGACATCCTGGTCACCGTTTGACATCTTGAAATACACATTGAAAGCTCCTACCAAGGCGATTACGGCTGCGATTGCCTTCATCAGGTTGGAAACCGGGGTCTGGTAGGAACTGATTTCGGTGGTGGCTTTTGTAAAGCCGGCCGCACCTTTGCTTGCCGCCATCATGTCACCCACGGAGATTGTCAGTGCGGCTGCCGCCAACACGCTTTTCTGTGCGAAGGAGCTTGCCATGAAGCGGTCATACGCACGTTTCAGTTTTTTCTTGAATTGCATTTTTTGAAATTGTTTATTGATTTCATCACCAAAGGAACAGAAGTCGCTAAAGGAACGTGTGGGCTTCTTCTTTTGAAGAAGGTCATATATTGTTTGTCGGGTAAGTTTCTATTCTCACCTTGCTTTCTCACACTCATGGATGACCTTACCTAAATCCGATTCTTCATTCTCTGCCATCTTGTTTGCTTCTACAACCAAGTCTTCAACCAAGATGCCATCTGTCATGATAGGTTCCCGATGACCGGGACGCTTGAATGGCTGTTCGGATTTAGAATCTGAATGCTGTTGTTCTTCTTTTGATTTTGTTTCAGAATCAGCGTTTGATTGTTGCTCGTTATCTTTCTTAGGCTCGTCACGACTAATTCTGAACGGCTTGAAGCTCTTTGCTTCATCCGATATGTCTATATCTTCTTCTGATTGTGATTCCAGTTCCGCCACCTGTGCAGCCTTGGCTTTCATGATGTCAAGGACGATCAAGGCGGCATAGTAGAACAAGAGGACGATGAAAAGCAGAAATACTATTTGTCCGTATTGCATGTTGCTGTCGTTTTATAAGGTGAATACTACTTGTAGGTCAGTTCCTGTAATCGGCAGGAAGCTCAGTCCCAACTTGACGGCTTTGCTCTCCAGCTTGGTCTTGCGCTCAAAGTTGTCCGTGGCATACAGCAGGATGCGCTCGTCGCATACGACATACCCCAGGCTTTTGAGCCGTGAGCGGAGCCTTACTCTGGCACGGTTGGAAACCACCTTGATCCGTGTCAGCGGTTCAAGTCCGAATATCACGTGCCGCCTTTCCCGTTTGATTAGTTCATTCCGGGTTTGGGATATGATAAGGGATGTTTCCCTCCGGCTGCGTTTCAGCCCCAACTTGGCGGCGATGTTGCACACATTCGTCCGGCTTGTCCCCAAATCGCGGGCCATCTGCGTGAATGACTTGTAATGGAAATGTCTGCGGATATAATCTGCACGATCCATCCATTTCGTCTTGGCAACTTTTACCAGCCCCAATTTACGGGCTTTCCGCTTGACAAGGGTTTCGCTTACTCCCAATACGGTAGCGGTATGGGAGGTTGTCTCGACCGGGTACAGCTCAGTCAAGAGTATTGTCATCTGGTCTGTCCATCGAACTGTCCTCATTCTTTTGTCTCCTTATAGTTGGTGAAAAGCGATTTGTTATCACGGCGGTACTGCGCAAGCTGTGGCAGGTAGGCATTGAAGAATGTGCGGACAATGGCGTTCACCATGTCGGAACGGCTGCGGTTATGGATGTTGCACTCGTCCAATGAATCGGCAAGGTCACGGTCTAACTTGCAGATCATCCTTTCTCCTTTATCTTCCCGGGTATCGCTTTCAAGATAGGACAAGAAGTTTTGCCAATAGTCTGAGTTATCCGATACCGGGGTGAATCGTTCTTCTGTACTTTCCTCTTGGGATAGAGTAACAGCCGATTGATTTTCGATAGTCGTTTCCGTATGCCCATCCGTCAATGTCATTTCGGGGTCATTGATGCCTTTAAGAAGGTCATCTATTTCGGGGATGTCTTTTGTCATAACTATATATGTTGATGGTTATTGATTCTTGTTTTCTTCCGGTTGATTCTCTTTCACTTTTCCTTTTCCTTTTAATTCCGCTTCTAGATTCCCGGTCAGTTGTATTCCCGTCAATTTAGGTTCACGGATGGGTGCTGTCGTATCGAATATGTAAGAATAGATACGTTCAAAGACTGGGGTAACGATACCTACTTGCTTATCCAGAGCCGCCATCGTACTGAAACGCTCCATGTCGGCACGCTTGGGAATCCTGCCCGTCACGACTCCGTAGTTGCAGAAGGTCTCTCTGGTGTTCTCCCAAATAACCAGTTCAGAACGTTTGCCCACTCTGCCGTCATGCAGGTTGGGGACAATGAAAAGCTGTGCTTTCATATTTTCGCCAACGGCTTTGCGTAAGCGGTCTATGAACATAAGGAAGCTGGCGGTGGAGGGAACGGTCATCAGGTCGTAATGGAAAGGCACAACGATGATGTCTGAGTTCACGAATATTGGAACCAATCCATCCGCTTGGAGGCTGCCGGGGGAATCCATCAACACGACATCCAGGCTCGAATCATTGTGCATCTTTTCTATAAGGGCAATAATCGCTTTCTTGTCGTTAGCTTCGTATGACAGCACATCGTAGGGCACATACTGCACGTCGTATTTCTTGATGTCAGCCTTACGGCACTTGATGATGGAGTGCTGGAAGTCGCAATCGACTATGGCAACACGCACTCCCTTCGTCACCAGATAGTTGGCGAAGGTCACGCAGAGAGTGGTCTTGCCCACGCCTCCTTTTTGATTGGCGAATGTGATGATGACTGGTATCTGTATCATTTTTCCGTGCGATGAATTATTTTAAGGCAAAATTATCGCACGTGTAACCCGGAAAACGAAATGCGCAACACTTATATGCCCTCGGTTAAAATAACCGGGGTGCAAGGGTTCGTATTATCGGGGTATCACGGTTTGATGCGCCCGAAAAGTGTACGGCAGCACGTCCCGTTTTATCGCTTCAAAGGACGTCCGTCGTCAATATCGTCATAGTTGCCTTTCTGTCCGACTTCCCATTCCCGTTTTTCATTGTGGCTTCCTTCGCCGTGGTCTCGCATCTTGTTGTGACGAGACAATGATTTATGATGAACCTCTTTAGTTTTCTGCTTGGATTGTTGTTTGGACGGCTTCCGTTTCAGTCGCTCCAGATTGAGACCTTCTTCTGACAGGTTGATGATGATATGGTCCTTGAAGTTGATGCCGTATGTGGCATCTTCTTCCTGACAGATGATGAAGCCTTCCTCACGAAGGGCACTTCTGACAGAGGTAATGGTTTCATCATCGAAGATTTCCTTCAGGCGATTGATTGCATCTATATGGGACGCTGCTCTTTCAGACGAAAGGGAAACAAGGTCGGGGCGGTTCACCTTATAGATTTTGCAAAGCAAATCACGTTCTGCCTCTGTGGTGGGTTGGAACTTCTCTACCAACTCGATGCGGTTGTTGCGGTCTATGGCTTCTGCCATAAACGGTTTCAAATGCCGGGACTCTCCATTGAAATAGATGACACCTTTCTTTATATAGGCGTGATGTTTCTTTAGTTTTTGGAATATCTCGCCCTGGGTTATCTTGGGATTGAGGGTGAGTAATTGGTCTATGAAATCCTCTATGCGATCAAAGCGTTGTTCGGGGGTGGCGAAGTCCAACAGTTCATCAATGGCTAACACTCTTGCCCCGTGGATAACAGTCTTGTTGGCGTGTTCAACGAGTATGTAGCCGTATGCCGCATCCTTCTTGCCGAAGAACACGATGTCGATACCGAACTTTGTTTTCAGTTCCTTTTGGAGTTCTTCCTTGTTGGAACTTACGTCACGGTACTTTTTGAGGATACTCCGAAGCTGGCGGTTACGTGCCCTGTTGTAGTAGCCTTTCTTATACAATGCCTCAATGTCGGTAAGAGGTAGTTTTTCCTGTACCTTGCCTCCATGCTTGACAAATACCGTTCCGTCCTTTTGATAAACCTCGTAGCCCATCGAAGTCATTACGGCTTTGAACTGGGCGAAAGAGGAGAAGGTGTATTGCTTGGCTGCATCCAAATCTTGCTCCACCTTCTGTTTTCTGTCATTCCCAAGTATGCGGTCAATTACTTCTTGTGAACGTCTGCGCTCATGGTCGTGCAATATCTTCTTACCATCAGGGCAGATGCGAGAAGTGACAATATGCAGATGGGTGTTGTCGGTATCATAGTGGGAATAGACCAGCAAGGGTTGTCCTTCCTCTCCATATCCCATTTCTGTAAGATAGCGGTGGGCGAAATCCAGTAGTTCGGATTCCGTCATTTCATGCCCCTTGCAGGAAAAGGCAACGTGGAACTGCGTTTTCTCGATTCGGGTGTTTCGGGAAGTGTACTCCTGAAGGTATGTGACCAGTTCCTCCGGGGTAGGCTTGCCGAATGTGCCGAGTGTGCCGAAGTTCTGCATTTCAAGCATACGGGCAACACCTTTCGCAACTTTGCGCTCATTGTAACCGACTGCATGGAAGTTGGAGCTTCCGGGTAATATGGTGGCTATCATACTTGGGAATGTTTATCTTTGGATAATGTGACTATGGTGTTCTGATATAGTGTAACCTTGGTTACTCGGTATCTCGATTCTTTGATTCCTGTATATCGGTATATATATAATATGGTATAGGGAAACTCATAAACTATAGTTTGACAGCCTTACGTGTCACGGTTTCAAGGTCTCTCTTTATCTCGTTCAGTGTTTTCTGGGTTTCAAGGATAGTCGGCATCAAGACCTCTCGGATATAGCTGGGTGGAAGCAACCCGGCTACCGCAAGCTCATTGGCTCTCTTGACCGACTGGTTCAGATTTCCGCCTGCCCAGGATAGTTCATCCCGGAACTTCCGGTAAAACGCACCAAGGTTATTGATTAGGTCTAACCGTTGTCTGGCATCGGTGTTTGAATACTCTGCCATTGCTGAACGAACATAAGTGGCAATGGTCATCTTTTTCTCTTTCAGTTTCTCTTTGAGCGTTGATTGCTCCTCCGGGGTCATTCGTACCTTAATGTACTTGGTCTTTTGAGTCATCATACAATAGTCCTTTAGTAAAATTGGTTTCCTGAACCTTTTTTCGCAAGGCGAAACAGCGAGAAATCGCTCCGATGCGGTAGCAGTCGGCAAGTCACCGTTGTTGATACGAAACGGAGTTTTGTGGCCACAAAGGTACAACTTGCTTGACAAATCCTGCAACGCAGTTCGATGTCTTCCAAGGTTCTTTTTACGACAAAATTACCGCTGAAACTTCGCCCGGAAGGAAATACGCAACAGAATTTTTTTGAAGGTAGTATTCTCTGACCAAAGTTACTTTAACCCGATAGCCAAGGATATGGGATAACTTGTTTTCCATAGTACGAAATGCCTTGATGCGGTGTAATCAAGATACCGTGGTTACTACAAACAAGAGGATGACCTATGCCGATAGTTTTGATTCTTGAACTGGAGGTAGTCAGTAACTCCGGTACTATGGTATCGTGTAACCACGGTTACTCGAAATCTGTATAACTGAGTAACATAACCCAAAGGTAGCTTTACCACCAAACCAAGAAATCTGTGTTTCACGACATCTGATGATGTAATGCTCGATACACTTGTTTTCAAGTTCCCGTGGATAGTTGATATAATGAACCCTATGTTCATTATTCAGGAATAACGCGGTAAGAAAACATTGCTTACCAAGACAAAAGGGGAAAAGAGTATTCCTAACCATATATTCAGAGCAACCGACACCAACGTTTCCGGTGCTTCATATCACTTGGATGGAAAGGTGCTTTATCCCCAATATTAAGACAGAGAAAACTATAGTTCCACATAATATAAGTGTTTGAAACCGAAGACAAAAAGTATATTGAAACGCAATAAAAAGTAATACGATTTCTTTGTTATATCACTGATTTTCACTATATTTACATATAGAAACAGCCTCTTATAGGCTACATTATTTACCCTAAAAGTTGAAAGTTATGTTGTTTGAATTACTATTCCTGATATACTTGCTTCCGGTTGTGTTATTGTTTGTCCTGCTGCTTCGGTTTGCTCGTTTTATTATTGTCAATGTGTTCAGAGCGGCTATCTGGATTACCAAGAAAACTGTTATCCTTTTGTGGAAAGGGGTGGTCTTGTTTATAGCACTGATAGCTGGAAACATTGTAGCCAACCGCAATCAAACAGATAGGGGTCGATATTGAAAAAGCCGCACCAATCAAAAAAATGACTGATACGGCTCATAGGGGAGTGAGCTAAATTCTTCCCTTTGGTTAAGGGTTAGCTTCTACACATCAACTAGAAACCTTTGCCTTTGCTTCTTTCGTAAACGACTTCCTTTTGAGAATCACAATTAGTAAGACGGAATTGAACATTACAGCCAGTGGGGATATCCTTGGGTAGTTGCTTTATAAGCTCGGCAATGACTTCATCCACATTACTGAAACCTATATCCGTTAGTTCGCCTACAACCTTTCCCTTAAAATAGGCACGACCGTAAATCATCATCTTCTTTGAGATTCGGAAGAGCTTGTCCTCTGTATCTTCCAAGTCTTTTGCTTTTCCTTGTTTACTTTTCTCATCGCTAAAGAAGATGAAGTCAATGACTTTTGCATTCAGATTCCAAGCCGGGGTGAAATCTATCTTGACATATCCTCTGGTAATATTAAAACCGTGGCTATGGTTCATTCCAAAAGCAACCTCATAAAGGTTCGCATCGCAATCATTCTGAGCAATGGTAGCCCAAGTATGCCGGAATGTATAGAAGCAATAGTAATCCTCCTTTTCCATACCCATGTCCTGACAAATCTTGCGGATGCCTATATTCACATTGGCATTGAAACTATCAGAATTACTATAACGCTGATGGAAATTGAACAGGTATGGTTCATCCTTGTCATCTGAAAGGTATTTCTCAAATGTGGATTGGATGAATGGTTCGATTCGCATTTCCATATAGGCATTATCTCTACGACTGTTGCGAGTCTTGGCTCTTTGATACCCAATAACTCCGTTTTTATAGTCCTTCTTTTTGAGTTCGTACAAATCGACAGAGTTAATTCCACCGATACAGAGCGATAGGAGAGCGACATCCCTGCCCAGCTCCGGCAGAGAAGAAATCATCTTGGTTTTGGGAAGAGGTCTATTAAAGAACTCACGACAGGCTTCGGCACTGATGGCTTTTTGAACAGAATTATCCGACTTGGGAATGGAAATCTTTAGCCAAGGATTAAACTTGATGCGGTTTACACCTCTTTCTTCGTCATTCAAATCCGCAATAGCAGCTTTGAAGATTTGACGAATGTTCGTAGGGTACATTTCCTTTGCTCGACTTGTTTGGGACAAACTCTCTATCCACTTCTTCAGGACGGTAGAGGTCAGAAGACTAAACATGAGCCTATTTGAGCCTAAGAAGCGTTCAAGATGTGCCACGGCAAGTTTGTAGTTCTTGGCGGTTCTTTGGCGACCTTCCTTTTCCATTTTATAAATAAACGATTGGGCATACTCGCTAAAACATACTTCTTCGTCTGTCTTCTGCAAATACTCCAAAACATCCTTGACATCCCAAAGGGAGATATCGGTTCTATTCAGTCGGTCGGTGTATTGACGGATAATCATCGAACAATACTCATTGACTACCGGATCGGTCAGTTCACCGTTACTATCAATGTGTGCCGCATCAACAATTTTGTTCGTCTTGATGTAGCCCGGCTTTCTGTTGTGAACAATGCGAATGTACACGGAAAAGAAGCCGTCTGTCCTTGGTTTTCGCACCACTGCTTTTAATGTAATCATATTCAATTATTTAACGAGTTAAAACTTGGTGTAAGCAGGTGTAAGCAAGGGTACCTTTTGGTGTAAGCAGAGAGTAAGCAAATCCGTTCATTTGGCTCATTTTTTGCGGTCAAATGTACGAACCGCCCAAGCGCAAATCAGGCTGTAAATACTGCTATTGCAGTGATTTACAGCCTGATATTAGTATTATTCTACTTAGAGCCTTATTCCTCTATTGCAGCCTG
>ULRI01055430.1_pt1 | contig 18095 bp, 8 predicted proteins | sample 1955291 | NCBI WGS metagenome assembly ULRI01 (sample SAMEA4835678, study PRJEB28245) | human gut metagenome | biome: gut microbiome; material: fecal sample | place: Denmark | collected 2008
CGACAGTGGAGCGTTCGCCGGTTGCCATTTAGCGAAATACGACAGCGGGATCGCTTTTCCTTCGTTATTGATAACGAACATTTTTTCCAGTGCACTGATGTCCTGGGTATAGCGCGGATCAACTTCCATCACCACTTTGTACTGGTTCATCGGCTGGTAAATGGTCGAGATTTGCCGCTGACCGAAGGCGTTATTTAACAGGCTGTTGGCGGCTTGCACGTCAATTCCCAATCGCGCCATGGTGTCGCGATCGTAAATAAGGTTCATCTCCGCGCCATTATCTTCCTGATCGGAGTTAACATCAGCCAGCTCTGGCAATGTCGCCAGTTTTTTGCGGATTTTCGGCTCCCATTCGCGCAGTGCCGCCAGGTCGTCGGATAACAACGTGTACTGGTAACTGGCGTTAGCCTGACGTCCGCCAACGCGAATATCCTGTACCGCCATCAGGAACAGATTCGCTCCCGGTTCTTTCGCCAGTTTTTTACGCAAGCGATCGATAATCTGTTGGGCCGTTTCGCTCCGCTCGCCGCGTGGTTTAAGGGTGATAAACATCATTCCACTGTTCACCCGTGAACCGCCGGTAAAGCCGGTGACATTATCCACCGCCGGATCGTCACGGATAATTTTCATGAAGTCCTGCAACTTACCGCGCATCGCCTGAAACGAAATACTCTGGTCAGCCTGTATCCCGCCCATCAGTACGCCGGTGTCCTGCTCCGGGAAGAAGGTTTTCGGGATCGAGATATACAGCCAGATATTCAGCGCAATGGTGCCAAGCAGCACCACGCCCACCAGACGGGTATGATTGAGCACCCATTTCAGCGACTTGCCATAGCCTTGTTGCAGGGCTACCAACATGCGACCAAAGCCACGCAGTCGCTTTTGCTCGCGCGGCTTGCTGGCTTTTAGCATCCAGCCGCACATCATCGGCGTTAACGTCAGGGAAACCAGCAGCGAAATACCAATGGCGACAGAAAGCGTCACGGCAAACTCGCGTAACAGGCGACCCGGCAATCCGCCCATCAACAGCAGCGGCAGGAACACCGCCACCAGTGACAGACTCATCGACAGCACCGTAAAGCCGACTTCGCGAGTACCTTGCAGCGCGGCCTGTAGCGGTTTCATCCCCGCCTCCAGATGACGGGCAATGTTTTCCAGCACCACGATGGCGTCATCCACCACAAAGCCAGTGGCGATGGTGAGCGCCATTAACGAAAGATTATTGAGACTGAAACCACACAGGTACATCGCCGCAAACGTACCAATCAGCGAAACCGGCACCGCAACGGCGGGAATAATGGTGGCGCGACCCGAACGCAGGAACAAAAACACCACCAGAATCACCAGCGCCACCGAGATAATCAGCGTCTGCTCAACCTCTTCCAGCGACGCGCGGATAGTAGGGGAGCGATCCTGGGCAATTTGCAGATCAATTGCTGCCGGGATGGTGGATTGTAATTCCGGCAGACGGGCGCGGATGCTGTCTACCGTCTGGATAATGTTGGCTTCCGGCAGCTTGCGGATCATCAGCAAAATAGCCGGTTTGGCGTTGGTCATCCCGGCGTTGCGCACATCCTGTACTGAGTCGGTCACCGTCGCCACATCGCCCAGACGAACCGCGCCGCCGTTGTTGTAATGAATAATCAGTGGCTGATATTCAGCGGCGGTTTTCAGTTCATCGTTAGTCTGGATCTGCCAGCGGTGAGTACCATCTTCCAGCGCCCCCTGCGGTTTACGCACGTTGGCATTGCTGATGGCGGTGCGTACGTCGTCCAGCGAGACGCCCTGATTAAACAGCGCCTGCGGATTCAGCCCGACGCGTACGGCGGGCAGCGAGCTGCCGCCAACATCGACATCACCGACACCGTCGATTTGCGAAATCGTCGGAGCCAGCTGTGTCGAGGCGAAATCGTACAGTTCACCCTGCGAATAAGTATCGGATGTCAGCGTGAGGATCATAATTGGCGCATCCGACGGGTTCGCTTTGCGATAGGTCGGACGGCTGGGCATCCCGCTGGGTAGCAGACTTTGCGCGGCGTTGATCGCCGCCTGCACATCGCGCGCTGCGCCGTTGATATCCCGGTCAAAATCAAACTGCAAAATAATGCGCGTGCTGCCGAGCGAACTGCTGGAGGTCATTTCGCTGACTCCGGCAATGCGCCCAAGTGAGCGCTCCAGCGGCGTGGCAACGGAAGACGCCATTGTTTCTGGTGACGCACCGGGCAGCGAGGCGCTGACCATGATCACCGGAAAATCGACCTGCGGCAGCGGGGCGACTGGCAGCATACGGAAACCCAGTATGCCGCACAGGGTAATGGCGACCGACAGTAAAATCGTCGCCACCGGGCGGTAAATGAAGAGGGCAAAAAACTTCACTTACGCCTCCTCTTCATGACGGGCAAAGCGGCTTTTGGTCCACAATGCCAGACGGTCGAACAGCAGATAAATCACCGGCGTGGTAAACAGCGTCAGCACCTGGCTGACAATCAGACCGCCGACCATGCCGATACCTAACGGACGACGCAGTTCCGCGCCGACCCCGGTACTCAACATCAGCGGCAGCGCACCAAGCAGAGCCGCCAGAGTGGTCATCAGGATCGGACGAAAACGCAACAGACAAGCCTGGTAAATAGCTTCGCGCGGCGACATGCCTTGCTCGCGCTCAGCAGCCAGCGCGAAGTCGATCATCATGATGGCGTTCTTCTTCACGATACCGATCAGCAAAATAATGCCGATAATGGCAATCACATCCAGTTCGCTACCGGCAATCATTAACGCCAGCAGCGCGCCGACCCCTGCGGTGGGTAGCGTCGAGAGAATGGTGATCGGGTGAATAAAGCTCTCGTACAGAATGCCGAGCACGATATACATCGCCACCACCGCCGCGACAATCAGCCAGACAGTGCTGCCCAGCGCTGACTGGAAGGCGAGGGTGCTGCCCTGGAACTGCGTGGTGATATCCACCGGCAGATTCAGCGTCTTCTCTGTGTCCATAATCGCTTGCACCGCATCGCCCAGCGAATAGTTATCCGGCACGTTAAAGGAGATAGTCGTTACCGGGAACTGATCCAGATGGTTGATGGAAAGCGGCGCAAAACGCTGCTCAATTTTGGCAATTGAGCTTAACGGCACCACGCCACCGTCGCTGCTGGTCAGGCGAATGGTATCCAGCGCCGCGAGGCCTGGGGTATTTTCGGTGTTGTGTTCCAGTACCACGCGATACTGGTTAGCCTGAGTATAAATAGTGGAAATCAGTCGCTGACCAAACGCGTTGTACAGGGCGTTATCGACATCCGCCATGCTGATCCCCAGACGGCTGGCGCTGTCCCTGTCGACATTGACATACGCCACCAGCCCTTTGTCCTGCCAGTCGCTGGAGACATCAGAAAGCTGTGGCAGCTGCTGGAGTTTTTCCATCAACTGTGGCACCCAGGTACTGAGCGCATCCAGTGACGTGGCCTGCAAGGTAAACTGGTACTGGGTGCGGCTGACCTGAGTATCAATAGTCAGGTCCTGCGTTGGTTGCAGGAAGAGATCGACGCCCGGCACTTTATCCACCGCCGTTTGCAGACGGGCGATGACTTTTTGCACCCGGTCATCTCGTTCATCCAGTGGTTTGAGATTGATCTGTAAACGCGCACTGTTCAGCGACGGGTTAGTGCCATCAACGCCAACAAATGAGGTCAAACTTTGCACTGCCGGATCCTGCAAAATCACGTCCGCGACCTGGCGTTGCCGCTGGGCCATATTGGCAAAGGAGCTGGATTGCGGTGCCTGCAAAGTGCCCTGAATAATGCCGTTGTCCTGCACCGGGAAGAAACCTTTCGGAATGAACACCCACAGCAGCACGCTAAGCAGCAGCGTGCTGAGCGCCACGCTTAAGGTCAGCCACGGATGATTCAGCACTTTCGCCAGTCCACGACCATAGGCGGCGATTATCCTGTCGAACATTTTCTCCGAGGCACGGGAGAAGCGGTTCTGTTTACGCAGCGACTCCTGGCTGAGCATCCGTGCGCACATCATCGGTGTCAGGGTTAGCGACACCACCGCTGAGATCAAAATCGCGACTGCCAGGGTAATAGCAAATTCGCGGAACAGTCGCCCGACGATATCGCCCATAAACAGCAGGGGGATCAACACCGCAATCAGCGAGAAGGTCAGCGAGATAATGGTAAAGCCGATTTCACCCGCGCCCTTGAGCGCCGCCGCCAGCGGTTTTTCGCCTTTTTCGATATAGCGGGAAATGTTTTCGATCACCACGATGGCGTCATCGACCACAAATCCGGTGGCGATAGTTAACGCCATCAGCGTCAGGTTATTGATTGAAAAATCGAGAAACACCATGACCGCGAAGGTGCCGATTAACGACAGCGGCACTGCGACGCCGGGAATGATGGTCGCCGGAATATTGCGCAAAAACAGGTAGATAATCATGACTACCAGCGCGATAGCCATCATCAGCTCAAACTGGGTATCGTCGACCGATGCGCGGATATTGGTGGTACGGTCAGAAAGTACCGTCACCTTCACCGATTTCGGCAGACTCTCGGTGAGCTGTGGTAGCATCTGCCGGATGCTGTCGGCGGTGGAGATAATGTTAGCACCGGGCTGGCGCTGGACATTCATCACAATGGCCTGTTCTTTGTTCGCCCACGCGCCGAGCCAGCTGTTTTCTGCTCCTTGCTCTACGGTTGCGACATCGCCCAGACGAATCGGTGCGCCGTTCTGGTAGGCGATGATTAGCTGGCGATACTCTTCGGCGGATTGCATCTGGTCGTTCGCGGAAAGCGTGACCGCGCGGGAAGGGCCGTCGAGGCTCCCTTTTGCCGAGTTAACGTTAGCGCCGGTAATAGCGGTGCGCACGGTTTCGCTGGTCAGACCGAGGGCGGCAATCGCCTGAGCGTTAAGTTTGACGCGAACAGCCGGACGCTGGCCGCCGGAAAGCGTGACCAGCCCTACGCCGGAAATCTGCGAGATTTTCTGCGCGACGCGGGTTTCCACCATATCTTCCACCTGGGTCATCGGCATGGCGGTTGAGGTGACGGCGAGCGTCATGATCGGCGGATCTGCCGGGTTCACTTTGCTGTAAACCGGCGGGGTAGGCAGATCGCTCGGCAACAGGTTAGTGGCAGCGTTAATCGCGGCCTGCACTTCCTGCTCGGCGACATCCAGCGGTAAGGTTAGCTGGAACTGTAAAGTGATAACTGACGCACCGCCGGAACTTTGCGACGACATTTGTTTCAGGCCGGACATCTGCCCAAACTGGCGTTCGAGCGGCGCGGTAACGGCAGAGGTCATGACATCCGGGCTTGCACCTGGGTAGAGCGTGACCACCTGAATGGTCGGATAATCCACTTCCGGCAGTGCCGAAACGGGCAGGGCGCGATAACCGATAATCCCGGCGAGTAAGATCGCCACCATCAGCAGCGTGGTGGCGACAGGACGCATAATAAACAGGCGCGACGGGCCGCCTGTGCTGCTCGGAGGTAACACCTGCATCAGGAGCGCGCTCCTTTTTTCGCGTATTCGCGGCTGGTGGCTTTCTCTTCCGGAGTAGTGGTGCTCTGGGCTTCCACCACTTCCACTTTCGCCCCTTCGGTCAGGCGATCAATGCCGTCCGTCACTACGCGATCGCCCGCAGAAATACCTGCGCGGATCACCACTTTCTGACTGTCCTGAATGCCCGGTGTCACCAGATGTTTGCTGACTTTGTTTTCGCTATTCAGTACCCAGACAAAATGGCCTTCGTTGCCCATTTGCAGTGCGGCGGTGGGGATCACCACGGCGTTTTGTTCGGTATCGACTAACATGCGAGCGTTAACAAACTGATTAGGGAAAAGCGCATCATCCTGATTATTAAAGCGAGCTTTCACTTTAATCGTACCGGTAGTGGCATCGATTTGGTTATCGAGACTTAACAGCGTGCCTTCACTTAACTTCTTCGAGTTGGTGCGATCCCAGGCTTCTACCACCAGCGGTTTTCCGGCTTTTTGCGCCTGTACAACGGTGGCGATATCGCTTTCCGGCAGAGTAAAGACCAGATCGATAGGATGTGTTTGGGTGATCACCACAATCCCGGTGGTGTCGCCACTGGAGATTTGGTTACCAACATCAACCTGCTTGAGACCAACGCGACCATCAACTGGTGCGGTGATACGGCTCCAGTCGAGTTGCAATTGCGCGCTGGCGACGCTTGCTTCATCAGCCTTAATGGTACCTTCGGTTTCACTGACCAGCGCTTGTTGGGCATCCAGTTCCTGACGAGATACGAGATTGGTTTTTGCCAGTTGTTGATAACGCGACAGGTCACGGCGGGCGTTGGCGAGCGTGGCTTTATCTTTTGCCAGTTGGCCCTGGGCTTGTGCTAATGCAACTTTGAACTGACTTGGGTCAATTTCTGCCAGTAAATCGCCTGCTTTGACCTGCTGGCCTTCCTGGAAATGTAACGCCATCAGTTGACCGTCCACGCGGCTGCGCACCGTAACAGTATTAGCGGCGGTAATGGTGCCAAGCCCGGTGAGGTAACGCGGAACAGCCTGTTCTACTGCGGTCGCCGCCTGAACCGGAGCTAATGGGCCGGCACGCATACCACGGCGACCACCCGCTGGCGATTGCTGCGCTTGTTTCGTCGCCCCAGGGGCTGCACTCTGGGAGTCATTGCGGCCTTGCCAGAACCAGAATGCGGCGATGGCGGCGATAACCACCACGATTACGATTACCCAACGGGATTTATAACTGCCTTTCATCGTTAAGAGTTTCTCTTCCTGAAACGTTTCGCGGAATGATACTAGTGTAGCCAGCCAATAAGGGAGAAAAATGGAGGAATTATGAAACACTGTCGGGAATCGTCTGAATGACGGGCACATTTGCGAGCACGCATCCAGTAATAACACATGAAACTATTTTATCTACGCGTTAGCGATAGACTGCTTGCATGGCGAAAGGAGATAAGCCGACGATTTCAGCGGGACGCTGAAACGGAAAAGCCCCTCCCGAGGAAGGGGCCTTAAATAAGGAAAGGGTCATGATGAAGATACTCATCATCGTGGTGCTCTTAGTCATTAGCTACCCAGCATACTAAGACTACCAGGGCGGGGGAAACCCCGCTCTACCCTCACTCCTGAAAGTATGCCTTCACGGTCCAATTGTCAATCCGCAGACTTTGCAGTCTGCGATCCTGCCAGCAAATATTCTTTGCGAGTCGTTACGCAATAATCACACTTGAAACTATTTTATCCGCAAGTCAGCGATAGACTGCATACAGGGCGAAAGGAGGTAAGCCGAAGATTTCAGCGGGACGCTGAAACGGGAAAGCCCCTCCCGAGGAAGGGGCCTTAAATAAGGAAAGGGTCATGATGAAGATACTCATCATCGTGGTGCTCTTAGTCATTAGCTACCCAGCATACTAAGACTACCAGGGCGGGGGAAACCCCGCTCTACCCTCACTCCTGAAATTATGTCACTCCGCCCTTAGTGTCAATCGACGGCTCTCCGTTCTTGCGAGGCGAATAGCAAAATTTTCTGCGCCGCCGGGCCTAATTCTGAAAGTTTCTTCGTTTGCTCTTATTTCATTATTGCAATCGGTATGATACCGGACCTCAATAATTCTCTAAGAAAGGATTTCTTATGAGCGAACAAATCACGTTTGCCACCAGCGATTTTGCCAGTAACCCGGAACCACGTTGCCCCTGCATTTTGCTGCTGGATGTTTCTGGCTCGATGAGCGGCAGACCCATTAATGAACTTAACACCGGATTGGTTACCTTTCGCGATGAGCTGCTTGCCGATTCGCTGGCCTTAAAAAGAGTGGAACTCGGCATTGTGACGTTCGGCCCGGTGCATGTGGAACAACCCTTTACCAGCGCCGCTAATTTTTTCCCGCCCATCCTGTTTGCCCAGGGCGATACACCAATGGGCGCTGCCATTACCAAAGCCCTGGATATGGTTGAGGAGCGGAAACGTGAATATCGTGCCAATGGTATTTCCTATTATCGTCCGTGGATTTTCCTGATCACCGATGGCGCACCAACCGATGAGTGGCAGGCTGCCGCCAACAAAGTGTTTCAGGGGGAAGAAGATAAGAAGTTTGCCTTCTTTACCATCGGTGTTCAGGGGGCGGATATGAAGACGCTGGCCCAAATCAGCGTCCGTCAGCCTTTGTCTCTGCAGGGATTACAATTCCGTGAACTGTTTAGCTGGTTATCCAGTTCGCTGCGTTCGGTTTCCCGCTCCACGCCGGGAACGGAAGTTGTGCTGGAAGCGCCAAAAGGCTGGACGTCAGTGTGAGCTGGCGACTGGTCTATGCATCAGCCGTTGGAACGTCGCATATTAGCGCTGATTTGCCTTGCCAGGATGCCTGCCAGATGCAGGTTGCCTGGCTAAATGACCAGCAGCCATTATTGTCGGTATTTGTCGCTGATGGCGCAGGCAGCGTCTCGCAGGGTGGCGAAGGTGCGATGCTCGCCGTCAATGAAGCGATGGCTTATATGTCGCAAAAAATGCAGGGCGGGGAATTGGGGCTTAATGATGTCCTCGCAACGGACATTGTGCTGACCATTCGTCAGCGACTTTTTGCCGAGGCGGAAGCCAAAGAATTAGCGGTTCGCGATTTTGCCTGCACGTTTTTGGGATTGATTTCATCAGCTAATGGCACCTTGATTATGCAGATTGGCGATGGCGGCGTGGTGGTAGATTTGGGGCACGGTTTGCAACTGCCGCTCACGCCGATGGTGGGTGAATATACCAATATGACGCACTTCATTACCGATGAAGATGCCGTTTCCAGACTGGAAACTTTCACCAGCACTGAGCGTGCGCACAAAGTTGCAGCATTTACGGATGGTATTCAGCGACTGGCGTTAAATATGCTGGATAATTCTCCGCATGTGCCTTTCTTTACCCCGTTTTTCAATGGACTGGCGTCAGCAACGCAGGAACAACTCGATTTATTACCTGAATTGTTAAAGCAGTTTTTGTCCAGCCCGGCGGTAAACGAGCGTACGGATGATGATAAAACGTTGGCACTGGCGCTGTGGTTACCATGAAACCCACTTTATATACTGCTACTGGTGAGTGCGTTACGCCTGGCCGTGAACTGGGCAAAGGCGGCGAAGGTGCGGTTTATGATATCGAGGAGTTTGTCGATAGCGTCGCCAAGATTTATCACACGCCGCCACCCGCCTTAAAACAGGACAAACTTGCCTTTATGGCTGCGACAGCTGACGCGCAGTTGTTGAATTATGTCGCCTGGCCGCAGGCAACGCTTCACGGTGGACGAGGCGGAAAAGTTATCGGTTTTATGATGCCAAAAGTTTCTGGTAAAGAACCGATTCATATGATCTATAGCCCGGCACATCGTCGCCAGAGTTACCCTCATTGTGCGTGGGATTTTCTACTCTATGTTGCGCGCAATATTGCTTCATCTTTTGCTACTGTTCATGAGCACGGGCACGTCGTGGGTGACGTAAACCAGAACAGCTTTATGGTAGGTCGCGACAGCAAAGTGGTGTTGATTGATAGCGACTCCTTTCAGATTAATGCCAATGGTACACTGCATTTATGCGAAGTCGGCGTGTCGCATTTTACGCCGCCAGAGCTGCAAACCATGCCATCATTTGTCGGCTTTGAACGCACAGAAAATCACGATAATTTTGGCCTTGCGTTGCTGATATTTCACATCTTGTTTGGTGGGCGGCATCCTTATTCCGGTGTACCGCTTATCTCTGATGCAGGTAATGCGCTGGAGACGGATATTGCCCATTTCCGTTATGCCTACGCCTCAGATAATCAGCGACGTGGTTTAAAACCGCCGCCACGATCGATTCCGCTGTCGATGTTACCGGGCGATGTTGAAGCCATGTTTCAGCAGGCATTCACGGAAAGTGGCGTGGCAACCGGGCGTCCGACGGCAAAAGCGTGGGTAGCGGCACTTGATTTACTACGCCAACAGTTAAAGAAATGTACCGTTTCGGCAATGCATGTTTACCCCGCTCATTTGACTGACTGCCCGTGGTGTGCGCTGGATAATCAAGGCGTTATCTATTTTATTGATCTCGGTGAAGAGGTCATTACCACCGGCGGTGATTTTGTGCTGGCGAGAGTCTGGGCGATGGTGATGGCATCAGTAGCACCGCCAGCATTGCAATTGCCATTACCCGATCATTTCCAACCGACTGGCAGGTCGCTTCCTTTAGGCCTGTTACGGCGCGAATACATCATTCTGATTGAGATCGCACTGTCAGCGTTATCGCTGTTGTTTTGCGGCCTTCAGGCAGAACCGAGTTATATTATTTTGATTCCTGTGCTGGCGGCTATCTGGATTATTGGCAGCCTGACAAGCAAAGCGTACAAAGCAGAAATCCAGCAACGCCGTGAGGCGTTTAATCGCGCGAAAATGGACTATGACCATTTAGTCAGCCAGATCCAGCAGTTGGGCGGGCTGGAAGGTTTTATCGCCAAACGGGCGAGGCTCGAAAAAATGAAGGACGAAATTCTTGGGTTACCGGAAGAAGAAAAGCGCGATCTGGCAGCACTTCAGGACACCGCAAGGGAACGGCAGAAGCAGAAGTTTCTGGAGGGATTTTTTATTGATGTTGCCTCTATTCCCGGCGTTGGCCCTGCGCGTAAAGCGGCGTTACGGTCCTTTGGTATTGAAACGGCGGCAGACGTTACCCGACGGAGCGTTAAGCAAGTAAAAGGTTTTGGTGATCATCTGACCCAGGCGGTTATCGACTGGAAAGCGAGTTGCGAACGCCGTTTTGTGTTCAGGCCGAATGAAGCGGTAACGCCAGCAGACAGACAAGCGGTAATGGCGAAAATGACCGCCAAACGACATCGGCTGGAATCGGCGTTGACTGTCGGTGCGACAGAGTTGCAGCGATTCCGCCTTCATGCTCCAGCACGGACCATGCCGTTGATGGAGCCGCTACGTCAGGCGGCAGAAAAACTGGCTCAGGCGAAGGCTGATTTAAGCCGCTGCTGAGCCATTTTTCAATTAACGAAACACCACTTCCGCCCAGCGTGCCAGCCCGGCGGTGACGGAGCCAAAGTCATCGCCGCCTGCAATCGGAATGCCCGGCAACTGTTCTGCCAGCGCTTTTTTAATCAGCGGCGATCGGGCGCTACCACCAGTCAGATAGATGACATCCGGTTTTTCCTGGGCGTTATCCAGCGCCAGTTGCACCTGTTCCAGAATTCGCGCCAGTGGCTGGTTGAGGGCGCTTTCCAGCCCTTGCTGGCTAATCAGCGTAGCCAGTTCATCGCTGATAAACGGCAGTGAGGCGCGGGTTTCCGCTACGCTTGAAAGCGCAATTTTGCTCTCTTCTGCGCTACGTACCAGGCGATAGCTTAAACGCTGACGCCAGACTTTCTGTAACAGGGCCACTTTTTCCGGTTCGCGGGCATCGCGTACCAGATCGTTAAGCAGACGACCATTGGCACTACTGTAGAAATCACTTTGCGCAGGGACGTCGTTGATGGCAACCGCATTCCACCACGGCAGAATCGGCAGCGCGATGCCTTTTTCGGTTTCGCCACCCATGCCCAGTAACGGCATCAGGTTTTTAAACGCCAGTGCGATATCCAGATCGTTACCGCCAATACGGCAACCACTGTGACCCAGCAGGCTGGCTTCACGATCGAGGCGCGAACGCCACTGTGGCCCCATTAGCCGTAAAGAACAGTCAGTCGTACCACCGCCGATATCCACCACCAGCACCCGTTTTTCTTCCTGCAAGGTGGCTTCGTAATCCAGCCCAGCCGCGACCGGCTCGTACTGGAATACCACATCCTTAAACCCGGCACGCTTCGCCGCGCGTTCCAGAATCCCTTGCGCCTGGGTGTTTGCTTCATCGCTGCCCAGCCCCTGGAAGTTGATCGGGCGACCAATCACTGCCTGAGTAATTGCCTCCGGCAGTTGAGCCTGCGCCTGCTGGCGAATGTGCAACATCATTGCGCAGACCAGATCCTCAAACAGCGCTACCTGCTGCGGTTTTAAGCCGCTGGCACCGAGGAACGATTTTGGTGATTTCACAAACCACACCTCTTCTGGATCATCAATGTACTGTGCCAGTGAGGAAAGACCGAACTGCACGCTTTTCGCCGTAACATCGATATCTTCTTCGCGGTTATAACGAATCGCCCGACGCAGCAGCGCCTGCGTTTCATCGTCGTCTGCCGGAACGTCATGATGGCGGTACAGCCATTCGCTTACCGCTTCACGCGTTGGCGCGCAAAGCATTGAAGGCAGCAGCGTGCTGTCGTTTTCCATTTTTAGCAAATGCGGTTTACCGTCGCGCATGACCGCCACTGAACAGTTTGCTGTACCGTAATCAAAACCAATAAACACGAAATAATCCCCATGCCGGTGAAGAAGGGGCGTGACTTTAGCGAAATGTTGCCGTCGCGACAACCGGAATATGAAAGCAAAGCGCAGCGTCTGAATAACGTTTATGCTGAAAGCGGATTAACAAGGAGATGCGATGTATACCCTGAACTGGCAGCCGCCGTATGACTGGTCGTGGATGTTGGGATTTCTCGCCGCCCGTGCGGTGAGCAGCGTGGAAACGGGCGCGGACAGTTATTATGCCTGTAGTCTGGCGGTAGGCGAATATCGCGGCGTGGTGACTGCTATTCCGGATATAGCCCGCCATACTCTGCACATAAATTTAAGTGCAGGTTTAGAACCTGTTGCCGCTGAGTGTCTGGCGAAAATGAGCTGCCTGTTTGATCTGCAATGTAACCCGCAGATTGTTAACGGTGCGTTGGGCAAGTTAGGCGCGGCGCGGCCCGGATTGCGTTTACCCGGCAGTGTTGATGCTTTTGAGCAGGGCGTGCGGGCGATTTTAGGCCAACTGGTGAGCGTGGCGATGGCGGCAAAATTGACCGCCAGAGTGGCACAGCTTTATGGCGAACGGCTGGATGATTTTCCGGATTATGTCTGCTTCCCCACGCCTCAGCGGCTGGCTGCAGCCGACCCGCAGGCATTAAAAGCGTTAGGTATGCCGTTGAAACGGGCAGAGGCACTGATTCATCTGGCAAATGCGGCGCTGGAGGGCACCTTACCAATGACAATACCGGGCGACGTAGAACAAGCGATGAAAAAACTGCAAACTTTTCCGGGGATCGGGCGCTGGACGGCGAATTATTTCGCCTTGCGCGGCTGGCAGGCGAAAGATGTTTTTCTGCCGGATGATTATCTGATTAAACAGCGATTTCCGGGAATGACACCGGCACAAATCCGCCGTTATGCCGAGCGCTGGAAACCTTGGCGTTCTTATGCGTTGTTGCATATCTGGTATACGGAAGGCTGGCAACCAGACGAAGCATGACGTTGGTCGCCGGATGCGGTGCGAGCGCCTTATCCGGCCTGGGGAATGAGCTATTTGTAGGCATGATAAGACGCGTTAGCGTCGCATCAGGCAATGGGGCAAACGCTCCCTCAGTTAATCGCGAAATAACTGCTATTCACCAGCAAATCCAGCGGTTGGGCATCGACAATCACATCGCCATAAATCAGATCGACGCCGATGCCCGAAAGCGTATCCATCACTAAGGGTAAAACGACTGGCCCGGCGATGGTTTTCATCCCGAGTCGCTGAGCATGCCCCTGAATAATCGTAATCAGCATCTCATCCATCAAATTACCCTGCACGCTGGCGCATAACTCACCATCAAGTAGCAGGTAATCTGCCATATTTGCTTTCAGCGAGTTGAAGATTTGCAGATCGCGGCCCACCTGACTGAATACGATCCGACATCCCGCCAGCCGCAGTTTTTGCACGCTTGCTGCGTGATCTAAAATCGCGTCTGCCGGAATAATCAGATGTAATAACCGTGGTGGTAGAGGGCTATTTTCCAGCTGCTCAATTAGTTCATTCACCAGCGTGGCGCTACTCAAACCGGCAACGGAAAGGGGGAGGGCGATGCTTAAGCCTTTACTGGCAATCGCTTTTGCGGCCTGCTGGAAAAAATCGTGGAATACCCGTCGGTCAAGAGCATGGCTAAGTGCCGGATCGCTGAAGCTACGACGAAATGTTTGTTCATCAATAATCTCGCCTTCGCAACTCCAGAGCTTAAGTGAAATCAGCCACAAATTACGCGCTTGCGGGATCCGCGGCGAAGCGACACCGTGGGCGATCATCATCAACTGATTCTCTTTAATCATCCGCCTCTGTTCATCAAGCGATATCGCCGCCCGTTCGCTATGTGCGGCAGCTTGCTGCGGTTCGTAAACCGTCACCCGGCCCCGTCCACCATTTTTGGAGGCATAACAGGCGATATCAGCCTGCGACATCACTTCAGCCGCCTGATGATTGTTGTCATCAATCAAGGTAATCCCGGCACTGGCACCTACCCGATGTACACGTCCTTCCCAGATAAAGTGATAGTCATTCACGGCGCTGATAATGCGTGTAGCGATAAAACGCGCACTTTCGACATTACAATCTGGCAGCAGCAGACCAAATTCATCGCCACCGAGTCGCGCCAGCACGTCGCTGGAGCGCAGCATACTCAGCATCAACGACGCCAGTTCGCGCAGTAAAGCGTCGCCCGCCGCATGCCCGGCGCTGTCATTCACCGCTTTAAAGCGATCAAGATCGATAAACACCAGGGCATGTCGCTGATGCGTACTGTTTACCGTTTGCAGCAGGATGCGTAGTTGCTTCTCAAAACTGGCGCGATTGGCGAGATGCGTCAGTGCATCATGGGAGGCGCTGTAGCTCAGCTGGCGCAGCATTTTGCGTGATTCGGTGACGTCCTGAATCACCAGAACCGAGCCTATATTGCTGCCGTCCAGAGTACTTAACGGCGTAATACTGTAATGCACGTCGTAGCTGCCGCCGCTTCGGCAGTGCAACACCACATCTTGTTCAATCGCGGAACGTGAGGTGTCGGCACTGTAAATGTTCTCCATTAATGGTCCGTTGTCGCCAAAAGTAATATGCAACACCGTCAGGAGCGGAACACCTAACGCTTCTTCCTGCGTCCAGCCGCTCATCTTCTCCGCCACCGGATTCATAAAGGTAATTTTCATTGCCATATCAATACAGACCACGGCTTCGCCGATGGAATCCAGCGTTATGTGCAGGCGCTCTTTTTCCTGAAACAATGCCTCGTTAAGCTGTTTCACTTCGGTCATATCCATATTAATGCCGAGCAGGCGTTCGACTTCGCCTTCTTTATTCAGTACCCGGTTAGCGAGGGCGCGGATATGGCGAATGCCGTCTTTCACGGTAATGCGAAATTCCAGTTTAAAGGGCGAGCGTGATTGCAACGAATCACGAATCACTTTTTCGGCGTGTTGGCGATCTTCCGGCAGCACGCACTCGTACCACACCTGCCAGTTCGGTTTGATATGCGGAGGAATTTCATACAGCTCGAACATCCGCTTATCCCAGCTAAAAATATTCGGCTTCAGCTCCCACTCCCAGATGCCAATCCCGCCCGCTTCGTTAGCCAGCGTGATGCGCTCCATCAGTTGCTGATTCACCTGTTCGGTGCGTTTTAGCTCGTTAATGTCTTCAATCTGAGCGATAAAATAGAGCGGCGTGCCATCCGTGTGGCGCACCAGTGAGACGGCAAGCAACGCCCAGACAACATCGCCATTGCGGTTGTAGTAGCGTTTTTCCATTGAATAGGTGTTTATTTCACCGCTGATCAGCTTTTCAACCTGTTGGAGATCTTTATTGAGATCCTCCGGCCAGGTCAGTTGCTGAAAGGTGAGTCCGCGCAGCTCTTCCTGACTGTAACCGAGAAACTGGCAGAGTGCTTTGTTGGATTGCAGCCATTGCCCCTCGGTGCCCACTAATGCCATGCCGATGGCGGAATATTCCATGGCGTTACGAAAACGGGTTTCGCTTTCGGAAATGTGTTTGCGTTCCGCACGAAAGGCATACATCACCATGGTCATGATGTTGGCGGGCAGCAGGATCAGCAAAAACGGTAGCCACGGCATATGGCTCATCAGGTATGTACGCGGCGTAGCAAGCAGGGAGGGATCAGCGGCCATCATCAGTGACACCATCATCACCGTGGTAAGGAAGATCAAAAAGGCTTCCATTCGTGGCAGGCGCACGGCGCTCCACATCAACAGCACAATAATGAAAGTAAAAGGCCACGGCAGATACAGCATCGAAAGCCAGCTTAACGTCAGTGTGATGGCTAACGTGAGCAGCGACTCAAAAAGCAACCGTGGGTTGCGATGGCGCAGCAGATAGTGTGGTTTAAATAACAATCCCAGCGGCACCAGTGCCAGTGCGCCGATGGATTCTGACAGTACCCATATCAAAAATGCCCTGAGAGGATCGTCTCCGGGCGTCAGCAGGATAACCAGAACACCCCCTAACAGAGGTGGAACAATGGCGCTGCCGAGTGCTAGACGCAGCCAGTCAGCCAGATTTTGCAATGGGTTATACCACGGCAGCAATTTACGCAGTAGCACTGCCCCGACCACGGCTTCAACAATATTGATGGTCGTCCAGGTCATGTTCAGCGAGCTGGTGGAAAAAAGCAGGATGGATGCGGCGATATTTCCCAGCGAGCAGCTCAGCGCAATCCCCGGCCACATGCGCCCGGCATGGCGATAAAACGCCACCATCATGATGGACGTCGGGAACCACAGTGGGGCGAGTTGGGTGCCAAACTGCGAAAGCTCAAGTGAGAAAAGGGTGAAGATAAACGAGACTAAACCTAAACTGACCAGGTGAAGCAGCGGGTGGGGCAGGGCAATTAATACATGCTGTGATTGTTTGCTCATTACCGCTTTATCCGCAAGACCAGGTCGCCAGTATTCGTTTCTGTGTTTATGCTAGTACAAAAGTTTTACATTTTATATGCGAATTGCTCATAAAGTGACGTAAAGGCGGATAATTTGCGCAACTGCGTATAACAATTTTTACCTTGTATAAAACTGATCAACGTAATTTGCCACCGGGAATTCTTCGTCAACAATTAACTCTGAGCGCGCGGCAACGCTATTCGACTGGTATCAGGCGGATGAAATCCCTATAATTGCCGCGTTTGGCGCTTCGTCGCCCCCTTCCTAACATCCAGGTTAATCAGGTCGCTAAATATATGACTGATCAGTCTCATCAGTGCGTCATTATCGGTATCGCTGGCGCATCGGCTTCCGGCAAGAGTCTTATTGCCAGTACCCTTTATCGTGAATTACGTGAGCAAGTCGGTGATGAACACATCGGCGTAATTCCCGAAGACTGCTATTACAAAGATCAAAGCCATCTGTCGATGGAAGAACGCGTTAAGACCAACTACGACCATCCCAGCGCGATGGATCACAGCCTGCTGCTTGAGCATTTACAAGCATTGAAACGCGGCTCGGCAATTGACCTGCCGGTTTACAGCTATGTTGAACATACGCGTATGAAAGAAACGGTGACGGTTGAGCCGAAGAAAGTCATCATTCTCGAAGGCATTTTGCTGCTAACGGATGCGCGTTTGCGTGACGAACTTAACTTCTCAATTTTCGTTGATACCCCGCTGGATATCTGCCTGATGCGCCGCATCAAGCGTGACGTTAACGAGCGTGGGCGTTCAATGGATTCAGTGATGGCGCAATATCAAAAAACCGTGCGCCCGATGTTTCTGCAATTCATTGAGCCTTCTAAACAATATGCGGACATTATCGTGCCGCGCGGCGGGAAAAACCGCATCGCCATCGATATATTGAAAGCGAAAATAAGTCAGTTCTTTGAATAAGCTTGATAAATTGTGTACCGTTCAGTGATAACCTGGTATGCCCTTGACGTAATTGGCGTTAAGGGAGTGATGCGCGAAAGGAGAAAATGCCATGCGTCTGTGTGACCGAGATATTGAAGCCTGGCTTGATGAAGGCCGTTTGTCGATCAACCCACGTCCGCCAGTGGAGCGTATTAACGGCGCGACGGTGGATGTGCGCCTGGGCAATAAATTTCGTACCTTCCGTGGTCACACGGCAGCGTTTATCGATCTGAGCGGTCCCAAAGATGAAGTGAGCGCCGCGCTTGACCGCGTGATGAGCGATGAGATCGTTCTCGATGAAAGCGAGGCGTTCTATCTTCACCCAGGAGAGCTGGCGCTGGCGGTGACGCTGGAGTCGG
>ULRI01025209.1_pt1 | contig 17790 bp, 12 predicted proteins | sample 1955291 | NCBI WGS metagenome assembly ULRI01 (sample SAMEA4835678, study PRJEB28245) | human gut metagenome | biome: gut microbiome; material: fecal sample | place: Denmark | collected 2008
TCCCAAACACGAACACCGCAGACGAATAGGTAACAGAATAATCCTACATTTAGAGTAAACATGTATTAAATGCCAATATTATATATCTAATTTTACGACTGTAATTCCGGCGCCTCCCAGTTGTATTTGTTCATCTCCGAAGGAAGCGACGAGCGGGTTGGTGCTGAGATATTGACGGATCAGTTGCCGCAAAGCTCCTGTCCCGGTGCCGTGTAGTAGCCTTACTTCTTTGTAATTGAGCATAACGGCTTCGTCGAGGAAGGTGATCACTTTTTGCAAGGCTTCTTCTCCGCGCATTCCCCGGAGATCGATATCGGGTTTGAAATCGAAACGTTTTTGGCTGATATTTTCCCGGATATTGGCATACGAGGCTTGGGGCTGGGTACGGGCCACTTTCTTGGCCTGACTGGCCGATGCTCTTTTCAGTTGGGAAAGTTTAGCCGTCGTTCTCAGATTCCCTAAAGCGATAACCGCAGTTTTGTCGTTGATTTCAAGAATTTCTCCGATGGCTTTGTTGGGCAGACTGACAAAATCCCCTTTCTGTAAAGGGAGTTCGGTTGTGGTGCCCTCGGAAGCCGGAGTTGAAGCGGAGGCTTTATTTTTGGTCTTTTTATTTTTTTCCCGGTTTTGCAGTTTTTCCATTTTTTTCCGAATCCGTTCTTCTTCAGCGCTGGCTTGTTCGGAGAGTAAACGTTCTTTTTCGGCCTCCATTTTTTGCCGGATTTCTTTGGTCTTTTCTTTTTCTGCTTGATTTTCGCGGATATCCCGGATGGTCTGTTCGATGGTTTTATTGGCCGAATGGATGATTTCCTGAGCTTTTTGTTGGGCTTCTTTGATGATTTCTTTGCGTAAACGGGAAGCTTCGGTCAATTCCTGACGATATTTTTCGACTACTTCATCGAGTCGTTTCTCATTTTCGTGAATGCGTCTGCGTTTCTCCTCCCAATAGCGTTTGTCCCGGGCGATGTCTTTCAGATGTTTGTCATAATTGATATGATCTTCACCGATTTTCGAGGCGGCATCTTCCAGTATTTCTTTAGGAAGGCCAATCTTTTTGGCAATTTCGAAGGCAAAAGAAGAACCCGGTTTTCCGATGCATAATTCGAATAAAGGCAACATCCGGTGACTGTCGTAAAGCATGGCTCCATTTTCAATACCGGTAGTTTCCGCTGCAAAATGTTTCAGGTTGGTGTAGTGGGTCGTGATTACCCCTTTCACCTGTTTTTGATTGAGGGTTTTCAGGATAGCTTCGGCTATAGCCCCTCCCAGCATGGGTTCTGTACCGGTGCCGAATTCATCGATCAGGATCAGGGTATTTTCATCTCCGTAGCGGAGAAAGTTTTTCATGTTGATGAGGTGTGAGCTATAGGTACTCAGATCGTTTTCAATGGATTGCTCGTCACCCATGTCAATGAGTATTTTTTTGAAAATACCGAACCGGCTTGCTTCACTGACCGGTACCGGCAGGCCGCATTGAAACATATATTGCAATAAACCGGCGGTTTGCAGGCATACGGATTTTCCACCTGCATTGGGACCCGATATCAGGATAATCCGTTGGGTTTCATCAATCTCTATTTTTAGCGGGACGATATTTTTATCGCTATTTTTCAGGCTGAGCCATAAAAGAGGATGCCGGGCGCTGTACCAGAACATTTCCGGACGTTCGCTGAAAGCCGGTACGGTTGCTTCGATATAGAGTGAAAAAGCTGCTTTAGCCCGGACAAAATCGATGTAAGCCAGAAAATCGTAGGCCGGAATCAAATCATCGACGTAGGGACGCAGGTCTTCGGCAAACCGACGGAGGATCCGGGTGATCTCCCGTTTCTCTTCCAATTCCAGTTCCCGGATTTCATTGTTGGTTTCGACGATCTCGGCCGGTTCGATATAAGAGGTTTTACCCGTAGCCGATTCGTCGTGGACGATACCGTTTATTTTTCGTTTATAGGCAGAAGGCACGGGGATGACCATACGACCGTCCCGGATAGCGATGGAAGTGTCTTTTTCTGCCCACCCTTCTGTCTGAGCCTGTTGTAATAAAGCCTGCATACGCCGGGAGATACCGTTTTGTTTTCGTTGAAGACGATGGCGGATATCTCCCAATTCAGGGGAAGCCGTGTCTTTTATGCTCCCATGGCGGGATACGATGGAATCGAGGCGTTGCAGAATATAAGGAAATAATTGGATATCTCCGGCCTGGGCCGTTAAACGCGGATACCGTTCGTCTTTGCCGTGGAAAAAACGGACTATAGCCGTCAGGGATTCCAGCGATTGCTTGAGAGCGACCATTTCGGCCACTTCCAGAAATAAGCCTTCCACCCGTACTTTGTTCAAAAAGGGACGGGCGTCGCTGAAATGATCGCCGGGAAATTGGTCTTCTTCTTCCAGAATAGACATAAATTCCTGCGTCTCTTCCAGGCGTTCCCGGATTTCTGTCGGTTCAGTAGAAAATTTCATTGCTTCTACCAAATCTCTGCCCATATCGCTCAGACAGTTTTTTTGAACGAATTGCCTGATCTTATCAAACTTAATCTTGCTTTCGAAATTTTCCGGATAAACCATTTTGTGCATTTTATTCTTTATTTGACGTTTCCGCTTATTGTCAAGGTGTTTTCCGGTTGAGAGGGATCGTTGGTGATGACTGTGATCGATTTATACTGACGTCCGGATTTGCCGGTAGAGTCGAAAGTGGCCCGGATGGTTGTCGATTGGCCGGGTTGAATTTCTTTTTGTCCCAGGGTGACGGCAGTACACCCACAGCTGGCTTTCGTTTTCCGGATGAACAGGATACTTTTCCCTGTATTCGTTAAAGTAAAATCACAACTGGTTTTTTCTCCCTGTTTGATTTCTCCGAAATTACATTCTTTTTTATCGAATTGTGCTATCGGCGCATTGGCTTTGTCTTTTTTGCTCAGTTTACTGAAATCTTCACTAAGTTCCGCGGTAACGGATAAACGGTTGCTATATTCTTTAGAACCGTTGACGGACAAGATAAGGCTTTCGTAAACATAACCGTAGTCATTGGCTTTGGGAGCATCGAAAGTGACGATAATCTTTCCTTTTTTGCCCGGAGCTACTTGTGCGGGTTCGAAAGTGGCCTGCAAATGGTTGGATTTATAAATGACTCCTAAGCTGACAGCGTCTTTGAGGGTATTGTAATATTCCAGCGTATCTGTAGCGACTTGCCAGGTATATACTTTCTTGAAGTTGATATTGTTATTTTTGAATTTCAAACCATTCATATTATATTTATACAATAATTCCGGTTTGGAAGGATTGTCGACCAGATTCCCTGTCAGAATCAATTCTTTACGTGCTGGATTTGCATTGGAATAAACCAGAATCCGCATGTTGAAATTTTCCAGTAATTGCATCGGAATAAACGTGATTTTTATATCACAACTTTTACCGGGGAGAAGCGGACTTTTGGGCCAATCGGCTTTCAGTAAACTGGTCATGGGAGTGACGCGGGTAATGATGACCGGTTGAGTACCTGTGTTTTGAGCCGTATAAACCACTGTCATCGGCTGATCGTCTGCCAGAAGGTTTTTTAAAGTTTGCCGGGATTGCTTTATTTCAAGAACTCCCTGGGCAAATACGGTAAACGTGAATAATAAAGCGGATATAAGTGAAATAAAATATTTCATGACTTCGGATTTTTAGTATTCTTATTTCAGATTACCGATCAATTTATAAGTCATAATCGGATTGTGAGGATCGTTGGTCGTGAACTGGATGATTTTAATTAATTTTTGGGCATTTCCGGTTTTTACACTCAGATTAACTTTGATTTTTTTTCCTGGTTTGACCGTATCTCTGGAAGCTGTGACCGAAAGATTGGAATCTGAAGTTTTTATTTTACGAATGACCAGTTCCGATTTTCCGATGTTTTGAATGGTGAATTCATGGGTGTAGGTACTGTTTTTATCCAGATCGTTCAGGGTGTATTCCGTTTCCGATAAAGAAATTGCAGGAGCCTTTTCAAAATTACCGTTATAGTGGGAGAAATCTTCGCTGATCGTTGCTGCAACGGTAATGTCTCCGGTTGTTTTATCGTTTACCTGCAGCTGAATTTTATCGGTAACAAATCCCCAGTCGTTCTTCTTGGTGGCATCGTATTTGATCGAAATCGTGGCTTTTTGATCTTTAGTCAGGGTCGTAGGACTGACACTTACTGTCAGATGGGGATGTTCACTGATTACCTGAAGTCGGGCGGGTTTATTTTCACTATTGATCACCTCTATCTTCCGTTCCAGTACCTGGTTGTTATTGATCGCCCCCAGATTGATCGTGTTGCTCGTTAATTTTAATGCCCCTATATTGAATTTATACTGATCGTACGGGCCTAACGGTTTCCGGGTGACATTACCCCGTATCGTTAGCGATACGACCGAATTGGAAGCATTGGAATTGACTGTAATGCTTTTAACGAAAGCACCCGGACGGTTGCGTGGATCGAAAGCCACTTTAATGCTGCCTGTTTGGCCGGGAGCTACCGGTTCTCTGCTCCATGCCGGTGTCGTACAGCCACATCCGGCCCGTACGTTGGTCAGGATCAAAGGAACATTTCCTGTGTTTTTAAATGAAAAATCAAAAGTCACTTTACCGGCATTTTCATTGATCGTACCGAAATTGTGGGAGGTTGTTGTAAAATCGATTTTAGCTTTTTGAGCAACAACCAAAACAGGTATTAGGGCCATCAACAAAAAAATAAATCTTTTCATCCGTCGTAATTTTATATCATCTTCTAAATTTCATACACAAATAAACTAGGGAAGATTTTCCCTATAGGCTATAAAAACCTACAAATGTAAGAATAATTTTCAAGTTGTACCAACCCCGTTTTGAGAATTCCTTTCTATGATCTAAACACCTATATTTTTATTACGAATTACTGTCGCATTTCTTTGTAATTCCGGGAATAAAGCCTATCTTTGCGGCGTTTTAACGATATTAATCATTTAAAGAATTAAAAACCATGTATTTATCAGCAGAAAAAAAAGAAGAACTTTTTTCTCAATACGGGAAGTCTAATAAAGATACTGGTTCTGCGGAATCTCAGATAGCTTTATTTTCCTACCGTATCAATCATTTGACCGAGCATCTGAAAGCCAATCACAAAGATTTCGGTACTCAGAAAGCATTGATCAAATTAGTTGGAAAACGCCGGGCATTGCTTGACTATTTGAAAGACCGCGACATTGAAAGATATCGTGCTATCATTAAAGCTTTGAATATACGTAAATAAAAATACGTTTTCCCAAGCCCGGCGACAACCGGGCTTGTTTCTATCCTCCCTCCTCCCTCCGAAAAAGAATTCCGTTAAAACATTTTATTTTTAACCGTTAAGTTATTATGAACGTTATTGAAAAGAACATTACTCTGGCTGACGGAAGAGTAATTACGCTGGAAACCGGTAAATTGGCAAAACAGGCAGATGGTGCTGTGATGCTGAAAATGGGCAATACGATGTTGCTCGCGACTGTGGTTTCTGCTCAGGATGCAGGTCCTGATGTAGATTTTATGCCTTTATCTGTAGATTATAAAGAAAAATTCGCCTCTGTCGGACGTTTCCCGGGAGGTTTCACAAGGAGAGAAGGAAAATCTTCGGATTACGAAATATTGGTATCCCGTTTAGTCGACCGGGCATTGCGTCCTTTGTTTCCGGACGATTATCATGCAGAGACTTTTGTACAGGTGACCCTGTATTCGGCCGATGAAGAATCGATGCCGGATGCATTGGCCGGACTCGCTGCATCGGCTGCTTTGGCTGTCAGCGATATCCCTTTCCATGGTCCGATTTCCGAGGTACGGGTTGCCCGCATCCAGGGAGAATTTGTGATCAACCCGACGGCTTCCGCTCTGAAAGAGGCCGATCTGGATATCATGGTCGGAGCTACCTATGAAAATATTATGATGGTAGAAGGCGAGATGAACGAGGTTTCTGAAAAAGAAATGCTGGACGCCATCAAGTTTGCACATGCAGCTATTAAAGAACAGTGTGTGGCTCAGCAAGAACTGGCTGCTGCTGTCGGAAAAGAGAAACGGACGTATTGTCACGAAGTGAACGATGAGGAACTGCGTAAGGATATTTGGGACAAGTGTTATCAAAAAGCCTATGATGTGGCACGGCAGTGTAATGCAAACAAACACCTGCGTGGCGAATTGTTAGACAATGTACGGGCCGAATACCTGGCTTCTCTGCCTGAAGAAGAGCAGATCGAAAAAGCCATGTTGGTGGGACGTTATTACCACGATGTGGAAAAAGAAGCGATGCGCCGGATGATTTTGGACGAAGGGGTACGTCTGGATGGACGTACTACCGAACAGATCCGGCCGATCTGGTGTGAAGTAGGCTATCTGCCCGGACCTCACGGATCTTCGATCTTTACCCGCGGTGAGACACAGTCTTTGGCGTCTGTTACCCTGGGAACGAAACTGGATGAGAAAATTATCGATGAGGCTACTATTCAGGGAAAAGAAAGATTTTTATTGCACTATAATTTCCCGCCCTTCTCAACCGGAGAGGCTAAAGCTTCACGGGGAGTAGGACGTCGTGAGATCGGTCACGGAAACCTGGCTTTACGGGCATTGAAACGGATGATTCCGGAAGATTTCCCTTATACGGTCCGCGTGGTATCCGATATTCTGGAATCCAACGGTTCGTCTTCTATGGCTACCGTATGTGCCGGAACGCTGGCTTTGATGGATGCCGGTGTACCGATGAAAAAACCGGTGACAGGTATCGCTATGGGATTGATTACCGATAAAGGGTGCGCTAAATATGCTGTATTGTCCGATATCCTGGGCGACGAAGATCACCTGGGCGATATGGACTTTAAAGTAACAGGAACCCGTGACGGTATTACCGCTACCCAGATGGATATCAAGGTAGACGGACTTTCTTATGAAATTATGGAACAGGCTTTGGAACAAGCGAAACGAGGACGGATGCATATCATGGATATCATCACCGAAACCATGCCGGCTCCGCGTGAAGACCTGAAACCGCACGCTCCCCGTATTGTTACCGTTACTATCGACAAAGATCAGATCGGTGCGCTGATTGGTCCCGGAGGAAAGATTATCCAGGATATTCAGGAAAAATCAGGTGCTACCATCAATATTGAAGAAGTTGGTAATAAAGGTATTGTCGATGTTTCCGCTACCAATAAGGAATCCATCGATAAGGCGCTGGCACGGATTCGGGCTATCGTCGCTAAACCGGAAGTGGGTGAGGTGTACGACGGTATTGTAAAATCGATTATGCCTTTCGGTGCTTTTATTGAAATCCTGCCGGGAAAAGACGGTTTGTTGCATGTCTCTGAAATTGATTACAAACGGATCGAGAAAGTAGAGGATGTATTGAAAGAAGGCGATCATATTCAGGTGAAATTACTGGAAGTGGATCCTAAAACCGGAAAATTACGTTTGTCACACAAAGCATTGCTGCCGAAACCGGAAGGTTATCAGGAAAGATCAGAGCGTCCGCGTGGTGATAGAAATGACCGGGGTGAAAGACGTGAACGTCCGGAAAGACACGATCGTGGCGAAAGACGTGAACGTCCCGAACGTCGTGAATCACGGCCTGAAAGGACGGAAGACAATCAGGAAACCGGTAGTGAGGAATAATGAATACGAAGTGATTTATCGCCCGGAACCAGTCTCGGTTCCGGGTTTTTTATCGGTGTTTGCCGCGGAGGTATTGCTCCAGTTCTTCGATTTCCGGCAAAGTGAGCGGGTTGTAATTCATGCCGCTATGGATCATGATTTCGCAGGCCATTTCCAGAAATTCAGCTTTTTCTATCGTACTTTTCAAATCTTTTCCGGCGTATACTTGTCCGTGTTTCTCCAGAAGTGCAGCATCGTGATTGAGCAGGGCTTCACTGACAGCCTTCGCTAATTCGGCCGAACCGGGACGATAGTAGGGGACGATGGCTATTTCTCTCCCGCAATAACAGGGGATTTCTATACTGACATTGAAATTATCGGGTTTCTTTTTCATGCAGGCAATCGTCGTGGCATAAATACTTTGGCAATGCAATACGACATTTACATCAGGACGGTTTTGCAGGATTTGTAAATGAAAGCCGCTTTCCATAGAAGGGCGGATACCGTTTGTGATTTCGCCGGTCGCGACCCGGCAAATGAAGATTTGGCCGGCTTGTAGTTCGGGAAGCCAGGAGCCTGTTGCCGAGATCAGGGCGAATTCGCCGATACGCCAGGATAGATTACCGCTGCTGCAGCGGGTCAACCGCCGTTCGCCGGTTTGATGTGCAGCTGCCAGGAATTGTTCAATGTGTTTATCTGTAATTTCCATAAATCCGGTTACTGAAAAGGTTTATTTATCGATGGGCTAAGTTAAGTAATATGTCTGAATTCGGTGGTTGTTTTTCAGAGAATAACTCATTCCTGAATGAAGGCTGTAACAAAACAAAAATAAATGGAATTACTACGATCGGGTTTGCCCAATTATTATTATATTTGTAAGCTACAAACAGAGTATGATATGGAGAATAGACTTACAGTAGGATTTACTCATGGAGATGTCAATGGTATTGGCTATGAGTTGATCATTAAAATGATGGCAGAAAACCGGATCTGCGAAGTATGTACCCCGGTATTATTCGGATCCTCGAAGGTGGCTGCTTATCATCGGAAAGCTTTAAATATAGAAAATTTCAGTTTGAATAGTATTCAGAATGCCCGTGATGCGAATCCGAAAAGGTGTAATATCGTCAATTGTGTCGACGATGCGATCAAAGTGGATTTGGGCCAGGAAACGCCGGAATCGGACGATGCGGCGGTGTTGGCATTGAAGGCTGCTCTGATTGCTTTGGACCGGAATGAAATCGATGTCTTGGTAGGAGCTCCCCAAGGGTGCAATTCCTTTAAGCCCGCAGCGAGTTGTCCGGTATTTTTTAGCGAAAGATATGAAACCCGTAATGTCATGCCGCTGTTGGTGGGTGAAAAGATGAAGATGGGATTCGTTACCAATCATCTGCCGTTCCGGGATATTGCCGGAAATATCACGGTCAACAATATTTACTATAAACTGAAGTTGCTGGATGCTTGTCTGAAGAAAGATTTTACCATCCGGAAGCCCCGGATTGCCGTGTTGGGACTCAATCCCCATTCCGGCGAGAACTGTATGTATGGGGAAGAAGAGAAGAATGTGATTATTCCGGCGATCGAACGAGCCCGGGATAATGGGATCATGGCTTTGGGACCTTATGCGCCGGACGGATTGTTCAGTGGTGTAGAATTTGAAAAATTCGATGTTATTCTAGCCATGTATCACGACCAGGGAATGATTCCTTTCAAAACGATAGAGGGTAATGAAGGAGCGGTGTTATTGGCAGGATTGCCTATTGTATATACCTCTACGGTGCATGGTATGGCGTATGATATTACCGGACAGGGGATAGCGGATGAATCGGGTATGCGTAATGCACTTTATCTGGCTATCGATGTGTATAATAACCGGCAGATGAATGCCGAGTTAGCCCAGAATCCCCTGAGACATTACGACATCGCTTCCAATAGTAACGAAAGCGATTTGAATGTCGAGCAGATTGCCGGAATTGAAAAAGAGATGGAATAATACCCCCAAGCTCTGATGCTGATTAGTCAACTAATTCATAATTGGAGTGTTGTGAATCAGTTGACTCACTATAATTTTAGTTCTTATATCGGACTCACGTTAAGTATGTATCTTGCACATCGTTATGAGTGAACCATTGGATAACATTATTCAGCGCTTTAATGCGGGTAGCGAGCGGGCTTTTAAGGAAATTTTCGACCGATTTTTTCGATCGGCTTGTTCTTTCGTGTCTTATAGGGTGGCAGATCCCTTGACTGTGGAGAACATTGTGCAGGAAACCTTCATCCATGTCTGGGAACACCGCGGCAGTTATCTCAATGCCCTTTATTTTAAAGCCTATCTTTATAAGTCACTCCATAATAATGCGCTCTATTATCTGCGAGGAAGACGTTCACAAGAGGAGATTGATCTTGCCATAGAGGATGATACGGCCAATGCACTCAGCTCTATCATCAATGAGGAAGTATACAGGGAAATCAATGCAGCTATAGAGATGTTGCCCCCCCGACGTCGTAAAATCATCGAGATGACCCTTCTCGGTCTGACTCAGGAAGAAATAGCCGGTGCTCTGCACATTTCTATTAATACCCTTAAAACCCAAAAACGGGAAGCCCTTGCCTTTCTTCGTACGAAGCTTAAAGATCTTTTTGTGCTTTTCCTTACTCTTTTCAATCTTTAGTCAGTCGACGCCAAGTCTCCGATTCTTTGTGCATCTGTCTTGTATTTCCTTCTTCATTATTGCGATTTTACTGCCTCAAATAGTGGATGAACCCCGATATACCTGATGAAAATCAGCAGGAGAATTTTTTTGCAAAAAAATGAGATGACGAATCACCCCTAATTGTTTTTTTTGCATAATAGAAATGTAAGATGCAAAAAAATCGAATTATGGACAAGTATGAAAAAGCGATTCGCATGGCTGAGTTGACGGCTAAATCCTTGGGAGGAGAGCTTCCCGGGAAAGAAGCTGAGGAATTACATCGGTTGACTCAGGAACTGGAGAAAGAGGGGGTCTGTTGGACTACCACTCCAAACCTTCGGGATGCGCTTGGGGCGATGAAAAAACAACGGTCTTGGAATGCCCGGCGGGTGTGGACTGGTGTGGAGAAAACCATTGGGCGGAACAGAAGGTTCTTTTGGCGAAATGTTGCACAATGGGCAGCTGTGCTGGCGGGTGTTGTGATATTGGCGGGTGTGGTCCGTATGGTACAGGATATGAAAGATGCAGGACAACAGCAGACATATATTGCTGATGCTCATTTCGAACGGAATAAAACGGTGTTGGAATTGCCCGGAGGCAAACAGATAGCGATTGATACGTTGAAGAATGTAGTAGAGGAACTCAATCGGCATGGCATTACCGAGGGCGATGGTTCGGCATTGGGTTATGCCGGAGATACAACCGGATTAGGGGATACGGTGGAATACCATCGGGTGAGCGTGCCCCGGGGGTGTGAGTACAGCTTGCATCTAGCAGACGGGACGGACGTGTGGTTGTTTGCAGAGTCGGAACTTTATTTTCCAACTCGTTTCCGGGGACAAATACGTGAGGTGCGACTTAAGGGAGAGGCTTTTTTCGATGTGAAGCACGACGAGCGACATCCTTTCGTGGTGCAGACCGGGACTGTGGACGTGAAGGTGCTGGGGACGAGTTTCAATGTGAAGGCCTATCCTGGGACTGGTGAGGTGGAGACATCGCTGGTTGAGGGACGGGTGAGTGTGAAGGGGGAAATACTGCGTCCGGATATGCAGGCGACATATAGTGAGATAACGGGAAAATTGACGTACAAGCTTATACAGGGAGAAAATTATCGTCTGCGGACGGAGAAGATTTTTGTCTTTGACCAGGAACGATTGGATGTTATCCTGGAGGAGTTGGCCCGTTGGTACGATTTCACGGTGTTTTACCAAAATCCGGAGGTTGCAGAAAAACGGTTCGGTTTTAAACTGGAGAAGTATGAAAGTGTGCGTACGTTGTTGGACATTCTGGAGATGACGGGAGAAGTGGAGTTTGAGTTGAATGACAAAACGTTGATTGTGAAAAGCGGTATACTGTAATTATATGCCTTGTTTACTAACTAAAATTTTCAAACTTATGGGAAATAATCTTTGGATATGGTTTATGTATATAAAGAAAAGGAAAATATGCATGAAAATGAGTCTTTGTATGGGTTTGTTGGCTCTAGTGGGCACGTGGACACCGTCCTGGGGGCAAACGGAACGTTTGACACTCAAGCAGAAAAACGTCTCCATGCTGGATGTTATTCGCGATGTGGAACGGCAGAGTCGGTTGACGTTCGTGTACAACACGGATGCTGTCGATGGTATCGGAAAGGTTTGCATTGACGTAAAGAACGTGCTCATTGATAGCGTGATGAATATCTGCCTGCGGGAAACGGGCTATTCGTGGAACATGGAGCGAAACGTGGTGGTGATTAAGAAAAAGAGGAAGACGGCTACAACGGAATGCGAAATGGTGAAAGTAAGAGGAACGGTCACTGATTGTCATGGCGGAAAATTACCGGGTGTTTCTATATATGTGAAGGAGACCACAATCGGTGTGGTGTCAGACATAAATGGCGCTTTCGTGTTGGAGTTACCGGCTTCGGTAAAGACATTGGTTTTTTCCTTTGTGGGGATGAAAACGCAAGAGGTGTCAATTGACGGGAAGCAAGAAATCAACGTGGTAATGGAAGAAGTATCTACTAAGATGGAGGAAGTTGTAGTGACTGGCTATGGAAACATTGCCAAAGGGAATTACACGGGGGCTGCCTACACCGTGAAAGGAGAAGATGTGTTGATGGCAGGCGTATCGACGATTGACCAGATGTTGCAGGGAGTAGTGCCCGGTATGCTGGTGACGAACCGGACAGGACTTGTGGGGGCTTCGTCGAAAATCCGGATTCGGGGTACATCAACATTGTTGGGTAGCCAGGAGCCGGTGTGGGTGGTAGACGGGGTGGTTCAGCGGGATCCTCAGCCGTTTAATTCGGATGAGAATACAAATTTCTCAGCGGATGCGGACGACATTAAGGAGTTGGCAGGTAATGCTATCTCATGGTTGAACCCGAATGATATTGAGAGCATTACGGTGCTGAAGGATGCTTCGGCTACAGCAATTTACGGTTCGCAAGCTGCAAATGGGGTAATCGTTATCACGACGAAGAAAGCACAGGCGGGAAAAGTGCAGGTGAATTATTCGGGTGATTTTTCAATCGGGCAACGGCCTCGTTACGGTCTCTATGACTTGATGAACTCAGCAGAGCGGATGCAGTTGTCGAAAGAGATATACGAAGAGAAAAGATATGTAAAAGGGACTAACTCTCAATTGGCGATCGGATTTGACGCTTTGCTGCAAAGATACCGGAATAACGAGGCAACGATATCGGACTTGCAGAAGGAATATGACAAGATGGCCCGGCAGAACACGGACTGGTTTAAGATTTTATTCAGGAATTCCTTCAATCACTCTCATAATATCAGTATTAGCGGTGGGGCGGAAAAGATACAAAACCGTACTTCATTCAGTTTTTTGCAGGAGAACGGGGAGGCGAGGGGGAACGGTATGACACAGTTCTCTGCGACTTCAAACACAACGTTTAACGTGGGGAAGCGGTTGACAATGAACTTTTTGTTGAATGGAAGCATCCGTCAGGTGGAAGGTTTTGCTTACGATGTGGATCCTTTCAAGTACGCATATTTGACGTCGCGGGCAATCCCTTGTTATAACGAGGATGGGTCATTATGTTATCACGAAAAAGGAGGAACTTATAACGAAAGCTTTAATACTGATGTATTTAATTATAATATTGTTAACGAGCAGAATAATACGGGCAGCAAGAACAAGACCCGGACGTGGGGAGCTACGATAGACTTGCAACTGGAAGTTCTGCCGGGATTGAAGTATCAAGGACTGTTGGGGTATACTTCTTCTTCGGCGGACACGAAGCAGTGGGCAACGGAACATTCGTACTATATTACGGCAATTCGCGGTTACGAATACGGTGCCTACATGCCGAGCGACGAAGAAATTAACAGGTCGCCATTACCTTATGGCGGTTTATTGGAGACAGACTTGACTAACACAACCTCCATTACGGTGCAGAACAGTCTGGTGTACGACAAGATGTTTGGGGAAAAGCACCGGATGACCTTACAATTGGGAATTGAGACAAATTCCTTGAAGACGGAGGGGCAGACGGATGCACAGTATGGTTATCTGCCGGATCGGGGTGAAACGTTTTCCATGCCACCATTGCAGTACTACATGATATATCAAGATTATCGAGATAATGCAACTTACGCACAGGGAGCTCACTCAGTGTTGAATCGGGTGGAGAACAAGATGAGCGAGTATGGGATGGCAGTATATACGTATGATAATCGTTATGTACTGAACTTGAGCGGGCGTGTAGATGCTTCCAACCGTTTTGGGCAGGACAAGAACAAGCGTTTTCAGCCAACGTGGTCGGTAGGGTTGAAATGGCGGGTGTTCGATGAGCCGTTTGCCAGGAGAAAATGGTGGGCGAATAATCTGGATGTTTATGCCTCCTACGGTTATCAAGGTAATGCTGTGAGCACGGTGTCGCCGGAGCTGATTACCTCATTTACGAATGAATTTAATTACAATGGTGCTAACTCCCAAAAGATTGTTTCAGTGCCTTACCCGGACTTGGGGTGGGAGAAGACGAAGACGTGGAATGTGGGGGTAGACGGAGCTTTGTTGAACGGGCGGTTGAATTTCACGGTAAATTACTTCCAAAAGACAAGCAAGGTGCTTTCGTCCCGGGCAATCCCGTTTGAAAACGGAAACGGGAATGGCATTGTGGGGAGCACGATAATGAAAAACAACGGGTATGATTTAATACTCAACTTAATACCTGTGAAGGCGGGAGATTTCACCTGGCAGTTGTCGTTGAACACGTCGGTGACAAAAAACAGCATGGAAACGAAACGGGAGAATCTTTTAAGCGATTTTACGAGTGGTTCTTGTATCATTAAAGGACGTCCGTTTTCAACGTTTTACTCCTACGTGTTTACCGGTCTGGATAAGGAATACGGTCAACCGTTGTTCAAGAATATTACGCAATATGGATCCGGCTCATCAATTGCAGAATCGGTGGATAACATTACGGACATCATGGTAGAGAGTGGAAAGTTTACTCCGGATTTCTCCGGGGGGATGAACACGATGTTCAAGTGGCGGAATATCAGTCTCTATGCCTTGTTTGCCGTGCAATGGGGCGGACATAATCGCTTGCCCGATATATTTAATATGGATAACGGGCAATATGGATATATCCGGGTGGAACAGAACGTATCCACGAAATTGAAGAATCGCTGGAAACACCCTGGCGACGTGACGGATATTCCTTCTATTCCGGGAACAGGTTTCGAGGATGCAAAGTTGCCTGTAGTGCTTAATGAAAATATTAAAGCTTCTACCTCTAATCGGTATAATTTGTACAATTTATCGACTGCCCGTGTGGCGAATACGGATTTTATCCGTTGCCGTTCTTTGTCGTTGAACTATGATTTCGCCGGGAAGTGGATGGAGCGGATGGGTATCAGCTATTTAAGCTTGAAGGCAACCGTGACGAACCCCTTTATGTGGGTATCGGACAAGAGTTGGGAAGGGTTGGACCCGGAAACGGGAGACTGGCCTACGAGACGGACAACTTCGCTTTCGATAAAATTGATGTTCTAACATAAAAGAGAAGGAAGATATGAGACAATATAGATTATTAATATTAGCTATAGTAATTTCCTGGATGGTAACAGCGTGCAATAATTTCCTTGAGGAAAAATCACAGGATGAGGCAATCCCTGAAGCGGCGACGGATTTCCGGGAGATATTGTTACATTATCAGGCTACTCCCTTTACGCCTGTACTTTATGTATTGGATGACGATGTGGTAATGATAGAAACTTACTTTTCAGACGACAAAGATAATTCTGAAGCTGTGAGCCTGGCAGGAAGTCTTACCTGGCAGCCGGACATTTGGGAAAGGGCAAACACCCTGGAGGATAACTACGGAGCCGTGTACGAGGATATCATGGGCATGAATGCGATTTTGGCAGAGATTGATGATGCGACGGGTAGCATAGAGGCGATAGAGATGGTGAAGGCGCAGACCTTAGCCATGAGGGCATATCATTATTTTATGTTGGTAAATACTTACGGGGAACCTTATAATTACAATAAGGATGCTCTTGGGGTGGTGCTGAAGTTGGATGTGCCCTATGTGGAAGGAGGAATGGCGCGAACTTCTGTAGGAAAGGTGTACGGGCAAATCGTGGAAGATTTGGAAACGGCCTCGGCACTTCTCAATAAGTATCCCAAGACAAGGGGCGATTACTTGATGAACAGCACATCGACGGATATCCTGTTGTCCAGGGTATATCTATACATGGAAGAGTGGGACAAGGCAGTGGAGGCAGCCTCCCGAGCCATTGGTTCGGCGGAAGGATTGTTTGATTATAATACGATAGATGAACAATTGGGTCACCTTAGCTTTACGTATGATATTTCAGAAGTGGAGTGTTTGTTCGGTCTTGTTGCATACCCTACCTATGATGTGAGGCCAACAGAGGATCTGCTTTCGTTATTTGATAAAAATGATAACCGTCTAAAGTTTATATATGTAAAATGCCCGTGGGATTTTTTCGGACGTGAGCCTATAGTGTGGATCCGCTCGGCTGAAGCTTACTTGAATCGTGCAGAAGCGAGGGTGTTGGCCGATGCGCAGGATTTGGAGGGTGCCCTGGAAGACTTGAACGAGTTGCGCCGGCATCGTATAGCAAATTATACGGATGTGAATTATACGGATGTGGAGACCTTGTTGACGGAAATCCGAAACGAGCGGCGCAAGGAATTGTGCTTCGAGGGACACCGGTGGTTTGACTTGCGGCGATATGGGATGCCGTCTATCACGAGGGATTTCCGGACACGGCTTTCGACACCTTTATTGCGGTATACACTGAAAGAAAAAGATCCGTTTTATACGTTGCCCATACCGAAAGATATCATGGAGAATAACAATAAATTGGAGCAAAATCCCTCAGCTTTTGCACCGGAGCGGATAGGTGTTCCCATTCAATAAATCAGTAAAACGAGGTGGATATTATGAAAAAGATAGGAATTTATGTATGTATATTGTGGGCTTGTGGTTTGATGGCTTGCTCGGATGATAATGAGATTGATTATGTAGAACCATGGACGGACGAATACGTGTTACCGCAGGGTAAATCGGACGCGGATGACCGTATCGTGGCATTTTATGAACAATACAAGAGATATATTTTGTACGACTATTCGTATCTGGATTTTCGGTATGAATTGGGAGGATGTGACTATGAATTGCCGAAACCTGAATACGTGGGAGATATGTTGGATTTGTTGGATGAGATTTGGTTTGATTTTTATCCGGAAGAGTTTAAGCAAAAATACCTGCCCTTAAAAATTATGCTGGCGAAGTCTTTGTCGGGGGGGTATGAAGATGAATATTTTTGCTTGAGAGGTTCTTCTTGTATCGGAATCGGTTTTTGTCGTGATGTGTTGCGGGATTTCACGGGGAAGGAAAAGTTGGAATTTAAGCAGAAGTTGCAAACCACTCTTTGGGAAAGTTATTTAAAGAGATTGGATGTTCCGGAAGAGTTTTTCGAGATAAGTTCATATTTATCCGAGGCAAGTACGGATCCGGAGTCTTTGAATTACGCAAGGGCAAGAGGGTTTGTGGAGAGTGATTCAAGGGAATGGTATACGGAAGTTGGTTATTATACCAAGGAGCTAGATAAAGAGAAGGATCTGAATTCCTTTGCAAAAGGGATGATATTAAGGACCTCGGAAGAATGGGCAGTAGATTTGGAGTGGCCGTTAGTGAAAAAAAAGTATGATTTACTGCGAAGCTGGTTCATAGATAACTATGGGGTAGACCTGCAAAAGATCGGTGATAAAATCTACGAGTAGCAAAATTCTACTCTTTTGCCGGCTTTGCCGTAAAGTGAGCATTGTCTTAATCTAATAAGTTTTAGATAGAAATATTTTATATCAGAATATTGTATTATTAATTGTTAAAATTGAAGAAGTATGAAAAAGATGTTATTTATTGTAGTGTTGTTGTTCGGATACTCTACGCTGATGGCGCAGACAAATTTCCGAAATATTACGTATGCAGAGGCTGTAG
>ULRI01064910.1_pt1 | contig 17696 bp, 9 predicted proteins | sample 1955291 | NCBI WGS metagenome assembly ULRI01 (sample SAMEA4835678, study PRJEB28245) | human gut metagenome | biome: gut microbiome; material: fecal sample | place: Denmark | collected 2008
TGCTCGGTGCGGTCGGCGGCCCGAAGTGGGACAATCAGCCCGCCGCCAACCGTCCCGAGCGCGGTCTGCTCAAGCTGCGCGAGGGCATGGGTCTCTACACGAATGTCCGCCCTGCGAAGATGTTCTCCGAGCTCTCCGCCGCCTGCCCGCTGCGCGCCGACATCGCGGAAGGCGGCATCGACCTCGTCGTCGTGCGCGAGCTCATCGGCGGCGTGTACTTCGGCGAGCACCGCACGGAAGAGGCGAACGGCGAGCAGAAAGCCACCGACATCATGGCCTACTCCGAGCACGAGATCAAGCGTGTCGCGCGCGTCGCGTTCGAGACCGCGCGCAAGCGCCGCAAGCGCGTCACCTCCATCGACAAGGCCAACGTGCTCGACACCTCGCGTCTCTGGCGCAAGACGGTCACAGAGGTCGCGAAGGACTACCCTGATGTCGAGCTTCGCCACATGTATGTCGACAACGCGGCGATGCAGCTCGTGCGTGACCCGAGCCAGTTCGACGTCATCGTGACCGAAAATCTCTTTGGCGACATCCTCTCCGACGAGGCGAGCCAGATCACGGGCTCGATCGGCATGATCCCGTCCTCCAGCATGGGCGACGGCACGAACGGACTCTACGAGCCCATCCACGGCTCCGCGCCGGACATTGCGGGACAGGACAAGGCGAACCCCATCGGCACGATCCTGGCCGCCGCAATGATGCTGCGCTACAGCTTCGACATGGCCGCCGAGGCCGACGCCATCGAGCGCGCGGTGGATAAAACGCTGCGCTCGGGCTTCCGCTGCGGCGACATCATGCAGGAAAACTGCCAACTCGTCGGCTGTAAGGCCATGGGTGCGGAGATCCGCAGCCGTATCTGAAACGATCTCTTCCAAACTTCTTTATGAACCTCTCCTTTGATCCTCTGTATCGCGCGGCGATGCGAAAAAGGTTCCCAAGCCAATGGCTTGGGAACCTTTTTTCTCCCGCTGTCAAATTTTGCCGATCAGCACAACGATCCCGCCGACCGCGGCCGCGACAAGAAGGTACAGCGCTGTGGCCGCACTGCGCTTGGTGTAGACCGTCCGCCACGGTTTCACATAGGGGACGCCCTCCATGCCCTCGATACGCCAGATCTTGCTGTGGCCGACCCACAGCAGGTCGATGACAAAGCCGTCGAACCAGTTCACGACCACAAGGAAGAGGTAGGTTTCAAAACTCGCGGTCTTAAAGTCCTTCACGCCGTTCCATCCGGCGATGACCGCGATCAGCACGACGAAGATCACAAGGCAGAAGAACGTCATAAAGCGCTTGCCCTTGCGCAGCTTCTCAGTCTTGTCGGCGATGCCGCGCTTCTGCGCCTCGTCGAGATACGCGTCCGGGTAAAAATAGAGGCAGTTGCGCCCGCTGTCTCGCACCGCGCATTTGACCAGCGCGAGATAGAGCCGCGTACTTCTCCATCTTGTCTTGCGGTAGTGACGCCAAGTTCTCGCCGTAAGTCCCTACGACATAGAAATCGCCAACCAGCACGTCCTGTCCGAACCGGCGATCAGGCTCAAAGCCAATGAGCTTACCCTCATCGTTCAGGAGCAGGTCTACGCCTTCTTCCGCGCCGACCAACTGGATCAGGTGATGGTAGTCCTTCACTCCACTGCTCACGGCTTCTTGCAGAGCCGACCACTCATTTTTCAGGGTGACTACTTCCGGTTTCTTATGAGGGCTGACCTTGAGCACAGTGATTTCCTTCTCTTTGCACATAAACCATACCTCCGCTTTCAAAATTGGGATGGCATCGTACACGAGATTTTCTTGAATTGCAAGCCTTTTTTTGCTCAAAATTCTTGCAGAAGCGGTGCCTTGGTTATTGACTATTTCCCCTTGAAATGCCTTTGCCAGTCGTTGAAAATTTCACCCCTATCACTTTCCACAGGTTTTCGCGGCAAATACCGTGGGCACCCCTTAGAATTGCAAATGAACACTCTTTTCCAATCACCAATATCACAGTTACTTTAAGCCTCAATGTGTATAAAAAATAAGATGACCATTCGCCCTTTTGTTTTAGGGTTTGTTTTGCTCATCTCTAAGAAAATAAGGGTTGAGATTATGCGGAGAGGGGGACTTATCATGAACGATATTCTAAAGCGGTTTTGTTGGTTGGACGACAAAATGACCGCCGGTATCGTCCGGCGGTCATTTTATCGTCTTGGCGTTATCTCAGCCTTCCGCGATCGTGCTCGGCGTAGTAGGCGCGCTTGCTCCCGAGCATCTTCTCGTCCGCCTCGCGGACCAGCTCTCTTAGCCCGTTTGCCGCCTCGCAGACGGCGATGCCGTAGGAGATGCTGTAGCCCTGCGCGGCAAGGCTTTCAGAAACCGCCCTCATCCGCGCCTCGTATTCCGCCTCTGCCGCCGGCGCGGGAAACACGACGAACTCGTCGCCGCCGACGCGGTAGAGATCGTCCCTCGGAAACTGCTCCCGCAGACGCTCTGCGACCGCGCGCAGCAGCTGATCGCCCGCCTCGTGACCGCGCTCGTTGTTGATCTCGTGCAGGCCGTTCGCGTCGACATAAATGCAGGCGGCCGGAGCGATGACGCGCTGGTCGTTCTTGCGCAGAAACTTCTCATAGGCGACACGGTTCATCAGGCCCGTGCCCTGGTCCGTAATGCTCATACGGTAAACGCCGCGCCGCGCCGAGGTGAGATACCAGACCATAAAGCCAAGATAGCTCAGCAGCAGCGCGGTAACGATGATCGCCATCATCGAAAGCGTCTCCACCACGCCGCGCGTGCCCGCCAGCGCCTCCGCCTCGCTCACGCCGAGCACAACGCTCCAGTTGTTGATGCCGACCGGCTCGTAGTGCAGGTAGAGTGTCATCCCCGTGGATTGGGAGACGGTGCACATATCGCCGCCGATGCCGTTGGGGATTTTTTCCATCGCCTCCTCGTAGGTGTAGCCCTTGAGCATTTTGCGGCCACGCAGCTCCGAGAGGTTGCCGAGCGAGTCGTGCCAGGTATCCAGCAGGATGTCGCCGTTGTTGCCGTCCACAAGAAGGAGGAAGGCATTGCCGTTGTAGAGGTCGATCTGATAGTTTTGGGAAATCTCCTGCAGGGGGACGACGCCATAGAGGATGGCGACGGTCTCGCCGTCGCGCACCACCGGCACGACGCTGCGCACCACCAGCTTTTCCGGCGCAAAGTAGCTTGTCACGCGGTCTGAGATGTACGCGCCCCGCGCCGCCTCTGTTTCAAAATCGAATGTGCCGGAAACGTCGTAGCGGGTGCCGTCGGTCAGCAGCAGCGTGCCGTCGGGTCGCAGCAGCGCGACGGTGGAGACAAAGGTCTCACTGAGGCTGAAGGATTTCATGATGCGCAGCACCGCGTCATTGTCACGCTCGTCATGCCCCGCGATCAGCTCCGCCATGGCGGAGAGGATGGTCTGGTCCGCGTTCGCCGTGTCGGCAAGATCCTTTGCGATCTGGCGCGTCGCGGTAGCTAATTCATCAAAGGAGCGCTGTGTGATCTCACGATTTGCCCGCCGGACGAGGAAAAAGACCGAACAAAAGAGCAGCACGCCGATCAGGAGCGTGACCGCCACCATCATGCCTACTCGTTTTTTGTTGACCATGTTCATTTCTCCTTTATCCTTCCCCCCTGTCGCGCGCCGCCAGGCTGCGCAGGAAGGATTCCGCTTCGCGCCCGGGCAGGACGCGCGAGAAATAAAAGCCCTGAATGAAGTCGCAGCCCGCCGCAAGCACGGCGTCGCATGTTGCCTTGTCCTCCACGCCCTCGCACAGCACGCGGATGCCCATGTCGTGCGAAAGACGGATCATGCCCTCCAGCAGCGCGTGGGCACGCGGCAAGGCAGACTCGATCACGATGCCGCGGTCGATCTTCACGCCGTCGATCGGGTAGGTGCTCAGGTCGGAGAGCGAGGAATAGCCCGCGCCGATATCGTCCAGCACGATGCGAAGCCCCATCGCGTGCAGCCCCTCGATCGTCCGCAGCGCCGCCTCGCGGTCGTGCGCGTAGGAGTCCTCCGTCAGCTCCACCACAAGGCGGTCGCGCGTAAAGTCGTACTGCTCGACGATCTCGTGCACGCGCGCGAGGATCTTTTCGTCTGCGATGGACTGGCGCGTGAAGTTGCACGAGAGCCACAGCGTCCCGCGCCCCTCCCGCTTCCACGTCTGGAGCTGCACGCACGCGCAGCGGAGCATATAGAGATCCAGCTCGGTGATCGTGCCGGCGCGGATCATCAGGTCGATGTATTTTGAGGGCATGAGCAGTCCCTCCTCCGGATTTTGCCAGCGCGAGACGGTCTCCGCGCCGACGACTGTGCCGGCACGATCGACAACGAACTGGAGGTACGGCTCAAATTCGCCCTTTTCCACCGCCTTGCTCATGCTGCCGCGCAGACGCTCGAGCTGCTCGCTCTCGTCGATCATGCCGCGCGTGCTGAACGCGCAGGGCGTTTCCGTGCGGAACGCGTGGGCACAGCCCTGGCGCGCGTTGTAGAGCGCAGCCTCGGCGCCGCAGTCGGGGTTTTCCGACAGCGAGCAGATGCCCGCGCGGAACGCGCCGGCATATTCGGCGCGGAAGCCCGCAAGGTAGCCGTCCAGCCCGCGGATAAGCCCCTCGGCGCGCTGCTGTGCCGCCTCGCGGCTGCCGCACTGACACACGAGCGCGAACATCCCGCGCCCCACGCAGGCGAGGTATTCCTCGCGTCCGCAGTCAAGGCGCAGATACTCCGCCGCGCGGGAGAAGATCTCCTCGCGCTCCGCCTCGCCAAAGCGCCGTTCGAGCGAGGGCATATCGCAGCCGATGCAGAAGACATAGACTATGCTTCTGAGCGGGGCGGGGATAAGCGTTTCCATGCAGTTCAGATAATACCCGTCGTTGCCGATGCCGTAGCGCGGGTCGATGAGGGCGTTGGCCTTTTGCTCGGCACGCTTTTTTCGCGCAAAGACTATCAGCGCGACCGCCGCGGCAAGCATCGCCGCGATCAATGCGGCGAGCGTAATGAGCCACCTGGTACGGTAGGCTTCCGCGCCGCTGCTATTCATATAGTCTGCCAGGACGCCGATGCTCTCCGCGCCGGAGAGGTCCTCCAGCGCTTGTGCAAGCGCGCCGGCCAGTTCCGGCGTGAGTGCGTTGGTAAAGCCAACATATATCGCGCGCTCTGCGCCGTCATGTTCTATCGTGCAGAGCAGCACTTGACGGCGCATCGCGCCGCTGTCGACCGTGCCGGAGGGATAGGCGGAAATAATGTCCGCCTGCCGGTTTGCGGTCTGCTGCGCCTGCGTTGTGTTCTTGCTGTACGGAAGATAGACAAGATCGTACCCTGTCTGCTCACTCAGGCGCTCGTACAGCTCCGGCAGCAATCCGACATAGCATTCTCTGCCGCGGTCATAGGACTCGATGGGATAGAGATCGGCGTTTCCCGAGATCAGAAGCGTCTCCCTCGCGCTTGCATCCTGCATACAGCACAGCAGCGCTCCGATCGTCAGCACGGCGCAGAGCGTGATTTCCAAGAGCTTTTTTCGGCGCACAGGCGGCACCCCCTCTATTTCAAATCGATCTTGCGGCGCTCGATGCGCCCCCAGCTGAGTTTTTTCTTCCTATAGCCGATAAAGGCCGTGCAGCGCACCCATGCGAGAATAAAGCGCAGGAACACCAGCTCAAAGAGACACAGACAGACGGCCTTGAGGCCGTCGCCGAACGAGAGCGTGAGGTCCGCCGTGTAGATGCGCGAGAAAAAGGCGGTGAGCGTCAGGACCCCGCCGAAGACGGCGTAGATCAGGAAAAAGAGCAGCATGAACGGCACGTTGATGAGGTCGCACCACCATGCGAGCACCATCGTGAACACGCCGAAGACCTCGATAAACGGCGAAAGCAGCTCGTAAATGAGGAAATAGAAATAGGATACAAAGCTCACCGCGCCGAACCTGTGATTGGAAAACATGACGCGATGCTTGTACATACTCTGGAACAGGCCCAGATGCCAGCGCTTGCGCTGCTTGCACAGATCACGCAGCCGCTCGGGCGCCTGCGTCCAGCAGATCGCGTCGGATGCGTAGCGGATGGCATAGTCGATGTTGTTGACCGTGCAGTATTCGTGCAGCTTGACCACCAGCTCCATATCCTCGCCCATCGTTCCGCTGTCATAGCCCCCTGCCGCGATGACGGTATCCTTTTTGAACAGCCCGAACGCGCCGGAAATGATGAGTGAGCCGTTGAAGCGGTCAAAGAGAATGCGGGAGGCAAGAAACGAACGGTCATATTCCAGCACCTGCATGAAAGCGAGGATGCTGCGCGGCAGGCGGTAGCGTTTGACGCGCCCGTTTTCCAGCTCAACATCGTTGGAGATGCGGACGATGCCGCCAACCGCCACCACATTGCCGTTTTCCAATATCGGCTGGGCGATGCGGCGCAGAGAGTCGTACTGCAGAACGGAGTCCGCGTCCATGCAGATAAAGTACGGGAAATTTGCGGCGTTGATGCCCATGTTCAGCGCGTCTGCCTTGCCGCCGTTCTTTTTTCGGATGAGCGTCACCGGTACCTTCTGTGCGCGTGTCTCATAGACGTATTCCTCGCGCTGACAGTTGATCTGCCGGCGAATGGGCCGGTGAACAAGGTGCATATCAAATGTCTCGGCCAACACCTCCGAGGTGCGGTCCTTCGATCCGTCGTCCACCACAATGATCTCATAGGCGCGGTATTCCAGCGTCAGCAGCGAGCGCACGGTGTCTACCACGGTGACCTCCTCATTGTAGGCGGGAACGATGATACTGATGGGCAGGTAGTAATCCGAGGGCAGAATGCTTTTGAACATTTCCTGCCGGCGGTGCTTGTACAGCTCAAGTGAGCCGACGACGACCGACAGAAACAGAAAGGTCGAGTAGCCGATCAGATAAGCGATAAAGAAATAGCCCACCCACTCAAGAAACAGCTTTATACCGTCGTACATACTGCGTCCTCCTTTCGCTCCTCCAGCTCCCGCACATCAAAGCGATAGCGCAGGATCTCGGAGGCGTAGCGGTCGTGCCCCTCGATCACGTCGATCAGATCGCGGTAGCCGAAGCCGAGCTGCTCCAGACTTTTTGACGCGTTGAAGCGGATATACCAGTTGGGATGATAGAGGTTCCTCTCCAGCACCGCCGCAGTCTCCGCCCCGGGATAGCTCGCCAGCACCGACGAGGCGATGGCTGCATACTCCCAGCGCGCGTTTTCCGAGGGCGTCGCATAGCGCAGCAGATCGGCGTAGGCGGGGGGATAGGGGTAGTGTCCGAGGTAGCGCAGGCAGGAAAAGCGCACCTCGTCGTCCCGCGCGCCGTCGTTGAGGAGCGCGTGTATTTTCTCGCAGTATGCGCCGGAGGAAAAGCGGAAATAGTTGAGCAGCGTCACCTGCATCCACGGCTGAAACGCATCAAACGCCTCCCAAAGCGCGTCGGCAAGCTCCCATGTGTCGCCCGTGTAGTTCAGCAAGCCGTCGGAGAGGAGCTTGCTGTGATAATAGAAGCTGCTCGCGTCGATGATCCGCAGCGCACGCACAAGGACGGCGGGATCGCCCGCCGTGTAGAGCGCCTGCATGGCATTCTCGCGGCAGTAGATGCTCGGCTCGTGCAGCAGTTCGAGCAGCACCTCCTTGAGCGGCGCGTCGTCCGCGCCGCCGAGCAGCCGGTATTTCTTGATGATGTAGGGGAAGTACGCCGCCTCGATCTCCTCGCGGCGGCAGTAGTCCTCTGCCAGCGCGATCATTACACCGTTAAGCGCCGTCAGATAGGAGCGGGTCAGCTCTGGCCGCCTCACGCACAGGTGCTCCAGCGCGGCGTCAAAGGCCGCCAGGCCGTTCACGCGGCGCAGTCTGCGCTCCATGAAGCGAAGGTGCTCCTCGTTGACCTCGCCGGTGAGGGCGAGGTGGTCGAGCTCGCGCTCCACCGCCAGCTCAAGGCGGATGCCGGCGCGGGAGGACCGATGCTCCCTGCGCTGCGAAAGGAGCGCCGTTACAATGTTAAAGAGGATCATGCCGGCGCAGATGCCGAGATAGACGTAGATCAGGATTTGAACAAACACCGGCGTTCTTCCTTTCTTGTGTGTTTTACTGCCAGAGCTTTTGCAGAATGTAGTACGAGGGCTTGAGCCGCTCGTGATAGCTGACCGTATTGCCCCAGCCCTTGAGCGCCGCGGGATAGAGCGGCGTGCGCTCCTGCGCCGCGCCGTCGGTAAGACCAAGGTACATCGTGTCGATGGTGATGTCGTCCACGCCGTAGTTTTCATAGTAATCGTCGTGGATGGTCATGCGCGAGGGGTCTGAAAAGTTCAGAAGCTGCCAGGGGAGCTTCAGCTCCACATAGTCGCCCGCGAAGATGAAGTCCGCGAGGGAATCGTAGTCCGGCGCGGCAGGGTTCGCGTTGCCGTAGGCAAGATCGCCCGTCTCGTAGGTCTCAGAGCTTGCCTGCCAGTTGCCCGTGAGCAGCGGCGTCGCCGTCTGGAGCATCAGGTCGATGGGCTTGAAAAGCGGCGTGTCCGCGTCGGGCGGGTCGAGGTAGGCGTCCGCGTCGTGCGTTTCGTGGTAGAACATGGCGCGCAGCACCTCGTAGCGCTCCTGCACCAGGATGCGGCTGTTGTCCCTGCCGTCGATGGCGAGGACGAAGTCCACCGGGTCCTCAAAGCGCAGGCCGAAGTTTTCGCAGTAGGTGCTGCCCGTCTTGGGCGTGGTGTCGATGGGGATGTAGAGCGTTTTCTGTCCGTTCGCAAAGCCCTTTTCATAGGCGAGCAGATAGATGAACTTCTCGTCGTATTTCATCGAAAGGGCGCGCGTGCCGGTATCGAAGAGTTTATCCTCCTCCGTCCACTCGCTGAGGTCGCCGTCCACATACGCGATGCATTCCTCCGCGCCGGGGTCGAAGGAGAGAAGCCCGAAGTATTGCTCGTTCGTCTGGTAGTCACTCCAGTAGGGCGTGCGCTGCAGGTTCACCGCGTGCATGGTGTTCCAGGTGCGCTTGAACCACTCGTCCTGCCAGGCAAAGACGCAGCCGCCCGCGCAGTTTGCCGCGGTGATGTCGCGCCAGCAGTCCACGAGCGCCTGCCCCTGCTCCTGCTCGGACATATGGCCCTGATTGCGTCCGGTGTTCCGGTCGATCTGCGCCATGCCGCGCCCGGTGGAAACACCGAACTCGGAGATGACGACGGGCATCGTATGATGCCGCCGCAGGGCGCGCAGATAGGCAAGGTAGGTGTTCGCCGCGCCGGTCTCATCGTAGAAGTCCGATCGGCGCAGCACGGAACCGATGGGCGTGCCGGGACCGGTCTCCACACGAGAGATGACGGCCTTGCCGTCCCAGATGGGCGTGCGGTCCATCGCCGCGGGGTTGAGGATATAGTTGAGATAGTCGGGATAGTAGGGATAGACATGATAGGAAACGAATTGCCCGGCGAGGAAGGCATCCTCCGCACGGATATGCTCCACGTCCACCTGCGCGCACTTCATAAAAAAGGTCGTGATATCCTCCGGATAGAGGAACGGATCGGTGGTCGGCCAGTTGGAAAACGCCACAAGGCGCTGGCTCTTGTAGCGGCGGCTCTCGTATTCAATGATCCGATCGCCCACCTGCGCGAGCATGGACTCAAAGGCGGAGGCGTCCTCCGTCGCGGAGAGGTACGTTCCCTGATAGGGCGGCAGATCGGGGTATTTGTGGTTGGTGTAGGTGACGGTCACATCCTCCCACTCCACACCGAGAATATAGCCGATGACCCAGCGGGAAACGTCCTTGGTGTAGAAGCCGGAGCCCGTTCCGCGTCCGAGCGAGATCTTCTTGTTGCCGTGCAGAACGTCGACCAGTGTGCGCCCGTCCCTGACGAAGGTCTCAAGAAAGTCCTTGTCATAGGCGTCGCGGTGGGAGTTTTGGATATAGTCGTTCACCCATACGCCGTGGATGAGCCAGAGCGGTTCCTCGTTCGCCTCCTCGCGCGCGGTGTTGTACTCGTAGAAGGCGTTGTAGAAGTCGTCGTGGAGCGTAATGTAGACGCGCACGGTGTTCGCGCCCATCTCCTGTATCTGGGCAAACCAGCGCAGATAGGTCTCCTTGCTGACGGCGTAGTCCGTCGCCCACTCGCCCGGGATGCCCACGCCGAGGTTCACGCCCTTGACGGTGAACTCCTCCGGTCCCGCGCCGCGGTCCATATAAAGGTGCTGCACGTCGGTGGACATGAAAGCGCTGACCGGCGCGTCCGGCTGAAGGTCGATGTACCAGCCGAGGTAGTAGCGCGCGGTGTCGTAGGCGAGATAGCCTAAGATCAGGGCGGTGAGCACGATGAGAAATCTTTTCAAGCCGCCGCCCTCCTTTCTCGATGGTGTGGTGGCTCAGTGGTTGAATTTCTTGTTTTTGGATTCGTGGCTGTACTGGCGAAGAATGTCGATATTCTCGTCCATCCACGCGCCGCGCTCGATGCAAAAGCGCTTCATCTGCGCGACGGCAGCCGCGTGTGAGTGCGGGTTGCGCCACGCGGGGGAGAGCATATCCTTTTCGAGCGTGTAGCCCCAGACGGAGAAGTTGCGCTCGACGGCATCGCCGAGCCACGCGGTAACGTCGTCCATGTAGGCGCAGAGATACTCGTCGCTGAGGATGCCCTGACGCAGCTCGCGGTAGCGGTCGATGACGGCGTTCATGAACTTCTCGTCTTTGCTGAGCATATAGTACCAGACATTGTATTGCAGCTCAAAATGCTGCGGCTCTGCGACCGGATGACTGTAGTTGTCACAGGCGGAGTTGAAGTCCCAGATGCACATTTTGTATTTGCCGCGCACATCCCTGTAGATATAGGTGGAAAGCCAGCCCGCATCATAGTTGCAGGTAAACTCGTTGAGGATAAAGTAGTCCACGAAAGAGCTCATGTCCGCCTGCTCCCACCATGCATAGGGCTCGGTATCATAGTCATAGGAGTAGAGTGACTTTTCAAAGTCGGAGAAATCCTGTGCGATCCACGCCGCGCGCTCCGGCGTAAGCCATTTTGTTCCCGGATAGACGATGTCTATATCCTGCAGATTTCGCAGGGCGTATTGGGAGAAGGTCTCGATGTTTTTGACCTCGTTGCCGCTGCCGCGGTCAAGGCGCAGAGCATAGCTCGTCTGCACGGTGTCCTTCGACGGCTCCGTGAGCTTCAAGCGGGCATCCGCGCCGGAGCTGACAGTCTCCGTCATAACATAAAGCCCCTGATACACTCCGTTGAGCAGCACCTCGCAGAAGCGCACATTCGGCGCGTAGTCCATGATCTCGCCCGCAAGATTGTACCACATATAATTGCGGATGAGCGTCTTATCGAGGTACGGCCCATGCAGCGCCCACTCGTCGAAGGCATCCATCCCCAGCATGGCGACATCGCGCGAGGCCGCACCGTCGTCGGTCAGCGTCTTGACAAGATAGCTGTGCTTATCAAAATAGCGCGAGGAGTTGCCTCGCACTCGAATGTCAATGACGCTCTGAAGCGTCGGCGCATCGTCCGGATGGTTATTTCCGGCAGCGTGGTCGATCACAGAGATCGCAGCGCGCAGCAGCGTTCCGCCGTCCGCCGTAGTGGTGAAGGTGTCGTTGCTTCGGCTCCCGTCGCCGTCGCGGATGGGAACGCCGGGGATCTCCGCGCCGCCGGTGTCGATGAGAACGAGCGGCAGATGCGTGCAGAGCGTCTCGCCGTCATGCTCGGCGCAGGGCGTGTAGGCGGGGCGCTCAAGATGCTGATGATAGCGTGGGTGCTCATCGGTCAGCACGGCTGACAGGTTTGTTGCGGATAGGAGAAGCAGCAGCGCACAGGCCGCAAGAGCCATTCGCTTGTATTTCATGTTCGTCTCCGCTCCCCTCTTTCCGGTTTCTCAGTTCGACACCTCGTCGTTCTGCATGACAAGATTGACATAGTCGATGCTTCCCAGCGAATAGATGCTGCCGGGAATGTCCGGCGTTGTCTGCTCCGCGCGGCGCAGGAGCTTTTGCGTGATCTCGTAGATCAGTTCGACCGTATCCTCCGTGGTGTTTTCCACACGCAGCGTCGCTTTGGCGCGAAAGAGCTTGTAGACCTGCGCCTTGATCGGCTCCTGCTTGCTGCGGTGGGCACGGATGATGAGCAGCATCCGGTTATCGCTCTTGATGCAGCCGAGCAGCAGGATCACCGCGAAGGTCACGGCGCTGCCGATGCAGGCCACGGCATAATCGCCCACGCCGCAGCAGATGCCGACAATGATGGACCAAAAAATATAAACCGTATCGCGCGAGTCCTTGATGGCGGTGCGGAAGCGGACGATGGACAGCGCGCCCACCATACCGAGAGACAGCGCGATGTTGTTGCCGATGACGGTCATGACCGTCCCCGTCAGCACCGCGAGAATGACGAGTGAGGCGTTGAACTTGCGGCTGTAGATCGTCCCGCGGTGGGAGATGGCGTAGGACAGGAAGATAAAAAAGCCCAGCACGGCGGCAAGGACGATATTGAGCAGAATATCCTCCCACGACATATCGCGGGGTGTGGTAAAAAGGTTCAGGATCTGTTGTCTCATGGTGTTTTCCTCCTATAGCCTCGTCTGACATCCGTTTTGGCGGGCAAGCACATATTTGCTGACAGAAAGCTCACTGCGGTCCACGCTGTTGATCAGCTCGCGAAGATAATCGAGCAGAAAGCCGTTGTACTTGACCTCAAGCACCACGCAGTACGGATCGAGCACGGGGTTCATGTTCAGCCGCGGCGAAAAGAGGTCGAAGCAGCTCTCGACGGAAACAATGCGGCTGTCAAAGGTAATGCGTATTTTGTTCTCCTTGGCGATAAATGCCTTGCGGTCGTATTCTACGATCGTTTTGGGGCGATAGCACCGGCTGTGCATCAGCGCGTAGCACTCCGCGGCAAAAGACTCCGGATACCGCAGCAGCGGCGCGTAGTCGCCGCGCGTGAGCGCTTGGGCATCCTCCCGTGTCACGCGCAGAGAGCGCTTGAGCTGACTTGCGCCCTGCTTCTGCTTCATCTCCAGCATGGCGAAGTCTGCCGCCGGATCATAGCAGCGCAGGCGCAGCTTGCGCCGCAACTCTACGCCCGCAGCCTTTTCGTGGAAGTCCCTGTCGTCGAGCGTATCGAAGTAAAGCGAGCGGACAGGGTAGCCGCTTATGCCGTTGTGCGGGTCCTCGTGCATGACCTGCGCGAGCCGATGGCAGGCTTGCAGCGCCTCCGGCAGCGAGATCAGATATTTCTTTTCCTCGCGGAACACGCGGTTCACCGATGCTCCCTCCTTTCGCAGAGAAAAAAACTGACCGCAGTCCTGCTAAGGCAATACCGCAGCTTTCACTGCGCGGTGTTGCCTTAAGGGTGCGGTCGGTCGATCATAGGGGCTCTCCCGCTCAGACATATGGCCCTGCAGCATAGTCTTTCGACGATTTTCTATCTTAAACGATTATACAGGGCTGCGCCGCATAAGTAAAGTCCTTTCTGGCATTTCCGGCATTTGGCGTGTGCCGTCGCTTGTGCGGCGGAAGTCCTCTCGTGCGCGGGAACCGGAAAGGGGCTGGCCGCTATCTACCGACAGGAAATCATTCAGGATGTGACGCTGTTCACATCCCAAAGCGCCGCTGCATTCTACGACAAGCTTTTCAGCAGCTTGGACTTCACGCTGCCCGGAGCGGCAACCGGGCGGCGGGGCTTTCCAAAGGAAGCCATGGTCTGTGCTTTTATCGTTATGAAATGTGAGGGCGTCTCACAAATCACAGATTTGGCGGATTATCTGGACAACAATCGCCTCATCGCCCATTATAGTAGGGTGGGCGGTTTATATATTTGGAGCTATGTCGAGTGGTCAATTTATATAATTGGACTTGTGCCAATGAGGGGATTTTACTTTGTCTTGGCCTTGGACTTCTTCTGCTTGGCCTTCTTGGAGTTGCTGCCCTCAGGGTTTGCATCAGGCTCGGGTTTCACTTTGTCATTTGCATCAGCGCCAGAAATCCCTGCTTCGGAGAGGGAAGATGTGGGCTGTTCATCCCAGATAACCTGTTCAACTTCTCCCGTTGTAGGCTGAGGTTCGGCCTGCTTACTGTCTGTGGCGGGTTCATCAGTTGTATCAGCAAGCAGCTCATCAAGTCGATCCACTACTTCCGCAGGAACAGCAACCACAGCGGGGAAGATGGAATCGAGATTACTCAGTCCTCCTTCGGGAACTGTGTCTCCTGCGGGTTCTGCTGTGTCTGTTGTGCTGCCTTCACCATGATCTCTGTGATCAGGGCTTCCAGCCTTCTGTACAGACATTTCATCAGCAATGCCAGCAGTACCGCTGTCTGCATCAGAAAAATGTATGTTTACTCTCATTGAAGCAGCCGCGCACTGATCTCCTGCCCTCCATTTCCGACCGTAAGAGGGCTTCTCACCTATAGTGCCGTTCCATACCTCCCCAATTTGCCGAATCACTATCTCCTGTTGACCGCAAAACCACATCATTCTGAATTTGGAACATTTGGAACGCTGCGTTCTTTTTTATACTGATCCCGCATCCTGTAATACGTCCCCGCACCGATATTCATCTGTCTGCAAGCTGCGGAAATACTCAGCTCATTTGCTTCTATCTTTGCCTGCAATTCTTCAAAAAGCTCTGTGTGACGCTCCCTGTGCGGGGCACTCTTGACCTTACGCCAATAACGGTAGTAGGTTGTCTTCCCAATGCTCATTTTCCGGCAGACCTCCGCTACGGTCATCTGCCGTCTCTCCACAAGGTCGAAGCACCGGTGCAGCTCCTCTAAACCGAGACAACCGCGCCGTATCTCCGGTGTCCCTGCTTGTCAACAGTGCAAGGTCGGAAAGCACCGCCTGCCAGTAACCTGCCGCCGTGTCAATCTTAGGAGACTTGCAGAGCAAAGTTGCCTGCTGTCGATAGAGGGCAAGTGCCATCTCCACGAACGCTCCGGCAGTGCCGCCCAACTCACCGCCCATCTCCACGGTTACACTGACGCCCGCTCTCACATACGCAAGCAGCTCCCGCAGGACGTTGCCTTCCCCATCGACCTCCGTGTAGACTCTGTCAAAACCCTCCGGCGCTGCGCCCTTTCCTCCGCGCCTGTAACAAAGTCTCATGCTGCATCACCTCTGCACGGACTGTACCGCACGACCACACCAAAGGCAATGCATCACTTTCGTTGATAGCGCCAACCCTTCCGGGTGCCGCTTCCGCGTGCCATTCAGAGTGCCATTCCGAGTACCGGCGGCACACGGAATCTGTCCATGACGCGGTTTTTCTCAACCTGCCCCGCAGAAGATGCAAAAAAATCCGGTATCGCTCCAAACGGAACAATACCGGATTTTTGTCTGTTTTCAGCTAATGATGTCTGCAAACGCAGTTACATCAAAGGTTTGCAAGTTTCAAGCCGCTTTGTGAACGCTCAAAAGATCGCTCACATTTCCTTGATGGCAGCCTGCGCGGCGGCGAGGCGGGCGATGGGGACACGGAACGGGCTGCAGGAGACATAGTCCAGGCCGACCTTGTGGCAGAACTCGACGGACGTGGGATCGCCGCCGTGCTCGCCGCAGATGCCAAGGTGGATGTGCGGGTTGGTCTCGCGGCCCATCTTGGCGGCCATGGAGACGAGCTTGCCGACGCCGGTCTGATCGAGGCGGGCGAACGGATCGCTCTCGTAGATCTTCTTGTCGTAGTACGCGCCGAGGAACTTGCCGGCATCGTCACGGCTGAAGCCGAAGGTCATCTGGGTCAGGTCGTTCGTGCCGAAGGAGAAGAAGTCCGCTTCCTTGGCGATCTCGTCCGCGGTCAGAGCGGCGCGCGGGATCTCGATCATGGTGCCGACCTTGTACTTCATGGAGCTGCCGGCCTCGGCGATCAGCTTGTCAGCGACCTCGACGACGACGTCCTTGACGTACTTGAGCTCCTTGACCTCGCCGACGAGCGGGATCATGATCTCGGGGATGATGTTCCAGTCGGGATGCGCGGCGTTGACGTTCAGCGCAGCCTTGATGACCGCACGGGTCTGCATCGCAGCGATCTCGGGGAACGTAACGGCCAGACGGCAGCCGCGGTGGCCCATCATGGGGTTGAACTCGTGCAGGGAGGCGATGATGTTCTTGATGTCCTGAACGCTCTTGCCCATGTCCTTGGCGAGCTGCTCGATGTCAGCTTCCTCGGTGGGAACGAACTCGTGCAGCGGGGGATCGAGGAAACGAACGGTCATCGGACGGCCCTCGAGCGCGATATACATGGCTTCAAAGTCGCCCTGCTGCATCGGCTCGAGCTTAGCGAGCGCCTTCTCGCGCTGCTCGACGGTGTCGGAGCAGATCATCTCGCGGATGGCGGGAATACGGTCAGCCTCGAAGAACATGTGCTCGGTGCGGCAGAGGCCGATGCCCTCAGCGCCGAACTTCACGGCCTGCTCGGTATCATGCGGGTTATCGGCGTTCGTGCGGACGCCCAGACGGCGATACTTGTCAGCCCAAGCCATGACGCGGCCGAACTCGCCGCCGATGGTGGCGTCGACCGTGGGGATGATGCCGTCGTAGATGTTACCGGTAGAACCATCGATGGAGATGAAGTCGCCCTCGTGATAGGTCTTGCCGGCGAGCTCGAACTTCTTGTTCTCCTCGTCCATGTTGATCTCGCCGCAGCCGGAGACGCAGCACTTGCCCATGCCGCGCGCGACGACAGCCGCGTGGGAGGTCATACCGCCGCGGACGGTCAGGATGCCCTGGGAGGCCTTCATGCCCTCGATATCCTCCGGAGAGGTCTCGAGACGGACGAGAACGACCTTCTCGCCGCGCTCCTTCCACTCTTTGGCATCCTCAGCGGAGAAGACGATCTTGCCGCAGGCGGCGCCGGGGGAGGCGGGCAGAGCCTTGGCGATGGCGGGAGCCTTCTTGAGGACAGCCGCATCGAACTGGGGATGGAGCAGGGTGTCGAGGTTGCGCGGGTCGATCATGGAGACGGCCTTCTTCTCGTCGATCATGCCCTCGTCCACGAGGTCACAGGCGATCTTGAGAGCAGCCTGCGCGGTGCGCTTACCGCTGCGGCACTGGAGCATATAGAGCTTGCCGTTCTCGACGGTGAACTCCATGTCCTGCATGTCACGGTAGTGATCCTCGAGCAGGTCGCAGACCTTGACGAAGTCGGCGTAAGCCTGGGGGAACTTCTCTTCCATCTGGGAGATGGGCATCGGGGTGCGGACGCCGGCGACGACGTCCTCGCCCTGAGCGTTGGTCAGGAACTCGCCCATGAGCTTCTTCTCGCCGGTGGCGGGGTCACGGGTGAAGGCGACGCCGGTACCGGAGTTGTCGTTCAGGTTGCCGAAGACCATCGGCATGACGTTGACGGCAGTGCCCCAGGAATAGGGGATGTCGTTGTCGCGGCGATAGACGTTCGCGCGCGGGTTGTCCCAGGAGCGGAACACGGCGCGGATGGCTTCGTACAGCTGGGTCTTGGGGTCGGAGGGGAAGTCCTCGCCGATCTGCTGCTTGTACTCGGCCTTGAACTGCTCGGCGAGTTCCTTGAGGTCGGCTGCGGTAAGCTCGATGTCGAGCTTGACGCCGCGCTTTTCCTTCATCGCGTCGATGAGCTGCTCAAAATACTTCTTGCCGACTTCCATAACGACGTCGGAGAACATCTGGATGAAGCGGCGATAGGAGTCGTAAACGAAACGCTCGAAGTTGGGGTCGGGGTTGCCCGCGATCATGGCGGCGACGACGTCGTCGTTGAGACCGAG
>ULRI01059768.1_pt1 | contig 17399 bp, 9 predicted proteins | sample 1955291 | NCBI WGS metagenome assembly ULRI01 (sample SAMEA4835678, study PRJEB28245) | human gut metagenome | biome: gut microbiome; material: fecal sample | place: Denmark | collected 2008
GGGGAACACGGATACTAAGTTGCGCGGTATTACTACCATTAATAATTCTTCCCCTCTTTATGTGATAGATGGCATTCAGACACATGACAATGTCGCTTCAATTATTTCTTCCAATGATGTCGAATCCATTCAGGTGCTGAAAGATGCGGCCTCTGCAGCGATCTATGGTGCGCAGGCCGCCAACGGTGTCATTATCATTACCACAAAGCGTGCTAAGGAAGGTGATGTGAAAGTGAGTTTTGATATGTCACTCACTGCCCAGACTTTTGCCGGTGGTGTTGATATGCTCGATGCTTACCAATGGGGAGATGTTTATTGGCAAGCCTATAAAAACACTTACGGAACTCATCCGAACAGTGTAGTGTATGGAAATGGGGAAAAAGCCCAGTTGCAGGAATATTATTTCGACCAGAACGGAGTCAAAATAAAATCGGGTAACACCGATTGGGCAAAGGAGATATTCGGTACGGCTTTGATGCAGAATTACAACCTTTCTCTCTCTAAGGGATTCAAAGACGGTAATGTAGCTCTTACTATAAACTATATGAATCAGGATGGTCTTTGTCGCAACACTGACTATGAACGTTTTAATTCTCGCCTGGCTTCTAATTTCCGCTTTGTTGATGGCAAAGTACGTGTGGGTGAAAGCATTTCCGTGAACCACTGGTTGGAACATCTCAATCCGTCCGGTATAGAAGAACTTGTGATTGCCCAGCATCCTGCTATTCCTGTGTATGATGAAAACGGAGGATATGCCGGTGGTTACGTAGACATATTGGGGGATAAGCCGAATGCCGTTCGCTTGACAGATAACGAAGCTGATAACCGTCATAAAAGCTGGCGTATCTTTGGCAGTGCTTATTTGGAAGTAGAGCCAATTAAAAACCTGGTATTGAAGAGTCAGTTTGGATTGAACTACACTACCGGTTTCAACTCAACCTTCGTCCCGAAGTGGAGCGAAGCCGATCGTAAGGTCGATATAAATGAGCTGACTGTGCGGCAGGATAATAGTGTGCAGTGGGTATGGTCGAATACCGCCAATTATAGCATAGAATTAGGAAAGAACAATATCAGTGCTGTGATAGGAACCGAGGCCAAGAAAGAAAACGGTGAACATTTGCAGGGGTATGGTCGCGGATTGGTGATAGAAGACCTCGACTATCGCTATCTGGACACAGTGACCGAAGGAAAAAGTGTGAGTAACAATGCTTCCACTTATGCTATGGTTTCTTACTTCGGTAAGGTGAACTATGCGTTCGATGATAAGTACCTGATATCAGGAACGGTACGCCGTGATGCTTCCTCACGTTTCGGTAAAAGTAACAATTCAGCAATCTTTCCTTCGGTATCAGCCGGCTGGAGAGTTTCACGCGAGAAATTTATGGAACGTACACAAAGTTGGCTGTCAGACCTTAAACTGCGTGCATCATGGGGTATTAATGGTAACGACCAGATTGACAATAATGCTACATACAATCTCTATTACACCAATATGTCCAATGGTTCCTACAATTTCAACGGCGACGGGGCGACGGTGGTACCCGGCGTACAGAAAGACCGTTCGGGCAACAACGATTTGAAGTGGGAGGAAACCAAACAATTGAATTTCGGTATTGATGCAGCCTTCTTCGACGCTCGTTTGGGGGTGACTCTGGACTATTTTCAAAAGAAGACCACTGATATGTTAATTCAGAAACCATATATCGGTGTGATCGGTGAAGGTGGTTATAAATGGTATAATGCTGCCAGTATGGATAATAACGGTGTAGAAGCGACTTTGACCTGGAGGGACGAAATAAAGGACTTCAAATATGACATCTCATTCAACCTCTCTTATTACAAAAATAAGATAACCGAACTTCCGGATGTCATCAAATACACTTGGGGAGGTGGTAATGGTGTGGATAAAACCATTGTAGGACAGCCTTTCGGTTCATGGATGTCATATAAAGCCGATGGCATATTCAAGACCAAGCAAGAGGTATATGAATACCTGAGCAAGTATGATGTACAGATTGGTGCTCCCGGTGTGGGACGTATTCGCTATAAGGATCTTAATGGCGACAACATCATCAATACTGCCGATATGGACTGGCAAGGCAGTGACCAGCCTAAGTTTATCGGTGGTCTGAACATAGGTGCATCCTACAAAGGGTTTGATCTTTCCGTATTCTTCAACGGTATGATTCGCGATGCATGGAATAACTCAAAGTTCTATACGGATCTTTTCCAAGGCTGGACGGGCAATCACTCTACGCGTCTGATTGATGCAATGAATGCTTGGAATGTGTATGAGCAAACCGGAGTCTATAATTGTAATATCCCTGCACTGACGGTGGTTGATAATAATGTGGAAACACGCAGTTCTACTTTCTTTATTGAAGATGGTTCTTATGTGAAGTTGAAGACTTTGACACTGGGCTACACCTTCCCCGATAAGTGGATTAAGAAAGCACGTCTTTCTAATTTGCGTGTATATCTGCAAGCGCAGAATGTCTTCACGCTGACTAATTATACTGGTGCCGACCCTGAAGGATTGGGCTATCCATATCCTCAGCCTCGTACCTACACATTCGGTCTATCACTTGGTTTTTAATCTTTTATCCTAAATACAGAACATTATGAAATTGAAATATATCCTTGCGGCAGGTGTTGTGGCACTATTGGCCGGTTGTGATGAGAGTCGTTTTCTTGATACTAAACCTCAGGGTACACTCAATGACGATTTGTTGTCGTCGGCTGAAGGTGTGGAACTCCTGGTCACTTCGGCTTACGCCGGGCTGAAAGGTCCCAATCGTGATATGCACTGGGTACCGATGACCAATTGGACGTATGGTGAAGTACGTTCGGACAATGCCTATAAAGGTGGCGGTGGTGTAAACGATGGTGACTTTTGTACACTGCTTGAAACTTTTAAGATAGATGCTACATGGGCTAATGCCGATGAAAAATGGTTTCAACTTTATTGTTGCTTGCAACGTTGCAACAGTGCATTGAGAGTCATGAATACACTTGATGAGAACACCTTGCCGGTACTTAAGAGCCGTAAAGCTGAAATGAAAGTGATTCGTGCACATTTCTTCTTCGAACTGGTCCGCCTTTTCAAACAAGTACCTTACTTTGACGAAAACGTGGATATTGATGATTATAAATACATCCCCAACAATCAGTTTACCCGCGAAGAACTTCTTGGCAAGATTGCGCAGGAGTTTCTTGACGCCGCTAACGACTTGCCTGACACTCAATCCCAAATAGGCCGTATCACCAAGAACATAGCATACGCATACGCTGCCAAAGCCAAACTTTATCAGGCTTACCAACAAGATGAGAATAATCAGGTCATTGCTGTCGACAAACAGTTGCTTGCTGAAGTAGCGGCTCTTTGTGATAAAGTAGGTGCGCAAGGGAAGGCGTATGATCTTTTGAATGACTTTCAGAAGCTCGACCAACTGGAATATGAAAATGGGGTAGAGTCTGTGTTTGCCGTACAATATTCGATGGATGATGAAACCGAAGGTGCCGGAAATATAAATTGGAGCAACCTGCTCAATGCCCCCAAAGGTCCTTACGGTGGCGACGGATTCTTCCTGCCCAGTCAGAATCTGATAAACGCGTATAAGACAGATGCCTATGGACTGCCTTTGTTTGATACCTTCAACAACAGTGATTATGGAACGTACGAAGGGAATGAGCTCACTAACGTTGAGACAACAGTAGATCCCCGTCTGGATTTTGTTACCGGTCGTCCGGGCATTACCTGGAAAACTTACACAGTTGAGCCTTGCAAAGCAAATTGGATACGTAACAGTGGCGAATATGGCTTTAACTGCACCAAGCGCTTTTACATCTCGCCTGAAAGTGAAGATATGTTCCAGGGGTGGCCTTGGGGAGCCTCTCATCTTAACTGGCAGATAATCCGCTATGCTGATGTATTATTGTGGAAGGCTGAAGCCTTGATAGAGATTGGCGAAGCTGCCGGACTGGAAGAAGCCCGCAAGATTATTAACCGTATTCGTCTGCGTGCCAAGAATAGTCCTTATGTGAAAGACTTTAAGCATCCCGAACAAAATGCGGCCAATTACCTGATAGGCGAATATCCGGCTGAAGGTTGGAATCAGGACTTTGCCCGCAAAGCATTACGTTGGGAACGTCGCATGGAGTTTGCCATGGAAGGTGACCGTTTCTTCGATCTGGTACGTTGGGGGATTGCTGAGGAAACCATGAACAGTTACATCGTTGTGGAGCAAAACAAGCGTGTTTATTATCGCGGTGCCCGCTTCATCGGTGGCAGGGATGAATACTTACCCATTCCCAATGCACAATATAATTTCTCTGAAGGTACTTATGTACAAAACCCCGGATATGGTAAGTTTAACTAATATAAACTCCTTAAATATAGATATGATGAAAATAAAAAGATACTTGATGAGCGCCTTCTGCCTGTGTATGTTCACGGCTTGCGATAGTGATGACAATAACCTGTTGTGCTATGGTACCCATACTGACATCGAAGGTGATGTTACTGCATTCGGAGCTGTTGGCGATGGAAAGACCGACTGTTCGAAAGCTATAAATAGTGCAATAGCCTCGTTGCCCGCCGAAGGGGGAGTATTGGTGATTCCCGAAGGTGACTTTGTACTTGACGCTCCCATTGTAATCAATAAGCATAATGTGACGATCAAGGGATTGAATCCCGGTATGCGCAGCAATATTGACGTGAATGGAATAAATGACCTCTTGGGTCCTGGCGGTGGAAGTAAATTGGTGGCGCGTAATGCCGAAGCTGCCATAAAAGTGGAGACGGGCATGAAAGGCGTAAAGATTATGAACCTGATGGTGTCAGGCGGCACGGAAGCCAAGAACATCGGCATACACTTTGTCGGCGCGACCGATAATGGAATGCTTTCTAATATTATCGGTATAAATTTGCATACCGGTGTTAAGATAGAACAGGCAAAAAATATGCAGATAGTCAATTGCTGGGTATGCGAACTCCCTAATAGTATCGAGTTGATTGGCGGTGAAAATATTGTTGTGAAGAACTGCCAATTGGGTGCTCAACCTACGGGGATTACTTGCAAGGTGCAGGAAGTGAACAAACTTTCGTTCATCAATAATCAGGTCTATCCCGACGGACGTGAAAATCTGGTACTTGACGCTTGTAATAATTGTGTGATTGAGGGCAACAATTTCAAGAGCTACTATAATGGTATTCTGGTGTTGAACGGTAATGATAATACGGTGAATAAGAACATCTTCTGGCTTACGGGAGCTGTTCAGAACCAGCTGCTCGACCACGGTGACGACTTTGGCATCATCAACGTAAAGGGTAACAATAATATGGTTACATCCAATAGCTTGTCGTGCGAATGGGCTTATGCCGGCGCTGTGACTGTAAATGCCGTTCAGGGAACCGGTAACGTGTTCAAGAATTGCTTTGTTGACAACTTGGAGAGCTATCGGGTATTTCTGGTGAACGCACAAACCGAAGTCTCCAATTGTGTATCATCCGATAAGGTGAGCATAGTAGAATAACCTCCCTATCATATACCATTATTAATATAATAACACCATGAAGATAAATAAATTCTTAATAAGCGGACTGCTCTTTATACTGGGCACATCTTGCAGTAATGACGATAACTATACGCTTTGTGATGAATGTAACGGTCAGAAGATAATAGATATAACCCAGTTCGGGCTTCCGACCGACGGCTCTACCGATTGTGCCGACCTCATCAATGCCATAATAGCCGACCTTCCGCCCGAGGGAGGTACGATACTTATTCCCGAAGGAACGTTTCGTTTGGATAGTCCCATTCAGCTCACCCGCAATTTCGTGACGCTGAAAGGCGTGAATGACGACGTCGCTGCTACTGCTGCCGATGCCCGGGAAAGTCGCCTGATACTGGGAAATGCCGAATATGCATTACACGTTGCCCCTGTTGCCGATATAGACGGACGTAAGAACCGTATCAGCGGTGTGGAGGTAAACGGACTTACACTTGTGGGAAAGGCCGATCATCAGGGAACCGGAATCTTTGTCGAGCACGATAACGATCGCCTGCACTTCTTCAACATCAGAATGGAGAATATGTACCAGGGTATTAAACTCCAGGGATGTGATGCCATTACATTGGCTCGGATAGATGCAACCGACGCAGTGAATGGTATTGAAATGAACGGCGGCATACAGAATATGGTGACCAACTCCCTCTTCGGATCAGCGCAGGGCGGTGTGGCGGCGCGTATCTCCGGTGAAAGTAACCTGATATTCTCTCACAACAAACTGACGGCGGAAGATGACCGTTGTGCCAGCTTTACAGGTTGCAGCCGGGTGAATATCTCGGATAATGAATTTACAGGAAACAAAATGACCTTCTTTGATATAAGCGGGCAAAACAATCTGATAAGTGACAACGTGTTCACCGTAAACAGGAGCGATAATCAACTCAATGGCAAAGAGGCGGACTATGGAGTGATTCATGTGAAAGGAGAATATAACCACTTCACGTCGAACACCATTCATGCGGATTGGAGTGACGGTATAGAAAACCCCGTGACTGTGAATGCTGCGGAAGGGGAAAATAACCGTTTCGCAAGTTTCACGATAGAAAATACGAACAGCAATCAAGTCTTTTATGTCAGCGAATCGTCCGAAGTGATAGATTGCGGAGTGACAGAAGAAAATATAAAGGTGAAACCGTCTGAAGCGCAGGACTTGACGAACGCAGCTTATGTGATAACGTATGACACTCCCGAAGAGATAGAAGATGATGATGAAAAGGCCTCCTATGCATGGTTCAAGAAACAGTTTGTAAATGGCAAAGTCATTACTGCCGCTGCATTGGCTGGCGAGGATCTTTCTGCTTATGATGTTATTTGGGTACATATAGACCGTGTGGGTATTGGAGCCGGCTGGGACAAGTTACCTTTGTCTGCCGATGCGGTTGCCGCGTTGACAACCTATTATAAGAATGGTGGAAACCTGTTCCTGAGCAATCATGCGACTCAGTTGGTTGTACCTTTGGGACGTACCGAACGGGCTCCCGGAATATTTGGAGACGGTGAAGGCGGATCAGGTGCAGACATTTGGACGATTAATGCCAATATCGGAATGGAGTATGACCATCGCTCGCATCCTGCTTTTGCCGGTATGGTTACTTCCGACCAATTCTCTCACGAAACATTCCCGTTGATCGGTCCCGGACAGCGTGAAGACCATAACTGTATGTGGGATTTGAATTCTTATGGTTTCCCCGGCCTTTACCCCAATGCAGGAAATGTGGTGAAAGCGTTTGAAGAGGAAAATAACGCTACCGTTTTGGCAACATGGGGTCATGTGACGGACTATTGTTGTGCCGGAATGGTGGAATTTGCCCCGACAACGGAATATCAAGGAACTTGCATCGCTCTCGGACTGGCTGCTTACGAATGGAACCAGAATAGTAATCTGAACGTTTATCAGGATAATATCATGCTCATGACGAAGAACATATTGCATTATCTAAGCGCTAAGAAATAGGCAGGTAACATTTTTTCTATCTTTTGAAACAAAAGTGATAGGTGTAGCTATCCGTTACGCCTATCTTTGCATTGTGACAAATGAAAGGCTATGAATACTAATAATTAATCTAATACCATATTGATATGAATGTATTATTCTCGTTTAAACAGTTACGGACCTTATTGGTAATGCTGGCTATGATGATTTTCTCATTTCCGGACGCTGTTGCCGACGCACCTTCCTTGATAATCAAGGACCTGGGCGAAGGGCATTGTCTGGTACAGATAAACACGAACCAACGATATTTGCTTCTCCCCGTTGAGGAGGTGATGCCTGATGTGCGTGTCAGCATGATCGTTAATAATAAAGAGGTGAAGGCTGCGGACGTTCGTCTGGCGGTGAACAGAGTGGACTATTTCGTTCCGCTGGACCTTTCGGGCTATACCGGCAAAAACGTACTATTGAAGTTTAAGTTGGGCTCGAACGACCCTGTACGGGGCAAACTTTCTGCTGTTTGCTGCAAGGAGATGAAGTTGGCCGACACCTTCGATACCGGCAACCGCGAAAAGTTCCGTCCCACCTATCACTTCTCACCTCTTTACGGTTGGATGAACGACCCCAATGGAATGGTATACAAGGATGGCGAATACCACCTTTTCTACCAATACAACCCTTACGGCTCCAAATGGGGAAATATGAGCTGGGGACATGCTATCAGCAAAGACCTCGTAAACTGGCAACATCTCCCCGTAGCCATTGCGCCCGATGCATTGGGAACTATCTTCAGCGGTTCGGCTGTTGTCGATACCGATAACACTGCCGGTTTCGGTGCGGGAGCTATCATCGCCATTTATACGCAAAACAGCGACCGGCAAGTACAAAGCATTGCTTACAGTACCGACAACGGACGCACTTTCACCTGCTATGAGAACAATCCCGTACTGACATCCGATGCACGTGACTTCCGCGACCCGAAAGTCTTTTGGCATAAAGAAACCCGGCGCTGGATTATGATATTGGCAGTAGGACAGGAGATGCAGATTTTTTCTTCTCCCAATCTGAAAGACTGGACGTACGAAAGCAGTTTCGGAGAAGGCCAGGGCGCACATGGTGGCGTATGGGAATGTCCCGATTTGTTTGAACTTCCGGTAGAAGGGACGAATGAAAAGAAGTGGGTGTTGCTTTGTAATTTGAATCCCGGCGGTCCGTTCGGAGGAAGTGCCACTCAATATTTTGTAGGAACCTTCAACGGAAAAGAATTTGTAAACGAATCTCCCTCCAAAACCAAATGGATGGACTGGGGAAAAGACCATTATGCAACCGTGACTTGGAGCGATGCTCCCGACAACCGCCGTATCGCTATTGCATGGATGAGCAACTGGCAATATGCCAACGATGTTCCGACTTCCCAATACCGCAGTCCGAACTCCGTTCCCCGCGATTTGGGTCTCTTTACCGTCGGCGGTGAGACTTATCTTCAATCTGCCCCATCTCCCGAATTGCAGAAACTGCGTGACATCTCAAAGAAACGTTCGTTCAGAGTGAACGGAACACGTACGGTAAAAGAAATGATTCCGGTCAACGAAGGCGCTTACGAAATAGAACTGTCTATCAAGAACCTGCATGCGGACGTTATCGGCTTCCGTCTTTACAATGACAAGGGCGAAGAAGTGGATATGCAATATGATATGAAAGAGAATAGATTCTCTATGGACCGTCGTAAAAGTGGTGATGTCGGCTTCAACGAGAATTTCCCGGCACTGACGTGGACAGCTGTTGAAAGCGGTAAGAATGAGCTGAAGCTTCATTTGTTTGTAGATAAATCAAGCGTGGAGGCATTTGGTGACGGCGGGCGTTTCGCAATGACCAATCAAGTCTTCCCTTCGGAACCTTACAATCACATCTATTTTTACAGCAAAGGCGGAGCCTACAAGGTAGACTCGTTTATCGTCTACCGGTTGAAGCAATAAGCTTCTGCTATTTAATCTATGCGCTCTTTTCCTGATTCCCTACGGCAGAGTATGTCTACCCCTACGGATTAGTACACTGAAAGCAACGGTATACTTCTGTCAGGCTTACGGTATTAATATCTCACCACGGCCGTGGTAACTTCTCTCCACAGCCATGAAGAGATCTCTCCACAGCCATGGAAAGAATTCGTCACGGCCGTGGCGAACCAACATTACCGTAGCTTTCATCCTATTATATCAGTATGAAACATCAACTGTATAAGCGGTAAACGGGTTTATTCCCGTAGGGGCGGACCGGTTAAGCCATAAGGACACAGAATTTATAAAATAATAGATATAACAATGGAAAACAGTAAAAACTCTTCTCTCTCCAAACTGATCCCGGTGATGCTATGTTTCTTTGCCATGGGATTCGTTGACTTGGTAGGCATTGCTTCCAATTATGTAAAGGCAGACCTCGGCCTGTCGGACTCACAAGCAAACATTTTCCCTTCACTCGTCTTTTTTTGGTTCCTGATTTTCTCCGTACCGACAGGGATGTTGATGAGCCGTATCGGTCAGAAGAAAACCGTATTGCTCAGTCTGCTCGTGACATTCGCTTCATTATTGTTGCCGGTTTTTGGTGACAGTTATATGTTGATGTTGATTTCCTTCTCTCTGTTGGGAATCGGAAATGCGTTGATGCAGACTTCTCTGAACCCGTTGCTCTCCAATATCGTGCGTGGTGACCGCTTGGCGAGCAGCCTGACTTTCGGACAATTCGTAAAGGCGATTGCTTCTTTTCTGGCACCATACATTGCCATGTGGGGAGCGACGCAAGCTATTCCGTCTTTCGATTTGGGCTGGCGGATTCTTTTCCCGGTTTATATGATAGTGGCCGTTGTCGCCATTCTTCTGCTCAACGCCACGCAGATTGAAGAAGAAAAGGAAGAAGGCAAACCGTCTACTTTCGGACAATGCCTTGCCTTGCTCGGCAAGCCGTTTATCCTGCTTTGCTTTGTCGGTATCATGTGTCATGTCGGTATCGACGTGGGCACAAACACTACTGCCCCGAAGATTTTAATGGAGCGCATCGGAATGGGATTGGATGATGCGGCTTTTGCAACGAGTCTTTATTTCATTTTCCGTACGGCAGGGTGTTTCCTCGGATCTTTCATATTGCGCAAGATGTCCGCGAAGTCTTTCTTCGCTGTCAGTGTTATTATGATGTTGGCAGCCATGATTGGCTTGTTTATCTTCCACGAAAAGGCAATCATTTATGTTTGTATCGCTTTGATAGGTTTTGGCAACTCGAATGTGTTCTCCGTTATCTTCTCGCAGGCATTGCTTTATTTGCCGGGTAAGAAAAACGAAGTTTCCGGTCTGATGATTATGGGACTTTTCGGCGGAACGGTGTTCCCGCTGGCTATGGGAGTGGCTTCGGACACTTCAATGGGGCAGAACGGTGCAATTGCCGTCATGACTGTCGGTGTACTTTATTTGCTGTTTTATACGTTCCGTATCAGAAAATAATTTTATATTTGAGAATCAATTAAACTCTGTTTATCATGAATAATATAATAGTAGGAATGGGTGAAGCGCTTTGGGACGTGTTGCCCGAAGGAAAGAAAATAGGCGGTGCTCCGGCAAACTTCGCTTATCATGTTTCACAATTCGGCTTTGACAGCCGTGTGGTCAGTGCAGTGGGCAATGACGAACTGGGTGACGAGATCATGTCGGTATTCAAGGAAAAGAAACTGAATACTCAGATTGAACGGGTAGATTATCCTACGGGTACAGTACAAGTGACACTGGACGCTGAAGGGGTGCCTTGCTATGAAATTAAGGAAGGTGTCGCCTGGGATAACATTCCTTTCACGGACGAACTGAAACGTTTGGCGCTGAACACACGTGCCGTTTGTTTCGGATCACTGGCACAGCGCAACGAAGCAAGCCGTGCCACTATCAATCGTTTCTTGGATACAATGCCCGAGATAGATGGACAATTAAAGATATTCGACATCAATCTCCGTCAGGACTTCTACACCAAAGAAGTGTTGCGTGACTCTTTCCAACGTTGTAATGTCTTGAAGATAAACGATGAAGAGCTGGTGACTATCAGTCGTATGTTCGGTTATCCGGGCATTGACTTGCAGGATAAGTGCTGGATTCTGTTAGCTAAATACAACCTGAAAATGCTAATTCTGACTTGCGGCATCAATGGCAGCTATGTATTTACTCCGGGGGTTGTTTCCTTCCAGGAGACTCCGAAAGTCCCCGTGGCCGATACGGTAGGTGCAGGCGATTCCTTTACGGCTGCCTTCTGTGCTTCCATATTGAATGGAAAGCCGGTGCCCGAAGCACACAAACTGGCTGTGGAAGTCTCTGCTTACGTTTGTACGCAGAGCGGGGCGATGCCGGAACTGCCGCAGGTGTTGAAAGACAGACTATTATAATCCTATTTTGCATATTGGCAGATTGAATCAGTATCTGTTATCTATGTAGAACCTCTCAAAGTTAAATGTTATGCTTTGAGAGGTTCTGTTTTGATAACGTATGCTTTGAAAAAGCAAGCTACTGGCGGTAAAATGAGATTAACGGATATAACAGATATGGAGAACTTTTTCCGTCTTATTCAATCTGTTCTTTGTGTTCTTTTGAAAGAAAACCATTATCTTTATCCCGATATAGAATAGGATTTTGTATGGTAAGAGGTACGATGAAGAAAGAAAAGCACAGTGCTATGAGATATTTTCGTTGGACGGCAATACTGCTTTGCCTTATTGGGATAACGGCGTGTCGGCAGGATACTCCCCGTTTTCGTATCGGTGTGGCGCAATGTAGTGATGATTCGTGGCGACATAAGATGAATGATGAGATACTTCGTGAAGCGATGTTCTATGATGGTGTATCTGTCGAGATACGTTCTGCCGGTGATGATAACCGCAGACAGGCGGAAGATATTCATTACTTTATGGATAAGGGAGTGGATTTGCTGATCATCTCAGCTAATGAGGCTGCCCCCATGACTCCAATTGTTGAGGAGGCTTACCGGAAAGGAATTCCGGTCATCACGGTCGACCGGAAAATTCTTTCGGATAAATATACTGCTTATATTGGTGCGGATAATTATGAAATCGGTCGTGCGGTAGGCAATTATATCGCTTCCCGCCTGAAAGGGAAAGGTAATATCGTTGAACTGACTGGGTTAAGTGGCTCGACTCCCGCCATGGAACGTCATCAGGGATTTATGGCTGCTATCAGTCATTTTCCCGAGATAAAGCTGATTGATAAAGCAGATGCGGCTTGGGAGCGTGGGCCGGCAGAAGTAGAAATGGACAGTATGCTTCGACGTCACTCGAAGATTGATGCTGTGTATGCGCATAATGACCGAATAGCTCCGGGAGCTTATCAGGCCGCCAAAAAAGCCGGACGGGAAAAAGAAATGATTTTTGTAGGCATTGACGCCCTGCCTGGTAAGGGAAATGGTCTGGAACTCGTGCTCGATAGTGTATTGGACGCGACTTTCATTTATCCTACCAATGGAGATAAAGTACTGCAACTGGCAATGAACATTCTCGAAAAGAAATCTTATCCTCGCGAAACGGTGATGAATACGGCTGTTGTCGACCGTACCAATGCGCATATCATGCAACTTCAGACTACTCATATTTCAGAACTCGACCAAAAAATCGAAACACTGAACGGACGTATCAGTGGTTATCTTTCAAGGGTAGCTACCCAGCAGGTTATCATGTATGGAAGTTTGTTGATTCTGTTATTGGTGGCCGGATTGCTACTTGTCGTTTATAAATCTCTCCGTTCCAAGAACCGGTTGAATAGGGAATTATCAGAACAGAAGAAGCAACTCGAAGAACAGCGGGATAAATTGGAGGAACAGCGTGACCAACTGATTCAACTGTCGCATCAACTGGAAGAAGCGACTCATGCCAAACTGGTTTTCTTTACGAATATCTCTCATGATTTCCGTACCCCTCTGACTTTGGTTGCTGATCCTGTGGAACAATTATTGGCAGACAGAACGCTGACCGGAGACCAGCACCGGATGTTGTTGCTCATTCAGCGTAACGTAAATATTCTCTTGCGCTTGGTCAATCAGATTCTGGACTTCCGTAAATATGAGAACGGAAAAATGGAATATACTCCTGTTCCGGTAAATATCCTTTCTTCTTTTGAAGGGTGGAATGAATCTTTCCAGGCGGCAGCCCGTAAGAAGCATATCCATTTCTCTTTCGATAATATGCCGGATTCGAATTATCATACACAAGCCGATGTGGAGAAGTTGGAACGGATTTATTTTAATCTTCTGTCGAACGCTTTTAAGTTTACGCCGGAAAATGGAAAAATTGCCGTCCGTTTGTCCACCTTGACAAAAGATGATAGCCGTTGGATTCGTTTTACTGTATCTAATACTGGTTCGATGATTTCTGCCGAACATATTCGTAATATTTTTGATCGTTTTTATAAAATAGATATGCATCATGCCGGTTCGGGAATAGGATTGGCTTTAGTAAAGGCTTTCGTCGAACTGCACGGTGGAACTATATCAGTGGAAAGTGATGAAAAGCAAGGAACTGTTTTTACTGTCGATTTACCGGTACGGACCTGCGAAGTATTTTCTTTGGAAGATTCTTCCGCAACCTCTGTTTCCGAAGTATCTCCCTTGAATAACGCTGTGCCCGTTGAAGAAGAGGAACTGGAGAAGAACTATGATTCTTCCAAACCTTCTGTACTTATCATTGATGATAATGCGGATATTCGTCTGTATGTTCATGGATTACTTCATGCAGACTATACTGTCATTGAAGCGGCAGATGGTTCGGAAGGTATCCGCAAAGCTATGAAATATGTCCCGGATTTGATTATCTCCGATGTAATGATGCCCGGTATTGACGGCGTTGAATGTTGCCGCCGTCTGAAAAGCGAACTGCAAACATGCCATATTCCTGTTATCTTATTAACAGCCTGTTCTTTAGATGAACAGAGGATTCAAGGGTACGACGGTGGTGCGGATTCTTATATCTCCAAACCTTTCAGTTCTCAATTACTGTTGGCACGTGTTCGTAATCTGATAGATTCGCATCGCCGTCTGAAACAATTCTTTGGTGACGGACAGGCATTGGCGAAAGAAGATGTTTGTGATATGGACAAGGAATTTGTAGAGAAATTCAAAGCTTTGATTGATGAGAAGATGGGAGATTCCGGTTTGAACGTAGAAGATTTGGGCAAAGATATGGGGTTGAGCCGCGTACAGCTTTATCGTAAGATAAAATCTTTGACTAATTATTCTCCTAATGAATTACTCCGTATTGCCCGTCTAAAGAAAGCCGCGTCTCTGCTTGCTTCATCGGATATGACAGTGTCGGAGATTGGTTATGAAGTCGGTTTCAGTTCCCCTTCTTATTTTGCCAAATGTTATAAAGAACTGTTTGGGGAGAGCCCGACAGATTTATTAAAGAGAAAAGGATAAAACAGGATAGTTTACGTCGAAATATAATAAGAAAGTCCGCCTCCCAATAATGGTAAACTTACCCATTATTGGGAGGCGGACTTTCTTATTTGTATGAGTTAGTAATGAATCAATAGATTGTCGTTAGCATTTCCTTGGTTATACCAGTTCTGTTCATTCTTGCCACCACTTTGTGCCCATTTGGCAAAACCTTTATAGGCTTTCAGGAAATCACCTTTTTCAATGGTGTGTGCTACATTTTCCGGTACTCTTAATCCCCAGATCAGACGTTCGTTACTATAATAGTAGTTATCGTCTTCTTCCTCTCCATCTTCATATATCGGATATAAATTTTTGTCATTGAATGGGTATTGGTAAGCTATTGGTTCAATGCCGTTCATGTGTATTTCCGTTCCGTTATCATTACGTTTTAGATATAAATCAAACTCGTCGTCTTCTAATATATCATCTATTTCTTTTGGTTCTTTGAGTTTAATTTCAATAATAATTTCAGGCAGATCTTCCTCCTTGGTTACTAAAGCATTCCTCTCTGTATTGAAGTATTTACTTCCACGTCTATCTAAGTTTTGAACTAAAGGGGTGCAATCAATGATGAGATTACCTTTTGGATTCTTATTGTCAATTAGGTTAACTTCAATTTCTTCTCCTGTTTTATAATGACTCATCATAACGCTTTCGATGTTTTTGTTTTTTATTTTTTTGAGCCTCAAATAAGGATTATAGGGGAATACGCCTCCGACGGCTTTTAAACATAGACCTATCACTATGTACTTACTTTCGTATTCATCTTTTTCTTTTGCTTTGCTTACTTCAAATAGTACTTGATAATTTGCTACAAAATCATTGAAATCATAATCACCGAGTGAAGGAAATTGGTCTTCAAACATAATTGTTCCCCAACCTTTTTTAGGATGATAAACGACTCCTCGCTCTTTATCATATTTTATATCATCTTCTATATTATAATCATCATCTTTTTTATTGTTATCGCGTGTGATAGCACGAGTCGGAATAGCTTCAATGGCATCAGGGATATTAAGTGTGTAGCTACCATTAGCATTTACGGCTACAGATTTAGTAATCATTTTACCGCTTTTACTTTGGTATTGGGCATATATAGTTTTTACGTAAGTCGGAAGACTTAAAGGTAAATTAATAGCCTTATTATATACCGGGATAGTTGCTACTTTTTCATCTTTACTACATTTTTCATCTAGAAATAATGAAACTTTAGTCTGTGTGTTGGCAATAGTCGTTCCTTTAGTGACTTGAGTTAAATTCCACTGAAAGTCTTCCGGAATGTTGAGATCGGTCATTTTGATTTCTTTCTCAGATTGCTTACTTTCATCATAGAGATTCTTCTCGCAGGAACTGAAAGCGAATGCTCCCAATAAACAGGTTGCAAATAGGATATTTTTCTTTTTCATAACAGAGTAGTTTGCTTTGTTAGTAACTTTATTGTTTTACCGTGGCAAATTTCGTAATAATTTGTAGATAAAGCAAGAAAAGTTGCAAATATTGTATGATGCAAACTAATTATTTGCAAATTCTTTTCTTTTTATCTAGCTTTGGGGAACGAAATCAGTAGAAACCTGGGCAATGAAAGATTATAAAGTAGATAAAGCGAGTCTGTCTGAAACCTTCTGCCGGGAAGTGTATCAGGTGGTGTGTGAGATTCCGTTGGGTAAAGTTTCCACCTATGGAAGTATTGCTGCGTTACTGGGGATGCCTCAATGTTCCCGTATGGTAGGACGTGCTTTGAAGCAAGTGCCGGATAATGTTTCCACTCCTTGCCATAGAGTAGTCAATGCATCAGGACGTCTTGTTCCCGGTTGGGAAGAACAAAAACAAATCCTATTGGAAGAAGGAGTTTCTTTCAAACAAAATGGGTGTGTAGACCTGAAAAAGCACCTTTGGAATTACTCCGTTTCTGAATAAAATTTGTATCTTTAATCTATTTTGCCTATCTTTGTCGAAATAATATGCAAAAACAGGCTGTCATTCATATATAAAAATACTGTTTTTACTGTTCATTGAGAGGATAATCTTACCAAATTCTATTCCTTTTAAACTACTCAGTCTGTTTTTTAATCATTTAAAACTCATAAGGTTGCCATGTTATCATGTAATGTGGCCGAACCAAGCGAACTTTCAACTTGTTTATCATTGGTGAGAATGGTAGGCGCGACAGTTGAAAACAAAACAAATATTATAATCTAAACCAATATATTATTATATGAGCAAAATAGAAATAAAGGATTTATATCTCATTTTCGGTAATGAGAAACAGAAAGCTCTCAAGATGCTGAAAGAAGATAAAAGTAAATCGGAGATCCTAAAAGATACCGGGTGTACAGTAGGAGTGAAAAATGCTAATATTTCAATTAACGAAGGAGAATTTTTTGTGATAATGGGGCTCTCCGGCAGTGGGAAATCGACATTACTGCGTTGT
>ULRI01033619.1_pt1 | contig 16970 bp, 15 predicted proteins | sample 1955291 | NCBI WGS metagenome assembly ULRI01 (sample SAMEA4835678, study PRJEB28245) | human gut metagenome | biome: gut microbiome; material: fecal sample | place: Denmark | collected 2008
CATACAGGGCAGGCAGGCCATCAGGCACTCAGCTTCCCCCTCGCCGGTGCGGGCAGCGTCGATCATGCAGTCCAGATAGGCGCGGCTTTCCGGGCGCAGGGGCAGGGACTGGATATCGGCTTCCCGCAGACCGTACTGTTCCAGATACTGCAGCCGGGTCAGGTCCTCGTTTTCCTGCACGAAGGACAGCAGGGAATAGTAGGTGCGCATGGCCGCCATGGTGGTAGCCTTGGTCATGCCCCAAGCAAAGATCTTAGCGTACTCCCGCAGATACAGGCTGTCCTCCACAAGGTAGCTTTTAAAGCAGTCCTCGCTCAGGGTACCGTTCTCCATCTTTTGCAAAAACTCGGCCTGCAGGCACTGCTCCCACACGGGCAGGTCGGCCTGCACCAGCGCCGAGACAAAGGGCAGGTCAGTCACGGACAAAATCTCCCTTCAGGTTGAAGGTATGATCCATGGGCCCGGAGCCGTGCCCTAAGTCCAGCATGGCAGACAGACAGCCGGAAATGTAGGCCTTGGCGCGCTCCACGGCGGTGTCAAGGACGTAGCCCTTTGCCAGATTGGAGGCAATGGCGCTGGACAGGGTGCAGCCGGTGCCGTGGGTGTTGGGGTTTGCGATGCGCTTGCCCTTGAACCACTTGCCGGTGCCGCCCTGCCACAGCAGGTCGTCGGCATCGTTGATCTGGTGACCGCCCTTGCACAGCACGGCGCAGCTGTAGCGCTCGCTGATGGTGCGGGCAGCGGCCTCCATGTCGGCAGCGTTTGCAATGCTCATGCCGGACAGGATCTCAGCCTCCGGGATGTTGGGGGTAAGCACCTCAGCCAGTGGCAGCAGCTTTTCGGTCAGTGCCTGCACAGCATCGTCCTGCAGCAGCTTTGCGCCGGAGGTGGCCACCATCACAGGGTCCACCACAATGTGCTTTGCGCCGTAGAAGTGCAGCCGCTCGGCAATGGTGTCGATGAGCGGGGCAGAGGATACCATGCCGATCTTCACCGCATCCGGGTAGATGTCGGTGAACACGGCATCGAGCTGCTGTGCCAGAAACTGCGGCGTGGTGTCAAAAATGGCAGTCACACCGGTGGTGTTCTGTGCGGTCAGGGCGGTAATGGCGCTCATGGCAAACACGCCGTTGGCGGTCATGGTCTTGATATCAGCCTGAATTCCGGCGCCGCCGCTGGAATCACTGCCGGCAATGGTCAATGCAGTTTTCATGGGTAAAATGCTCCTTTACAGCAAAAATGCGGATATGCCCGCAAAGACATATCCGCAGATAAAAGCGCTATCTCCCTACGTTGGCATGATCCAAATCAGGTCACAGGTCAGGGCAATGCAGCCCACTCTCAGCCCGCTTGCACGGGCTCCCTTTTTATACTAGAAAGCATACCACAATTGGGGAAAAGATGCAAGAAAAACAGGCTGCGCAAACGCACCGCTTATTCGCCCAGTGCGGTGCGGATGTTGTCCAGCACCTTTTTGCTCAGCAGCACAAAGGCCTGCTTGGTGCGGCCTGCGGACACATTGGCGCAGCGCACGTTTTCCCGAGAAAAGAAGTCCTCGGCCACGGGGCCTGCGGCGGCGCGGGTGTCGCAGAAGAAGCGGGTGCCGGGCAGGTCAAGCCACTTTTCCAGCGCAGCGGAGTCAAAGCCGGGGCCGATGGAAGTGTTGAACAGAACCTTGCCCGCACCCAGCTGGGCAAACTCGTTTTCGCCCAGCAGCAGCACGTTCTTGTTCAGGCAGGTGAACACCACCTCGCTGTCTGCCAGCAGCTGGGGCAGGGGCTTAAAGGTCATACCGGCAACCTCGGCGTCCGGCTTTGCGCTGCGGGCAAAGTAGCTGATCTCTGCGCCCATAAATTGCAGCGCATCGGCGATCATCCGGCCGGAAACGCCCAGCCCCACGATGCCCACCTTCAGGCCGGTGATCTCCACCGGCTCGTCCCGCAGCATAGGCATCCCAAAACCGTGCAGCAGGCCGGTCAGCTCGTGCAGAACGTACTCCACAACGCCGCGGTCGCCGTAATCCCGGATGCCCAGCACCTGGATGCCCCGGGTGCGTGCGTAGGCGATATCCACGTTGGCGCTCTCCTCAGAGTACAGGCTGCAGCACATGCCGATATAGCGGATGTTGGGGCACTGCGCAATGACCTTCTTGCCCATGCGGGAGGTGTAGCTCAGCAGCACGGCGTCGGCGTCCCCGATGCGGCGCACCATCTCGTCGTCGCTGGCAGGCACGTCACGGTACAGCACCACCTCTTTGGCGTAGCGGTGCAGCTCCTCCTCGGCAGAGGGAATCAGGCTGACCGGCTCAATGGCAACAAGCTTTTCAAACATGACGGACTCCTCCTTATATTAGTAGAAGCAGACGGGCGAGGCCAGATTGCGCAGCAGGGAGACGGCGCTCCAGCCCGCAATGGCGCTGGTGGAGGAGCAGATATCTACCACAGCCTTCACGCCCTCGATCTCGGCAGTGATGCAGTGGTCGTCGCCAACCCAGCCGGGCACAGAGTGCATGGTCACACCGGTGATCTCGGGGCCGGTGGTGGCCAGAGAGGTAGCCACTGCCACGTTCACCCGGCGGGGGAAGGTAGCAATGGCCTGCTTGGCGTTGCCGGTGAACACGGTGGTCTTTTCGGTGTCGGTCAGCAGATGCTCTGCCCACACCGGGGTGTTGCGGAAGCCCTTTGCACCGGTATGGGTCTCGATGCCGGCGGTCTCCGGCAGGCCCTGCGCCTGTGCCATCAGGGTGACAGTCTGCAGCACGTCGAAGCCGCCGATAGCACCGCTGGCCAGATGCACCTTAGCGCCGCTCTCCACGGCGGCTGCCTTGACCTGTGCGTAGAAATCCAGATCCGCAAAGGCACCGATGGACAGAATGACCAGATTCACGCCCCGCTTCAGCGCCGGGATGGCCATAGCGCGCACCGACTCCACCGAGGCCGCCTCCACGATGTACTCCGGTTCAAGCGCCAGCAGCGCGTCCACATCCTCGCAGACGGCGCAGCCGACGTTGGCGGCGGTCTTTTCAGCCGAAGCGCGGGTGCGGCTGGTCACGCCCACCAGCTCGTAGTCCGGCAGCAGACCCTTCTTCCACGCGTCAGCCACGATGTTGCCCAGAAATCCGCAGCCCACAATACCCAATTTTGTTTTCATACCGTATCCTAAACTCCTTTTTTCTGCCTGTGGCAGCATATTCATAGCCAGTATACCATACCGGGTACAAAAAGGGAAATAATGTTTGCGGCAGCCCGGCGGGGCAGGACATAAAAAGTTAACAAAATAAATTACAAATAAATTACAAAACCCTATTGCAAAATGGTTTCAAAAGAGTTACAATATGGTTACAGCAAGGGCAAAGCCCCAAGGCTGTGTGTGAAATCTTTTTCTTCTTGTTTTTTGGGATACTGGGCGCGGGTCCTCCTCCTCCGGCTGTTCTCCTTCACAGCTATGACCCATGCGCCGCACAGGCAGTGTCCCGCTTCGTGTGCAAAAGGGCTCGTCCGGTGTTTCGGACGAGCTTTTTTGCATTCCGTAAGCCTGATTTGGCTTGCAAAAGTGATACTTCAAAAATCAAAGTATGACCAATGCCCGAAAACGCTTGTCAATTTGTCTGTTTTTCCGCAAAGGACAATTATAAAGTTTGGCGCGGCAGGGGTTTGTATTCTTGCGGGCTTTGTGGTAAAGTATATACAATCAATTTATAAGCAGCAAACATGAATGATTTTGATGCTGATTTGTATCGGATGCGTTAAGGTGTATCTGAAAACAAAGAAAATGACGAATATTTCGTAAGCACAAGCGGGATTTAAGGCAAATAGCCGCAGGAATCCTTTGTGGATTTCAAGGCTGTTTAACGCAAAATCCAGCTGTGCTTGTAGAAATAGACTAAATTTTCGACTTTTCAGATACACCCTAAGAGAAAAGGAGTTTGATTATGGCTTATTTCTACGAAGAACCCTCCCGCACCTTTGGCGAGTACCTGCTGGTCCCCGGCTATTCCTCTGCGGAGAATGTGCCCACGGCGGTCAGCCTGAAGACCCCGCTGGTCAAGTACCGCAAGGGACAGGAGGAGTGCCCGCTGCAGATGAATATCCCCATGATCAGCGCCATCATGCAGTCGGTCTCCGGCGATAAGCTGGCCATTGCACTGGCTCGTCAGGGCGGCGTTTCCTTTATCTATGGCTCTCAGAGCATCGAGAACGAGGCTGCCATGGTGCGCCGCGTCAAGAGCTTCAAGGCCGGTTATGTGGTGTCCGATTCCAATCTGGCTCCCACTGCTACCCTGCATGATGTGCTGGAACTGAAGGCACGCACCGGCCACTCCACCATCGCCATCACTGCCGATGGCACTCCTAACGGCAAGCTGCTGGGCATCGTGGCTTCCCGCGATTACCGCATCAACCACACCCCGGACGATGCCTGCGTTACCACCTTTATGACCCCCGTTGAAAAGCTGGTCACCGCTCCGTCCAACACCTCCCTGCACGACTGCAACAACATCATCTGGGACAACAAGATCAACACCCTGCCGCTGGTGGATGCCGAGGGCAATCTGGTGTATATGGTATTCCGCAAGGACTACGATTCCCACAAGGCAAACGTCAACGAGCTGCTGGATAAGAACAAGAGCTACGTTGTAGGCGCCGGCATCAACACCCGCGACTACGCCCAGCGCGTGCCCGCACTGGTAGAGGCCGGTGTGGATGTGCTGTGCATCGACTCCTCTGAGGGCTACTCCGAGTGGCAGAGCCGCACCATCGGCTGGATCCGCGAGCACTACGGCGATACCGTCAAGGTGGGTGCCGGCAACGTGGTGGACGCCGAGGGCTTCCGCTTCCTCGCTGAGGCTGGCGCAGACTTCGTGAAGATCGGCATCGGCGGCGGCTCCATCTGCATCACCCGCGAGACCAAGGGCATCGGCCGTGGTCAGGCTACCGCTGTCATCGAGGTTGCCAAGGCTCGTGACGAGTACTACAAGGAGACCGGCATCTATGTGCCCATCTGCTCCGACGGCGGCATCGTCCACGACTACCACATCACCCTCGCGCTGGCTATGGGCGCAGACTTCGTGATGCTGGGCCGCTACTTTGCCCGCTTTGACGAGAGCCCCACGAACAAGGTGCGCATCAACGGCCAGTATATGAAGGAGTACTGGGGCGAAGGCTCCAACCGTGCCCGCAACTGGCAGCGCTATGACCTGGGCGGCTCCACCAAACTGAGCTTTGAGGAGGGCGTGGACAGCTATGTGCCTTACGCCGGTCCTCTGGCAGACGGCGTGCAGACCACCCTGTACAAGGTGAAGAGCACCATGTGCAACTGCGGCGCTCTGTCCATCCCCGAGCTGCAGCAGAAGGCCAAGCTGACCGTTGTTTCTTCCACCTCCATCGTGGAGGGCGGCAGCCACGACGTTGTGCTGAAGAACGCCACCCCCAGCATCATGAACGGCTAAGCCTGTTCTGAAAAGAATCTATTGATTTAAGCGCAGAGACCGCTGCACAGCGTTTGTGCAGCGGTCTTTTTGCGCGAAAATACTTGCACCGGCAGGGGAATCGTGCTATCATGATAGAAACGCTCTGTCATGACAGGGCGGAGGATCCCCCTGCCGGGCAAGCGGCAGGCGGCGCGCAGTAGGGAAGAGCTGACGCCGGGTATAAATAGAGAGGAAAACATTCATGAACGAGATCAAGGTTGAGCCTTATATCCCCGATGAGGACTACGATAACCCCGCGATGGTGGTGGATTTTTATGAATTCACCATGGCAAACTGCCTGTTCCTGCATGGCTTTAAGAATACCACGCTGGTGTTTGATATGTTCTTCCGCAAAAACCCGGATAATCAGGGCTATTCCATCAGCGCAGGCCAGCGCAAGCTGACCCGCTTTTTGCTGGAATATCACTTCAATGAGCAGGATATCCACTGGCTGCGCACCAAGGGCATGAGCGAGGAGTTCTGCGAGTATCTGCGCACCTACAAGTGGAAGGGTGATATGTACGCCCTGCCCGAGGGCACGGTCTGCTACCCCCATGTGCAGATGGTGCGCATCGAGTGCGATCTGGTGGGCGCGATCCTCATCGAGACCTACCTGCTGCAGACCATGAATTTCCATAGCCTGATCGCCACCAAGGCCACCCGCGTCACCGGTCTGAACACCCACACCCCCCGCAACGTCATGGAGTTCGGCACCCGCCGCGCACAGGGCGAGAGCGCCGGTAACGATGGCGCTTACGCAGCAGTGCTGGGTGGCTGTATCGGTACGGCCAACTGTCTGGCCGAGATGAAGTTCGGTGCAGAGGTCAAGGCCGTGGGCACCGTGGCACACAGCTTTATCGAGTTTTTCCCCACCGAGTTCGATGCCTTCAAGGCCTTTGCCGATACCTACCCGGATTCGGTCAGCCTGCTGCTGGATACCTATAATATTATGGAAAGCGGCCTGCCCAACCTGATCAAGCTGGACGATTATCTCATTGAGAAATACCCCAACGATCCCAACCGCCGCGTCAAGAGCGCCCGCATCGACTCCGGCGACCTTGCCCGCGGCTCCAAGCGGCTGCGCAAGGCACTGGATGCCGCCGGTAAGCCCTACATCAAGCTGGTGGCCTCCAACGGTCTAGACGAGAAGAAAATCGCCAACATGGAGCTGTACGAGCACGCACACTTCGACTCCTACGGCGTGGGCGAAAACCTCATCACTTCTGCCTCCGACCCCGTGTTCGGCGGCGTATACAAGTTGGTGGCAGTGAAGAAGCCGGACGGCAGCTACACCCCCAAGATGAAGTGCTCGGACTCCGCCAGCAAGGCTATCATCCCGGGCAAGAAGATGCCGTGGCGTCTGTACGATGAAAATGGTCAGGCACAGTGCGACCTGATTGCCATGGACGGCGAGGTCATCGAGGCCGGTAAGCCGGTCACTATGGTCAATCTGGACTCGGACGCTATCGAACGCACCATCACCTTTATCCCCACCGCTGTGCGCCCGCTGCTGGTGCCGCATATTCTGGGCGGCGAGCTGGCCATTGAACTGCCCTCTATTGCAGAAAAGAAGGCCTATATTGCAAAGCAGCTCACCGAGGAGACTTGGGAGAGCGAGTTGCGTCTGGAATGCCCTCACAAGCACTACGTCAACATGACCCCCGCAGTGGCCGAGTGCCGCTCCCGGATGTACGCCGAGCTGCACGGCGGCAAGGTGTAAGCAGCACCGAATAAGCGGTTTTTCTTGACAAAACAGGGAAACTATTGTATCATAAAAGCCGCTGATTTAATAAAAATGTTAATACCACCAGATTGCGAATAGCAGTGTGGTTGTAATAATTTTTCCTCACACCTGTTATTCCCGGCTCTCTCTCAAGCCAGAGGGCAGCAGGACTTTGTAAGCCGGGGTTGCGCCGCTGTGGTGAAATTGGCAGACACGAGGGACTTAAAATCCCTTTCTGGCGACAGAGTACGGGTTCGACCCCCGTCGGCGGCATGTGGAAGCTCGGAATTGTTCGTTGATTCGAATGATTCTGGGCTTTTTCTTTTTATTCCATTTTCTGGAAGTGTTGAGCGGGCGAGAGGGATTTTTCGCGAAAAAAGGAGGAGTCTCTCTCGTGCGTAACCGTGATTTAAGACCCGCTGCCAAGGCAAACCCTACCATCCAACAGGCCTTTGAAAGGTTCCAAAAGTACAACCGGCTCAAGAACCTCTCCCAAGGCTCGCTCGACTTCTACGCCGCAAAGGGCAGAAGCTTCTTTCGGTTTCTGGGGGATACAGAGCAGCCTATTCATACCATCACAGAGGAAACGGTGGAGGACTATATCTTCTATATGAAGGACCAGCAGCTCCACGATACGACCATCAATACGAACCTCCGCATGGTGCGTGCGTTTTTGTACTGGTGTATGGAAAAGAGCTATCTGGAAAAGTATCCTATCAGACTGGTGCGTGCAGATGATCCGATCAAAGAACCCTACACCACCGATGAGCTGCAGAAGCTGCTGAAGGAACCGGACTGCAAGACCTGCTCCTTTGCTGAATACCGTAATTGGGTCATTGTCAATTTCCTGCTTGGTACCGGCTGCCGTGCGTCCACGCTGCTCAACCTGCAGATCGGAGACTTGGACCTTTCCGCCGGGACAGTGTTTTTTCGCCACATGAAGGCGCGCAATCAGCAGATCGTGCCGCTCTCTAAGGCACTGGTCAAGATCATGGAGGACTATCTGGAGCACCGCAGCGGTGACCCTACAGCCCCGTTGTTTGTTTCGGAGTATGGCAACCAGATGACATTGAATTCGCTCGGCAATGCGGTGTGGAATTATAATCATAACAGAGGCGTGGAGAAGACCTCTATGCACCTGTTCCGGCACACCTACGCCAAACTGTATATCCAAGCTGGCGGCGATCCGTTCCGTCTGCAAAAGCTGCTGGGACACGCAGACCTCACCATGACCCGGCGGTATGTGGCGCTGTATGCGGACGACCTGAGAGCCAACTATGACGCCCTGAATCCCCTAGAGCAGCTGACCCGTCAAAATCGCCACGGAGATAAGATCAAGATGGGGAAGGGGGAGGGAAAGTAAAAATGGGTCAATGTCCCTTGAGCAAAACGAAATGATATGGTATAGTGAAATCAAAAAAGGAGAAGCGGATCAATATGAGTGATGAAGAGAAGCGCTGGCCGTTCGATGGTTTCTACCTGAAGCTGGCTGAGGCACAACGGGAGTATGAGCAGGAGCAGCACATTGACCCTGCCTCGTTGACGGAAGAAGAACGACAGCAAAAACTGCAGGAGATTCTGGATTGTATTAAGGCCTCTCGCAAAAAGAAAAAGGATGCCGACGAACTGCTTGATCCCATTGTGCCGGAGAAAGAATCGGAAACCGCCGGGGCAACTCCACAGCCTGCAAAACAGTATATTACAGATCTTGTTGGTGAGGATTACAAGAACTGGCATGGGATCGTGGTGCTTGATGCGGGCACGAATTCCGGCAAGACCTATTTTATTCTGAAGACATTGCTGCCGTGGGCATATGAACATCGTAAGCGTATCCTGATCCTGTGCAATCGTGAAGCTTTGCGCAACCAGATCGAGCGCGATGCAAAACGTTTGGGGCGTATAGAAGTGACCTACGAGGACCGTGATCCCGTGCTTGGAGAGACTGTCAACAAACCCGCCATAGATAACAAGTATGAGCACACCATCCGTGTTGAAACATACCAGTGGCTGGAAACCTTCCTGCAAAGGAATGAAGATGCCGCTAAAACTTATCTGAGATCGTTTGATTATATCGTGTCAGACGAGTATCACTATATGGTAACAGATGCCAGCTTCAACGATCATGTGGATGCAAGCTATGAGGCTATTAAAGAGCTTTGGACGACGAAGACTTGCATCTTTATGAGCGCAACCGCCCGCCCCTTCTTTGATTATTGGGAGCTGCGGAATATGATCCCGGAGGGACAGCACTATCGTCTGCCGATGGATTATCGGTTTGTGTCAAGCGTGAAGTTCTTCTACCGTGACGATGACGAACTGGATATCATCCGCCGGGTACAGCCGGGAGAAAAGATCCTCGTTTTTGTGAATACCATCGCCAAGCTGCGAAAACTGCGGGACACTCTGAAAGCAGAAGGCATAGAGGATGTGGCGTGCCTGTGCTCCAAATACCGTCAGGAAGCGGAGGAATTTGACAAACTGGATGATGTGCTCAAGGGCAATGTCCTGCAGCATCAGGTCACACTGACCACAACGACTCTCTATAATGGTGTGGATATGAAAGATCGTGCGCTGAAATATATTGTCAGTGAACTGTGGAACCCGCTCGTTAATGCGCAGATCCTTGGCCGCAAACGTCCCTTGGATGAGGGGGATACCTGCGCGGTATATTTGCTGCATTACCCCAAAGAACGTCTGGAAGGGGAAGTTAAAAAAATCGAAAAGTATCAGCTGGAACCGGTCGAGGCATATCGAAAATGGTTTGATGATAGGAAGGCATGGAAAGCATATCTGCATCAGCCTGAAACAGTGGAAATACTGAAAAAAAGCCATACAGTCGTTCTGGACCCACGGGAAGGTGAATACTGCTGGCGGAAACGTGCGAACTTACAGGCTCTTGTAGAACGTGTTTTCCTGCTGCAAATGCTCGAACAGGGGTATCAGACAGAGCTGCTGAAAAAGATCGATAAAAGCCTGCTTGCAAAAGTTGAACCCCTTGAACCACCACCGCTGCTTGCATATCTGGATGCCCACCTGAATGAAGAGCGCTATTATGAAGAGTGGCAGAAGATCTTCTTTGAGCTGGGGCACATCTACAACAAGACAGATGGACACGCCGAGAAATCGTTGCCAAGCTATACCTGCGCACGTCAATGGTTGCAGCAATATGGATACGATCTACAGAAAAAGCGCGCAACAAGTGGAGAACTGCGAAATAAGAACGTTTGGTGGGTCACAAAGCAGTAAAATGCGCACAAAATTCACTAAACTATATAACAAAGTGAAAAATATGCGCACAGGTACCGCTCTGTATTCGACTTCTTTATTTGATTTTTTGCGTGGTTGTGTTAGCCGAGTGCTTCTTGAACGGCCGAAGCATGAGGACGGGACAGAAACGCTCAGTTAACATGATCACGCCAACGGAAATCTTGACTAAGCGAACCTGTGAGCTTTTTCAAGATTGGAGTTGATCTAAATGGTATGAGCGCCAGTGAATACCTTTCTCTTTATCAATACGTCACTAATAGGACGCATAGCAAAAAAGGACATTGATTTGATCAGAGTGAAATATCTCAAATAGTTGAGAAAAACATCTGCTGCAGTGTGATTCTATCTGGATTGATACAATTAAAAAGTATACCTCGAACGGAATATATCGTGTTACCGTATAATACAAGGGCGTCTACACTGTGGACACCCTCTGGTGATACGATACCCGCCGGAAAGAGAGTCGTGAAATGCGACACCCAGCTTTGAACCCCGCTCAATTTTGAGCAGACGGTACGACCTAACCCAAACTTAGCTTGTGACAGACGGCAGATTTCCATAACACCGCGCAGATTATATGTAATAATATTACGTACCTTCGTGATACAACCCTCAACACCGTTCAATTTGACCACTGTTGAAAGTGGAGCGAGACGTTCGGCGTTTCGTTCGCAGCATGAGGGGTATTATAAACTCCCTACCCTGTACTGTCTGGTACACTCCCATTGCCACAAGTGACGATGGCCCAAAATGTCCACCGTGCGCAGAAGTGTGCTATGACCGGGTGTCCACAAATCTACAACCCTTTGATTCTAAAGGTAGCAAAACGCGACCTTTGAACCTATCGCTCACAATTGAGTAATAGGTAGGGGGTCACTAAATTGATGACCCCTTTATTGATAGGATTCCACAACAGGCTGGGGAAATAGCAACCCCCAGATTGATGGAGGATTCGCCACACAGCTGAAAATTCAGCCGTCAACCTTTTCCACACAAGTAGAGAAAGACCTGTATTCTAGTTATAACCCTATTTTCCAGAAATGGAACAAACTCAATCATCAAGCCGTAAATCCGCCGGGAATGCTCTGCTCTTTAAAAGTTCACTTAGAATGCGGTACTCTCTGCCCGGCGGCGTGCCCACTTGTGGGTATAATACGAAGATGATAGAATCGGACGTTATGACACACATAATACAACACCCTGTCACTCGATGTTGAATGGCAGGGTGCTTTTGTTTTGGGTCAGGGGTAGGCAATTAGAAATTGCTGCCGCAGTTTTTGCAATGCCACTGTTTGCCGATTTTCCCGCTGGCAGCGCCCACAAGAGACACAGACACGGCGCGGCTCATAGTACTGATCTTTTCGGTGTTTGTAGACTTGCAGTAAGGACAGACGACACGCTTACCGTTGGCGAGGTCTTGCTGAGTTTGGATTTTTGCACGCAATTCGTCCACTTGTTTTTGTGCTTGTAATTCTTTATAGCGCTTTTTCCCTTCCTCTATATCTTTGCGATATTTGGCATTTACTCTGTCATGTATGCCAGGATATTTTTGTTCAACCATATAATCTTCATATTGTTCAAGAAATCTGCAATTGATTCTTCTATATGATTTTTCTTTTGTTTCATCGTGTTTTTGAGCATAGCAGCAATTCGTTGCATCAATATATCGTTGCATTAATTCTTCATTGTCGTTGTTTTCTTTTAAAATACAATCAACCATATATGCGTAGACAACGGAAGCGTAAAAGTCGTCATTTGTTTTATTCGCCCAGTCTTTTTTTAATACATAATATTCCGGATAGAGTTTTAATAGCCTTTGACCTTCACCAGAAAGAGCTCTCACACTCCAAAATCCCCAAGTGTTAGCTTTCCCATTTTTATAGTCCACGTCATCAACTTTTAGTTTTCCGATTTTCATATGTTCTCCTCATTGACAAATAATCTTTGTTGACTGCTAAGATTATTATACGATTTGACAATCAACAAGTCAATGAATGCTTCGCGTAGGAAGGAACGCAATATGTTCCATTAGTTGGATTTACAAGTGCACTTTTAAAAATATGGAGCGTTGTGGCTGCCGTCGCGCAAGTTTATAGATGACCGCACTATAGCAGGCAAAAAGTCTCCGGTAAGGCCTCCGGCGGCAGGGAGCACCTCACTCCGTCAGCCCCAACAGATAATCGGTCGACACCTGATAGAATTGGGCAAGCTGGATCAGATGAGGGATCTCGGGGCATTTGTCGTGCTCCCATGCGTAGACTGCCCGGCGGCTCACACCCATGGTTCGGGCAAGCTCGGTCTGGGTATAGCCGTGCGTCAGGCGCAGGTGCTGCAAACGTTCTGATATAATGGTCATAGCTGCTCTCCTTTAAATAATGGGCGTCCTCTCACAGCCCGGCGAATCTCTGTTTTACGAGTGCACTTTTAAAAGCGGCACTACTCTCACTCGTGCCCTCGCTCTCTGTCTTGCTGTGATTAGTCAGCCTTCACGAACAGCTCCATGCAGTCCGCACAGATGACCCGCACTTCCTTGGTACTTCGGATGATGGTTCCGCACTTGGGGCATACCCACCGCCGGGTGCTGCTCTTTGCTTTGGGAGGCTTGGGAGCTCCGGTCTGACTGCTGCCGGGTGCTTTGCTGCCTGCTCCGGTGCCTGCCATATCCGACCATGCCAGCCGCTCGCCCATCTGGATGTCCTGCCAGCCTTGGAAGATGATAAAGTCCAACAACTCCTCGGAAGGGCTCGTGATGGTCCAGCCGTATTTCTCGTGGTGGTCGACGGTCAAGCCGTGTGTCTCGGCCTGCTCCTTAAAGCGCCGGTTGTGATAGACCCCGTTGTTGCTGGTGTCCTTGATGCCGGTCTCCATGCAGTACTCGTGCACCATCTCATGCAGTAGCGTGGAAGCGGTCTCCTCGATAGGACGGTCAAGGGTAGCCGACGAAATATTGATCTCATACTTGTTCTCGCCGCCTGCCTGCCAGACCTTGGAACAGGTGATATGACCGTATGCGGACGGGGTCTTTTTCAGGCTGATGATGGGCTCGGGCAGGTTGCCTGCAAAGTAGTGCTTGTTGAGTTCGCGGAACATCTTTTCCAGCTGACCAGCAGCGCGGGAGGTTTTGACAGTCTGTTTCATGATTTTTCGAACCTTTCTCTTGATAAAAAAGGCCGGGACAGGTATAATATTGGTGTAGCCCGCCCCGGCGGGTGGTTTAGGGCTCTGTACAGCGCAAACTTTGGTCGGTGCGTGCTGTATGGGGCTCTTTTCGGGTGGTGTCAGGTGATGCTCAGGCGGGTGCCGGTGACCGTTTTGCTGTACTGGTCGTACAGGTCGGGTGCTACGGCTTTGATGGCTTTGCTGTCCAGTCGGGTGCTGGAGAAATCGGACAGGCGGACTTTGTGGCAGCCTACTTCCAGATAGTTGGTGGAGCGCTCAGCCAGTGCCTCGCGGATCTGGATCTTCAGCTGCTCCTGCTCAGCCTGTGCGGCCTCGATCAGTTGGGCGGCCTCCTTGTACTGCTCGACAAGGGTCAGTAAAACGTTGATACTCATGTGCGTACCTCTCTTCAAATCGTTGGGTGAATGGTCGGATGTGAGAACCGGTGTTCCCGATGGCATGAGTATACCAGTTAACTGGACGTATGTCTATTGACATAATCAATAACGTTAACTGGTTTATTTCTGCGGAAAATGTACAATGATACCAATTAACTGGTATTGCAAAAATTTACTATAATAGGTGTATTTATGGCAACAAAAGAAGCGCACAGCAGGGCAAATATAGAATATAATCGGCGCCAGGACAACATCATGATTCGACCCTCCAAGGAGATGGGCGCAATAATCCGCCAGTCTGCTGCAGCCGAAAACATGAGTGTGCAGGGGTATGTTTTGCAGACCCTCTACGCAAGAACCGGCGCAACAGGGGGCGGGGTGGTTAAAAATCCAGAGACGAGCTCCCTTTCCTTAGAACAGCGGAGTTGTCTTATCTCCCCAGACCGGGAAAAAATCTTGCGGGACATTCTGCAGGATATCGTATTGAACACCGCTCTGGGCGAACGAACTGCGCTTTCGGAGATGCTGGTGCAGATTATAGATGAGAGCGTAGAGCAAAATGCAGACAGCGTTTATCAGACGATGACGGATTCGTTGTTGTAAAATCGGCCTCTGTCTTTCACAGAAATGTGATCGGCAGGGGTTTTTTTGCGCGAACAAATAGCCCGATTTAGAGTAGGTGGTAGCTGCAGTGACGGGATGCTGATTGTACCTATATAATAAATAGGGGCAGCAGGGGAGAGGATAAAAATTGTGTAGTACTGTGAGATATACCTCGTCAGAACTCCTGACTGATGTGACGGCATGAACTGGCTTTTCCGCGCGAGGGGGCGTTCTCTATTTGACGCCTGTCATTACATCAGAGCGGCTATCCAACCAGACTGTAACCTCCAACGCCTTGGACAACTATATGACCACACATTTTGTCCATCGATGATTTCATCTGGAGCTTTCATGCGAAACTGGGCAATGTGCAAAAAAGTTCTGGCTGAATCGCATTTTTTTCTAAAACATGGATGGATACATTTCCTCGTATTTCTATTGATTCCCAGATATAACCATGATAGAATAGGAAAAGAATTCAGACGGCCACGGAGAAGAACTGGTATCTTCCGTTTTGAGATGGAAGGATACGCCTTGATTGCGGTAAGGAGGTGAAGCCAGTGGGCTTATGTCTGTTTGCGAACAATCATGTGATAGATCATGAGGAAACCCGAATGATAGATCAAAATAAAAAGCCCACTGCTGTTTCCCTTGCTGGCGTGATGCGCAAAGGTGAAAATGAAGTGGGCTTGTTGAGGTTCTACAAAAATGTGAAATATTGCATACTGGAAGCAATGCACATGCGGCGCTTGAGCTGTAGCATGACGTTCTGGTTTTCATTACGGTCACATTGCATTTGAAATGACCTTGGGCGAAGCGGTCGTCCGAGGGCTTTTGCTTGCCCGGAGATCAGGAATAACGGTCTGCCGATTTTAGGAAAAGAGGAACGGTTATCTAAAAGGAAGGTGCTTGCGGGAACGGTGTGAGTTAAAGGGATTACTTTATAGCAGTTTGTGTTTTTAATGCGCAAGCAGCATCCGCAAACTGCATATCGCAAATATGCCGTGTTGATAGGGCACTATTTCTGAAAATTGCGATAAAACGAATGACGATAAGAAGTGCATAGACAAGGATTTATGTGAGGAGAAAAAATGGCTACGAATACTGTTGGAATCGATAAGGAAGTTGAAGTTAACCGCAAGGAAAATCTGCGCGACCATCGCCTGTACTGGATCGGACGTCGGACGCAGGATATTATTTTATCTTCTGTGGCACTGGTGGTGTTGTCACCGGTCATGCTGGCTACGGCCATCGCAATTGTGGTGGATGACCCGTCTGCAGGCCCTGTCTTCAGTCAGGAGCGCATTGGCCGCAACGGCAAGCCCTTCAAGTTCTATAAGTTCCGCTCCATGTGCCCCAACGCAGAGGCAAAACTGGACGACCTGCTAGACCAGAACGAAATGGATGGTCCTGTGTTCAAGATCAAGGACGACCCCCGCATTACCCGTGTGGGCAAGTTTATCCGCAAGACCAGCCTCGATGAGCTGCCGCAGCTGTGGAATATCCTGAAGGGCGATATGAGCATCGTGGGTCCCCGCCCGGCACTGCCCCGCGAGGTGGAGCAGTACGGCGACTATGAAAAGCAGCGGTTGTATGTGACCCCCGGCCTGAGCTGCTACTGGCAGATCGCCCCGCACCGCAACGACCTCTCCTTTGAAGAGTGGATGGATCTGGACGTGAAGTATGTCAAGGAGCGCAGCTTCTGGGTGGATTGGAAGATTATCTTTAAAACCTTCAAGGTGTGTCTGCTGGGGCGTGGGGAGTAAAAAATAGTACATGGAAGGAAAACGGTTGGAAAGACGAGATGGAAAAAGACCTTAGAATTGCGGTATTTGGGCAGAAGCGATTGTCGAGAGAGGGCGGCGTAGAAATTGTTGTAAAGGAGCTGTGCACGCGGATGGCACGGCAAGACTGTCAGGTGACCTGCTACAACCGGTCAGGACACCATGTGAGCGGTGCAGAATTTGACGATATCGATAACACAAACTATGAGGGAATCCGACAGAAATACGTTCCAACGATAGAGAAAAAAGGCCTTGCAGCGGTAAGCGCATCGGCGTTTGCAGCGCTTTACAGTGCATTTGGAAAATACGATGTGGTGCATATCCATGCAGAGGGACCGGCCTTCTTCTCATGGTTGCCCAAAATGTTTGGCAAAAGGGTGGTGGTTACCATCCATGGGGAGTGTGAAATAATATGGGCAACCAGAGAAAATCCTGATTTCATGCGGGTTTACGCGGCTTGATCTTTTCACCTCAACCTGTTTCTGCCTGTCATGGTGCGTTACGGCCAGCGTGATTTCAGGTGCTGATGGCTTCTGGTTGCGCTCTATACTTAACCCACCACAGCGAAA
>ULRI01060192.1_pt1 | contig 16800 bp, 8 predicted proteins | sample 1955291 | NCBI WGS metagenome assembly ULRI01 (sample SAMEA4835678, study PRJEB28245) | human gut metagenome | biome: gut microbiome; material: fecal sample | place: Denmark | collected 2008
CTATTCTAAAAGAGCAATGTATGGATATGGAACAGTTGTACAACTATCTGCCGCGGGAATTGATCACTTTCGTTCTGGTGACCTTGTTTTCTTTACTAATCGGGCTTTCGCAGCGCCGAATCAGTTTGAAGCGTGAGGGTGAAACTACCCTTTTCGGGACCGACCGTACATTTACTTTTATCGGAATCTTGGGGTATCTGCTCTATATACTCGATCCTACCGATATGCGTCTGTTTATGGGAGGTGGTGCAGTGTTGGGATTGTTGTTGGGGCTGAACTATTATGTCAAGCAGTCTCAGTTTCATGTTTTTGGTGTTACTACGATTATTATTGCGTTGATTACCTATTGCATGGCTCCTATCGTAGCCACTCAACCTTCCTGGTTTTACGTCATGGTGATTGTGACGGTGCTTCTTTTGACCGAACTGAAACATACGTTTACCGAATTTGCTCAGCGTATGAAGAATGATGAAATGATTACGCTGGCGAAATTCCTTGCTATCAGTGGTATCATATTGCCTATGTTGCCGAACAAGAACCTGATTCCTGATATCAATCTTACTCCTTATTCCATTTGGCTGGCAACGGTTGTGGTATCCGGCATCTCGTATCTGTCTTATCTGCTGAAAAGATATGTATTCCATGAGTCAGGCACTTTGGTATCCGGCATTATCGGAGGGCTGTATAGCAGTACGGCTACGATCTCGGTACTTGCCCGTAAAAGTCGGAAAGCGTCGGAGCAGGAAGCTACCGACTATGTTGCCGCCATGCTGTTTGCTGTCAGTATGATGTTCCTGCGTTTTATGATACTGATATTGATTTTTAGCCGGGAGATTTTCCAGTCTATTTATCCGTACTTGCTGATTATGTCGATGATAGCTGCGGCTGTAGGGTGGTTTATTCATTCCCGGCAGAAACGTCCTAAAGATTCGGATGCCGAACCGGAAGACGATGATAGCAGTAACCCGCTGGAATTTAAGGTTGCCCTAATCTTTGCCGTATTATTTGTAATCTTTACTGTGCTGACTCATTATACGTTAGTCTACGCAGGTACAGGTGGATTGAATCTGCTTTCTTTTGTATCCGGCTTTAGTGATATTACTCCTTTTATCTTGAACTTGTTGCAAAATACCGGTAGCGTTGCCGCACTGATTATTACTGCTTGCAGTATGCAGGCTATCATCAGTAATATAATGGTGAATATGTTCTATGCTTTGTTCTTCGCCGGGAAGGGAAGTAAGCTCCGTCCCTGGATTTTAGGGGGATTCGGGGTAGTGATTGCCTGTAATTTTGTGTTGTTGCTGTTCTTCTATCTTTAAGAAAGATACTTACGGTAGTACGGAATAATAAAATGAAAAAAGGAGAAAACAATGATCGTTTTCTCCTTTTGGGTTTAATGTGTATCTTATACTTAGAAATTAATGTCATTAAAACTGTTCACCAGTAACTGGTAAGTGATGAAACCGCCTGAACTGGAAGAGTATTTTGTATAAATGGCTGTTATATCTCCCGTTGCACCGGCTTCGGGCAATGGTTGTAGGGCGAAGTTTGAATATCCGCTTACACGTACAATGTAGTTACCCTTATCTTCGGTGGTTGTACCGCCATAAGAGAACCATGCCGAACCATAATAACGTTGGTTATTATAGCTATATGCATACGTGGGTGTTAATCCTTCGGATATATAAGACTTGCTAGTGTATGTAGCCTCGGTTTTACCATTCTCATAAATAGCCTCCAGATAGGAAGGATAGAAGTTGTTACCGGATGTACCTTCTTTATAGGTTAATCCTTCGAAACGAACCAGGCGTCCCAGCGCATCGTCGTTGAGTGCTGTTTCATAGTTGCTTGGAGTAATAACTAAAACATCATTCTCCGTCAGTTCTCCCATAGCACCCGGGCAGATATGTTCGTTTATCAACAGTTGGTTTTCCAGATTGCGGTTTGCATAGTTTTTCTCAATATCCGCTTCCGTAGGCGGCATACCGAGACTAATCATATACCGGTAGTTGCCGAGAGCCATTCCTTTGGTCTTCACATAAATAGTCTGTCCCATGTGATAATACACATAGTTGCTGACCATTAGCTTTAGTTCGATGCCGGATTGGGAAGTCTCGTCATAGATATAAAGAGATTTATAAACGTTCCCGGCCTGGTCGCTTGATATTACTTTACCACGGATTACATAATCCTCTGTGATTTCTACATATTTGCCAAGTCCGGCAGTTGATCCCGGAGCATATTTGGCATAATATATATCTTTCAACTGTTTGATTGTAATGATTTGGTCTTTGTTGAAATCTGCCTCTGTCCAGACTTTAGCCGGTGCAGGATCATCAAAGTCATTGTAGCAACCGGTAAAACTGAGTACAGCAGCTACAACCATACATATTTTTAATAATTTGCTCATAGTTCTCATTTTTATTCGTTACAGATTAGAAGCGGAAATAAAGATTCAGATAGTAAGTCGAACCAAACATATAGAAATATTTGGAGTCAAATGGCTGATAAGTTTGGTAACTTGTATCTTTGTTCTTCAACAAACGAACCTGTTCGTAACCACCGGTCTTGATGTCCTGGTCGTTGAGAAGATTCTTCATTTCCAGGCTGAATCCAAGAGTGTACTGGCGCTTGATAAACCAGTTCTTACCAATGCTGGCATTTACTACATAGGCAGAGTTGAATTTCTCTTGGCTACGGAGTTCTGCAACATCTTCTTTTGTCATACCCGGAGTCAATACCGCATCTGTACGATACAGCGGACTCATGGATATGTACATATTGCTGTAATAATTCAAATCCAGTGAAGCATAGATATTCTTGGGACCACGATAAGACAAACCGATATTCATTGCTTTCTGCGGAGTACTTTCTACGCGGAAGTTTTTCCAGTATACCTTACCTTCGTTTTTGATCTCACCACTATTATCCTGTATCTGAACGTAGTTGGGATTCGAATCGTATGTATATTGTCCCCAGCTAAGTGCACCGTTCAGGTAGAATCCGGCGTCGAGCGGAATAGAAGCAGCAACCTCCACACCAAAATGACGTTTGTCAATGCCGCTCATCGCAAAGTTGGAGAAAGTGGCTTCTACGTCGTCATAGTAAGAAAGAACCTTGTTCTGATTCATAAACTTGGTATAATAGCCGGATACACGTGCCCTAAGTTCTCCTAAACGGAAATTATAGGAACCGTCTACACCGAATACTTTTTCTGCGGAAAGTCCCGGAGTAACGGCGTTACGTGTACGCGGTGATACAAATGCGGACTGAAATCCCGGCGAATCTTGCATATACATGATGTTAGCCTCGATAGAGTGCGCTGCCGAGAATTTATAGCTGAAGTTGGCTTTTAATTTATAAGTCAGATAATTAAGTTTCTTAGAGTCGCCTTGAGAGTCATCCAGGAACAAACCTTTCTTCCATAACCCGTGACGCCATAAAGAAGCATGACCGATCTCGCCGCCCAGGTTGACACCCAGTTTGCCGAAACTCATTTCATACTGAGCCCATGCGCGTGCGTTGAGTACATTTCCGTAGTAATCATATCCGTATTTATCTCCTTTTTTGGCAGCGCGTGCATGACCGTATTTTTCATAATATTCCATGTCGTTCTGATAAGGAATCGGATTTAATCCGCCCATGTCACGTTCGGCAAATTTGTCGATGTCTACCCAGTAATCGCCACCGAGCAGGTCCTTCACTTCGCTATAATACTCCGTACGGTTACGGCGTAAATTTACTCCTCCATTTATTCTGGAATTATTGCGGAACGTATGAGAGAACTGTGTATAGAAGTTCCAGTCCAACTGGTCGGTATGGCGTTCTTCTATCATATTGATAGAACGGTGTCCCGGACCATACGTTGCATTTTCTTCCTGATTACGGTTGATGTCATACAGTTGTCCCCAATTAATGTGCCGGATATTATCCGTATTGGCACGCCATGCTTCATCTAACCAGGCACCGTAAGTAGTCCCGTTAGAGTAGCTGGGCAAATATCTGTAATAGTCGGGGCGTGGGTCGGGACCGGCATACCAGGTAAGTGCCGAATAACCGTTCTCTCCGAAGCGTACGGAAGTAGCCACGTTCAGTTGTGAACGGTCGTTGATGTCATAAGTGTAATTCAATACGGCGATAGGCTCGTGATAATTACGTACACGTGCATTACGGCGTTTACCGCTTTGCCAACCCCAGTTCGGGTTGTAATAGTTGTTTCCGACTAGATCATACACTTCCTGAGTGGCAGCTTGTTGAGTACCTCTTTCTGTCGGAGCACCTAATACGCTCAAAGCCAAACGGTGTTGGTCGTTGAATTGTTTTTCTACGGCAGCGAAATATCCGAATGCATTGTAATATACACCACGAGCATAAGAGTTACCTCCCTGTCGGGTTGAAACGGAGAAGGCGTATGACCAACCATTATCTTGCAGTCCTGAGGCATACGTCACCATACCACGGAAACGGTATGTTGAGTTGCCATTTACAAGACTGGCACGGAATCCTTTACGCATTTGTGAAGGACGCGTATTGATGTTGGTTGTACCGCCGAGGCTACCAATACCCATTTCTCCCATATTCAATCCTGAAGTAACTTCCTGATTACGGGTAGCGTCGTTTAACCCGCTCCATAATGACCAAGGAGAATATCCGGTCAGTGCATCATTGAACAGGATACCGTTCAAGTATACATCAGTATAGCGTGAGTCGTATCCGCGAAGGTTGAAACGCATCTCGCTGAATTTGTAGGAAGCGATGTTGTTGAATACATCTTTGGATGCCGACAGTGACGAAGGCAATGATTGGGCATCGTCCAAAGTCTCCGTATCAAATTCTGCAAAAATAGCATCGTCCACAGTAGGAGATTGATTGTCGGGTACTAACACTACATTGTTAATGTCCCTTATCAGTTTGTCTACCCGGACCGCAATGGACAATGGCTCATATTCTGCCGCTTCAAAAGCCAGTGAATATTCACCTTTATTCAAATTCTCAAATATGAAGTTACCTTTTTCGTCAGTTGTCGTTGTGACGTTGCCCGGTGTTAAAGTGACTTTCACACCGTCAATAGCCGTACGCGTGGCACGTGATACGACTTTACCCTTGATTCCGCCGTTCTGTGCAGCGACAGTCAGCGAAATCAAAGATAATACCATGATTAGAAAACTCTTTATTTTCATAAGTATTTCAGTTTTATTTGCTTATATAGATATATACAGGGAAATGGTCGCTGAATCCACCTTGGAAATTATTTCCGACATAGGTACGTAGTGGATACCCCTTGTATTGTCCCTCTTTTTGTATCATATAATGTTGTTTGAAGATATTGCCGTAGAATTTTGATCCGGGAGCTTTTTGTATTTTCAGTTTTCCGGTAGATCCTTTGGCAAGATTTTCAGATATAACAATATTATCAAATATGTTCCACGCATCACCGTAAGCTAATGTACCGTAACCAGCTTTCAGCATATCGGCATACGGGGCGTATAAATCACCGGCAGACAAATCTTTCATTTTTAATTTGGCTCCTAACCCTTCGGTTATACTTTTGTCTGTCGGATCATCATTGAAGTCACCCATCATCACTATTTTAGTTGCCGGGTTGGCCTGCAGTACAGAGTCTGCGATGCTGCGCATCTGGCGTCCGACCGCAATACGTTTGAACTCTGAAACATCTTTTCCTCCCAGGCGAGAGGGCCAGTGAGCTACCATAAAGAAGAACGGTTCGTCTTCTATGGTTCCCCACATAGTCAGGATATCGCGAGTCTTGAAGTCCGGCAATGAAGGAATGACGGTCTTTACAGGATATTGTCCTTCCAATTTGAATACATCCGGACGGTAGAGGAAAGCTACGTCTACTCCACGGGCTTCGGGTGAATCGAAATGTGAGATCCGATAATTACCCGGTGCCAGCTTGGAGGTAGCTACAATGTCTTCCAGTACGTTCCGGTTTTCTACTTCCGATACTCCGATAACGATTGGATACTCTTTGTCGATAGCTGCCATACCGAACAATACTCGTTCGATATTGCCAAGCTTTTTATTATACTTGGCTGTATTCCATTTTTTGGGTCCTTCGGGGGTAAACTCGTCATCTTTAACTTCGGGATCATTGATCGTATCGAAGAAGTTTTCGAGATTATAGAATACCACTTTGTATGGTTTCTGACCAAAACAAACGGAAATCAGCAGTACAAAGAATATGGTGCAAAATAATTGTTTCTTCATAAGCTTGTATCTCATTTTATTCCCCATTGGGCGGGATCCTTCTGTTGCTTCACAGAACTATCTACTTTGGGGAAGAATGTAAAACCTGTTTTTTCTTCAATATCAGCTACTGTTGTGCAAATACTTTCCGGTATAGAATTTCCATAGCTCTTTTGTTCTACCCAGAAACCAATAGATATTAATTCGTTGGGTGAGCAATCCTGCACCTTTTTATTCGTAGAACCGCTTTTTGTGCGTAGCAGTACTTTGAAATAGTTTGTAGGAACGGGTACGGAACTACCTACACCGTCTGTGGTTGTAGTTGCTCCGGGCCCGAAATAAGCTCCGGTCACTACATACAATGTATCACTACATCTGTAACTGCGGACTTTTCCTTCAAGAGTCGCCCACATCTGTTGGTTCAGGGAACCAAGCTGTGGTGTCATATTCGACATATAGAATGTCTGCGCATTCATTTCATCTGTACACACGCGGTCGGCAGATGCTATCTGATGACCACGGTCATAACTACCTTTATAAGAATGCTCTACACAATTTGCCTGGAAACTTTGAGGAACAATAGGGTCGAAAGCCCAACGATTGGTACGTTCTACATTCTTTCTTAAGTAGGTGTCATGTATCGGATATGCTACCCATAAAGCGGCTTTCTTAGTTTTATCGAAACAAATCGAATAGTTACGAATTGTTTGATTGTTTAAGAGTCCATAGTGAGTAACATATTGATAGTTAGTGTTTTCTACTTTAGTAGGTAGCTCAGCCCATGAGTTAAACGCCGGCAGATTCTCTTGGGATTCTGCTAGCTGTACCAGATCAAAAGTCTTTTGAGCATTCTCTGCAAAACGCAACGTTAGTTGTGCTCTTCGTTGAGTTTTTCCAGAATTGGTCTTATAATATACGTATAGTACATTAAGTCCATCTGCTATCTGTCCACTTTTGGTCGTTATATTATAATCTTTACTACTGAAAGAACACCATTCTGTTCCTTCGGTCACTTCTGCGTGCCATTCCGTACCGGTTTTACCGGATAGAATGATTGCTGATGATCCGGAAACTGATTTCACGGTCGAAGATATTTTCCAATATGCTTCTCCGTCTTCGGTCGGGGATACCGGGTCGTCGTTATTGCTACACGCAAATGCACACAGTATCAGCACCGTAAAGAATACGGACTTTATTGCTGCTACGTAGTATTTGGGAGGTGATGTCATTTGAATTTTACTTAATAGTCATTTGGGTAAACTCATGGAAGGGCTATTTAGCCTTTCCATGAGAATATTATTAGAAAAAAATTATTCGTAAATAAGTACTAACTTAACGAATTGAGCATTTTTTGCATTCCCGACATAAATTCTATATTTGGTATTAACAGCCGTTTCTGATAAATTATATGTGTAATCCATTCCTGATTCCTGATTCCATAAAACAGCTGCTCCACCTACCACATCTACATTTGATTCATCTGCGATTCCTACTGTTACAGCTTTAGAAGCATTGGAACGGGTTGTTGCAGTAACCTTTACTAACTTTTTATCTGTAATGGCTGGGAATTCTATATAAGCTCCTTTTTGTCCAATAATTGTGTAATAATCGCTACCAGATTTTGCTCTATAATATCCATTACCGGATGAACCTGCAAATGTATATTCATAGCTTCCAAAAGTATAAGTTTTGGTATCAACAAGCTTAGAGGTTGGAAAATCAGCGGGGTAATTCTCTGCTTTTGTTAAATCCAAACTGATAATAGTCTCATTTCCTGAAGGCTTACCGGCAACGGTGATTGGTACTTCTACTTCATTTCCACCAACTAATGAAATCGTCAAAGTTTGAGAATTTGTAGTAGCATTAGGATTAGGGTTGGCTTTAACAGTGATTTTTGTTCCTTCAACTGTTGCTGATACTATGTCACCTGTTAATCCACTGAGTTTAAAAGTTGGAGACTCTGAATTTGCTACAGTAACATCAATTTCTTTAGTACCACCTTCAGCGGGGAAACTTAATGATGTAGGAGTTACTGACGTTATTGTCGGTCCTGTTGCTTCGAACTCTTTAACATCTTCCAAATTACGGGGTAGAAGTTGTGCACTAGTTTTATAGGCAGCAGCTATACCTGTAAGTGAACCGTTTTCTTTAGCTATATATGCTACATTATTAAAGCTACTTGCACCTTTATTTATATATACAGTTAAATCACTTCCGTTAGCCTTGAAAGTATGAGTCGAAGCCTTATCGACCTCTGTTTTCCAAATGCCTGCCGTTTCAATAGTTACATTTTCTATTTTTACAGGCATACAAGCAAAGTCTAGAAGTTTATCTACGGTAATAGTAACAGGCTGAACATTATTGCCGGAAGATATCTTTTCAACTTCTGCAGCATCGAAGCCACTGATTTGTGGAGCACTGTTATATACTTGCATTTTCGCACTCTCTTTGCGCAGTGTAACTTTTATCTCATCACCGAGAGAATAAGTCTCAGGCTTGATAGTCGTATTGTAAAGAGTAAGTGCATTGCCGGCGGTAGTAGCACCTTTGGTCATTACGTATAATGTACCATATGAGCAGTTTTGTGCTTCCGGGTCGCCACAGATAATACCTTGAATTATATAGTCATTATCAATAGGAGTTACTTCTGTCGTTGCTTTTATCTTTGTAACCAGATCTGCAATGCTTATAGCTTCCGGAGCACTAGCAGTGAAGGTTTCTACAGAACCGTAAATATCTCCGGTTGAAGTTGTTGCGTATGCACGAACTGCATATTGGCTTCCACTTGTGAGTCCTGTTACTGCTACTGTCCAAGGAGAAACTTTTTCTTGAGCTTTTGTTTTAGCTACATTTGCCCAATCAATATTTGTAACATCTCCGGTGTATTCTGTATATTGTACACCGACTTCTGTTGCAGAAGCAACGTCCATGTTAACGACTGAACCGCCAAGAGTTGCAGATGTGCCATTTACTTGAGTTGCTTCGGCAGTAGAAACAGCAGGATCAGTATTTCCTAAATCAATTTCTTGTCCGCCATTGCCGGTGGATAGAGTGATATCATCAAGACGGAAAGAAGAACTTTCTGATGATGCTGTAAACTTAATATATATGTTGTTGATTCCTTGCTTTAAAGTAAAGTTGGCAGTTGCGAGGATCCAATATGGATTATTAGCATCTCCATTATTCTTGGTATATGCAAGTGGAACCCATTCTGTTCCATTGGAACTTAAAGCAACTTTAAACTTTTCTATATTAAAAGTATTATCCCATTCTCCCCCTTCAGGCTTGTAAGAGTAATTACCTCCAAATGTCAGTTTAAGATTTGTTTGGTCAGTAGTAAGTCTTATTTTACTAATTTGGAAGATGCCTGTTTTTGTGAAAAGAGCAACATTTGGTCCGGAAGCTCCTTCGTATGCGTCTATGTTACTTTTACCTGTGTTGCGGATGCTAACTCCTTCTCCTAAATAAGTAACATCTACTACTCCTTCTCCTGTTTTATTCCAATCATTATAATCTGCAACATCAGGATTACTACTAACATCTCCTGTTCCGAATGTCTCATTGTAAATAACAACAGCAGGAACAATGTTTCCGCTTCTAATCGTAACTTCCTCTTTCATCAGCACTCCTACCTTGTTAGAAATCTGAATCAGGACTTTCGCTTCGTCTGTAATACCTTCGGGGATACTCACCTGAACTTTGTCAGAACCGTCACCTTCCATTTTGGAAAGTGTCACCCAGGTTTTATCGTCCAGTACAGTTGCTGTCCAGTGGCGGTTTGCTGAAATTTCAAAATAAGATTGACTTCCCTCTACCGGGGTTCCGTCGGTATCAAATACTAACGTTTTTGGAGAAACCTCCAAACGTGGAGCTTCAGTGTCGTCGTTATCGTCAACGCAACCTGCAAATAATGCTGTAGCCATTACAAACATCGTCGTAACGAACAGTTTGAGAAAAGTTAGATTTTTCATTAGCGTTTTTAAATAAATAGTTAATATTTCTTGTGAATTGTTTGTTATCATACGTTTCGATTTAAGTAATTAGCAAACAAAGATATTTTATTTTACGAAACTAACAAAGCTTTGTGCCACTATTTTTGTGTTACAATAAGGTTAAATTTGAGTTACAGCTTTACAAGTTGATACTGTTAAGGAGTGTAACAGTATGTAGGGGTTAATAAAAAATAAAAAAATAAATAGGAAGGTTTGTAATAATACTAAAAAGAATAACTGCTTTTTACAACTCTGTAGGAATATAAATGTGTGCTTATGTAAAATAATAGCAATGGTTCGGGTATTGTTATGAGATAATAGTCGGGTGTCCTTCCTGTCTTATGGTTGTAAATGCCGATAAAATTTGAGAAAATGTATAGTACTGTTTGATGTTTGTCTTTTAATACCTATATTTGTCTATATTTCATTTTAAAGAGGATAGGCATTATGAATAATACTTTTAGAATATACCCGATAGGGATACAGAGTTTTGAAGACTTACGTAATAATAACAACGTATACGTTGACAAGACGGAGTTGATATATCGGTTGGCTAATACCAATAAGGTTTATTTTTTAAGTCGTCCCCGCCGCTTCGGGAAAAGTTTGCTGGTTTCCACTTTGGACGCTTATTTTCGGGGAAGAAAAGACTTGTTCCAAGGATTGGCAATGGAACGTTTGGAGAAAGAATGGAATGTCTATCCGGTGCTGCACATAGATTTCAGCATGACGAAATATACCACTATGGCTGATCTGAACGAACGTTTGAATCTTCAACTTTGTGAGTGGGAGCGAATTTATGGGAACGCTCCGGAAGAGGAGGGCTATGCAGCCCGTTTTTCCGGGATAATAAAAAGAGCATACCAGCAAACCGGTTTGCAGGTAGTAGTGCTTATTGACGAATATGATGCACCTTTATTAGACAGTAACCATTTGCCGGAACTGCAAAATGAATTACGTGAAGAAATGCGGAAATTCTTTAGTCCTTTAAAGGCACAAGGAGAATATCTTCGTTTCCTTTTCTTGACGGGAATCAGCAAATTCAGTCAAATGAGTATTTTCAGTGAACTGAATAATTTGCAGAATATCAGCATGCGGGATGATTATAGCGCAATTTGTGGTATTACCGAGCAGGAATTACGTACGCAACTGAAAGCAGATATTGAGATGATGGCACAGGCTAATGGCGAAACCTATGAGGAGGCCTGTTTGCACTTGAAACAGCAGTATGACGGGTATCATTTTAGTGAACATAGTGAAGATATTTACAATCCATTTAGCTTGTTCAACGCATTTGCTCAAAAAAAGTATGCTAATTTCTGGTTTTCTACCGGAACACCTACTTTCTTGATAAACATATTGCAGCAGAGTAATTTCGATATCCGCGAATTGGATGGGACTACGGCTACTGCCGAACAGTTTGATGCTCCTACAAGTGTTATCACTGATCCTCTCCCTGTGCTTTATCAAAGTGGCTATCTTACCATCAAGGGCTACGATTCGGAATTCCAACTTTATACTTTGGCTTATCCCAACAAAGAAGTGCGGAAAGGATTTATCGAGTCTCTTATGCCCGCCTACGTACATTTGCCGGCACGTGAAAATACGTTTTATGTGGTTTCTTTTATCAAAGACTTGCGTGCCGGAAAACTGGTTGAATGTCTGGAGAGAATAAGGGCTTTCTTCGCTTCGATTCCCAATGATCTGGAGAATAAGCAGGAAAAACATTATCAGACTATCTTCTATCTTTTATTCCGCTTGATGGGCCAATACGTGGATGTGGAAGTAAAAAGTGCTATCGGACGGGCTGACGTAGTTGTAAAATTACATGATGCTATTTATGTCTTTGAGTTCAAGGTAGATGGTACACCGGAAGAAGCGTTGGAACAAATAAACAGTAAAGGATATGCTATACCTTATCAGCCGGATCATCGAAGTGTTGTAAAGATAGGAGTCAACTTCGACAGTACGACAAGAACTATCGGAGACTGGGTCATTGCTGAAGAATAGTGACTGTTGGGCACTGTTCGCAATTCCTATTGATTTTTCCAATTCCTCTTTCAACCTATCACCACCCTTCTGAAACCCTTTACAGATCGTACTTACAGAACGGTGATAGGTTGTCGTTAACCTATCACCGTATCCTTCACCTGTCACCGTACCGATAATTGTATATTTATGCTCTTTTCGGCTTGATTCGGACAACTTTATAAACATTGCCGCGCTTGGCGTGTATGGAAGGCACTTGATTCCTCTGCAATATTCTTCCAAACTGGATAATGTTGCAATTGGAAACGCGGATTCTACTATCATGTTGCACCTGTTCCAGTATCTCGATGGCGAGAAGTAACTCGTATTCTTCCTCATCTTCTCGGGCAGCCCGGAAATATTGGTGGAATAATTGCTCTGCAATGGGGATTACTTGAAACTCCTGATTGCTTTCGGTCATAACCTTTTCATCTTCGGCATCGAACCAATAACGTTCTCCTTTGTAAATATCGTGTATGGCTTGCGCGTAAAGTTGTTCATAGTCGATAGGAGAACAATCGATCGGACCGGTTACGGCGATGACGATATAACGTCGGCTGCCGGAAGTGTCGGTCAGTAAATCCTTGTGATTGCTCGTGCCGATGAATGAGGCATAGCGGCGCAACTCCTGTGTCGCTACACCGTGAGGACGGCGGGTGTTGACTACCGGTTTTTGAATGATATGTTTCAGGAAAGCCTGTTGACTCTCCCTGTTTTGGTCGAACTCGTCCATGTTGATGAGTGCGAAACGGTTGAGAGATAGTTCGGCATCCCTTTTGTTGCTGAAGTCAATGCGGTCGGTGTAGTAGGGTTGCAATTCGGTCGGTAGCAGATTCCGGCAGAAAGTGGACTTCCGGTAAGCTTGCGGACCGACTAACAACGGTACCGTGCAATTTGCGTAGTTGCGGTCAGTGTGGCGCCAATGAGCCACCATATTCAGGAACCAGCGATAAAACAGATCAGGCCAGTGGATATTGTTGCAAGGAACACGGGAAGCAAGCTCGCGGATGCGGTCGCGACCGTCCCAACGGATATCCACGCCGAAAAGGAAATCTTCGATAGGGTTGAAAACCGGAATACGGTCGGAGTCCAGATAACGGGCAACATCCCTGTCCCAAAGGTTGAGTCCTTCGAGTCGTGCGTTCATGGCGATGCTGTTGCGCGTGCGGTTGGTGACCGGACGGAAGCAAAAACAGAACGTGTTTCGTTCGCGATATTCGGTGACGGTTGTCATCGTGTTGTAACGAAACTCGTATCGGCGTTGCATAAATTCTTCTGTCCGGAGTTCCAGTTCCTGTTCGGCTGATAAGGGGGGCTTTTTTCCGAAACCTTTGGCGTTCAGATATACATTTTGTACGGTTTGGCGGATCAGGAATTCCTTCTTTTGGGTGTAGAAGTGTACAATGGCCCAACGGGCGGTTTCCTCTTCCGGTATGCCTGACTGAAAGCAGTTTTCCGCAAGTTGCACTAAGAGAGGCTTGAGGTCATCGTCCGAATGGAGATGCATGTTGGGATGAAGTTCGCTTAATGAACGGTAAGCCTTATTCAGGGCGACCTCGAAGAGGGCGGATAAGGTGTCGAAACTGTCGTATCCCGGAATCAGCCGTTTGAATGGGGAGTTTTCCGCTTGCACGGTTTCTTTGTAGGTGGTGTCCGACGGCATTTCTAATGGTTGGCGCATATAAATGACGGTAGAGTCGGGATTGTAATAAAGTTCCGGATCGTAGGTTTGCCGGCAGAATTGATCCAATGTCGGTTTTTTAAGTTCGATGGCATAGGAGAGTGCCGGTTGACACAAGCCGACGGCTTTTCTGTAAGCGTGAGCTTGGAATATTTCCGCTTCTTCCCGGCTTTTGGGTAGTGATTTGTCCGGGCGTGTGAAACGCAGCCATATTTTTACGGAGTGTCCGCTGGAACCCATGAAGGCTGCGAGGGTTTGGGTAAGTTCTGCCGCTTCCTGTTTCACGCGGTTTACTTCCGTCCTGTTTGCCAGGTGGTTTACTTCTATTTGCACGATGCCGTTGTACGCGGTCATTTGCGTCCCGTTGGTTGTTTTGCGGAAGTTGGCGGCAGGGATGACTTTCGTCAGTTTTTGCGCTTCTTCTAGTTTGCAGTCCGGTGATGCGTGACGTATGCTTGTCCGTAGATTACTGATCGGGCGGGCTTTCGTTTCATGCTTCATCGCTTCTATTTGTAGGGTAATATCTAGCGTTCGCATGGTTAATGTCCCGCTGTTGTCCCGCATCAAAGTAAGTTTCATGTCAAGTGTGTTTATTATTTATTCCTTTTTTATTAAAGGCTGATAAAGGTAGGCTTTATAATCCGGTCGGGCAAACTCTTTCGTATTTATTTATCACTAAAACTTGGTTAAGTTTTATATACCTTTTTGCTGCCTGTTCCATACGGGGAAACGATCGGTTTCATCGGTGAGAAACTCTAGTTTCTGCACCTTGAAACTCTGGTTTCAATAGCTTGAAACTTTAGTTCCGGCAGCTTGAAACTAAAGTTTCTTCGCCTTGAAACAAATTGTAACAAGGCATGAAACGGAAGTTACCTCTGAGTGGTACTCTTGTTTACAAGAGGCATTTATCAAATTGGGCGGTGATAGGTGATAGGTAAGGTGATAGGTTACTGACAACCTATCACCGTTCTGTAAGTACGATCTGTAAAGGGTTTCAGAAGGGTGGTGATAGGTTGAAAGAGAATTTGCATTTTTCCCTTTGTAGAGAGTAGTTGGAATATACGGAATTTCTTGTATTTATTTCCATATTTCTACTTGCCGAAATTATAGGTGCTCAGGATAAGGAAGTGCTGTTGCAGAGGGAAAAAATCGCTCGAATGAATGAGATACAGATAGCCATGAGAAGACAAGGCGAACGGATGCAGGACTGTGCGAAGGTGCTTACGAAATACGAAAAGCCTTTTCATATCAGTTGGGTAGATAGATTATGGAACAATTTGAAGCAGTTGTTGTCAGGCGTGAAGCATTGGACGGGGCTGAAATAAATAGAGCGTATAATATTTTTTATCTATTCTTTTTACTTTCTTAACTCCGAATGTTTCGTAACTGTTGGGAAACCACCTACTTTTATCCCCCAAATTTGCAACATTCCGAAATGTTGCACGTCTAATAAAATAAGAACTAAATCATTCTAGTTATGAAACACAGACTGTTGCTACTATTACTATTCGTGTTCACTACATCTGTGGCGGGGTGGGCGCAAAAATCCGTGGCTCCTTCTTATACAATCAAAGGTGTGCTTCTGGATTCTTTGACGCAGGAAGGAGAACCGTATGCTACAATCAGAATTACAAAGAAAAATGCTCCGGAGAAAGCGCTGAAAATGGCGGTGACCGGTGCGAACGGTAAATTTCAGGAGAAGCTGAATGTGCCGGCAGGAGATTATGTAATCAGTATTTCTTCGATAGGTAAAGCGCCTGTGGTGAAGGAATTTACGTTGAAATCGTCAACTAAGGTGGTCGATTTGGGAACAATGCTCTCGGCGGAAGCCAACAATGAGCTGAAAGGGGTGGAAATCGTGGCACAAAAGCCTCTGGTAAAGGTAGATGTCGATAAGATAGAGTATAATATTGAGGATGACCCCGATTCCAAGTCCAACAGTATATTGGAAATGTTGCGTAAAGTTCCTTTGGTGACGGTGGACGGGGAAGATAATATACAGGTGAACGGAAGCAGCAGTTTCAAGGTACACGTGAACGGAAAACCCAATAACATGATGAGCAATAACCCGAAGGAAGTGTTGAAAAGTATGCCTGCCAATTCGATTAAATATATTGAGGTTATCACTTCACCGGGAGCTAAATATGATGCGGAAGGAGTGGGCGGTATCCTGAATATCGTGACAGTGGGCAGCGGATTTGAAGGATATACGGCTACTTTCCGTGGAAGCGCGAACAATAACGGGGCAGGTACCGGTGCTTATGCAATGGTGAAACAGGGGAAACTAACTCTTTCCGCCAATTATAACTTTAATTATAATAACAGCCCGCGCGGCTATTCGGACAGTTATCGTGAGAACTTTGAGTCGGATACGGAGAAATATCTTGAGTCCGGCAGCAGTTCCAAGTCAAAGGGGAATTTCCAGTACGGGAATCTTGAGGCGAGTTACGAGATTGATACGTTACGGTTGCTGACGGTGGCTTTCGGGATGTATGGCAGCAGTAATAAGAGTAACAGCGACGGTAGTACCGTGATGTACGGAGCAAATTACGAGGATGTTGCTTATAGCTACCGGACGGACAATCATGGAAAAAGTTCGTGGTTCTCCATAAATGGAAACGTTGATTATCAGCGTACTTCCAAGAAGAACAAGCAACGGATGATTACGCTTTCTTATAAGGTGAACACACAACCTCAGACGAGTGATTCTTATAGCACTTATCTCGATATTCTTCCGGATGAAAGAAAAGATGAACTGATAGAAAATCTGAAGTTGTACAATTACCATTCGGACGGTAAGACGAATACTATGGAACAGACCTTTCAGGTGGATTATACGACACCGATCGGCAAATTGCATACGATTGAAACCGGCGTGAAGTATATCTTCCG
>ULRI01034308.1_pt1 | contig 16765 bp, 13 predicted proteins | sample 1955291 | NCBI WGS metagenome assembly ULRI01 (sample SAMEA4835678, study PRJEB28245) | human gut metagenome | biome: gut microbiome; material: fecal sample | place: Denmark | collected 2008
TTGAGGTCTATGACGATACCATCGTCATGATCGACACCTTCCTTGCCAAGGTCACCTACGTTGCTGACATCACCTATGATGCTCAGGGTCACGTCAAGACTCCTGCCACCATCACCCTCGAGGTCTATGATTCTAAGACCGCTCCCAAGACCACTGCTCTGACGCTCAAGGACTACGACGACAACTATGGCTACGCCAAGGATGAGTATGTCCTCATCAACGCTTACACCGATGCCACCAACTCCGCCACTGTCAGCGGCAAGGTGCTCAACAACACCAAGCAGTATGCCGAGATCCTCGGCAAGGCCACTTCCATCGAGGGCGCTCAGAGCGTCATCTACTGGAACGCTCAGCAGCACAACGTTGAGGGCACCGTTTATGACGATGCTGTCAAGTTCTACCTCGATCAGGCCGAGCAGAAGGACGCCAAGTACACCTGGTACTTCGATTCCTACAACAACCTGATCGGTGCGGTTGAGATCGCTGCTGCTACCAGCTACGGTGTGATCAACTCCATCTGGTGGGCTGGCAACGCCACTGACGGTTCCGGCGTGGCGAAGGCCAACGTCACCTATGTGGACGGCACCACCGCTCAGGTCGACATCAGCGAGATGACCTATTTTGATACGGCTTTCCAGACCGGCAAGGTCACCCACAGCACCGGCATCAACGGCGTCGATGAGAAGGTCATGAAGGCTCATGGTGGCTACTTCTATGTTGATTCCTACATCAACACCAACACCAATAACGACGACAACAATCTGCTGAACGGCCACCTGTTCCGCTTCACCACCAAGTCCAACGGCACCCTCACGGCTGTCGAGGTGGACGACAACTATGTTGCTGCAGATAAGGTTGCCGATTTCGACAAGCTCCACAGCATCGCTTCTCTCGCGGTGTACAAGAACACCCAGATCTACACCGCTCCTAGCACTCTGGTTGTCAACGCCAACACTGTGTTCCTGGTTCGCACCAACGTTGGTACCGATGCAAAGCCCTCCTATACCTTCAAGACCATCACCGGCTTCACCAACATTGATAACTACATTGCGGATGAGGTCGACTGGGTTGACCTGAACGGCGACAACGTTGCTGATTACGTCTACGTCATCGGCGCTACCACGACCTCCAAGGTCACGAGCCTGTTCTACTTCGACGGTCAGCAGGGCGCTTACACCCTGTCCGACGGTACTTGGGTCGTCAAGGGCTATGTCGACGGCGTTGCCGGCGAAGTCAAGTTCGCTAACTATGACGCTCTGCAGAACACCCTGCGCGATGCTTATGGCAGCAGCGTCAAGCACGCTCCCGCAGCCAACAAGCTCTACGTTGTGAAGCTTGAGGACGGCGTTGTGAAGGATGGCCACATGGTTTCTGCCAACGGCGCAATGGTCGCTTATGATGCGGATCACCCGCTCTCCGCTGCCTATGAGTCCGGCAAGAGCTACTATGTCGACTTCGTCTCCGGTGAGAAGAACGCTACGACTGGTGCAAACGTTGACACCTTCAACGGCTCCCTCTACTATGATGCTAGCGCGGGTCAGTATTACAGCGTGATCACCGAGGGTGCAGTGACCAAGATGGTCGGCACGATGGGCAATCCTGGCGATCAGGAGTATTACTTCGTGTATGTCACCGGCGGTGCTGCTGAGAACCGTCTGTGCGTCCAGGCTTACGCCTACGACAAGGTCACGAGCCCGAGCAACCCCGACGCTGGTGCAAATGGTGTTGTCACCTACACCCTCAACATCGTGGACAACAAGACCGGCACGGTTCTCCAGTCCTACACCAAGACCGTCAGCAACGTTGCTGATGGCACCCACACCATCACCCTCGCTGAGATGGCGGCTCTCTTCAACGTCAGCACTGTGAAGCTCACCGCTTTCGGTCCCGATAGCGCTGCTTACACTCTCGCTTCCACCGCTACTCCCGCTGTCACCACCGCGAGCGTGACCCTCAGCGCTTACTACGCCGACTAATCATTGACGTAAGCGTAAAAAATCTCTGAATAGAGTTTCAGCCCCCGGCTCTTTTGAGCCGGGGGCTGTTTTTTGTTTTTCTGCGTCTCAGTCCGCGTCACAGCCGAGCACCACATAATAATATGTTTTGCCCGCCTCATTGAACTGGATGGCAGGCGGGGCGAAATACTGATCCTCTTCCTGCTGGCAGAACCAGCTTACGCTGCTGTTGTCCCATATCGCCGCGTTGCCCCGGTTATTCGAGTTGTAAAACCCGCTGACACCGCGCAGCGCCCAGTGCTGCGTGTCGTTCTGCTCGCTCACCATCACCAGCAGCGGGTAAAAGCCGCAGTCGATCTTGTTGGGATTTTCCGCGCCGCTCAGACCATTGCCGGCGTAGCTGCCGTATTTGATGCGGCAGATTTTACCGTTTGCGATCGTCTGCGCCAATGCCGTGATGCGCTCCGCCGCCGTGCCGTCGGCCTCGCTGCGCGCGTCGGTCTCCGCCTTGAGCGCCGCGTCGATGCTCGCAAACGCGGCATTGAAGTCCTGCATTTTGATCGGGTCCTCCTTGACCCACTGCGGCAGGTCGAAATTTGTCGTCTTGTTCATGCGCTTTCCCCCAAAATATAATGTTGGAAAAGGCAGCCCACACCCCCCTGCAAACGCGGGAACACTGATGCATGATTTGCCTTTTCATGATACGCCGTATCATGAAGCAGCGTTGCACACAACGCGGCAAAAAGCTGTACCGCCTCCGGTATTAGAATTCACGATACCACAAATTGCCGCGTTTTGTGCAACGATCCCTCGTTGTGCGCGGGAACTTTTTCGGCTATCATACGTCTATAGAAGTATCCAAAAGAAACGAGGAACGAACGATGAAGAAGCTCCTTTCCCTTCTGCTCCCCCTCGCGCTCCTGCTCTCCCTGACCGCCTGCGGCGAAAAAAGCGCAGACGAGGCCGCGCGCCAAACCCCGCCAACACTGACGGTGACAAGTGCAAACGCTTGCAGCGTCACCCTCAAAAGCAGCAGCTACGACTGGACCTACCCCCAGGGCCTACAGAGCATGACCGTCATTGCCTGCGGCGCGCACCCGCTGGACGAAACCTTCCGTGACATCACACCTGTACTGGAAATGCCCTTTACAGTGTCGGCCGCCTATTTCTACACCGTAACGCTCGATTTCGGCGATAATTCGCCCGATTCCGTCAGTCTCCGCTGCTGGCCGTCCGACGCCTGGGGCAGCACCGGCATGTCGTCCGAGACCGTGACCGCCCAGCGGCAGGATAACGGCACATTCCGCGCAGAACTGCCGCAAAGCGACGGCATTTTCGCCGTCGACGCGCTCTGGGACGGCAGCAGCGCGACCTACACCTTCTGCACGCAGGCGGAGGGGAGCGAAGAGCTCCACCCGGGCGCGGTGCTCAGCATCGGCGAGAGCGAAGACATCCGCAAGATCGACATCTCGTGGCGCAGCGGCGGCGTGAACATCTATACCGCCGGGCAGAGCGCGCAGATCAGCGTGAAGGAGGAATCCGCCGCGCCGCTCGCCGAGAGCGAGAAGATGGTCTGCGCGATCGACGGCGACACGCTGCGCATCCGCTTCCTCGGCGACGCTTACCGCGGCAGCTACGACGGGGAAAAGTACCTCGACGTGGGACTTCCGAGGGAACTGGTCAGCGCCGGTCACTTTGAGGAGATCGAAGTCGAAACAACGGACGCCTACGCCTACGTGAGCGCCGATGCGCAGAAGATCGAGCTTTCGACGCTCAGTGGCGATGCGCGCGTGATGTGCGCGAACTGCCCGGAGGTGGAGATCGAGACGGTGAACGGCAGCGTGGGCGTGGTGGACGGCACGTGGGCAAGGGTCGATATTTCGACGCTCTCCGGCGCGATCGAGCTTGCAGGCGAAGCGGAAAATGCCGAGATCGAAACCGCGAGCGGCAAGGTGGATATCGCCGGCGCGCTCGGCACGCTGGACTTCGAAAGCGTCAGCGGCAACCTGATTTTGGCTACCGAGCGTGCGCTGCGCCTTGATGCCGAAACGGAGAGCGGCAGCATCTATCTGACCCTTCCCGCGCAGGACGGCTCTACTCTCGACTATGAAACGAAAAGCGGCGCGTTCCGCTCTGCGCTCACCGAGCGCGAGGGCACGCTCATCGCCTGCGGCAATCACGAAACACACTACACCGTGCCCGCGCTCGAGGGCGGTGAGATGAGCGAGCTGGAAATTTCGACGGTCAGCGGCACGTTGACGATCGAAGCCTCCCCCGGCGGCAACTGAAACGAGCAAAAAAAGAGAGCGGCGGGGCCGCCCTCTCTTTTTTCGCTATTTCTCGTCGATCGCAAGCCACGTCTGGTCGAAGCCATAGGGCAGGAGTTCGCGGATCGACAGGCGCTTCTCCTCGCCCTTTTTGTTGAGGCACACGACCTCCATGTCGGGCCCGAACTCGTAGAGCACCTGACGGCACGCGCCGCAGGGGTAGCAGTAGTCGTCGCTGCGCCCAGCGATGACGATGCGCTTGAAGCGCCGGTGCCCCTCGCTCACGGCCTTAAACGCCGCGGTGCGCTCGGCGCAGTTCGTCAGGCCGTAGCTCGAATTTTCGATGTTGCAGCCGGTGAAGACCGCGCCGTCCTCACATTCGAGCGCCGCGCCCACGGGAAAGTGGGAATACGGCACATACGCCATGTCCAGCATGGCGACGGCCTTCACCTTGAGTTCTTCTAACGTTGCCATAATAACGCCTCCTCACCAGTCTACGCCGAGATCGGGACGGACTTGCGTATCCATGATGTCCTCGGCGTTATAGAATTGCAGATAGCGGCTGCGCGAGTGGCGCAGCGTGGTGCCGTCCGGATGCAGACGGTCGCAGATGACGGCGGAAATGTCGGGCTTCACATAGCTGAACGAACTCGTGCCGACGCTCGCGAAGATGCGGAAGCCCTGGCTTTGCAGGTACTTGAAGCGCTCGCCGGTCTGGTGCCAGTCATCACCGTCAGGACGGCCGCCGTGCGGATAGAACAAAATCTGCGTGGGGCCGACGAGCGAGCCGACCTCGTCCGCCCAGCGCTCGGTGTCGTTGATGACGGTCTGGAGCGATTTGGTGTCGAGGCGGATGTGGCCCCAGGTGTGGCTGCCGAACGTCCAACCCGTTTCCTTGAGCCGCTCGATGACGGGCTTGACGGCCTCAATCTCGCTCGCGCGGTAGGCATCGAACGCGGGGCGGTCGGGCGAATCTGCCGCGATGTCGCGGTCATCCTGCGTGCGATAGCCTAAAATACCCTGATAGCCCGTCAGCGAGAAGATGGCCTTCGCGCCGTTCAGCGAAAAGTCGGGGTGCTCGTAGACAAACTGGTCGAGAATGGGCGTCGCGTCGAGTTCCTTGGTCAAAAAGGTCTCATTGGTGTACGGATCGGTGCACTGCGCCCAGATCTCGCCGTCCTCGCCGACGACGAGCTTGCTCGTGAAGCCTTCGTCGAGCATGTAGGGGTAGTAGTTTACGTCGTCAAAGCTGATGATGAGCGGCTTTTTGCCCTCTGGCAGCATCAGGGTGTTTCGCACCATATGCGTGCCGGACTCGTCCGTCACCTCGCTCCAGACATCCTCCATTGCGACTAAGATGTAGCCCTTGTCGTACACGGACTGCAAAATTTTGTTGTATTCGTCGACCGTCACCATCCAGTCGTCGAGGCCGTAGCGCTGGTCCTGACTGGCATTGCAGTCGTGGAAGGCCCACTGCGGATAGGCGATGATCGGGTGGAAAAAGAGGTGCTCCACCACCTGATCCGGCCCCCAGGCCTGCGTGAGCTGGTCCTCGGACCAGTAGCTGCGTACGGCGTCGTAGGGGTCAGTTGTATCGTCAGTATTGTTGTCGGTGTCGCTGCCATTCTCGTCCGTGACGGTCTGATCGTCGCCGTCGGACGGCGTCGTCTTATCGCCGCAGGCAGTCAGCAGCGACAGCACCATCAGCGCGCTGAGCAGCAGCGCAAAAAAGTGTTTCATGTCAAAATCTCCTCTCTCAAAACTGTGCGGTCATTATAGCAGACTTCACTTCTTTTGACTACACCTTTGGCGCTTTTGTTCCCATTTGTAACTATTTACCACAAATAATGAAAGCGTCACAGCTTTTCGCATTCGCAGACGCGAAATGATTTCGAATCGTTTTTTGGCGCGACATGCGCGTGCCAAAAAACTCTTCTCGCTCCGCGCGTGTCGAAGCCGCCCTTTGGGCGGCAAGGCACGAAGCGGAGTGTAATTCTCAAAAAAACAAGGGACACGGTTTCCGTGTCCCTTGTTTTTTGAAGAATTAAAAGTCTGCGTTGCCCACCGTTCTCGGATGCAGCTCCACGTCGCGGATGTTGCCGATGCCCGTTAAATACATCACCATGCGCTCGAAGCCGAGGCCGAAGCCCGCGTGACGGCAGGAGCCGTAGCGGCGCAGGTCGCAGTACCACCAGTAGTCCTCGGGATTCATGCCGAGCTCGCGGATGCGCTTTTCGAGCAGCTCAATGCGCTCCTCGCGCTGGCTGCCGCCGATGATCTCGCCGATGCCCGGAACGAGGCAGTCCGCCGCGGCGACGGTCTTGCCGTCGTCGTTGAGGCGCATATAGAACGCCTTGATCTCCTGCGGATAGTCCGTGACGAACACGGGGCGCTTGAAGATCTGCTCGGTCAGGTAACGCTCGTGCTCGGTTTGAAGGTCGATGCCCCACTCGACGGGGTAGTCGAACTTCTGGCCGCTCTCCTTTAAGAGCTTGACGGCCTCGGTATACGTCACGCGGCCAAAGTCGGAACTCTCGACGTGCTGGAGACGCTCCAGCAGACCCTTGTCGACAAAGCTGTTGAAAAACGCGAGATCGTCCGGGCAGCGCTCCATCACGCGGCGGATGATATGCTTGACCATCGCCTCCATGACCTCAAGGTCGCCGTCGAGGTCGCAGAACGCCATCTCCGGCTCGATCATCCAGAACTCGGCGGCGTGGCGCGCGGTGTTGGAATTCTCGGCGCGGAACGTGGGGCCGAAGGTGTAAACGTCGCCGAACGCCATAGCGAAGTTCTCGGCGTTGAGCTGGCCGGAGACGGTCAGGCTCGTCTTCTTGCCGAAAAAGTCCTTGCTGTAATCGACCTTGCCGTCGGGCGTTCTCGGCGGGTTCTCCAGGTCGAGCGTCGTCACCTGGAACATCTCGCCCGCGCCCTCGCAGTCAGAGCCGGTGATGATGGGGGTGTTGACATAGACGAAGCCGCGGCTCTGGAAGAACTCGTGCACGGCGTAGGCCGCCGCGCTTCTCACACGGAACGCCGCGGAGAAGAGGTTCGTGCGCGGGCGCAGATGCTGAATGGTGCGCAGATATTCGACGCTGTGGCGCTTTTTCTGCAGGGGATAGTCGGGGGAGGACACGCCCTCGACCTCGATCTCTGTTGCCTTGACTTCGAGCGGCTGCTTGGCCTCGGGCGTCAGCACGACGGTGCCGCGCACGATGAGCGCGGCGCCCACGTTCTGCGCGGCGATCTCCTTATAATTAGAAAGAGAATTCGCATCCATCACGACCTGCAAATTGCGGAAGCACGAGCCGTCGTTCAGCTCGATGAATCCGAAGGTCTTCATATCGCGGATGGTCTTCGCCCAGCCGCATACGGTGACGCTTGCGCCGCCGTACTGCTCTTTGTCGGCGAAGAGCGCGGCAATTCTCACTCGTTCCATAATAATTTTCCTTCCTTTTGTGGGTTTTCACGGGATAATAGAGGTATTATATGCCACTTCCCGTGCAAATGCAAGCCCCGCTTTGTATTGACTTTTGACAAGTTGTATGTTATGATACAACCTTACCTCAAAAGGTAAACGTGAAACTTTCACCTATTACTTTACAGGAGGATTTTAACGATGAACAAGTATCTGGATATCGCCCCCGAGGTTGCCGAGGCCCTTGCCGCCGGTAAGCCCGTCGTGGCGCTCGAATCCACCATCATTTCCCACGGCATGCCCTACCCTCAGAACGTGGAGACCGCGCTCAAGGTCGAGCAGATCATTCGCGACGCGGGCGCCGTGCCCGCGACCATCGCCATCATCGGCGGACGCCTGAAGGCGGGCCTTTCCAAGGAAGAGATCGACTACCTCGGCCGCACCGGCGCGGGCATCCCGAAGGCTTCCCGCCGCGACCTGCCCGTGCTCGTCGCGCAGGGCAAGGACGGCGCGTGCACCGTCACCACCACGATGATGATCGCCGACATGGCGGGCATCCGCGTGTTCGCCACCGGCGGCATCGGCGGTGTGCCCCGCGTCGCGCAGGAGACGTTCGACATCTCCGCTGACCTTGAAGAGCTGGCCAACACCTCCGTCATGGTCGTGTGCGCGGGCGCGAAGTCCATCCTCGACCTCGGTCTGACGCTCGAATATCTCGAGACCCACGGCGTGACCGTCATCGGCTACGGCACGAGCGAGCTGCCTGCGTTCTACACGCGCAAGTCCGGCTTTGGCGTCGACTACGAGCTCGACACGCCCGAGCAGCTGGCCAAGGCATTCCACGTCAAGCGCGAGCTGGGTCTGCGCGGCGGCTTACTCGTCACGAACCCGATTCCTGAAGAGTACTCCATGGACAAGGAAGTCATCGACAAGGCCATTGCCGAGGCCGTCGAGGACGCGAAGAAGGACGGCATCCACGGCAAGGCCACGACGCCTTATCTGCTCGCCAAGATCAAGGACCTGACCGGCGGCGACAGCCTCGATTCCAACATCCAGCTCGTGTTCAACAACGCGCGCCTCGGCGCGGCGGCGGCTGTGGAGCTCAGCAAGCTCGAAAAGTGAGATATTTTGTCATCTATCTCGCCGCGATCAATATTCTGACGTTCTGCGTCTACGGCGCAGACAAGCGCCGCGCCAAAATTCAGGGCGCGCGGCGCGTGCCCGAAAAGACTCTATTTGCACTCGCGCTGCTGCTCGGCAGCGCGGGTGCTCTTTTCGCAATGAGGGTCTTTCACCACAAAACGCGGCACTGGTACTTCAAGTTCGGCATTCCGGCGATCTTACTTGCGCAGATCGCTCTGGGGGTGTTCGTGTATGTGCGTTTTTTCGCGGCGTAAAAAATTTTTGGGAAATTTTCAGGTTTTGTGAAACAAAACAGACGTTTCTTGCGTCTAATCAATGAAGCAAAGGGAAACTGGGCGAAGAGGGAAGATAAAGAATTTATGAATTTTCCATTTTCCTGTTCCCTTATTTCCCGCGGCATGGTAAAATGTATGTGTATGAGAAAGGCTCTGTGCGCGCGGAGCCGACAACAACAAACACGAAAGGATGAAGATCACATGAAAAAATTTCTCTCCTTGCTATTGGCTCTGACATTGGTCCTGAGCCTCGTCGTCGTGCCTGCAAGGGCGGCGGGAGAACTCATTGCGCCAGCTACTGCAACGGTTGATAAAGATCATACCGCGTCGGTCACGGCTGCTGCCCCGGCAGCGGCAACTTTACCCGAACTTTCGGGTAAGGGTGAGTATACTGCTGGTACGCCAACATGGAGTTGGACAACGTCTTCCAGCAAATTTACAATCACTAGTGGATCTGATACTGCCGCAGTTACGATTAAAGGCACTGAAAAAACAACCAGTGCAGAGTCGCTGAGTTGTCATTACTCTGTTACCTACACTAAGGCGGCAGGTAATGAAACCCCCGAAGCGCCTGATACAATTTCTGTTACGAGAGATGCAACTGTCAATGTTACCGTTACTGATACACAAGGTGATGCAGATAAGGCCGCTCTTGCCAATGCTGTTAAGGGTAGCGGTGCTATCGTTTATAACGGACGCCCCTGCACGGCTGTTGTTGACGGAAAGGTGACAGGCTACACTTATGCTGCCGATAATAATACTCGCGCATGGACTGCCAATGTCGCCCAAGTTACTGGGTACACCAATGTTTCTATCAGCTTTAGTGCTTCCTCTGCTATAAGTGGCACCGCTACTGTTACTGGTACTATTGGTGACCCCGCCAAGACTATCACTACTACTGTAGACTATCAGGCTACTGCCGTTAGCGCTCCTATCACATCCTCTCTTACCGGAACGACCGCCACTAATAATGAACAGGTCTTAAAGGGCGGCAGTCTCACGCTTTCTGTTCCCAGCACGATTGCTGGTGTGACTACCCCGACTTATGAGTGGTTCGTTGGTGATGGCGTTACACCTGTTAGCACTTCTCGTTCTTTCACCACGTTTGATACGAGCACTGCTACATCGGCTAAAAATGTTGTCTGCAAAGTTTATAACGGTTCTGGAGTCGACAGAAAGTTAGCGGCTACTTCCTCTTGTGCAGTTGCTGTTGTCGATGAAACCTATACGCTGAAAGTTACTGCAAGCGCGACAACGCTTACCGCGCTCAATCAGACTTCTACCGTTACGGCAAATCTTTATCAGGGCACTGACACCAGCACTACGCCTATCGCCAGCGCAAATCTGAAAAACTGGAACATGTCTGTGACTGGTAACACCAGCGCATTTACTACCAACTATACTTCTGGTAATAACAGCCTGACCCTTACCGCCAAGAGCAGCGGCACGGTTACGATTTCTGCAACTGTGACTTACAAGGGAAAGACCTTTACCACTACGGTCGTTAACTGTGCTACCGTTAAGAGCAGCATTCTTAGCTATACGCTTCCTGCCATCCAGAGTGGCACTTATGCAGACTATAGCAATTCTACGTTACTGAACTATGCCAATCAGATCGTCAATCGTCCGGTCGGCGGCTTTAAGAGTATCACCGCTGCTACGCAGTCTGATGCGAACGGCCTTGGCACGCTCACCGCATCTTATGTTGGCACTGCTTCTGAGCAGTATAGATTCAGCAATGTAAGTGCCGCTCGTAAGATTGGCCTTGCACAGTTCAGTGCAACTGCCTACACTGGCCTTAATAAGAGCGGTACTGCTTACACCGTCTATTTCAACGTTCCTGTTGAACCCACCGGCACCACCTACGAGGACCAGTATCCCGAACCGGTCGCTTCCGGCAACACTTATCGTTACTATGTTCAGGTTCCCAGCGGCTACTACAGCTACTATATTGTCGGTACGCCGAATCAGGCTGCCAGACCGACCGACTGGTCTCGAGGCAGCAGCAGCAGTGTTTATTACGCTACCACCAGCACTTCCAGCCTCTATTCTCTGACCGACACCAACTTTGTGGGCGGCAAGTGCACTCTGTGGATTGTGACCGCTGATAGTTCCGGTCGTCTTTCCTGCGGCCAGCTCACCGTCTACCAGAAGAACTACAACATCAACTACAACGGCGTGGCCGGTGAGACCGTCCAGTTTGCGCAGAGCGACTTCAACGACTTCATGAACAAGGTCGCTGAGGCCCGCGGCGACGCCGGCAAGGCCAAGTCCTATCCCTATGTCACCTTCGATTACGTGACCTTCTCCCTGCCCACCACCGCGCAGGGCACGCTGTACTATGGCGGCACCGCCATGTCCACCAGCAATTCCTCCGGCGCGTTCAACACCCGCACCAAGGTCACCAACCTCGATAGCGTGACGTTCGTCCCCAACGCCAAGTCCACCGCGAAGACCATCACGCTGAACTTCACCCTGTACGCGACCCGCTATTCCAGCTCCTCCACGAGCCGCGGCACGACCGTGTCGTACTCCGGCAGCGTCGTCGTCAACCTCGTGCGCGAGGACATCAAGTACACCGTCTCACAGGGCGACAGCGTCCGCTTCGACGAGAGCGACTTCCTCAGCTACCTGTGCTCCACCAAGGGCTACAGCAACAACTACACCATCGACTACGTGACCTTTGACCAGAGCGCCGTCTCCGCCGTCAACGAGGGCTCGCTCTACACCTACTACAACGGCTACAACTACGGTGGCTCCGTCAAGACGACTGACAAGTTCTACTACAGCGCCACCGCCAGCCAGAATGCGCTCAGCGACGTCGCGTTCCTCGCCAGCCGCTACGCCAAGACCGGCGAGACCGTCTACATCCCGTTCACCATCTACGCCCGCTACGGCACGACCGGCACCGGCACCCGCCAGCTCACCGGCACCGTGGCCATCAAGATCGGCCAGACGATGAACTTCATCGACGTCAAGACCACCGACTACTTCTACAACTCCGTCAAGTGGGCCGTCGGCAAGAACATCACCAACGGCACGTCCAGCACCACCTTCTCCCCGTACAAGTCCTGCACCCGCGCCGAGATCGTGACGTTCCTGTGGCGCGCCGCCGGCAGCCCGGAGCCGACCACCACCCGCAACCCGTTCCGTGATGTCAACGCCGTCACGCACTCGAGCTACTACAAGGCCATCCTGTGGGCCAGCCAGAAGGGCATCACCTCCGGCACCAGCACCACGGCGTTCTCCCCCGATCAGGTCTGCACCCGTGCCCAGATCGTGACCTTCCTGTACCGCTACGCGGGTCAGCCCAGCGGCTACTACTCCAACCCGTTCAAGGATGTGGGCGCCACGAGCGAGGCGAGCTACTACAACGCCATCCGCTGGGCCGTCGGTAAGGGTATCACCTCCGGCACCAGCGCCACGACGTTCTCCCCGTATGCTTCCTGCAACCGCGCCGAGGCCGTGACGTTCCTGTATCGTTACACCAACGGACTTTAATGCTTAAAACGAAAGCCCCGCTCAGCGGGGCTTTCGTTTTAGCTTTTTGCGCTCCGCGGCAGCGCACGCGCCGTAGGCGCGCACGTTTGCGGAGCGAGAAGTGTAAATCCTGACGCACATGTCGTCAGGATTTACGATTTGAATTTATTTCGCCGCGGGGCGGCGAAACTCTGCGAGGCTTTTTGGGGGCGGGCCCCCTTGCCCCCCTGTAAGGCGACTGACGGGGGGCGGGCGGTTTGCGTTTACTCTTTTCCATTCTGTAAACTTTTGTTCAAACGCCTTTACGGGGGTCAAAAAAGCGTGTAGAATGGCAGCATCAAGATTTTAGGAGTGTTTTTTGTGAACAAATTCCGCGATGCCCTTTACCGCTTTATGTATGGCCGCAACGGCGTAGATGCGCTGAACTGGGCGCTCGTGATTCTTGAGCTGGCCGTGAGCATTCTGAGCTCGATCATCCGCGTGCAGGGCGTTTCCCAGGCGCTGTACTTTGTGTCGATGGTGCTGATGTTCATCGTGCTCATCCGCATTTTTTCGCGCAATCTCGCGCGCCGTCAGGCCGAAAATGCGAAGTTTCTGACCTGGTGGACGCCGAAGGCGAACGCCATTCGCGGCGCGAAGGCACGCCGCGCCGACAAGGCGCACAAATACGTCCGCTGCTCCTGCGGCGCGTACTGCCGCGTGCCGAAAAACATCGGCAAGGTCGAGCTCACGTGCCCGAAGTGCGGCAAGAAAAGAGTCGTGAAAACGTGAAAGAAAAAATCCGTCCCGCGGGACGGATTTTTTTGTAAGAAAACCGGTTTTCCACCGTCCTATAGACAGAAAGGGGTGAGGGCGCTGACGAATTTTGAAGAGGTGTACGCCGTGTACTTCGACGACGTGTACCGGTATCTGCTTTCGCTGTCCGGGAGCGAGAGCGTCGCCGAGGAGCTGACGAGTGAGACGTTTTTCCGTGCGATGGACGCCCTCGACCGCTTTCGCGGCGAGTGCAGCGTGCGCGTGTGGCTGTGCCAGATCGCGAAGAATCTCTATTATTCGCAGCTGCGGCGCGAGAAGCGGCTTGCCCCGCTCGAAGACTGCCAGATCGCCGAGGAGAGCCACGAGGAGGAGTTTGAAGATCACAGCGAGGCCGCGCGCATCCAGGAATTGCTGCACGCGCTCAGAGAGCCGTACAAGGAGGTCTTCATGTGGCGCGTGTACGGTGAGAAGAGCTTCCGCGACATCGGCGCGCTCTTCGGCAAGACGGAAAACTGGGCATGCGTGACGTATCACCGCGCCAAGCGCATGATCCGCGAGGGATTGGAGGACGACTGAAATGGACAAAACTTGCAGCATCGTGCAGGACCTTCTGCCGCTCTATGAGGAAGACATGCTGCGCGAGGAGACGAAGGAATTTGTGGACGGGCATTTAGCGCAGTGCGCGGCCTGCCGCGCCGAGCTCGACGCGCTGAAGGCGGACGTGAAGCCCGCGCCCGTCAGCGCGCAGCCGCTGCGCGACTTGAAGCGGCAGCTTCGACGCAAGAAGCTGACCGCCGTGCTGCTGGCCGTCACGCTCGCACTGACGCTGGCGACGGCGGGGTTCGCGTACCTCACCGCGCCGCAGTATTTGCCGTACAGCGAGACAGAGTGGGCGATCTCGCGCTCGCCCAGCGCGCTCGCGGACGACGGCTCGGCAGCGGATGGGCTTTCTGATCTCAGCGGCGCGGAGAGCATCTCCGTCAGCCTGCTCGTGCCGGTCTCCGGCGCAGAGGTCACGAACACGCAGGACCCCAACAGCGGCAAAACCATCTACTTCATCACCGCATGGCGCACGCCGCTCGACACATGGCGCGGCGCATTCGACAAAACCGGGGGCGCCCCGAACACACACAGCGCAAATGATCGCACACAGCGCGAGGCGGACGCACTGCAAGGCGTGCTCGCCAAGGCGGAGTCCGCGCGCACGCTCTTTACGCTCGACGCCGCGAACTGCGCGGCAGTCTGCTATTCTCAGAACAACGGGCAGGACGATGTGCTGCTCTGCGGCAGCATGAACGGCGGTGTCATTTCGCTGCCGAGGCTGGCGTTGGGCTATTACCTCTTGCTATCGTTAGCACTCTTTATTACGCTGGGTATTGCATTTTTCGTCTGCCGCAGGAAGAAAACGGGCAAAGCGCTCGGCTATCTCGCGCTGATTCCCGCGAGCTATCTTGCCGGTCATCTACTCGTCAAGGGTTTCACGACGATGAGCTACCAGATGCAGCGCGACTTCTCGCTCATTATCCTCGCCGCCGCGCTGATCTACGCCGCGGTCATGCTGGCGATCAACCTCTGGCGGCAGAAGTGGGAGAAGGTGTAAAAGAGGAAGAGACGCATTCGCGTCTCTTCCTCTTTTGCAATCAAATTCGAATGCTCAAGGCCCTTTGAGCAAAGCCGTGATAGTCCGCAAATGCGCTTTGCAGGCCGTCGATTCCCTGCGTTTCCCATCGGTCTGCCAGATACAGCATACCGCACATACAGGCAAACTTTTCATAGTACGATCCGCAGACCGCCTCTTCAAGAAACTGCTTTTGCCTGTCTGGATCCGTCTCCGTAAGCGCGAGGCGCAGTTTGGCACGGCTTGCTGCTGCGACCTCGGTAAGCTGCGGGGTATGCCAGTCCACACAGTCGATTTCTGTCGCCTGATAGGAGAGAAGATGGGCGAATCCCTCATGAAATGTGTAAGCATCCAATCTTCTCAAATAGTCTGTACTTTCCAATGCAGCATCTGCCGCCGGATAGCGGTGTCCAATCAAGAGATGCGTAATCTCATGCGTCAGCAGATTCCGAATGATGCTGTCGAGCTGGTCGATCTCCGCATAATTGCACCAACGGATGAGGTCAAAGATGAGATGTGCCTGCCCGTCGGGCGAGTGTGCCGCAACGGCGTCGTAAGGCTCGGGATAACCGACGATCAAATCAAGTGTCGGCTGTACCGTCTCCCAATCGGGGAAAAGCGTGTCCCAAATCGGGCGGTTGACGGGGACAAAGTGCGCAGCCGCTTCACAGATACGGCGTTCGAGCTTGCGCACAGTCTCTCGGAGAGCAAGATCCTCAGGCGGCGGAGTAAATGCATTCCTGCCAAGATCTGACGAAACCGAGGTGTGTTCAAAGAGCCATGAAGCACGAAAAGCGTCGACGCAGCTGCTCTCGATATATGCCTGTGCGATCGAACTGTCAATCCGCATTTTCAGTCCCTCTCTTTACGAAAAACCTCTTTTGCCGTAACAGACAAAAGAGGTTTTTCCTTGGCGCAGCGGGAGGGATTCGAACCCTCGTGAGGTTTCCCTCAAACTGATTTCGAGTCAGCCCCGTTATGACCACTTCGATACCGCTGCATATTCAGTTCGCTGTTATCAGCCAAACTATTATGCCATAACTTTTTGCGTCTTGCAAGGTCTTTTTTCGCATTCGGGGCATATTCTGTGCGTATGAAGACTGTCTATTTATCGGTACGCCTGAAAAATTACGAAAATGCGCTCGCGCTGGTCGGTGCGCCGCTCGCCGAAACGCCGGAGAACGCGGACGTTTTGCTGCTGCCCGGCGGGGGCGACATGCACCCGCGTTTTTACGGTCAAGCGCTGAACGGCTCGGAAGATCTCGACGAAGCACGCGACGCGCGTGAGCTCACGCTGATTGACAACTTCCTGTGCGCGGGAAAGCCTGTCATCGGCATCTGCCGCGGACTGCAAGTCCTCAACGTCTATTTTGGCGGCACGCTGCGTCAGTACATCGAGGGCCACAGTCAAATTGACGGCGTTGACCGGCTGCATGCCATCAACACCGCGCCGGGCCTTCTGCGCGAGCTGTACGGCACGCGCTGCACGGTCAACAGTGCACACCATCAGGCCGTCTGGCGGCTGGGGACAGGGCTTCAGGTCTTTGCCTGCGCGGAGGACGGCACGGTCGAGGCCGTCGGCCACAGGACGCTCCCCGTCTTTGCCGTGCAGTGGCATCCTGAGCGGCTGTGCGGTGCGTTCGCGCGGCCGGAAAGTGCTGACGGTGCAAGGCTTTTGCGCGCTCTACTCAGATAACATAAAAAAGCGCAGAAAAATTCTGAAAAAACGTTGACAAAACGGGACACTGATGCTATTATAACAGAGCTGACGATTTTTGCGGAGGGCGCATGCAGGTGTAGCACAATGGCTAGGGCACCAGCCTTCCAAGCTGGGGATGCGGGTTCGATTCCCG
>ULRI01006811.1_pt1 | contig 16511 bp, 11 predicted proteins | sample 1955291 | NCBI WGS metagenome assembly ULRI01 (sample SAMEA4835678, study PRJEB28245) | human gut metagenome | biome: gut microbiome; material: fecal sample | place: Denmark | collected 2008
CGCCAGAGATGACCGCGGCCTCGTCCATCGCGCAGGCGAACAGCCTTGGCGGCTTTGACTTTTACCTTGCCCTGCACTCCAACGCCTCGGGGGAGGAGCAGGCGGGGAAGAACCGCGGCATCATCGTCTTTTACTATCCCACGAGCAGCGACGGAAAGCGTGCTGCCGAGCTCTTCGCCGCGCAGCTGCGCATGGTCTACCCGCTGCCTGCAAAGGTGACGACGCAGGCGACCACAACGCTCGGCGAGGTGCGGCGGCCCAGATACCCCGCAAATCTCATCGAGCTCGGCTATCACGACAATTACGACGATGCGCGTTGGATCGAAAATAACCTCGACGCCGCGGCGCAGGCCATCGCGCGGGGACTGACGGAGTATTTCGGCCTGCCGTTCATTTACCCGCAGCTCGTGCGCACCGGCGTCGTCACGACCGAGGGCTCAGCCCTGCGCCTGCGAAGCTACCCGGGCATCGACGGGGAAACAGTCGGCAGCATCCCGAACGGTGAAAGCGTGCAGGTCTACGGGAGCTATCAGGGCTGGTACTCCGTGGGCTACGACGACCAGCTCGGCTACGCGGCGCAGGCCTACATCGCGGTGTGATCTTCGCCCGTTTCCGATATTTTCCGGGCGCGACTTTTCCTTGACAGCTGGTTATAAAAAGTTTACAATGTTTTTTGGATTTATGGAGGGGAGAGAAGGGGAATCTCCCGTTTATGATTCAAAAACCCAACGATAGATCAATCGCATCGATCAAAAAACAGCACACAGGAGGAATCGCATGATCAGCTATCTCTACGCTGCGCTTATCGCGGTGGGGACGCTTGTCATTGGCATTCTTCTTGGTATTTGGATTCGCAAGAGAGCCGCTAAACGCGCCGAGGAGAAGATCTCCAACGCCGATGAAGAGGCGCTTCGTATTGTCAACGAAGCGATCAAGAGCGCTGAAAACAAGAAACGCGAAGTCATGTTGGAGGCAAAGGAAGATATCCTGCGCTCCAGAAACGAATACGAGAAGGAAGTCAAGGAACGCCGCGCCGAGCAGCAGAAGCAGGAGCGCCGGCTCCAGCAGAAGGAGGAGAACCTCGACCGCAAGACCGACGCGCTGGAAAAGCGCGAGGAGGCCCTCAACCAGAAGCATGCCGCTCTGGACAAGGAAAACGAAGAAATCAAGATCATCAAGCGCAGCCAGACCGAAATGCTCGAACGTATTTCCGGTTTTACTGCCGAAGACGCCAAGAAGTACCTGATCGAGCAGGTCGAGAGCGAAGTGACGCACGAGACCGCGCTCAAGATCAAGGAGCTGGAGCAGCGCGCCAAGGACGAGGCCGATTCCCGCGCCCGCGAGATCGTCGCCTCTGCCATCCAGCGCTGCGCTGCCGACCATGTTGCCGAGATCACCGTCAGTGTGGTGCCCCTGCCCAATGACGAGATGAAAGGCCGCATCATCGGCCGCGAAGGCCGCAACATCCGCACGATCGAAACGCTCACGGGCGTCGACCTCATCATCGACGACACGCCCGAGGCGATCACCGTCTCGTGCTTCGAGCCCGTGCGCCGCGAAGTTGCGCGCCTGGCGCTCGAAAAGCTCATCGCCGACGGCCGCATCCATCCCACGCACATTGAAGAGATGGTCAACAAGGCCCGCCGCGAGGTGGACGCCATCATCAAGTCTGAGGGCGAGCGCGCCGTGCTGGAGACCGGCATCCGCGGCCTGCACCCCGAGCTTGTGAAGATGCTCGGCCGCCTGCACTACCGCACGAGCTACGGCCAGAACGTTCTGCAGCACTCCATCGAGGTCTCGCACCTTGCGGGCATGATGGCTGCCGAGCTGGGCGCGGATGTTTACGCCGCCAAGCGCGCAGGCCTGCTGCACGATATCGGCAAGGCCGTCGACCACGAGATGGAGGGTACGCACGTCGCCCTCGGCGTCGAATTTTTGCGCAAGTACCACGAAAAGGATGACATCATCCATGCCGTGCAGGCGCACCACAACGACGTGGAGCCGCAGACCATCGTTGCCTGCCTCGTGCAGGCGGCGGATGCGATCTCTGCCGCCCGTCCCGGCGCCCGCCGCGAGAATCTGGAGAACTACATCAAGCGCCTCGAGCAGCTTGAGGAGATCACCGGCAGCTATCCCGGCGTCGACAAGGCCTATGCCATTCAGGCCGGCCGCGAGGTCCGCGTGATGGTCAAGCCCGACCAGGTCAGCGAGGACCAGATGGTCATTCTGGCGCGCGAGCTTGCCAAAAAGATCGAGGAAGAGATGGAATATCCCGGCCAGATCAAGGTGCACGTCCTGCGCGAGACGACCGCCATCGAATACGCGAAATAAGAAAAAGGCTCCGCTTTTGCGGGGCCTTTTTTCATGCCTTTCTTGCGTTTTGTCCCGCGCCTTGCTATACTGGGGAAAACGCAAAGCGGAGGAACGCCATGCTCTACAATATTCTGGCCATCGGCGATGTGGTGGGCGGCTGCGGCGTCAGCTGCCTCGAGCACCATCTGCGCGCCGTGAAAAAACTCAAGAACATCCACTTCACCGTGGTCAACGGCGAGAATGCCGCGATGGTCGGCCTGACGCCGAACGACGCCGAGCGCATCTTCTCCGCGGGAGCGGACGTCATCACGCTTGGCAACCACACATTCGGCAAGATGCAGATCACCGACTACCTCGACGACTGCCCGTATATTCTGCGGCCGCACAATCTCGGCGCGCGCGTGCCGGGAAGGGGCTACGGCGTATTCGACTGCGGGCGCGCCCGTATCGCGGTGATGAACCTCATCGGCCGCTGCGACCTCGCGTTCCATGCGGACAATCCGTTCAAAACGGCGGACGAGCTGCTCAAAAGCGGCGAAAAGCCGACGTTCACGCTGCTTGACTTCCACGCCGAGGCGACGAGCGAAAAGCTCGCCATGGCCTATTACCTCGATGGCCGCGTCAGCGCCATCTGGGGCACGCACACCCACGTGCCGACGGCGGACGAAGAGGTCTTCCCCAAGGGGACGGGCTACCTCACGGACCTCGGCATGACGGGGGCGGTGCGCAGCGTGCTCGGTATCAAGCCCGAGCAGTCGGTCGAGACGTTTCTCGGCGGTCTCCCGGGCCGCTACCGCGAGCCGGAGAAGAGCGCCGGCAAGATGCAGGGAGCGATTTTTACATTGGATGACGCGACGGGGCTCTGCGTGGGCGTCGAGCGCGTCGATGTGCGCTGAGAAAGCGCGAGATAGAAGGGAACAACGCAAATGTCCATCGAAAAAGTGAGAGCCTATTTTGAACACTTCGGCATCGCCGACCGCATCCGCGAGTTCGACGTGTCGAGCGCGACGGTCGAGCTGGCCGCCGTCGCCGTCGGCGTGGAGGGCGCGCGCATCGCGAAGTCCATGAGCTTCAAGCTCGCGGACGATGCGCCCATCATCATCGTGACGGCGGGGGACAGGAAGATCGACAACACCAAGTACAAGGCGTATTTCCACGTGAAAGCAAAGATGCTGACCTTTGATGAGGCCTGCGCATTCACCGGCCACGCGCCGGGCGGCGTGTGCTCGTTTGCTCTGCCGGAGAATGTGAAGACCTATCTCGATGTATCGCTCAAACGCTTCGACACGGTTTTCCCCGCGGCGGGCAGCGCGAACAGCGCCATCGAGATGACCTGCGACGAGCTTGAGAAGTATTCCTCAAACTTTGTCGCCTGGGTCGACGTGTGCAAGGAGAAAGCGCCCGCCCCGCAGGCATGAGAGGAGAGAACACATGAGCGTGAAGATCGTCCACGCGGCGGACTTCCATTTGGACAGCGCGTTCGGCGCGCTGAGCGCCGAGCAGGCGCGCCAGCGCCGCCGCGAGAGCCGCGAGCTGCTGACGCGGCTTTGCAATTACGTGAATCAGAACGGCGTCGATCTCGTGCTGCTCGCGGGTGACCTGTTCGACAGCGACACGACCTATCGCGAGACGCTGGAAGCGCTCTCTGAGGCGCTGGGCGCAATGCAGGCGCGGGTGTTCATCGCCCCCGGCAACCACGACCCGTACAGCGCGAAGTCGCCCTACGCGACGCTTTCCTGGCCGGAGAACGTGCACGTCTTCACGTCGAAGACGGTCGAGCGCGTGGAGCTGCCGGAGCTTCAGTGCGCCGTATACGGCGCGGCGTTTACCGCGCCGGTGCAGGATGAGAGCCTGCTTGCGGGCTTCCGCGCACCGGAGGACGATTTCATCCATCTGATGGTGCTGCACGGTGATATCTCCGCCACGGAATCGCGCTACGATCCCCTCACGAAAGAGCAGATCAAGGAGAGCGGGATCGACTATCTTGCGCTCGGCCACACACACCAGTTCGGCGGTTTCCTGCGCGAAGGGCAGACGACCTACGCCTACTCCGGCTGCCCGGAGGGCCGCGGTTTCGACGAGCTGGGCGAAAAGGGCATCCTTACGGGCACGGTGGAGCGCGGGAAGGCCGAACTTTCGTTTGTGCCGTTCGCGCGCAGACGGTATGAGGTCCTGAACGTCGATGTGACGGGAAGATCGGCAGAGGACGCGCTGCGCGCGGCCCTGCCGGATGCGACTGTGCGCGATATTTACCGCATTATTTTCACCGGAGAGACGGATGAGCGCGGGCTTGATCTCAAGTCGATCGAAGAGCAGTTTGCGCCCGACTTCTTCCACTTGGAGCTGCGCGATGAGACGCGCATTGGCGAGGACGTCTGGGCGCGAGCGCAGGAGGATTCGCTGCGCGGCCTGTTCCTGCGTGAGCTGCGCACGAAATTCGATGTTGCATCCTCGGACGACGAGCGCGCGAAAATCAGCCTCGCCGCGCGCTTCGGCCTTGCCGCGCTCGACGGGTGTGATTTGTGAGGAGGAGAACTATGTCGATCTGGTACAGCCGGCGGAAAAAAGAAGAAAAGTCTCTGTGCCTCGCGGCGGCGGGGAAGTCCGCGTTCTGCTTTGCAGAGCTTCATTACAACGCGCGCAGCCTTACGCACGCCGCGGGCGTCGCGGCGGAGAGAGCGCTCCGCCTTTATCGCAAAATTGACCGAAAAAGATAAGAAAACAACCGAGAAAGGCCGAAAGGAAGCCCCTTTCGGCCCTTTTTGAGAGGATATTAAGTAAGAATTAAGAAACAATCGCTGTTTTTGTTTGAAAACGGCTGATACAATGACCAACATGAGGTGAGAAAATGTACAACATTCTGATTTGTGACGACGAACAGGACATTGTCAACGCGCTCAAGATCTATCTCTCCGGCGGGGACTACTGCCTGTTTGAGGCGAGCAACGGGCGCGAGGCGCTGGAGGTCGTGGAGAAGAACGACATCCATCTGATCCTGATGGACATCATGATGCCCCAGCTCGACGGCATCGCCGCGACGGCGAAGCTGCGCGAAAAGAGCAACGTGCCCATCATCCTGCTCACGGCCAAGAGCGAGAGCAGCGACAAGGTCCTGGGCCTGAACATCGGCGCAGATGACTACATCACAAAGCCCTTTGACCCCGTGGAGGTGCTCGCGCGCGTGCGCTCGCAGCTGCGTCGCTATACGCAGCTTGGGGCAAAGAAGGTGGAGGAGCAGCCGAACGTCTACACCGTCGGCCCCATCGTGCTCGACGAGGAGAAAAAAAGCGTGACGGTCGACGGCGACGAGGTCGCCCTCACGCCCATCGAGTTCAATATCCTGCGCCTTTTGATGAAGAACCCGGGACGCATCTATTCCTCTGCCCAGATCTACGAGCTGGTGTGGAAGGAGGATTCGCTGGGGGCGGAGACGTCGGTGAGCGTCCACATCCGCCACCTGCGCCAAAAACTGGAGATCAACCCCTCCGAGCCGCGCTACCTGAAGGTCGTGTGGGGGCTGGGGTATAAAATGGAGGACAAGAAATGAAGGCTGCGTGGATACGCAATTTCTGGACAAAGACGGTCGCTTTTTTGCTGGCGGCGGCGCTCGTGCCGGTCATCCTCACCTATGCTGTGGGGCTTGTCTACTCCTACGGCGGTATGGGTCGGGACTTTTACACGAGCGACCTCTGCCTGAATGCGGTCGGCAAAAAGACGTGGGAGATCTGCGACGACTATATCGCCATGGAAGGCGGAAACTATGATTTCGACAAGATCTACTCCAAGGGAGACAGCTACAGCAACATTCGCTTCCGTGTGACGGACGAGCAGGACAAGGTGGAGTTCAGCAACGTCAGCGACGGTGATACCTTCTGCTACAGCACCGTTTATGTTGACAAGACCTTTGATGTCTACCTTGTGAAGGGCCTTCCCGCGCAGGATGATATCTACTGGGCAAAGGTATTTTATGACAAGGCAGAAAACTGGGGGCAGAACGCCCTGGAGATGCTCATCCTCTTTGGCGCGATGGAGCTGTTCCTGCTCATCTTCCTCGCCCGCACGGCGGCGCGGCGCGAGGACGGCGAGCTGCAGGGCGGCTGGCAGGAAAAGATCCCCTTCGACCTCTATCTTCTCGTTGACGGCACGATCATTGCGCTGCTGTGCGTGGCGGTGGAGGAGGTCTACTCCTATGTGAGCTTCTATACCCCGCCCTACGATGTGCTGCTGCTGGCGATAAGCTTTGCGCTGGCGGTGCTCGTCTTTGCCGCGTGGGTGACATTCTGTGCGCGCGTCAAGGTGGGCAGACTGTGGAAGGGAACGATTATCTACAAGCTCCTGTGCCTGTGCTGGAAGATCGTCAAGTGGTGCTGGAGAGTGCTCTGCGCCTTCTGCCGCGGCGTTATTGGCTTCCTGCACGCCATCCCGCTCGTCTGGCGCACGGCGGTGGGCTGCTTTGTGGTCAGCATGATGCTCGGTATATTTGCGGCAAATCGCGCGGGAGGGGCGATGCTGCTGACGATGCTTGTGCTGTCCGTCGCCGCGTGCCTCTTCTCGCTCCAGCTTCGAAAGCTCCAGAAGGAGGGCGAAGCCCTCGCCGCCGGCAATCTTGACGCGCAGGTGGACACAAAGTGGATGTATTGGGACGTTAAGCGCCACGCCGAGAACTTGAATTCCATCGGCGACGGCATGGCTGCGGCCATCGACAAGCAGCTCAAGAGCGAGCGGCTCAAAACGGAACTTATCACAAACGTTTCGCACGACATCAAGACGCCGCTCACGAGCATCATCAACTACGTTGATCTTTTGCAGCATGAGCACACTCCCGAGCAGGAGGAAGAATACCTCGCCGTCCTCAAGCGGCAGGCGTTCAAGCTCAAAAAGCTCACGGAGGACTTGGTCGAGGCCAGCAAGGCCACGACGGGTAACCTGCCCGTGAACGCCGTGCGGTGCAGCATGAACGAGCTTCTATCGCAGGTCGAGGGCGAGTACGGCGACAAGCTGAGCGCGGCGGACCTGACGCTCGTGAGCGTGATGCCGGACAAGGAACTCTTCTGCAATGTGGACGGCGCGTTGATGTGGCGCGTGATCGACAATCTGCTCTCGAACATCTGCAAATACGCGCAGAATGGCACGCGCGTTTATCTGACGCTTGAAAAGACCGGCGGCGACGCGGTCGTGACCTTCAAGAACACCTCGCGCGCGGCGCTGAACATTCCCGCCGAGGAATTGATGGAGCGCTTTGTGCGCGGCGACAGCTCGCGCTCGACCGAAGGAAACGGACTCGGCCTCTCCATCGCGCAGAGCTTGACGGAGCTGCAGGGTGGGAAGATGTCGCTCGCCATCGATGGCGACCTCTTCAAGGCCATCCTCCGTTTCCCGACGGTGGTGTGAGAAAAATACAGAAAGGTGCGGAAAGGCGTTGCCGTTCCGCACCTTTTCCGCGCCTGTGCTTGACAATTCGGCGCAAAAACAATACAATAACAAATTAGAACTCTATCCTGAAATTGAGGGAGAACATAAACATGGCAAAAGATAAAAAGGTAGAACAGATCACAAATCTTGAAGACGATTTTGCCCAATGGTATACCGACATCTGCCGCAAGGCGGAGCTTGTTGAGTATGCCAGCGTCAAGGGCTTTACCATTCTGCGCCCCTATGGCTTCGCCATCTGGGAGAACATGCAGCGTTTGATGGACGCGGAGTTCAAAAAGACCGGACACGAGAATGTGGCGATGCCCGTTCTGATCCCTGAGAGCCTGCTCAAGAAAGAGGGCGAGCTCGTCAACGGCTTCGCGCCCGAGGTCGCGTGGGTCACGATGGGCGGCAGCGAGAAGCTCGAAGAGCGCCTTGCCTTCCGCCCCACGTCCGAGACGATGTTCTGCGACCACTGGTCCCGCGTATTGCAGACCTACCGCCAGCTGCCGATGCTCTACAACCAGTGGTGCTCCGTCATCCGCTGGGAGAAGACGACCCGCCCGTTCCTGCGTTCGCGCGAGTTCTGGTGGCAGGAGGGCCACACCATCCACGAGACCGCCGAGGAGGCGCAGGCCGAGACGATGCAGCAGCTCAACTGCTACGCCGACTTCTTCCGCCACGTGCTCGCCATCCCCGTCGTCCCCGGCCGCAAGACCGACAAGGAGAAGTTTGCCGGCGCCGAGGCGACCTACACCGTCGAGTGCATGATGAAGGACCGCAAGGCGCTTCAGGGCGCCACGAGCCACTATTTTGGCGACAAGTTCTCCCGCGCCTATGAAGTGACCTTCACCGGCCGCGACAACAAGCTCCAGTACCCGTTCCAGACGTCCTGGGGCTCCACCACGCGCATGATCGGCGCGGTCATCATGACCCACGGCGACAACAACGGCCTTGTCCTGCCCCCACGCATCGCGCCCACGCAGGTCGTCATCGTGCCCATCGCCGCGCATAAGAATCCCGAGGTGCTCGAGACAGCCAAGAGCGTGATGGCGGACCTCATCGCCGCCGACGTCCGCGTCAAGCTGGACGACTCGGATCAGTCCATGGGCTGGAAGTGCGCTGAGTACGAGATGCGCGGCGTGCCCATCCGCCTCGAGCTCGGTCCCCGCGACCTGGCCGAGGGCAACTGCTGCCTCGTCCGCCGCGACAACGGCGAAAAGGTCACGGCCAAGATCGAGGGGATCGTTGACGAGATCAAGGCGCTGCTTGACGCCATCCATGACAGCATGTACACCGTGGCGGAAAAGAACCTCGAAGACAACACGTTCGACTTAAAGACCATCGACGAGGTTAAGGAGATGGCCTCCGGCCGCGGCGGCTTCGCTCGCACCAAGTGGTGCGCCAGCCTCGAGTGTGAGCTCAAGATGAAGGAACAGGCGGGCGTTTCCTCCCGCTGCATGCCCCTCAAGCAGAGCGGCACCGCCGGCAAGTGCGTCTGCTGCGGCAAAGAGTGCACTACTGACATTTATTGGGGCGTTGCCTATTAAGTATCAGCTTTCCATCGAATGATATAGTTCCCTGCGCGTCGCAGGGGAACGGCAAAGGGGGCCATTCTCTTTCACAAAAGAGAATGGCCCCCTTTAGATCCCCCAAGAGAAAGGTTTAGATTGGCAGTTTGGAGCTTGAACAATCTTTGAGCCTCCGGAATGCAGCTGCCTGCGCGCGGCGTTGCCGCGGTTGGTATTGCTATACGATTTGACTTACTCCTACTATCCGCTGCCGCTCTGCCCATCTTGTAGAAGTGCAGCCTAATTCCCGTCTACCGCCAGTCCCTACAATGCGGCGAGCGCAGCAAAGCCGCATTCGGCACGCAGTCTGCCGCCGAGGTAACGTCACTCGCGCCTCACGATAGTAAGGCGCGGTTGATATCGGCCACGACTTGCAGAAGATTCATGCCGAAGCCATGTACACCGCACTTACATTGCGCAGCGCGTGCAGTTCTTCAAGCCCCAGACCGGCAATGTCGGGGGGCGAGGGGAGCTCCCCTCGCGTTCTCTTGGGGGTCAAAGGGGGCCATTCTCTCACGTGAGAGAATGGCCCCCTTTATTCAACGCAGCCCTTGGGCTGCAATATTCTTCCCTTAAAAGGGAAATTTTCCAAAAATCAAATGAGATTCTTTTCAGAATCAGAATCAAACAAATGCACCAGTTTGGCATCAAACCCAAACTTCACCGCCGTATGCCGCGCATACGCCATCGGATCAATATTCGCGGTGGGAATGACCGCCACAACATCCTGCCCATTCGCGGCAAGGTGCAGATGCAGCTCGCTGCCCATCAGCTCGCTGACGTCGACCTCGGCAGGGATGCCGCTCTCGCCGAGCGAGATATGCACAGGGCGCACGCCCGCGGTGACACTGCGGCTCTCGACGCCTGCGGCGGCGAGCTTTGCGCTCTGCTCCGCGGTAAGCGTGACGGTCTCGCCCATGACGGTGAGCGTATAGCTGTCGGCGGTCTTTGTGAGCTGGCAGTTTTCAAAGAAATTCATCTGCGGCGAGCCGATGAAGCCCGCGACGAACAGGTTCGCCGGATGGTTGAAGACCTCCTGCGGCGTGCCGATCTGCTGGATGTAGCCGTCGCGCATGATGACGATGCGGTCGCCGAGGGTCATGGCTTCGACCTGATCGTGCGTGACGTAAATGAAGGTGGTGTCGATCTTCTCGCGCAGCTTGATGATCTCGGCGCGCATCTGGTTGCGCAGCTTTGCGTCAAGGTTCGAGAGCGGCTCGTCCATCAGCAGCACCTTGGGGCTTCTGACGATGGCGCGGCCGATGGCCACGCGCTGGCGCTGGCCGCCGGAGAGCGCCTTGGGCTTGCGGTCGAGGAACTGAGTGATGTCGAGGACTTCGGCCGCCTCGCGCACGCGGCGGTCGATCTCGTCGTTGGGCATTTTCTTGAGATGCGTCTTGCCGTCCGCGTCTGTTTCCGCGATCTTTTTGAGCTTGAGCGGGAAGGCGATGTTTTCATAGACGGTCATGTGCGGATAAAGCGCATAGTTCTGGAAGACCATCGCGATGTCGCGGTCTTTGGGCGCGACATCGTTCATCTGCTTGCCGTCGATGAAGAGCTCGCCGCCGCTGATCTCCTCGAGACCGGCGATCATGCGCAGCGTGGTCGACTTGCCGCAGCCGCTCGGGCCGACGAGCACGATGAACTCCTTGTCGGCCACATCGATGTTGAAGTCCTGCACGGCGACAACGCCTTCGTCAGTGATCTCCAGATTGTTCTTCTTTTCGACGGCCTCGTCTTTCTTCTTTTTCTTCTTGCTTTCGGTGTTGGGGTAGACCTTTCGGACATTTTTCAGAATGACCTCTGCCATAATCGTGAACCGCAGTCCTGCCGCCTCCGCGATGCAGGACCTCGCAGCCGCCTGAGCGCGCCGCTTTACGGCAGGTCTCCACACTGCCGCACCGCCGGTTCGGCGGAAAACGTTCCTCCTTTTGTATTTCCCGCGGGCGGTACGTAAAAGGTGGAGTAGCGCAGGCGGGAGGGAATGGAAGTGAGCAAAACTACTCGAAACCAGTATACGGCAAAGCGCGGCTTTCCACAATGGAAAACCGCGCTTTCATACTGCATTTTGGTAAGATAGATAACAAAAAGAACCGAAATTTATGCCTTTTTACCACGGCGGCGGCGATAGACGACCGCCAGCCGGTCGATGAGCAGATCGTAGACAAAAAAGAGCAGAAGCCCCATCGCTACCGTCGCCCACAGCAGCCAAGTCGCGCTCTCGGAAAACTCCTGCACGACGGCGGGGAGCTTGAAGACAAAGATGATGAGCGCGTACATGACGCCCATACTCACGGTGCAGAGGCCGAGCTTCGCCAGAAGCTGCAGCGCTTTGGACGAGATCGCGTCAAGATTCGGCTTCACGAGGGGATAATAGCCGAGAAAGCAAAAAACGAGGGCCGCTTCCTTATCCGCGCAGAGAAGAAGTCCCAAGACCGCCGCCGCGGCAAAGCAGCTCCATGCGTAGCTTTTGCGGCATTCCTCGCGCGCGGGCAAAAGCGTAGCCGATGCGAGGATCGGCCAGGCGTAGGTCGAGAGCGGGATGACGCCGCTGAGCCAGAGGAAGGCGACCGCGAGCGCGCACAGTACGCCGCACAGCGCCAGTTCATGTGTTTTCTTTGCCAAAATTTACTTCACATCGCTTTTACAGATATTCCGGCTCCATCGCGTCGTGGAGCACGGTGGTGATCGCGTCGGAAAAGACGCTGTCGGAGTACGCGTGCAGGGCGTTGAGCGTCTCCGCCACGGCGGCGACCTTCACTTTGCCGGTGGAGTACACATCCTGATCGAAGATGAAGCGCACTTCCTTTTCCTGCACCTGCTGAACCTGGTTGCCATTGCGGATGTTGCGCTGGACAAAGCCGGGGCCTGCGTGCAGCTTGAGCGCCGCGAGCGCATCGAGCTTGCGCTCGACGTCGACCGAGCACTTGGCGACGCTCGCTTCGTCCACGCCGTCCTCGTCAAGAATGCCGAGATACGGCGGCTGGAGCAGATCGTTCCAGCGGCGGCCCGTGAGGCCAAGCTGCTCGCGCGAAATGGCGTTCACAAAGCGAAGGCCCACGCGGTCAAAGCAGTTGGGACGGTAAATCTTGATAAACTGGCCGAGCGGCTCGTCGAGACGGGCGGCAAAGTCCTCCCAGTGCGTGTAGCGCATGGTAGAAAGGGCGATAAAGTCCTTCGTGAGGCTCAGCTTGTAGCCGCCGTCCTCGGAAATGAACGTGTGGTTATTGACCGTCCGCGCGGGCGCGCCGTTCACGCCGGGCAGCTTTTCCACCTGGCACTGGTAGCGCGGAAATGCCGCGCGCACGGTCTCCTGAAAGTCGGCGGGCTCGCGCGTGTCGATCGAGAGGATCGTGGGGAAGCGCAGCTGGCAGATGACTTCGATGAGCTGAGATTTGCCGTAGGCGTAGCGGCGGTTATCGGAAGAGATCATAACGTAAATACCTCCGTCATGTTGCATTTAATTATAGATTATAGAGGAAAGAAAAACGATTGTCAAATCAGCGTTCGTGCGCGAAGAAGCGCTGATAAAACTTACCAGCAGAAAAACTGCATATCCGATTTTTTATGAGTCAAACTACCCTTGCGATACCCAAACAGCAAAACTCTTTCAAACAGGTGAAACCAAAAACAATTGTAGGAAAAGGAGAAAATCATTATGTCCAGCAAGAACAGCAACAAGCTCAACATCCCCGAGGCCAAGGCCGCTATGAACAAGTTCAAGATGGAAGCCGCCAGCGAGGTCGGCGTCAACCTCAAGCAGGGCTACAACGGCGATCTGACCTCCCGCGAGGCCGGCTCTGTCGGCGGCCAGATGGTCAAGAAGATGAATACCGTACGACGCGCGAACTTTACCCGCAAAGACAGGACTGCCATGGGGCATGAGATCAAAGTTCGGTACATAGCGGGGATCATGGTTTGAATTGCTGGATTAACAGAATTGACGCAGGACAGCCCGCCGGTCAGATGATCGGTGGGCTGTCCTGTCACGCAACATCCTTATACCGTGTATACACATACTCGTATATTCTCTGACGATACCCAGAGATACTCAGTTCATCGTAGCACTCAGGGAGCTCGCTCCACAGAGTATCTCGAATAAGGTTGTCGATGGTTGCCTTGGTTTCCTGCTTGTCAGTCCAGTGGTCAAGCTCTGCGATTTTGGCCTTGACTTTCTCCAGAAGATCGACCGCCACTTTCTTTATTTTCTGGATATCCTGCTTGGACAGGTTTTCGGAAAACAGCATATCGTATAATGACAGCTCCTCATCACTGGAGAAACCCTCACGGACATACCGCTGTTCCTCCTGATCCATGTCTTTGACCAGCTGCATCAGTTCATCAAAGGTTTTCTCAATTGTCGCTCGATCCTGTTGACGATTGTAATCCTCAATGATTTCTTGATAGCGCTCATGATACTTGACACGGTCAGGGTTATTGAACAGCATGGCATCCAATCGAACTTGAATCAATTCCTGGAGGTCTTTCATCACCAGATTCTTTTTCTTCGCTTTGGCAAATTCACGCCGAAGCAGGTCAAAGTCAATTTGGCTGATATCAAACTGCCGGGACGGAACGATTCCTTCTGCCGCCTGTTCAACCTGAACATACTCGCTGATGATGTTGTTGATCTCCACCATCAGTTCCACATTGGAGACTGTTTTTCGCTTTTTCTTCAGCTCGCCATAGATAGCCGCAATGGCCTCATATCGCTTTCGAGAATCCAGTTCAATATCCTCACGATTGGTGTACTTCATCAGGCGGAGCAGCTCAGAGGCATAGGTTTGGAACGTCTTTTTCTCCTCAATCGTAGAGGATACTGCATTTGCTGCCGTTTGTAACAGTGCCAGTTTCTCAAAGTCCCGTGCCTGCACCAAATCCCGCAAAGAAATACCGTAGCTGGTCAGAAACGCCTCCGCCGCTGCAATGGTCTCCAAAATCCGCGAGATCAATTTTTCTTTATCCACGGTAGGGTCAGCACTGCCGCTGCCATTCACATTCGCAGTGTAATCGGCCAGCGCTTTCCGAAGCGCTTTGACGATGCCGATATAATCGACGATCAGACCGTTACTTTTCCCTTCGGCCACACGGTTGGCGCGGGCAATGGTCTGCATGAGCGTGTGAGCTTTCAAAGGCTTGTCCAGATACAAACAGGACAAGCACTTCACATCGAAACCGGTGAGCCACATGGCGCAGACAAAGACAATACGAAGCGGATTCTCTTTATCCTTGAACTCCTTGTCCAGTTCCCGCTTTTCCATCTTTTCACGGTGATATTTGATATCTAATCCCCATTTTTGGAAAGTCTGGATCTCATTCTGTTCCTGACTGATGACCACAGCCATTTCCGTTTCCTGCATCCATTGCAGTTTGCGTTCCAGCTCCTGGGCCTCTTGCTGCGTGGCGTGTTTGATCTGAATTTTCAGCGCTTCAATTTCAGCCGCCCAATATTTTTGGACCAAATCATACATGCGGACACAGGTCACCTTATTCAGGCAGACAAACATGGCTTTGCCGCTTGTCCACAGGTCGGAGTAATGACCCACAAAATCCCGTGCGATGGATTCCAGGCGGGGCGTTGCGGTCAACAGATGGATCTCCTTGGCAAATTCCGTTTCCAGCTTCTCCTGCTGATCAGCATCCAGGTCAGCCTGCTCAATGGCATCCAGAATCCGGTCTGTGATTTCCGGATTGTCTTTGATATCCAGAATTTTTTCGCCACGGTTTTCGTAGTACAGCGGCACCGTTGCGCCGTCTTCCACCGCCCGTTTGAAATCATACACCGATATGTAGCCGCCGAAGGTGCGCTCCGTGATGTTGTCATTGGACAGAAGCGGCGTTCCGGTAAAGCCGATACGGGCCGCGGTAGGCAGCAGCCGCACCATATTGTCCGCAAAAATGCCGTACTGACTGCGGTGGGCCTCGTCCGACATGATGATGATGTCATGGTCGGGGTAGATTGGCTCCACATCCGTCTTGTTGAATTTCTGAATCAGCGTGAAGATAAAGCTGGGATTGCCCCGCAGCTTCTGCTCCAGATCTGCCCCGCTGGACGCGATGAACTGGCTGGCCTTTGTCTTGCCCAGCAACCCGCAGTTTTCAAAGGTATCACTGATTTGGGTGTTCAGCTCGTCCCGGTCGGTCAGGATGACAATGGTGGGCGAACCGGAGAACTTACGGCGAATCTTTTGCGCCAGGAACACCATGGAGTAACTCTTGCCGCTGCCCTGCGTATGCCAGAACACACCCAGCTTGCCGTTGTTCAGCTTGCGGGCCTCATAGGCTTTGACCGCCTCATTGACGCCGAGATACTGGTGGTTCCGGGCAAGGATTTTTGCTGTATGCCCACCCGAGTGGTCAAACAGGATGAAGTTTTCCAGCAAATCAAGAAAGCTTTCCTTTTTGCAGATGCCCCGGAGCATGGTTTCCAGCGCCACACTACCCTGTTCCTGCTCGGACAGACGCTTCCACTCGTGGAAAAACTCATATTTGCTGCCCAGGGTACCCACCTTGGCCTCCACACCGTTGGAGAGGATGAGAAAGGCATTGTAGTAAAACAGGTGAGGAATGGTGTCCTGATAGTCGGTGTAGTTATTGGTATAGGCGTCCTGCACATCCACGGTGTTCTTTTTCAGCTCCACGAACAGCAGGGGGATGCCGTTGACAAAGCCAACGATATCTGTACGGCGGCGATACAGATCGCCGTGGATCTTCAGCTCCTTGATGGCAAGGAAGTGGTTGTTGTCCGGATTCTGAAAATCAATGACAGCGGCGCACTTTTCTTCCGTTTTGCCGCCGGGCTTTTTAACGGTGACCGGGATGCCGTCCCGGATCAGGAAATACTTTTCCTCGTTGATCTGCAGCAAGGAGGCGGTGGACAGACGATGCTCCAGTTTGCGCTGGGCCTCATCGATCTGTGCGGGAGTGATCCACGGATTCAGGCGCAGCAGAGCCTCCCGAAAATACCGGGTCAGAAAAATCTCTTTATAGCTTTTGCGGCCAAAGGTGCCGTCCTCGCCCAGCTTCTCCGTGTTGTAGGCAAAGGCCACCTCCCAACCCAGCTCCCGCTCCAGCAAGTGACCGGCGGATTCCTGAACGAGGATATTTTCGGAGTAGTCGTAGCTCATGGTGTCAGCCTCCTTCACATCTATTTCGCATAGACACAATTAAGTTAATGTCTACTGAATAAACGCCGGTTTTTGCTGAGGCCACAAA
>ULRI01000414.1_pt1 | contig 16402 bp, 23 predicted proteins | sample 1955291 | NCBI WGS metagenome assembly ULRI01 (sample SAMEA4835678, study PRJEB28245) | human gut metagenome | biome: gut microbiome; material: fecal sample | place: Denmark | collected 2008
CAGGGGTTATTATTGATACTACAATTATGTTTTATATTTACCTGTAAATTTTCATCCTTCATACCTCAATATTCCATTCCAAGGATACGAATAATAACCATTGGTGCAAATCTCTCTACCTGTTTGATCTCCAGACCTGCCACCTCTAACTGTTCCTTTTTCATTTATATGTGCACCAACGTTCATTTCATTACCAATATATATTTCAGTGTGGTTTGCTGTATTCAGGAGTATATCACCTCTTACGCATTCGCTAGCTGAATTTCCTTTTCCAGCCAACCACTTGAATCCGATAGCTGTAAAGTCTCTAATCATCGAATGCGTGTTTCCTGTGTGCACAGGTAGGTCGAAACCACCACCAACGCGGAAAGCTTCATACACAAGCGAAGAACAGTCGTAGTCAGGCCCCCAACGGTAGTCCCAATCATAACCATGGGATGCATCCTCTGCAACAGCAATAGCCCACTTGATTGCCCCCTCGACTCCGATTCCACCCGGTGCAACGCTTCCTGCGCCAGCGTTAAGATTCACGGCTGATATCTTTTCGAACATCGTGCATTTAGCCCACGAATACCGCGACCGGTTCAACACGTACACGTTTTGTTCCCATGTTCCTGTGGGCTTGAACCTATAGAACATGGAATCGTTGAAATACACGTACCCGTCATCACCGATTGTTCCTATATAGGCGTTTTCCACCCCTGATCTTTTGATTGCTGTTATGATCACAGGTTCTGCCATTATCTCAACCCCATTCTCACGATGTCCCTGAACCATTTATAAAGTTTCTGGCTTTCATAGAACAGACATCCAGAATCGTAAGCTTTCTTTAGTTCCTTCAAATGGTAGTTGTTCTTGAATCCACGTAGAAGGAACGTGTTAGGTTCCTGCGTTTCCGTGGTTACAGCATACACCGTTCTGCACTGTTTGTCAACGCTCTCGCTTATGTAGAACTTGCAGTTACGGTAGTCTCTCCACACACCTATTAGGTTATCGTAGTAGATCAACGTGAACTGGTATTCAGCGTCCTTTGTTTTCTTCTCTATGAACGTTCGATTGTCTCTCAGGAACCTGTTCTCAACTGCGTAAGCTGCGTATTCGGTTCCTGCGATAGCCTGATAGAACCTTGTTTTCTTTTTTGCCTCTATCAGGTCTGGGGGTGCGCACATCTGAACCAGAAACTCGCCCTTCTTGATTATGTCGCTTCCATAGGGCAAGTCAAGGTTTAGGAAGTCGAAGTAAGGATTGGACGAGGATATGGCATTTCCTAAAAACCACACCGTCACGTCGTAGTCCCTCGAGCCTGGCCTTGCCACGGTTTCGTAGAACTCGAAGAACGCCGTCACCTCGTCTGGCAGGTACCTTTGCTGCGAAGTCGTGTCGTCTATGACGTACTCGTCAAAGATGATGTCCGTCACGTAGTCCAGCGCATCCGATTTCAGTTTGCGGGCCGTTGAGAGGGCTGCCGCATAGCCGCAAACCTCCTTGTCGATGTGCAGCAAGTTGGCCTCGCACCATAGAGCATGCCCTTCGTACTCGGTCTGCACGTGGTTGAAAAGGCGGCCGGACTTCTGCGTTGTCAACGTCTTTAGTTCTTCCTCGCTTCTACGCAGGTAGATGAACCGCCCCTTGCCCTTCATGTAGCGGTCGATGTCGTCTTTCAGCTTGCCATAGGTCTTGCCGCACCCACGTATGCCGTTCACGAAGTTGAAAAGGCAGTTATGGCTTCTCGTCCTGTCGAAGTCGATGTACTTCTGCATTTTCGTCTCCTTATGAAGCGAGCGCCCCATCATGACATGCAAGCGGGGCGCTCGAAACAGGGGTTGCTACCGATAGGGAAGGTACAGAGCGGGCCTTTCTCCGTTCGACCTGTGCATCTTTTCAGGACGTGCCCCACAGAATCGAGAAACCAGCTTACCTAACGGCGCAATGACATTATACATCAAAACGTGTTCGAGTTCAACCTTCTTTGCATTTCCCTCACGCAAGCGGACGGGCGGGATAGCACGCCGTCCTGCTCGGTGCCGAGGTAACGCTGCAAGGCGCGGCACGTGTTCGGTCCGAAGTAGCGGTCTGCCTCCACGCCCACCTTGGACTGGAGCGCGGCGATCACGTCGGAGCCGCCCCGGCCCACCTGCCAGGCGGTGGAGGGCACTCCGCCGATTGCCGACATGTCGCGGCTGTCCTGGTTGGACACCACGCCGTCCTGTTCCGTCCCGAGCGTCGCCTGCAACAGACGCACCGTGTCGGGGCCGAAATACCCGTCCACGTCGATCTTTCCCGGCTGCGGCCTGCTTTCCGAAGCGGTGCCCCAATATGGTGACACCACGCCCGCCACCACCGAGTAGTCGCGCGTGCGCCTCCACACGCCGTTGCCGTTGGACTGCTTGCCTGCTGCGGAGCCTGAAGTGTTGCCCTCGATGGTCTGCAGGTACGTGCCATAGTTCTTCTCCACGATTCCCACGTGGTCTGTTGCCGCGCTGGAAAAGTTCCAGTCGAACACCACGATGTCGCCCGGGCCAGCGTGCCCCGCGTCGGTCACGCGCCCGACCTTGCGCGCGGCTGCCAGGGTCGAATCCGTGTTGTACGAGGGCGCGCCCGGGAAGTCCACACCGGCCTGCGCGAAGACCCAGGACACGAAGATCATGCACCACCACACCTCGGTTGACGGGCCTGCAAGCCAGGACTCGCCCGTCACGTCGGCCATCCATCGCCCGTACTTGCTTCCCGGCTGCGGGTCGTCCGGAGCATAGTACCCTATCTCTCCGGCAGCGATTCGCAGCACGTCATTCGGCGTCCCCATGGTCGATCACCTCCACTTCCGCAACGTCTTCGAAAGAAACCGAGTTTTCCGGGTTTGGCAGGTCGTTCGGTCTTTCCATGCCTCAATCCTCCTTTTCCGAATCGAAGAACTTCAAAAGCCTGCTGCCAACAAGCGCCGGGCTTATCTTCGCCACGTTCTCCATGACGCTTGCGACCTCCATCAGTATGACGATGACGCAGACGGGAATCAGAAGCGGCATGTCGAAGCCAAGACCTGGCACATGCCTGACCGTGAACTCTACCAGCCATGCCACGAAAACCACGATCAAGAGCGCGGCCTTGTTGAATATGCCGTCCCTCATCTTGGAAGAGTTGACGCACCGGTTCTTCAACGCGCCCACGAAGCCCGACACGATGTCCAGCAACATGAAGACGCACGACAACCCCATGGCCCACAGTTGAGTTCCATCCACGAATTCCATTCTATCCCTCCAAATACCAGTTGTCCGATATGCTGAACATGTGCCCGTTGGTGTAGTGCAGCACCCCAGGTTCTCCGGATATCGTCCCGTCAGGCATCACCGTCACGACGGCGAACGTCGAACCCGGCGTGTCGGGAACCTTTATGGTCGCTTTCTTTGCGTTCGGCATGCCTGTCACATCGATGCTTCCGGACACCGCCGTCGCAGAAACCAGGAAGTCCCCTTCCGCCGTCTGCAGGCCGGCGCCTGAAAGCACTTCCCCTTCCGCCGTCTGCAGGGCGGCGCCTGAAAGCACTTCCACTTTCGTCTGCGTCATCGTCGCCGACGAAAGGGCGGACGCTCCAACCAGGTCGTCGTACTGTCCGGCCGTCAGCCCTGCTCCCGTCATGGGAGACGGGCTCGAAACGAGGTTCCCCACCTGATTGGTTGCCATCTCAACGCCATCGACCGCATTCGCCGTTTCCGTGGACAGCGTGGCCTGCGTCAACGCCTTGGACGTTTCCGTGGACAGCGTGGCCTCCGTCAACGCCTTGGAAGTCCCCGTCGAGATTCCCGTGACGACCTCCACCGCCTTGCTTTCCGCCGTCACGTCCACCACGACCTCGTAGGACGCACCGGGCACGTCGCCCGTCGGCTCGATCGGACACATGAAGCGGACGGGGTTTCTAGGCCTGCATTCCTCCGGAAGAACCCACATCCTGCCGTCCGCTCCAGCCGTGCAGTCCCCGAGGAACTGCACGGCGTTCATGGAAGTGAGCATGAAGACGTTCGAGGTGGAGGCGGAACCGACCAGTTCCGCCACGTGGCTTCCGTTGAAAAGCGTGAAGAAATTGGGGTTTCCTCTGTCTATTTGATCAGGCATTTTATTCCAATGTCATATTCATGATCTCATACGGGTCTGTAAGATTGTTCGGAATAGGCTTATCTCCAAAATCCTCGAAATAAATGGGCATAGCCAAAAGTTCGTAGAGAATAATGTATCCGCGCTTGGGGGAATTGCTCAACGGCAATACAATGTCTCCATTGGGTTGCAGCATCATTCCCGAAATGCCCATGTAATTTACATTACCACTTTTAATCAAAGAATACTGGAATCCTAGAAAATTCATTGTTATTTCACTTGAAGGTTTTTTTATAGGAACGCCTTTTAAGGTAACGTATCTTCCACTGGAATCATCTAGAACCTGGGCATTTATTTGGCCGTATATCTTTCCGTATGTTCCTTCCTTGTTCAATGCATAGCTCATAATCGCACTGTTAAGGGACAGATTAGATGAAGTGCTTATCTGGCTGGTGGGTATTGTTCCCTTGTTCGTGAGATTCAGCAAATAATCCTTTACGCCTTGCAAATCCATTGCTGTGCTTGTAGCTATGTTGTTAGCGGCGTTTGCCGTGGTCTGAGCGGCATTTGCCGTGGTCTGAGCGGCGTTTGCCGTGGTCTGAGCGGCGTTTGCCGTGGTCTGAGCGGCAGCAGCAGTATTGTTGGCTGCGGCGATCTGACTGGGAAGCTTCGCGACCTCGTTGTTGACGTTAGCTACGCCAGTGTCGATATCGGTCATTGCCGTGTTGAAGTCGCCAAGCCACGTGGGTTTGTCTGTTGCCGCAAAAAGCGGTAGTTTCAGATAGGGAGTTTCGTTCGTTGCGCTCATTCTTTCTCCTTAGTTTCCATCTTGAACGGGCAGATCGTTATTGCCATCAAGCAACGTCGCGTTGTAAAGGTCTTGTTTGTATGCCGTTGCGTCGTATGCGTCCAAATCCTGGGCGGTCTTCTCGTAGGAGTCCAGCTTTCCGGCATTGTAAGCATAGTACCTGAGATAGTCGTATTGCCTGTTCAATTCTTCCTGCAAAGGACAGATTCCACCACCGGTCTGAGACTGCACGAGAACCTTTCCAACAGTTGCAGCAAGTATCAGGGCTTCCAGGTACTGCTTCAAAGATTCGTTGGCATCGTCGGAATAGTCCTTTGCTCCCTGAACTTCCGTGTCAACATAGACGTACAGAGCGGACATTTCGTTTTCTATGTCCTTTATCACCTGCTGAATCTGTTCGATGGTCGCGCTGTCCCCGACAACCTCTATCAGTTCGTTCAGCTTGTCCACTACCTTTGCCAGGACTTCGTAATACGAAAGTTCGTCGGTGTAGACCGCAGGAAGCACCCTCTGCGTGAAGAACCTCAACGGCGGTATCCTTACGTTCGTTTCCATGTTCCCTCCTTTCACCATATGGTCATGAAACATTGTGCCAGTTCACGGTCATGCACCACGTCGTTGTCAATGTTTAGGAACGTTTCGCGGTACAGCTTCAGAAGTTCCGACTGCGGCCGGGAATATCCCGTCTCGTCCCTCTGAACCATGTTGTCGTAGCTTCCCGTGCTTTCGTTGGACGCCTTGCCGCTGGCCGTTTCCGTGTCGAACGTCGCGTTCGTGGCGTATTCCAGGCTCTTCACCTGCTCCGGTATCATCTGGCTTGTCGGCGTGTCCTGGTAGACGTTCTGCGTGTCGGTGGACGATTCCGTGGTTCCCGAGCCCATGTTCTCGGCCGTTCCCCACGCATGTTCTACGTGGGACAGGTTGCGGTCGCCCAAAGGCTCCATTCCAAGCGCAAGCAATTCGGATTCGTACAGCTGATTGTAATACGGCATGATCAGATGCATGGCGTCTCTCACGAACATGCGCCATCTCGCAACCGTCTCGGCACCTATCTCGCGCGTGTAGTAGTGCCGTATGATCTTGTCGTTCAGAATCTTTCTGTGGGCTTCTTCGAATATCGGATAGTCTGCAAGTCCCACTTCCGAATACACGCGCTCCCACATGGATTCCTCGTGCGGAGCGCCGATGTCGTCAAGGGCCTGTTCCACCACCCATCTAAGCTGTGTCGTGTACCTGCTCATCTTCCACCCTTCAATGCCGCCTTGAGCGCCTGCCAGAGATTGCCTCCACCATACCCTGTGTTCCCTCCCTTGTCAACCGTTCCGCTCTCCATTCCTGCGACGGGCACCGCACCTTCCTTGTCCGTCCTGATGTACATGCCGCTTCGGAAGTCAACGTCGATGTCCAGCCCGAACATCTCGTTCACTTCCTTGCAGAACTGTTTCCTGCTGTTCAGGCGAGTGAACCTCTGGGCTTCCACGTCGCCCATGTTGCCCATGACCTCGGGGGACACCATGCGTTCCTTCTTGTCCGTGTTCGTGTTCTCGACGCCCAGGTACGTCAGCGCCTCGTTCCAGATCTGGTGCTTGACAACCTGTATCTTGTCGGCCACGTAGGGCGAAACGGTGTTCAGCACCTCCACCCCGGTCAAGTCCAGGTCCTTGTCGGCCCAGCATACAGGCATGAACCCGTCCACCTGCGCGAAAAGGTTCAGCAAGGAGAGGCGCTGCTTCTCGCTGCACTTCACGATGCGAGGCGTCTTCTGCTGGGCTATGTTGGTGTACACGCTGCGCTCGCACTGCCAAAGCATCTTGGCATACAGGTCGAGTTGAAGGAAGGTCGGCGTGCCTATGTTGTCGTTGAAGCAGATCACCGAATTGGTTATGTCGAACCTCATCGTGGCATGGTTGGGGTCTACCGTGTACGCCCAACGCTCCTTGGGAATGTTGTAGATGTCAAAGGGGCCCGCCATCACCATTCGCAGCATGGCATAGCCCTCCGGCGAGCGCTGTTCGGGGTCTTCCTTGATGGCCTCGTCGTACACGAACAGGCACATGCCGTTCGCCAAAAGCCACCTCTCCACCATCCTCTCGTTTACGCCCTTCGGGAGGTTCTTCCATTCGAAGACGGAAACGGCCAGGTCGTAAAGACGCCACATGTAGGACAGGTACGTCTCGTCGTTGAGCCAGTCGTTCTCACGCTGGACGGCGTTTCCAGCGACTTTCTTCGGCACCCTGCCGTCGGGAAGCCTGAATCCCTCGTACATTCCAGGGGTAAGCATTGCATGTCCTCCATCAGACTATCGAATTGTCAAGCGCGTAGTTGCCCACGTCGTTCACGTGCCAGAAGGTGATGCCTCGGTCGAACAGGCGGTTTATCTGCGCCAGCGTTCCGGCTGGAACCTTGCCGACAACGGAAGACCCGTTCGTCTTCACGTAGTTCCAAGACCTGCGGCCCACGACGTTGGGAACCTTTATTTCGCCAACGCTGTAGCCGTACATGGAAAAGTAGTCGTCTATGACCCTTGCTATCTCGGCGCGCGGCCTGTACACCCGAAACCAAGTCTGGTACATTCCCGAGTTCAAGGACTGCGCGGATGACGATATGGTTCCCTTGAGGGTGTTCGGCGACAACGAAGCCTGTGCCAGACCTGCCTTGGCGTTCCTGTACTGGTTCTCCCATGCGGTTTCCGAATTCGCCAGGGCATTGGCCGAACTCGCTACACCGCCTATGGCAGAACTCACGGCCCCGACGCCCGCACCGAGGGCAGCACCCCATCCGCCTCCTACGATCGCTCCGCTCATTGCCCCGCCTACGGCTCCCTGGGCTATCGAGGCCATCACCGAATTGGCGTTCGTCTCCAAGTTCGTGGAAAACGAGTTCCGGCTGTTCGCAATGGATGCGCTCAGCTTCTCCCCGTAACCGCCGGAGTACATGTTGGCGAACGTCTGGTAAACCCATGTGACGGTAGGCCATGACGGTAGGGATATGCTCAGATCCTGTCCCTCTCCGCCCATCCCGTTATAGTCCATCGGATACAGGAACGGCGACGTGTCCGGTTCCCATGCCGACACCTCGCTGAAATTCAGGGTGGCGACAGAACCCCTTCCAAGCCCCTTCACGGAGGAAAAGTATTCCAGCGCATACTCCTGTTGCGAAATCGAGGTGGTTGCCACCAGCTTGGAGAACGGGTAGGTGAAAAGCTTGTTGTTCTTGGGAACGTACCCGTCGCAGTCGTCGAACGGCACCGTGAACGAGTGTTCCCGGACGGCAGCCGTGGAATCGGCCCTGTTCTTGAGCCAGAACCCGAACCCGTCGTCCTTGTCGTACAGGCGGAACACCCCTCCCCATGAAACCATCCAGAACGGAACCATCCACGCATCGGCCACGGCGTCCTGCTGCCCGTTGTTCGACAGCGCCTGCATGAACGATTGGAAGTCAACCAGCGCGTCATGTCCTGACATGTTCGCGAACACGGAACGGGAAGACCCGGAATTGAGCAACCCATACAAATCTCCCTTGTTGTTCACGTATCCGCTGGAAGTCGGTTCCACCACGCATGAAACCACGGTGACCCAGCTACCCTCATCCAGTATGTCCAGGCTCTGCTGCTTGAGCATTCCCGGGTTTATGCCCTCGTCCCTCAGATTCCTTCCTATGGAATCATCGTCCACATGCTCCCTTTCCACCATGCACGCTTTCACGGTGCAGTCCGGAAACCACGTCTGCATGATGTCAAGGGAAAGGTGCAGCCTTGACGAGTTGGGATTGACGTATTCCACGTCCGTTATGAAGGAGTAGAACCACCTGTCACCGTAGTTCTCGTTCTTGAACATGCAGTAATTGTACCCGTACAAAGTCTCGGCATTGAACGGCACCACTATGGAATCGTCGACCCGCTGGTATGTGTAGTCCTCTCTCCTTAGCGACATGGGGCAGAGGGCGGCGAAATACTGCTGTTGGGCTTCCCTGTCGGAGAAGTACCTCACATGCCTGTACGACGGGTCGAAAGGAACAGTGCCTATGTAGACGTTGGTTGACGGTTGAAACGGCATGAAGACCTCCCGGATGCGAGGACTGAAAAAACAGTCCTCGCTTTCTGACTACTTGGATACGGTGATCGTCGCGGAAGCCGACTTCGTGGCGTCCGCAATGCTCGTTGCAGTCACGGTAAGCGTCGTGGCCGTCTCGTCCTTGGCGACGTGAACCTTGCCGGCGTCGGAGACGTAGGAGCCGGAAGAGGCGTTTCCTGCAAGCGCCCATTGCACGCCCTTGTTGATCACGCCGGTTCCCGTCACGGTCGCCTCGATGGCCAGGTCTGCTCCCCTGGGAAGGGTGGCAGCCGTGGGCGAGACGGCGACGGCGGTGATGGACGAAGCCACGTCGGAAAACGCGACGGCCTGGCTGAACGGGCTGATGGAGAACGTCTTCCACACATGGTAGTTGTAGTTCCAGTACAGGCCCTTGCCGTTGTAGTTCTCCGTCATCTTCTCGAAGTTGTCCCAAACCTGCCAGAAGTCGCGGGAAGTGGTGATTGCCGGGACGCCTTGAAGAACCGTCACCTCGTCTTCCGTCCAGGGGGCAAACGACGGGTCTGTGACGCCGTTCTCGTCGGTGAACAGGTCTTGCAAGCGCTGCCAATCCATGTCCACGAAGGAATCCACGGCAACCACGCGCCCGATGAACTGCGCGTAATCCAGATTGTACGCCCTTGCCAGGACGTTCAAGTCCATAACGGCCTCGAACGATGCGGTGACGATGATGTACTGGTCTTCGATGTTCGTGTGCGTGGTCACGCCGGACATGGTGTACTTGTTGCTCTGGAACTCCAAGAGCCGCGCCGTCTGGCGGAACACCGTGGCCACGTCAACGGCGTTCTCCTTGGTGGCGCTGGGAATGGGCACCGACTGGACGTACCCGTTGAGAATGGCACGCGCCAGCATGTACTTCATGACCAGGTACTCGTCGGTCTGGGCCGAGGTGTACACGCTGTCCACGATGGCCGCGATGAGGTCTGAGATTCCCTGCCAGGACAGGAACGCCTGACGAAGCTGGTCGTCGGTGATGGTGATGGGGTAGTACTTCTGGAAGTTCATCGTGTGGAACGCCGCGCGCACGTCCGGGATGGTGCGCTTGAACACGTCCTGTTCGGCCTTGGAAGGGCTGAACTGGTACGGACGCGCCAGGTTCACGAAGATCTCTTCCACCGTCTCGCCGAACTCGAGCCGGCCCTTCTTGAACGCCGACCACGGATTGGTGTACATTTTGGACGAGATGATGACGAACCCGATACGGTTGACGAGCGCGTCCAGGTACGCGTTCGCGGCAGGCGTGTAGTTGAGGATGTAGTCCCCGATCTTGTGGATTGTCTCGGTGGTTCCCGAAATGCTGATGGTCCCGTCCCCGGCCTTCTCGATCACTCCGCGTGCAAGGAGCGGTTGTGCCAGTTCCGGGGTTTCCTCCATCAGCGCGGTGGTCACCGCCACCGGGTCGATCTTCGTTTTCGCCGGCACGGTGCTTGTCTTGGTAGGCATGTGTATCCTCCTTTAGTTGATTCTGTCGTCCCACAGCGCCGCGAAGCCTCGCGGGCGGGATTCCTTCCGAATGTCCGCCGCGTGGCGGTCGATGACGTCCTGGCGGTCGGTGATTCCCTCGCCGGAATCGAAGAACCTGTCCGCGTAGCGCTCCTTCCAGGAATCGCGGTCGGCAATCGCGTCGTCGCGCTCCGCCGCAAGACGGTCGCGCTCGGCCTCGAGGCCCGCATATGCGTCCCGGTTGTCCCACCTCTCGTCCAAATCCGCGGCGTCGCGGTCTATCTCGGCGGCCATTTCGAGGCGGCGTTCCTCGTCCGGCTCCATAGCCAGTTCGCGCAGGGCCGGCTCGTACCTGCTTGCCATTTTCCATCCTCCTATTCGTGAATCGTGAAAACGTCCTCCACGAGTATTGTACCACCTTTCACGTCCTTGGGGCGCAACTTCCCCGCAAACTGTGTGCCGAACGCGAAATTCTCCATCGTGACCCCTGAATGGCAACGCGACGGCATCCCGGCGCAATGCACGACCAGTTCCCCGCCTTCCTCGAAGCAGTAGGACTTGGCGCGCAGCGCCTTGAACCTGTCGAACCGGTGTTCCAAAGCCCATTTTCCAAGTTCCACGTCGTCCACTTCCATGCCCTCTGGCATTTCTGTGCCCAGGAAGTAGTTGGAATCCGTGTCCGAGTAGAGCCATCGATGCCTGTTCGCCTGCGCCGCACGCACGGTGAACGCGCGTGCATACGCGGTTATGAACGCACCGACGGGAAGGTAGACGGCCTCTTTTCGTTCCTCGTCCAGCAGCGCGTACTTCACCACCCCTTCGTCCAGATACGGCATGCGGGACTGCTTGACCGGATTGGTCGCCATCTTTCCGTAAAGGGAGTTCAACTGAAGCTTCGCAATGGTTCGCATTCCAGGGTTTCCCTCTACCGTCGCCCTCTGCTTGACCTCCGTCCACTCCCTCACGTAATCCTTGAAAAGCAGCGTGGAACCCTTGAACTTGTAGCCCCTCACGTAGCGCACGTCATGAACGTCGTACTGCTCGAAAAGCATTTCCAAGTCCACCGACGTGAGGCACAGGGGCTGCAGCCCGCCCGAATCCCTTATGTACTCCGTCTCTCCGAAAAGCCTGTTCCCCTTGAGTTGCATGCAGGGGATGTGACCTTCCTTCACCGTGAAGTCGGCTTCCAGAAACTGTATGTAAAGCGGCATTTCTGGGTCTTCTACGTAAGAACCCTCATAGGCTTCAGGCTCCCCATACGGAAGCACTTCTCCATGCACCGAAGCCATCACGGAAGGATACAGCGAGTTCACGTCGAAAGACAGGCCTGGGCCGACGATCTTTCCCGCGAACTCTGGATTCGCCATCACGAACCCTCCCTTGTAGCACCCTCCCTTCCTCAGATCGAGGTCGTAGTCAGGCTCGGGGTACCAGTCCCGGAACCGCTTCTTCCCGCCTATCGACTTCACGTAATGGCGGAACGCGTTCGACCCTGCGGTTATGCGCCTCATGTCCCTTTCGTACATTTCCTGCAATGCCAAAGCCACTATCTTCACGTCGTTGGCTACGTACGCCCTTTCCTTGTCGGTCAGGACGTGTCCCGGTTCCCGGGCTTCCAGATAGTCTATGTCCAATTTCTCGATTGACAGGCCGAACGCCTTTGGAATGGATGCGACCGGAAGGGGTATCACCTTGAGGGAATCCAGGAACTCCACTGCAGCTACGGGGGTGAAGTAAAGCTTTATGCTGTAGAACTGGCCCATGTCGCTTATAAGGGTCGTGAACGTCTTGTGTCTGGCATCGTCCTTTCCTGCAACCCACGTCCACCCGTTGGACAGAAGGTGGTGCAGCACGAACTTTCCGTCGAACTTGAGGTTATGGAAATACACCCTCGACCCCTCCACCGCCCTGCACCACGAAACGAACGATTCGATGTCGTTTCCGAAACTCACGTTCTCGGCGTCTCCGACCTCGCTTGCAGCCCATGCCCATACCCTGCAGTCGTCCGGATCTGCCGTGGTTTCGAAGTCAGCCGCATACGTCGGCACATTGCAAACCTCGCTTCCATCCCATAATCCACCGTCCCAAGTCAAGGCCCATATGTCTTTGTACTCCATCACACGGCCCCAACGTTCGTCCAGTAATCCAGTATTTTCTTCATCTTTGCTTCCCTTTCCTCAGGCCCGTAGATGTACGAGATGCTTGGGGAATCCTCGATGGCCTTGACGAGGGCATTCCAATCGTCCCCCGCCATCGTCAGTATGGTTTCCTGGATACGTTCGATATCGGCATCATGCTCGGGAAAGCCTCCGAAAACGCTCCACAGGGCTTTCATGTAATTGGTATAGTAACGTCTAACCTGTTCCTCGTTGCTCATGTTGAGTAGACGCGATTGCGTCTCTATGAAACGCCTTATCGCCCCGGCTCCCAACGTTGACACCGGGCGTGTGTCCCTGGAAAGGGCAGCCTGCTTCAGATTTCCGGCACCCGCCGTTGGCTGAACAACTCCCTCTGCCTTGGCCCTCATGCTCTTTTTCCTCTCCCGCACGCTTTTCAGCACGGCGTATTCGTGCCTCTCGTAACGGGTGACGATGGAGCCGTCCTGCTGCTGCACCGGCTCCAAGGCCTTGGGCCTCGTCACCCTTGTCAACCTGTTGACAGTGTTCTTCAACGCACGTGCGGTGGTGATGGACGACTTCAGTTCCTTGTACGAGACTTCCTGCGGAAGGTAGACGTGCGCAAGAGGGTCGGCTTTCGCAGCCCTGCGAAGGGCGTTGTTGTGCCTGCGCACAGCAGAGTTCAGCTTCCTTAATTGATTTTCATTCCATGAAATTCTATACTCTCGGGACATTCGTACGCAACCCCCGTCGATTCGATGATTATCAGGAATCCCCGCGTCTCTATCTTCCTGTACAGGCTGAAGTCGGCAAGCAGTTCCATGTCCATATTGAATTTGAAACGCCTCGTCATGGAATCGTTCAGCCACTCCCTGTTAGCTTCCAACCCTCTTCTGAACTTGACAAGATGCGCAGGGCTTGAAAAGAAGAACTTGTAAAATCCCACGAAACAGAAATACGGGGATTCCTTGAGGTCATAGCATATGCCGTTCTTGGTGAGCGTCATTCCGCACCTCCTTTCAATATGGAAAAGCCCTGTGCTTGGAAACGACGGGAACCATGCAGGAATTCAGGTAGTAGACCAGGCCGCCCGCACGCACGTTCCCATAAGCTTCCAGCAAGGGAAGAACCTCGTCAATGTCGTCTCGTCTTACCGGGTATTTCGTGTCCTTGGTGAACATGTACTCGAACGTTCCCGTCTCGGGATGCGCGACGAAAACGCTTACTCCCTGGGGAACCGTCCCTTCCCAAAGGGACACGTTGACGTTCAGAACACGGCACATGGAACGGTAAAGGAACTCGCTCAGCAAGTCCTTGTCGGCCATCGACAGCATGTTTACTTCGTACATAGGCGCTCCTTACAACTGGAGCCGCCGAAAGTGGCGGCTCCTAGTCCGCTTGATATGCGGGTAAGCCCTAGAACTGGACGGAAAGCGTAAGCATAGAGCCGTTCGCTACCTTCTCCTGCTTGACAACCACAGGAATGGGCTGCTCCCAAGTAGGTTCGCCGAAAGTGGCAATCAACTTCTTCAAAGCGGAGAACATACCGACGGAAACGCACTCATAGGCTTCGCCCTTATCGTCAATGAGGACGATTCGCGGTGCCTTGTCACATTCGCCAGTCTCCTTGTTGACCAATTCAAGGGTTTCGGCGTACACGTCGCGCAGCATGATTTTCTTGTTGATGAAGTCCGCGATTTTATGCTGCGGGTTGTTGGCGGCGTTGAACACAAGCGCCTTGTCCTTCATCGACTCCGCTTTTACGGAACAGAAAGCAGCAAGGTTGCCGCCTTCCAACTCGCGCACGTCGTATTCGCGCATATCGCTGGTAACGTCTGCGGTGGAGATTGCAACGATTTCGTTAGACATGATGAAAAACACCTTTCTTTTCTGGTTACTGAACGTCAGCGGTCGGGACTTCGGGTGCAATGCCCTCGCGTTTGATGATGATAGCAAGACCCTTCGGCATAGCCTGACCCTCGTTCATTCTAGATCTCCTTTTCCTCGATCACGACGCTTTCGGCCAAGAACTTGTCAATAGGCATGGCATACTTCATTCTCTTTACCGGCTTCCAGACCACCGTGCATCCTCTGGGGACGGCCGTTCCCGTGGCCTCCATCAGGGCCGCACGGGCCTCCCCCTTGTTCATTGTGGTGGAATGGACGGTGCATTTCGCAATGTCGCTCAATCCCACCTCTCCGTCGGATTCGCACACCGAATACGCGGTGACCTCGTATTCGGTCATGGTTCGGGTAACGTTCTGCATTGCTAGATTCCTTTCTGTTTGGGGTACATCCTACGCTCAATATCTTAACATGCATGAGAATATGAGTGTTCGGAAAATTCAACTTTTCATAAAATCTTCACAAGATATCCAACAAGTACGTCTCCTTAAATCGCACACAAGACTATGACAACAGCAACAAACAGCATGCCCATGAACCTTATCAAAGCTTTGAGAGACTTGGGCATGTAGAGCCATGCTTCCTCGATGGTCAGTTCAAAAACTTTCATGTCCATCGCCCCAATAGTCTACGCCAAACCATTCATCGAAAATCGATATCAGGTGATAATACGTATCCCAATACCCGTGCTTACCGGGCACAAGCCTGTCGGCATCACCGGCAAAATGCTTGCATTGCCGGATGTAGTCCTCGAACTTGGCCATGTAGTAGGCCTCGGTCTTGTCTTGGATAGTCATTGCATGCCTTCTATGCGTAGAAGGTGTTTACATCGACATCAGGATAAACCTGATGACAATAATCTTTCCAATCAAACCCATTATAATAACTAACACCCGGAAACTTGTAATATTTTTCATCCAATTCATAACCTCCTACCAACTTTATTACAACTTCTACATCTTTATTTCTCAAGGGTATCAAAACATAACCACATGTATACACACCATATTCATAATCAGCATAAACAGTAGCTGCATTACCGCCCGCATAGAAAAAGTATTCGCCATTACGTTTCCTGTAAACACTTTCAAAATAGTAATCAAGCCCCAAAGATTTTGATTCGTTAAAAGTCACAAGCTTTGCCGTGTCGGTATTGTAACGACGGCCGAAAATTCGCTTTTCCATGGTTAATACCTTTCACTAAAATTGTCCAAAACCTCACTAACAAACTCGCTGTAAACCTCGTTACGAGTGGCGAACATCGTAAATGTAGACCTTATGCGATTCCGAAGCCGCTCACACTCAAGGATGCGTGCCGCGCCGTAATCGCTTACAAAAATGCGAGGTTGTTGCGTTCCTCTCTTTACCAAGTAACGACTCGATGGGTGAGTGCGCACAGACGCGAACACTCTACGTTTCCAAATAGCACGCAACCTTCACAGTTGACATTTTCAACGGGTATCCCCTCTACGATGCCTTTCGCAAATGCGTATTCCTTCTCATCATCTTCAACGCCGAGCGCCGCTATCTTGCGCATTTCGCGCGCGTTGTAATCCCGAACGAAACTACAATAATCTTGGATGAACGCGTGAACGTGCTTCCACGTGGTGACGCTGTACTCATAGCAAGGGAGCAGATAAACGCGCATCTTGCAATACACAGCGACGCGGCTAGAATAGCTGTGAAGAACAAGCGCGTTTTCAAGGTTCAGAACCTCTCCGCTTGCAATCTCAATGGTGATGTTCTTTTCCTCGGTGACGTATGCGTTCATGTTGCGGAGTTTCATTGTTTGCCCTTTCATCATCGATAACCTTACCTTGAATTTCTAAAATAAGAAACACCAAATGCCGCTTCAAAGGCGTCAATCATAGTTGACCACCTACTAATCATTCTTTCATACACGGGGTCTTCAACCCCATCACAATAATCAAGGTAAATTTTGGCGGAAATCT
>ULRI01039624.1_pt1 | contig 16163 bp, 16 predicted proteins | sample 1955291 | NCBI WGS metagenome assembly ULRI01 (sample SAMEA4835678, study PRJEB28245) | human gut metagenome | biome: gut microbiome; material: fecal sample | place: Denmark | collected 2008
GTCCTGTTCTTCCCTCTTGCCCTGCGGGGCAAAGCCTTCTGCTTTAATGGGTTACATTCGTAACCGTTTATAACAGTGATTATAAGTCGAAAATGTATTTCGCTTATAATCAACTGAATGAATCTCACTTTCCTTATAAAAAAAGTTATAATCATGGATAAGACCAGTAACATATCCACCCTTACCACTATCGGGATAGACCGACAGACGGGTAAGTTGATAGATAAACTCTGCAAACGTTATTCCCTGAAAAAAGGGGAAATAGTCCGCTTGGCATTTGTTTATATTGATAAAGCGTGTATTAACCCATCGGAAGCACCGGAATCCGTAAAATCGGAACTGGCGAAAATAAACAAACGGCAGGACGATATAATCCGCTTCATCCGCCACTACGAGGAAGAACAACTAAATCCCATGATACGAACCGCCAACTCTATTGCCGTTCGGTTTGATACCATTGGCAAAACATTGGAGACACTTATTCTCTCTCAATTAGAATCCAGTCGAGAGAAACAAACAGCCGTATTGCAAAAAGTAAGTGAGCAGTTTAGTAAGCACGCTGATGTTATCAATCAGCAGGGAAAGCAACTAACTGCATTATATCAGATACATCAACGGGATTATAAGAAATTACTCCAACTGATACAACTCTATTCGGAGTTATCCACTTGCGGAGTAATGGATAGCAAACGAAAAGAGAGCCTAAAGGCAGAAATTACCAATCTGATAAACACATAGTACTATGCACATAGATTTTGCCCCACCATCAAAAGGAACATACAACAATGCAGGGAGCAGTCGGCAATTAGCCAATTATTGTGAGCATGAAGACTTGGAACGGATGGAAAAGGATATCTATACCGATGGCTTTTTCAACTTAACGGATGATGACATCTACAAATCAAAGGTGATTAAGGATATAGATAGTAATATCGGGCAACTGCTAAAAACAGATGCTAAGTTTTTCGCTATTCATGTCAGCCCATCAGAGAGTGAGCTTCGGGCAATGGGCAACACCGAACAGGAGAAAGCGGAAGCCATGAAACGGTATATCCGAGAGGTGTTTATCCCCGAATACGCCAAAAACTTCAACAAAGGGTTATCCGAAGCGGATATAAAGTTTTACGGTAAAACCCATTTCGACCGCAGCCGTTCCAATAACGAACTAAATATGCACTGCCATTTGATTGTTAGCCGAAAAGACCAATCTAATAAGAAAAAGCTATCACCGCTTACTAATCATAAGAACACCAAAAAAGGAACAGTGACGGGTGGTTTTGACCGTGTAAATCTGTTCCAACAGGCAGAACAGGGCTTTGATAAACTGTTCAAATACAATCGCCAGCCAACAGAATCATTTGAGTATGCCAATACCATGAAGAACGGCAATATTTCTGAACAGCTTGAATTACAGGAACAAATCTTTACTGGCGAAAATAAAAAAGAAGTATTCCAACCCAGTGAAAAAGAAAACATGATTTCTTGCAATATTGATAGCAAACAGGATAATAAACACGCTTACAATCAATAGAATAATAGTAGCGGTGATTCTCTGTTATCTATCTTTTCATTGGGAGATGGTAACAATTACGATGCTACACAGGCAGAAGATTTACAGGCCCAGAAGCGTAAGAAGAAAAAGAGGAAAGGGATAAGACGATGATTGAATACGAGGAACTAAGAACCGATATAGACCGCTACCTGATGGAGCGGTTCAAATATCGTAAATCGCTGGTTCGCCTGACGGTGGATTACATTATTACCACCCGTAGAAATAGCCGAGTAGATTTGTATTTGCGCATCAGGAGGATTGAAAGCCGATTTCCACCTGATTGCCTGATTATTGCCCGATTGGGTTTCAGCAAAGAACGAGTAGGGCACGGTACACACTTTCTTCGGTTTTTGACAGGGATAGCCTTAAAGTATGGATTCAGGTATATAGGAATTGAATGCGCCAACAACAAAAGTGATGCTTTCGCCAAGAAGTTAGGCTTTTATTCCATAGATGGCGAGAACTTCGCAATAGCCATAACCAATCTAATATCTTATTTTTCAATGGAATAATCTACTTTCTAATCACAATATGTTAAATAAAACATGTATTTTTGCATATTCTTTTGAATTACAGATACCTGAAGGTTGATCAATTATGATATACATATTATAAAGTATGGGAGAAATAGAAATACAAAAATTTGCAGCGTTGAATGAAGAGTTTGAGACGGCAAACAAATTAGTGAGATTAGGACTTGGAGAACTTCAAAATATCAATCTTGATAATGATTTTTATTTTCTGCCATTTCAACTTTTGTCACAAGGGTTTGAACGTTTTATGAAAGCATACATTTGCGTTGCCTATGTGGAGAAGTATCAAGTTCTTCCTGATTCTTCCTACATAAAGTCATTAGGGCATGATTTAGAACGGCTTTTAATTGAAATTATGTCGAACTATTATACTCACTACAAACCTATCCAGTTTGAATCAGATTGGCAGTTAATAAATGACAATGCTGATTTAAAAGAGCTTCTATTCATATTATCTGAGTTTGGAAAATTTGCTCGCTATTACAATTTTGACTTCATTACTGGCAATTCAAAAATTGGTATAAATCCAAAAGAAGCTTGGCGTAAATTTGAAAATAAAATAAAGCCAGTTGATGTTCAGACTATGAAAAAATTGATGAATCAAGACATAGACCGTGAAGTATACCAAGAAATAACTAATTATATAATAGATATTTTTGAACGATTTATAGCAAGCCTTTCAAGACAAATAATTTGGGGGACATTAGGACAATTAGGCAAACAGTTAACAATAAGTTCGTTCTTTGATTATGGGACTCTGTATGAAAAAGATTTTGGGAAAACAGACTATCGAAAGAACACTACAAAGTATAAAGAAACTCCTAAATCTATACATAAGAGAACGGCATTAGATGAATTAAACCGGAAATTCAACCCTGATTTTAAGTCAAAAAAACTGAGAAAATGTGACTATAATGGAGATTGGCCTTTTTATGTTGATGAAATCATTATTGAATGCAGGCAAAAACATTGGTGTATCGTTACTATTGATGGCTATGATTATGCTCTAAATGGTGCTGCAAAAGGACGTTATAAACTCGAAAACCCACATGATGCAGGGATGGCTGTACTTGGTAAAAGTATAGGAGATTTTATTTCAATGGCATTAGCATTATAATGCCAATTAATCCTTTCTTTCTCTGAACACAAAGGTATATTCCAAGAATAAAACGGCAACACCAAGCCCTACGGGTTTTGATAAATTTCTTCCTTTTTCGTCCCGAAAAAGAGTAAATTTATCAAAAATGCTGCCTTATTTATTCTTTCCATATGAGTGGTGTTTATCAGAGAAAAAAAGGAAAAAATATGTGGTTTGGGGTGAGGTGGTGCAGCCAATAGCAGACAGTTCAACCCTCTGCATACACAGTTTCCAAAACTAGTTGTTTTTATCTCTTTCTTTGTAGCAAATCATTACAATGACAGGAGTTTATAACAATCTAAAACAACATTAATATGGAAATTGTAGCCATCGAAAAACGAACCTTTGAACAGATGATGCGGAGGTTTGAGGATTTTGCCAAGCAGATAAACACGCTTTGCGGAAAGAACCGAAGTAACGAAAACAGGTTAGACAACAGGCAGGTTTGTGAACTGCTTAAAATCTCACCTCGTACCCTGCAAACTTACCGAGATAACGGAGTTTTACCCTTTTCTCAAATCGGGCGTAAGTGCTATTACAAATCTACCGACATTGAACTGTTTATCAATCAGCAACAAACCAAGAAATAGACTATGGAAAGAGAACTTTTTGATTTGGATATACTGGTCGGCAACTGGGAGAGTATAAACCTAAATCCTACCGTGATAATTCATCGGAACGGTGAGAGCCACCAGTTAAGTATCATCTATATGAATGAAACCACCAAACAGGCAAGTCCTGCAACTTATGAGATTCAGGAAGATGAACAGGGTTATTTTGTGCACCTCAATGGTAAACGAGCTTCGATTACCTATTGCCAAAGATTGGATATGCTAACGATTGCCAAACAGGGCGATTACATGAGAAACTAATAATCAATAAATCATGGATATACTCGAAAACAAATCTCCGCAAATTGGCACGTTCTTTACGACTTTAGAGGAACTTTCAAATACCATTCAACAAGCCCTACAAAACCGCACTCCTCACCTGAACGGTGAAAAGTACCTCGCGAACAAAGAGGTCTGCCAACTCTTACGTATTTCTTCCCGTACCCTCCAAAATTGGAGGGATACGGGGAAAATACCGTTTGTCAGGATTAAGGGGAAGATTCTGTATAGGGAATCAGAGATTTTGAAAGAACTTAAATAGCTAAACCAATAAAAATAATCGGCAAGATGTTCCCTGCCGATTATTTTTTGATGTTATTATACTGTTTTGAATATGGTCTTTTGCACACGCTTCTTTGCCGGAACAACGTCCGAAAACTCGTATTTTCCTTGAATCTTATCGGATAAATTCGTCATATCCTCATTAATTTTAGTACGGGTAACCTCCGCATAAATCTGAGTAGTCTTAATAGAAAGGTGTCCCATCATTTGGCTAAGGCTCTCAATTGGAACGCCTTGTGTTAGGCATACGGTAGTGGCGAACGAGAAACGGCTCATATGGAATGTCAGCCGTCTATCAATATCGGCAGCTTTGGCAATCCGTTTTAATTGCCAATTCATACAAACATGGTGTTGCAATTTGAAAGCTTTCCCGTCTATCCCCGAAAACTCCGAATCTCTGTATCTTTCAAGAATCTTTTTAGGAATATCCAACAAAGGAATATAAGAAGTCGTTCCAGTTTTTTGCCTGTCGAGAATAATCCACTGGCTGCCGTCTTCCATCTCTTGAATGTTGGAATGTTGCAGATTTCGCAGGTCAATAATTGCTATGCCCGTAAAGGTCGAGAAAATAAACATATCACGAGTAAAACGCCATGTGGCAAGTTTTAGTTTCGCTTGCATAATGCGTAGTATTTCATCATTGGAGAGCCACGGGCGTTTGGGTATCACCCGTTCAGGAACAAAGTCAAAGAACGGGTTTTGTCGTAGTACTCCTTTATTACAAGCCCTTACAACTGCTTGCCGAAACGGGTTCATATTGGTTTTAACCGTTCGTGCCGTCATTTTCAAGTCTATTTTTAGATAATGAAAATAGGCTTCTACAAATGGAGTGTCAATTTTGCCGAATGGAATATCGGTAAGGTTGTGCTTTTCTTGTAGAAACTCTTTCATATGGCGGTAGGCATTGGTATATACCGGAAAGGTGCTTGCAGTTATGCGTACCCCAATACTTTTCCGTTTTTCCTCTAACAGTTCCGCAAATTCTTGCATTAAGGTATTGCAGTTTACTCCAATACCACGCAACGCATTTTTAAGGGCTTCGGCAGTAACATAGCCGTTATTAGTTACCATATCCTTGTAATGAGTGGAGATTTCATTGCGAAATCGCTCTATCTGCTTGTTTACGGATATGGATTCTTGGGATTTACCTTTTGCTATCCCTGTTTCACTATCCCAACCATCAGGCATTATTTCTAATCCGGTGCTAAAGGTCGTATTTTTTCCGTCCACCGTTATACGCCCAACAATCGGACAAGCTCCTGATTTCTTGGTTTTACTTGTGTTTGGATAGAAAAATATAGAAAATGTACTTCTGTTCGTTTTCATGGCTTACTGTTCGTTATAGGTGAATTTATCGGAGATGCGGAGAGATAATTGCTTCATATCGTTGCCGATTTTCTCATTATTGACACGGGCGTACCGTTGAGTGGTGTTTATGTTCTTGTGTCCCATCATTCGGCTAACGCTTTCGATGGGTACACCTTGCGATAGGCACAGTTCCGAAGCGAAGACATGCCGTCCAACATGGAATGTGAGCTTAGTGGTAATATTACAATGTTTAGCAATGATTTTCAGCGCATAATTTATACGCCCCTGCCCTAATAGGTGAAATACGTTATCTCCCTCTCCCAATCCTCTGTATTTCTCTATAATCTGCATTGGAATATCCAACAATTTGACATGAAACGGTATTCCCGTTTTCTGTCTATCGGTAGAAATCCACAAACTGCCGTCTTCTTCGGTAATTATCTCTTTCCACGTAAGTTGCTTCAAATCCACATACGGAAGCCCTGTAAATGCTGCAAACACAAACATATCACGGATAAAACAGAGGCTTTTAGATTCTAACGGAGTGGATATAAGCCTTTGGAACTCATCTTTTGTTATCGAGCGTATTTTGAAATCGGGCTTTTTCAATTTGAAGCCAAAGAACGGGGGATGCACGATTAGTTTTCGGTTCAGGGCAATACGCACAACCTTGAACAACACCAACATAGTAGATGATACGGATTCATCCGTCATTTTCCGTTCCACTCTCAAATGATAATCAAACGCTTCGACAAATGGTAGGTCTAACTGGTTCAGTGGTATATCCTGAACATTGTACTTTACTTTCAGAAAGCGTTTTACTTGTTTGCGGATAGTGATGTATTTGTGGTAGGTGCTTTCTGCTCTGTCTATTCCGATACGGGTTTGAAAATTCTGCATCATTTCACTAAAGAGGACGAGTAGTGTTATCTGTGACGATGCTATGCCTTGAAAGGCGTTTTTAACTTCTTGGGCGGTAACCGTTCCTGTGCGGTCTAAAATATCCCTGCAATGCGCATGTATGGAGAGATTAATTTTATTAATCTCTCTGTTGAGTTCAACGGCTACACGGCTTTTGCCGATGGCTCGCTCCGATTTTACATTCCAAAGCCGTTCTTCGATTTTCAGTTTTGAACCGAATTGGGCGATGGTGTTGCCGATGATGATTTTTCCGATAATCGGAAAAATGGCATCGGGATTTGTTTCTGTTTTTTTACTGTTCCCCTCTCGTTTCAGGTAAAAGGAAACTTTAAGTTCGTTGTTCATAACGCTCACATTTTTAAGTTCGTAAAATTACTTTCTTTGTGAGTTATTTGAACAATGTAAACCACAGACAAGCAGTGCTATAAGCAGACGTTCAAGGTCATTAGTCTGCTGTGTTTTTCGTCAATCGCAGGGGGGAACGATTTAGAAGTGGAAAGTTTGCCTAAATCTGCTTTTTCCTGCAATTTCACTACTGGACACCATACGACACTAAAAGACATACATTTCTATCATTCAATTAATTACCCTGATCTTCTCTTTCTTGCTTCTAATGTTATAGGTTCGTATAACAACTGAAAATGAACAAATCACGTACCTGTTCCAGTCGTTTGGAATTAAACTCATGGTTGTAAATAGTGGTAATTTCTTCCATAGTCAGATAATCCCTATCGGTACGTTCAAACCTTACCCGATAACTACCGAAAGGGTCGGCAGTCACTAAACCCGTATTCTTGGCAAAGTTTACCACCGTGCGAAAGCGTTGCACAAACTTCATCGCCGTATTGTGGCTGCACCCGTAGTTGTTTTTGATATACAGCAAAAAGTCCTCAATGAACACCACATTAATGTCTTTAATCAGTATATCGGAAACCGAATACTTGAACTTCATGAATTCAACAAGTCGTTTCTTTGTCAGTTCGTAACGTGAATAGGTTTTGTCTGCGGTATTCATCTTCACTTTCTCCAAGTATTGTTCATTGTGCTGTTTAAAGTACTCTATCAAAGTCCGTCTAAAAATGCGTTCTTTACCTGTTCTGCCGTCACATATCCGTCCTGCGCCATTAACGCATGGTAATGTTGGTGTACCGTGCTGCGAATACTCTCCAACATGGAATTGATATGTACGGCTTCTGCGGTTCTGCCGGAAGCCTTGCCTAACTTCACGCTCCAGTGAGCCGGATTTATTTCCAGCTTGGTATTGAACTGGGTTACAACTTGGTCAATGGTGATACGTGCGATAATCGGTACGTTTCCGTTCTTCTTTACTGCATTTCGTTTGACGAAATAGAGTAGCTTGAAAGTACTTCTCATAATCTCTTTTTTTAGTTACAAAATTAAATTGATGAACTGAAAATGAGATATTTGCAGTACGGACAAATCAAGACAACAAACCGACAATTTCAGACATTCCGTGACCTAAAATCCGAAAGGTCGGACAGGTCACGAATTGGTCACGAAAGTATGTCTTTTTGTGACCTTTTTGTGTCTTCGGTCACAGACTTTATACAAAGAAAAAACTCCTACAATACCTTGATATTGTAGGAGTTGTCTTTTCTTTGTCTGGTTTTGTCCAGCTTCTTGGTGATCCGCCTGGGGCTCGAACCCAGGACCCCAACATTAAAAGTGTTGTGCTCTACCTGCTGAGCTAGCGAATCAATCCTTATTTGCAAATCAGTTATTTCCTGATTGCGGGTGCAAAGGTAGTGACTTTTATTTAATTTGCAAGCGTTTCGTGGAAAAAAGTTCCAATTATTTTTCCTTTTTACTGCTTGTTTCTTGATTATCAGTTGTTTCTACTTCATCATATTTTATCTTTTCTTTGTTGATAATAAAGCGTTGGTAGTAAGAGAGCATTAAAGTTGTTAACGGTAAAGCAATAATCATTCCCAACATTCCCATTAATGAGCCCCAGATAGAAAGTGATAAAAGGATAATGGCAGGATTTAGGCCGGTAATCTTTCCCATAATTTTGGGGACGAGAAAAGTATCCTGTATAATTTGTACGATAGCAAAGACAGCTAATGCGCACGCAATGATAATCCAGAAATTCTGCCCCGTATCCGCTGCTTTGAGGATAGCTAGCAATACAGTGGGAAGGAAACCTATGATTTGCAGATAAGGAACCATGTTGAGAGCACCGATGAAAAGTCCCAGAGCGATAGCCATTGGAAAATCAATAATGAGGAAACCTATGCTGAACAGGATACCTACGCAAAATGCCACCAAAGCTTGACCACGAAAATATCTGTTCATACCGTCCTGCACGTCATGAACCAGATTGGAGGCAAATGTACGGTACTTGTTCGGAAGCAGGTGCAACCACCCTTCGGCTATTGCTTCATAATCCAGCAATATAAAAATAACATATAATAAGATAATAAAGGACGCAAGAATGCTAAATAGAATATTGAGAGATTCTGCAAGCAAAGCCCACATCCTGGGCACGGTATCCTTGATAGCTGCAAGAATATTCTCCTCGCTTAATATACGGTTGAGCGCTTGAAGGTCGATATTCTCATGGATAAACTCGGAAAGATTTTGAGGGACGTTGTTGCCGGCACCGTTGGTGAGGTAAGTCACGAGCAAGTCATTCATTCTGCTGATTTCCGAAATCATTGGCGGTACTAACAGATAAAATAAGGATACTCCGACAACTGTAATCAGGAATAATGCACAGAGGATAGAGACGATACGACTTTTCAACTTCAGCTTGTATTGGAAGAATTTGACCAGCGGATAAACCATGTAAGCGATCAGCCACGCAATAAAGAAGGGCAATAACACTCCGCTCAGTCGTTCCACCAGCATTAATATTCCTACCACCAATACACATCCGATGGCACCACGTATAAAACTGTCGAATGTTATTTTTTTCCTTTCCATATATGTAATTGTTAGTTTATATTTTTTGTCCGTCCTCTTCGAGCGCACGGAGATAACACTCCCTGCAGAGAGGCTCATATTCTGCTGTTTCTCCCAAAAGAACCTGTTTGTCATTCTTCACCGTGCGATGCGAGAAAGAAGCCAACTGTCCGCATTTCACACAGATAGCGTGCACTTTTGATACTTCGTCTGCAATGGCGCATAACTGAGGCATTGGTCCGAAAGGGTTCCCTTTGAAGTCCATATCCAGTCCGGCGATGATGACACGTACACCATTATTGGCAAGCTGGTTGCAGATATCAATTAGTCCGCTGTCGAAAAACTGAGCTTCGTCAATACCCACTACATCTATTTCGGAAGTGAATAGCAGGATACTTGCCGATGAGTCGATAGGAGTAGAAGCGATAGAGTGACTATCGTGTGAAACCACATCTTCTTCCGAATAACGGGTGTCGATAGCTGGTTTGAATATCTCCACACGTTGGCGGGCAAACTTGGCTCTTTTCATTCTACGAATTAGTTCCTCCGTCTTTCCGGAAAACATGGAGCCGCAGATAACTTCGATTCTACCTCTTCTTTTAGTCTCTTGTATATGATCTTCTGAGAATAATACCATGATATGATTTCGTGCTTCCTTGATTAAATAAATGTGTGTACAAAGGTAGCATAACTTTTTTGAAATAAAATAGTGTTGGCATTGTAACTTTCTTGTCTCGCTTTTGTAAATCCGCTCCGATACTTTTGCAGCCGTAAATCAGGATTTATTTATTAATATAATTAAATGAAAACAATGTTTAAGGTAAAAGTTTGTTTGTTGATGCTGTTGTGCAGTGTGGCTGCTGCAATGGCAAATCCCCCTGTGCCTGTTGAAAAGGTGAAAGGTACGATTAAAACGCCGAACGGAGAACCCGTTATCGGAGCTACTATTATTGAGAAAGGAACAACTAATGGTACCATAACGGATGTCAATGGTAACTTCGTATTGAAGATTATGAACAAGATAGGCGAACTGGAGGCTGCTTGTGTAGGGTTCAAAAAGGTTGTGTTTAAACCGGAAAAAGAGATTGTCAGTCTGATAATGGAAGAGGATACCAAAGTGCTTGGGGAAGTCGTGGTTACTGCCCTGGGTATCACCCGCGAGGCTAAATCATTGGGATATTCGGTACAGAAGTTGGGAGGTGACGGAGTGGTGCAAGCGCACGAATCCAATTTTGTGAACGCGTTGAGCAACCGTATTGCAGGTGTGCAGATTACGAATTCTTCTGGTGGCATCGGAGCTTCTTCGAGTATTCAGATACGTGGTCAAAACTTCGTGGGCGGATACAACTATAACAACTCTCCTTTATTTGTGGTAGACGGTGTGCCTATTAGTAATAACAATGAGCAGTCTACTCGAAGTTTCACCGGACGCCAGGACTACAATAATCCTAATTTTACATCAGGTGAAGCTGAAGTAGACTACGGAAACGCTGCCGGAGAGATAAATCAGGAAGATATTGAGAGTGTTTCTATTCTGAAAGGTCCGAACGCTTCGGCTCTTTACGGTGCACGTGCCGCTAACGGAGTGATTCTGATTACCACCAAAAGCGGGAAAGGGCAAAAAGGACTTGGAGTGACATATAGCTCTACCGTTTCTTTTGAGACTGCCCTTCGGCTTCCGGAATTTCAGAACAGTTTCGGCCAGGGGCTGGAAGGAAAATACGCTTATGTTGACGGTGCCGGAGGTGGTGTGAACGATAAGGACGTAGCCAACTGGGGCCCCGCAATGAACGGGCAGCTTATTACTCAGTTTGACTCTCCGTTGGATGATAACGGAAACCGGATTGCAATCCCTTTTGTGTCCGGAGGTAATCAATTGGAAGATTTCCTTCAGACGGGACATAATATCTCTAATACAATCACGCTGAGTAACTCGAACGATAAACTGAATTATCGCTTGACGTATACTAATAATCAGCAGAAGGGTATTGTCCCTAATACCGGGCTGGCGAAGAATACGATAGGTTTGTCTGCCGGATATCAGATCATTCCACAGTTGCGTGCCGATGTGACTATGAACTATGTACATACCAACAGCGACAACCGGGCAAGTACGGGAGCGAAGAACGCTGACAACATCATGGCTATTTTCTTGAAAATGCCGCGAAATGTCAGTCTGAATTCCTTGCAGCAGCAGTGGCGTGATGGAAAAGAAAATGTAGCCCAGAATACACCTATCGGTGATGAAACGTCTACAGGAATCAACAACCCTTATTTTGTGGTCTACAATAATCTCAACGGAAATACCCGCGATCGTGTCTACGGAAATCTTCGTTTGAAATATGATATTCTCAAGGGGCTGTCTTTACAAATCCGTTCGGGGCTTGATGTATATTTGGACAAGAGAACGATGCGTCATGCCGTAACTTCACAATCTTTCTTCAACGGTTATTATCAGGAAGATGACGTTTCTTTTATGGAAATAAACAATGACTTTCTGTTGAGTTACCGTCTGCCGGATGAGGCTGTAAGAAACTTCGGGTTCAGTATTTCTGCCGGAGGAAATATGATGAACCAGATATCCAAGCGACTGGGGGCCATTGCACCGGAACTGACTATTCCCGGGGTATACAACCTGACAAATAATGCTAAACCGATTCTTGCGGGTAATTCTCTTACACAGAAGAAGGTGAACAGTTTGTATGTAACGGCACAGTTCAGCTATTTGAACGGATTGTTTCTTGATCTGACAGGAAGAAACGATTGGTCAAGCGCGTTGCCCAAGAAAAATAATTCTTATTTCTATCCTTCGGCTTCTCTGAGTGCTGTGCTGACAGACTTGTTCGATATAAGGAGCAATATCCTGACATTTGCCAAAGTAAGAACAAGTACCTCTATGGTACGTCGGGATTTGGAACCTTATCAGACGGCTTCCAACTTTATCATTTCTCAAGGGTGGGGAGGTAACTCTACTGCAACTGCCAATAATAACTATCCAAACCCAGATATCAAACCGGAGAAAGTAGTATCCTACGAGTTTGGTGGTGATTTTCGCTTTTTCAATAGCCGCGTAGGGATCGATGTGGCTTACTATAAAAGTATTACTACTGATTTGATTATTCCGATCACGCTGAATCCGTCTGCCGGATATGATACGAAACTGATGAATGTTGGAAAGATGACTAATCAGGGAATAGAGTTAATGGTCAACGTGGTTCCTGTGCGTACCAAAGACCTTGAATGGAGCTTGAACTTCAACTTCTCCAAGAATAAGAACAAAGTAGTTACTTTGGCGGAAGATAAAGGAATCTCACGTATTCGCCAAATTGAACGGTGGGCCTCTCTGGAATTACGTACTGAAAACACTAAGGGCGATGGTTCTTATGGTTCTCTTTACGGTGATTATCTGGTATACAAAGACGGACAACTGCAACTGAAAAACGGCCTGCCGGTAGAAGAAAACGGTGACTGGGGATATTTGGGAAATGTGAATCCTGATTGGACGGGTGGTCTTGGTACGGATTTCAAATATAAGAACTGGACGTTCAGTGCGCTTTTCGGATTTCAGCACGGAGGTTCTGTTTACTCACGTACTTATATTGAAGGGATGAGAAATGGTTCGTTGAAAGAATCTCTGGCATGGCGTGATGCTGACGGAGCCGGAATGATTGTAGCAGACGGTATCGATGTGGAAACGGGACAGAAGAATACAGTGGCTGTACCGGTGAGAAACTACGTGCAGGCGTACTATGACAACGATATGATTGCCACCTTCGACGCTTCTTACGTGAAGCTGCGTGAACTGAAAATCGGATATACCCTTCCAAAGAAATGGCTGAAGAATACTCCGTTGAAAAACGTCTCTGTATCAGCTTTCGGACGTAATCTCTTTATCTGGACGGATGTCCCCAACATTGATCCGGAAGTTGCTTCTTACGATGGGCAACTGAAAGGGATAGAAACAATGTCTTTACCTTCTACCAGAAGCTTTGGATTCAATCTTAACGTAACTCTCTAATAAACAACAGAAATCATGAAAAGAAATAAAATAACTTTGTTGCTTGCCGCATTTCTACTGGTGTGTGGTTGTAGTGACTTCGAAGAGATTAATGTCAACCCCAATAATCCCCCGACTGTTCCTGCCAATCTTCTTTTGCCGACTGTTATCAGTACTGCTGTTTCTTCAATGACGGGTAGTGGCAATGGAGCTGCCGGACAGTTTATCCAACACATTAACTATATCGGAGGAAGTAACGAAAGTTTCGGGCGTTTCAATATAACCGGGGCTTCTTTCCGCGAAGAATGGAATGCTCCGATGCGTAGTGTAAAGGATATTAATCAGATCCTTGATATTGCAGAGAAAAACAATCAGCCTCAGTATAAGGCATTGGGATTGATCTGTAAAGTATATGTTCTCTCATTGATGACGGATGCGTATGGTGATATTCCGTATAATGAAGCTGGAAAAGGAGATGTCAGCGGATTGGAATTTCCGCATTATCAGGAACAGAAGGAAGTGTATCGATTAATGCTTGCCGACCTTGAAACTGCAAATCAGCTATTGAAGTCATTAAAGGCTGACGCTACTATTAGTGACGATATTCTTTTTAATGGAGATGCAGTGAAATGGCGTAAATATGCAAATTCTTTAAAAGTACGTATCCTGATGCGCCAGTCGGCGAAGAAAGATGTGTCTGCCGATATAGCTGCGATCTTCAACAATGCACAGGAATATCCCGTCTTTACTTCTATTGACGACCAGGCAACACTGGTGTATAACAATACCGTTGATTTCTACAAGTGGTATATACAACCTAAAAACCTGCCTTCTGACGGATCGGGTGTTATATTCGGAGATAATTTCCGGGTAAGTGAAGCCATAGTAGATGCTCTGCAAACCAAGGATGATCCTCGTTTACCGGTTTATGTTGCTCCGACAAAGCATTCTTTTGAAGCACATCGGGCAAATGCTTCTGTACCTTTTGTCTATCGCGGGCAACCGGCGGGACTGAGTGCGGCAGAGCAGAATGAGATTGATAAGGATGATTATTCAGTATTGAGCAGTACGATCCGAAGCGAAAGCCGTGCTTTCGTGATGACTTTTGCTGAACTTCAGTTTCTGAAAGCGGAAGCGATTATCCGAGGTATGATAACAGGGAATGCAGCCGATGAATATGCCAAAGGTATCAGAGCTTCTATGCAGAAGTGGGCTGCTATTTCTTCTGATGACGTGGACGTCTATCTGGCACGTCCGGATGTGGCATTGAATACAGCTCAGAATGAAGCATTGAAACAAATAGGTACACAGGCATGGATTGATAGTTTTCTGAATGGTTTTGAGGCATTCGCAAATTGGCGGCGTACCGGGTATCCGGAGTTGAAGGTCGGTACATCGGTATCAAGTGCTATTCCCGTGCGCTATATCTATTCGGATAACGAGCAGAACAACCCGAATCTGATTTCATGGACAAATGAGAAAATCGGACGCATGGTGAATGAAACAGATATGGTATGGTTTCAACCTCAGAAATGGAATACAAATGTTAATCGATAAATGATAGATAGAATGAAAAAGTTATATAGTATCGTAGGAATGTGGATCGTGTCGGCCTTTTGTTTATTGTCGGCTCAATCACGTGTTTATTCTTCAGTCGAGAATGTACATTCTCATAATGATTATTTGCAGAATGTACCTTTTTATACTGCATACTCCGCACGGTGTGCTTCTATCGAAGCTGATGTGTTTCTGGTAGACGGAGAGTTGTATGTGGCTCATAAAGAGAATGAAATTAATAAAGCCCGTAAACTCCGGAATCTTTATTTGAATCCGATCAGGGAACAATTTGAAATGAATGGCGGCTCCGGTTACCCGAACGGAAAGAGCTTCCAGCTACTGATTGACTTGAAAACAGATTATAAGGAAACAATGAAGGTGTTGGAACAGCAACTATTGGAATATCGGGATTGTTTTGATGTAAAGAAGAATCCTTTGGCAGTCCGGGTGGTTGTCAGTGGCTTTCTCCCTTCACCGGAAGAATTTTCCAATTACGCAGATTTTATTTTCTTCGACGGAAGACCCCGATTCATCTATACGCCGGAACAGAGCCTGCGTATACCTATGATGAGTACTTCTTTCCGGACATTGACTCAATGGAACGGATTGGGAAGAATGGTAGAAACCGATTACAACAAGGTAAAAGCGTTTATAGATAAAGCTCATGCCGAAGGGAAAGCGGCACGTTTCTGGGAGTGTCCCGATACCAAAACGGCTTGGAATACTTTTATGAAACTAGGATTGGACTATCTGAATACCGACCATCCTGCTTTGCTGGATGATTTCCTGAAACGTTATCCGAAGAACTTTTATACCAGCAAGGGAAAGTTTCATGAGATTTATCAACCCACCTATAAAAATGACGGAAGCAAGAAAATGCCTAAGAATGTCATTGTGCTTATCTCCGACGGCGGTGCGGGGCAAGGGCAGATGTGGGCTGCGGCTACGGCTAATGGCGGCAAGCTGAATCTGATGCAAATGAAGAATATCGGACTGTTGAAAACGAATCCGACAAATGACTATACGACTGATTCGGCCGGAGCTGGAACTGCATTGGCTA
>ULRI01061295.1_pt1 | contig 16133 bp, 9 predicted proteins | sample 1955291 | NCBI WGS metagenome assembly ULRI01 (sample SAMEA4835678, study PRJEB28245) | human gut metagenome | biome: gut microbiome; material: fecal sample | place: Denmark | collected 2008
CATTACCATAAAAACACCAAAGAACTCAGAAATGTATAAGGAACGAAAATTTTTAAAGAAACGATACAAGATAAAAGTGAAAGTCATCAAGTAATGTTTACTATGTTTCTTGAAACATGAGTTGACAACTAAAAAGTGTATAACTACTGGCAGAGGATGTGACTAAAAGTACATCCTCTGCTTTTATTACGGAATAGGAAATTACTCGTGCTGTTACGTTATACCACCAAAAATTGCTTTAGCAATTCTTGCAAAGCAAAGCGCTGGCTTTGTTCTTATTAATGGAATTTATGAAATAAGGCTTAAAAAAGATGTCATACGAGATCATGACTGAATCTTACAATTTTGTGAAATGCTATGGAAAGGATGAAATTTTTATAGAAATATGCTATTATAATGCCGTAAAAAGTACGAAATATCATATAATGAGCCTCTTGGAGAAGCGAGCAGATCAGCGTGCGAGACGAGCTGGAAAGCTCTAGAAGAGTGGATCTGCGAGTTGTTAAGGGGAAATTGCTAAATGTGATACAGAAAATAAGGGGCGCAAAAAGTTGATATAAGACTGCGCAGAAAGAGGAGGATATGAGTGGATTTAGAGTAGCGGGGGACAAAAGTTCACACCGCAAAAAAGAGCGAAAGCATCCGAAGCTTCGGTTGGCGATGAAAATTGCATTGCTTGTCATATTATTGATCATCATGGCAGTAATGATTGTTTTTTACGTTAAATTTGGAGATGATCTGTTGCGTTGGCGCAATCAGGCAAAGCAGGATGTGCAGTCATCGACGACGGAAACGTTCCGTTCTTCGGAGACCAGTTTTATTTATTCGGCAGATAAAAAAGTGATCGCCAAGTTGCGGGGAGACAAAGATTCCTATTATTTGGCGTTTGATCAAATTCCGCAATCGGTGAAAGATTGTTTTATCGTGACGGAAGATCGAGATTTTTATGAACATGACGGAGTGAATATTCTCTCCACTATGAAAGCGGCAGTGCTGCTTGTAAAGAGTCGTTTGTTCCATGAAAAGATTTCTCGAGGCGGAAGTACGATCACGCAGCAGCTTGCCCGTAAGATCTATTTGACGGATGATAAAACGTATGAGCGAAAAGTGCGTGAAATTTTTTACGCAATGGAGCTGGAGAAGAAATATACCAAAGACCAGATTTTGGAATTTTACATTAATAACGTATGTTTTGCAAATGCGAAGTACGGTATCGAGTCAGCCAGCAGAGCTTACTTTAGCAAGGGAACTTCGGAGCTGAATCTTGCAGAGGTGGCATTTTTGTGTTCGATCCCGAACCGACCGGAAACGTATAATCCGTTGGAACATTATGACAATGCGATCAAGCGTAAAGACCGTATTTTGAAACAGCTTTTGCAGGAAAAGAAAATTACGGAGGCAGAGTACAGCGATGCTTCTTATACGGAGATTGTCCTGGATCCGGCAGAGGCGATCAAGAGTCAGGACTATATGGCTACGTATGCGATCAGTTGTGCGACAAAAGCGTTGATGCAGCAACATGGATTTGAGTTCCGCTATGAATTTGCCAATGACGCGGATCGCAAAAATTATCAAAAAGAGTACGATACGCTGTACGACGAGTGTAGAACACAGTTGAATACCGGCGGCTATCATATTTATACATCGCTCAGTCGTTCCAGACAGAAAAAACTGCAGACGAGTGTGAATGATGCTCTGAAAGGATTTAAGGAAAAAACAAAGGATGGTACTTACAAGTTACAGGGCGCGGCTACTTGCATTGACAATGAGACGGGATTCGTAGTTGCAATTGTCGGTGGACGTAAGCAGAAATCAACGACGGGTTATACGTTGAATCGAGCTTTCCAGAGTTATCGTCAGCCGGGTAGCTGCTTTAAGCCGGTAGCGGTATATACGCCTGCATTGGAACGCGGCTATACACCGAATTCGATCGTAGATGATTCAAGGTTTAAGGGTGGCCCTAGCAACTCGGGCAACAGCTATCTTGGAAAGATCACGTTGCGCCGTGCCGTAGAGAAGTCCAAGAACGTTGTCGCTTGGAAGATCTTTAAGGAAATTACGCCGAAGGTTGGTCTTAGTTATCCGCTCAAAATGCATTTTGCCAATATTGTAGACAATGACTATTATCTATCTGCATCGCTTGGTGGACTGACGAACGGCGTGACAACGGTCGAGATGGCTTCTGCGTATGCGACGATCGCAAATGATGGCGTTTACCGCGAGCCGACCTGCATTAAGAAGATTACAGATTCCGAGGGAAATGTTATTTTGAAGAATAACGGAACCAAGCGGAAAGGAACGAAAGTCTATGAGAAAAATGCAGCACGTTCCATGACAGATATTTTGACCGGTGTATTGACAAGTGGTACAGCAGCAGGACATGAATTGAACAATATGTCTTGCGCCGGTAAGACGGGAACGACGAACGACAAAAAAGATGGATGGTTCTGTGGATTTACTCCATATTATACAACGACGGTATGGGTGGGATATGATTCGCCAAGAACATTAGAGGATCTGTACGGAAGTACGTATCCGCTAACAATTTGGGAAAACTTTATGAATGAGATTCATATCGGCCTGGAGAATAAGGATTTTGTGGAATCGGAATCATCAAGCAGCAAGTCAGACAAGAAAGATGGAAGTTACTCGACAAAACCACGTGAAACGATCGATCCTGAGGCTCGTGAGACAGAAACACCGGAGGAGACGGCAAAGCCAAAAGCAACCAAAAAGCCGGTTGTTACGGCAACACCAAAGGCAGAGCCGGAGGTAACGGAACCACCAACGACTATTGATGATGACCCAAGTGATGTGCCGAGCGATAATACACAGCCGGATGATGTCGGAGGCGATACCGGGGACGACACAGAATAAGATGTATCAGGATGTGGCATGAGACACGCTGCGGTAGTGTGTGCATTGGAACAGGGCGTGAGACACTGCAGAATAAGTTGTGTCAGAATGAAGCGCGAGACATTGCGGTAGTGTGTGCATTGGAACAGGGCGTGAGACACTGCAGAATAAGTTATGTCAGAATGAAGCGCGAGACACTGCAGTAGTGTGTGCCAGGAGGAGAAGGGCATGAAATTTAGCCTTTGTATGATTGTGAAAAATGAAGAGGCAGTTTTGAATCGGTGCTTGGAGTCCATGGCATCAGCGATGGATGAGATCATTATAGTGGATACCGGATCTACCGATGCAACCAAAAAGATCGCCGCAGCGTATACCGATCAGATCTATGATTTTGCGTGGACAGGAAACTTTGCAGAGGCAAGGAACTATGCAGCTTCCAAGGCAACCGGTGATTACATTTATACGGCAGATGCCGATGAATATTTGGAGCCGGAAGAGCTGCAGAAATTATTGCAGCTCAAAAAGGTATTGCTGCCTGAGGTTGAGATCGTGCAAATGCTATATTGCACACCGCCGGAACTTAGTACCGTATATAATTTTGCGGAGGAGTACCGCCCTAAATTATATAAGAGACTGCGTTCGTTTACTTGGATCGATCCGATTCATGAGACGTTACGTTTGGAGCCGGTTGTGTTTGACAGTGAGATACGTATTCAGCACAGACCATCGCCCGGACATGCCAAAAGAGACCTAGAGGCACTGGCAGCCGCAGCGGATCGTGAGAAACTGTTGTCCGACAAATTGCGCCACATGTACGCAATGGAATTGTATCGCTGTGGAGACGTCAGCGATTTTAACAGAGCGAAGGGATTTTTCCAAAGAGTAATGGAGGATCCGGACAGTGGACAGGATGCGCTTCGAGAGGCAATCTGTGTGCTGACACGAGGTTATCGTTTGGAGGGAGATGTTTCGCATTTTTTGGCATATGCATTGCGGGATGCAGTGACGGCACCTACTTCTGAGCTATGCTGTGAACTTGGAGCTTATTTTGAAGAGTGTGGGGATCTGGCGGAAGCAGCAATGTGGTATCAGAATGCACTGAGCGAAACAGAGAGCATATTAGATGCCCGCACCGGCAATGAAATTCCGACACGGGCATTAGAACGTTTTTGATAATCAAAGAGATTGTTCGATCGTATCCAATTCTTTCATCCAAAGAGCAGCGGAGGCATCACTAGGCATACGCCAGTCGCCGCGCGGTGACAATGCAACGCTGCCGACCTTTGGCCCATCCGGCAGACAGGAACGCTTAAATTGCTGGGCGAAGAAACGCCAATAAAATGTTCTCAACCATTTATAGATGGTTTTATCATCGTATTCTCCCGCAAATGTATATTTTGCCAAACGAAAGATTTTCGTCGGTGCATATCCAAAACGCATTAGATAATACAAGAAGAAATCATGCAGTTCATAAGGACCTACAATATTTTCTGTTTTCTGAGCAATCTTGCCGTCCTTTGGAGGCAGGAGTTCCGGACTTACCGGGGTATCTAAGACATCTAATAACACAGCTTTTAGCGAAGGATCTTCCGTTGTTTCCGCATAATAGGATACCAAATAACGAACCAACGTCTTTGGAACGGACGCGTTGACGCCATACATGGACATATGGTCGCCGTTGTAAGTTGCCCAGCCGAGTGCCAGCTCTGACATGTCACCGGTACCGATCACCATACCATTTGACTGGTTGGCAAGATCCATTAAGATCAGTGTGCGCTGTCTGGCCTGTGAGTTTTCATACGTAACATCATGGCTGCTCGGATCGTGTCCGATGTCCCGAAAATGAAGTTCAACTGCTTCGTGGATCGGGACTTCTTTTAGTGTTGCGCCGAGCTGCTTTGTGAGTGTGCAGGCGTTTTGGTAAGTGCGGTCGGTCGTGCCAAAACAAGGCATCGTGACGGCAACGATTCCACTTCGGTCAAGTCCAAGCAGATCAAAGGCTTTCGCAGTAACTAACAGAGCCAGCGTTGAGTCCAATCCGCCGGATATGCCGATCACAGCGCTGGTGCAATGGGTATGCGCCAATCTTTTTTTGAGTCCCATCGCCTGAATGTGTAAAATTTCATCGCAGCGGCGGTCGCGGTCTGCCTTACTGTTCGGGACAAACGGTGTTCGTTCATAATGTCTTGTGAGCGTTGTCTCTTCCACCTGCTGAAATGTAAAATGAATAATCTGATAAGCATCTTTCTCTGACTCATCGGTGCCCGGAACAATTTGTGGAAACGTGGAAATTCGTCTACGCTCACTGGTTAAACGCCCCAGATCGATCTCAGACAGGATCATACCATTTTGGAAACGCTTGCTTTCGTTGAGCAGTGTACCGTTTTCGGCAATCAGATTATGCCCGGCGAATACAAGATCCGTAGAGGATTCGCCTTCTCCTGCATCTGCATAAATATATGCACACAAAAGGCGGGCAGACTGTCCGGTTACTAACTCACGGCGATAGATATCTTTGCCGGTTGTTTCGTCACTGGCCGACAGATTAACAATGACGGTTGCACCGTGCAGAGCGTGTGCGGTAGAAGGTGGCGCTGCAGTCCATAAGTCCTCGCAGATCTCCGCACCAATGATCAATCCCGGCATATTGTCTGCTTGAAACAAGGTCTTGCTGCCAAACCAGATGAGATCTAATCCCTCCTCATCGCAAAGTTCCGGCATATGAAGGAAAATGCCCTCTTTCGGGGCGGCTGTAAAATGCCTTGCTTCATAAAATTCGGAATAATTCGGAATAAAAGTTTTGGGGATCAGACATATTACTTCTCCATGGAATACGACAGCGGCTACGTTATATAGCCGGTTCATATAAGAAAAAGGCAGACCAACAATGGTCATCATATCCATATTAGCGGACACTTTCCGAATACGGTTCAGGCCGGAGATGGCACCGTCTAATAACGCCTTTTGTAAAAAGAGATCGCCACAGGTATAGCCGGTCAGACAAAGTTCCGGCAAAACCAACAGCTTCGCATGCTCTGTATTTGCTTTCTGCATACATTCGATGATATGCTCTGTATTGTAATCGGGATCTGCAACACGGATGTCCGGCGTTGCAGCAGCAACTTTCAAAAATAAATCGTTCATAGGCACTCCTTATTTTTCTATTATGATCTAGTTATCATTTTAAGCGGTAGTTCAAATGTACCACGTTGGCATGGGAATTGCAACCAAAGTTCAGTCTTGCGTATTACGTATTACGGCAAATCGCTTTATTCCTGCTTGCGTATTGCGACAAACCGATGTATTCCTGCTTGCGTATTGCGACAAACCGCTTTATAATGTGTAATTGGACAAAAAATGAAGGTGAATGCGGAGGCATAGTAATGCACTTGGATATTTTAATTGATATGAAATTGCTGTTGTGTAGCGCGACATCGCCAAGAATTGCTTTAGCAATTCTTGCAAAGCAAAGCGCTGGCTTTGCTTTTTTATATCGTTTTTTTTATATTGTGATCGCAATGGAAGCGGCGGCTGTGAGTTTGTTCCTGCCGCTGCTGTTTTTGCGTGTGGTTATAAGTGGTCTGCCAAAGAAATATATGGTATGGCTGTGGCGGCTGTATTTTTTGCGGATCGTGTGTCCGATCCAGATTTCCAGTACGTTTAGTATTGTTCCGGCGTGGAATCGCAGTTACCATCAATTTTTAGCAGATGTGGGACTTGATATCGATGTGCAGCATGGCGGACTGCTTCGCAGTCTGCGCGATGTATGGCAAGCGAACATACAAGTAACGTCTCTCTATCGGATCATGGCGATAGGATACTTTGCAGGAATGCTGATATTGGTAGTTCTTTTGGTGATTCGGGCGGGAAAGGTGCGTTCCGCGATCCGTATGCGGGAAAAACGACTGGAGGGTACTTTGTACCAGTCAGCGGTCGAATTGCCGGTCATGACAGGTCTGTTCGTGAATCGCGTGTTTTTGCCGGAAACGATGAATGTGCAGGAGGCGAAATATACATTAGCACATATGGAGTGTCGACGTGCTCGCAGAAGCAACCTTTGGAATGCGTTTTATGTAACGGCGCTGCTTTTGCATTGGTACGATCCTTGCGTATGGGCTGCCGTATTTTTGGTTAGACGGGATGAGCAGATGGCGTGCGATGAATGTGCCGTGGACGGATGCAGTGCGGCAGACAAGAATGCGTATATACAAGGGATTTTGAACATTGTACCGCAGGAAAGCCGTGTGCCATTTACTGCGTGTGCAAGCTTTGAAACAGACTTAGAGAGACGGTCGCAGCGTTTGCTGCATCAGGGATCCGACCGAATGCGTTATAAAATGACCGGTGTGATCCTTTTGCTTTTGATGTTTTTCTGGCTTTTTTTGTTGCGTCCGGTTCAAAATGTATGGGCGGGAGGAACGTGGAATGCCGGGAGTGAGAAACTGTCCGCAAATAAGGACACGAGGAAAACGAATCTCATCCTTTCGCAGACAGATGTATTGTCGCCAAGTGGACTGAAACAGACAGTTTCCTTGCGGCATAAGCGTAATGAAGCCAACGGCAGGATCCTTGCAAACAGTTATGAGCTGCAGCTTGCGGATGCAGCAGGCAGTGAATTGGCAGTTGTTGACCTGCAGAAAGTGTTTCGAGAGCAGGGGATTGCGAAGGATACGCTTTATTTCCCGGAGGGATTGAAACTGCAGACCGGTGACTATAATAATGATGGGATTCAAGAACTGCTTTTGGGACAGCAGAGAGCGTGGGATGCAGCAGAGCAAAAGCAGATCGGGAGATTGCTGTCCAAGAAAACGGACAGCAAGTCAAAAACAGCGTCAAGCAAGGGCAACGAGAACGTCACACCGACACCGGCTGGCAAGACTGACGAAAGTGCTAAGACACCAGCGTCAAGCAAGGGCAATGAGAACGTCACGCCGACACCGGCAAAACAGGTTAAGAACTTGCGGACGTATGTGTACGTAATGTTTCAGATGCAGGAGACCGGTTTGCAGATCGTCTCAGAGGCGGTATATGGGGAGCAGGCGGCATCGATGCAGTCTGTGAAGCCGAGTCAGGAATCGGACGTGAAGGACTTGTTTTATATGCAGCTCTCCGATGGAAAGCTGTACTATATTTGGGACAGCGATGCAACAAAGTTCCTGGCAAAGAAATTATCGTCTGATGAATTGAATCAGCATAGAAGGGCGTCACAGGGAACAGAGGAAGCGGGCGTCAGCAAGACAGAGACTTTGGAAGATGCCGATGGCAACGAGTGTATGCGCGTGCAGACGACCACTGACACGACCGGAAGTCCGGAAATCGGTCAGATCATGATGTCACAAAACAAGAAAAAGATGAACGAGGTCAAGGGATATTTTTGCGAGTTGAAGTGGGTGCCGCAATCTGATGCTTCGACCGGACGATATGCAGTATTGATCTATAATGGCACCAAAGCACAGACATTTGTGCTGTATGATGTTGATAAAGCTACGGAACTGTACCGGCAGGAAGACGGTAATGATATTCTCAGCAGTATCTTTGCCAAATATAATGACACACAGATTCAGTTTAAAAGTGGAGCAATTGCGGTGTACAAGCTCGCGGAACAAAATGGGAGCAGGCTAACGATTGATTTTGCGGCAGAAGCAGAAGATGGCGTAGATGTGAGTGGAAGTTATGTTTATGATATGGATAGTGAACAGATTTCCAATCTGCAGTATAACCAGTCGAATGATGATACGCAGACCAAGAATTCGTCAAACGGGAATGCCGGGACAGACAGCGATTCTTCTTCCTCAAATAAGGGAACAGACAGCAGCTCGAAACGTAAGAACACAACAACGCCACAGCCTGTTCCAACAATAAATAGCAATTTGGGGGATTATTTGGATCCGTGATACGTTTGAACACGCAATGTTCTAACTATACGAAGCTGGGGGCGATCGGATCTTGTAGCTGGGTTCGATCGTATCTTTTCTTGACGGTATTTTCGTAGAGTGCTATTCTTATAAGAGCAGAAAATTCGTGGCAGCCGGCTTTATGAATAAAGACAGCTGCAGAAATATGAGAAGAGGAGGGAAAGTATGATCGTAGATAGAAATCGTTTTGGGGATTCGGAGATAAAGAGCTGTAAACAGTGTGGACGCAGATTACATCCTAAATATAATAAAGATATATGTCCGGCATGCATGGAAATGAATCTGTTTAATGAAGTGAAAGATTATATTCGTAAAAATGATGTGAATGAATCTCAAGTGGCTGATCATTTTGGCATTTCCAATGCGAAGGTACGCGCATGGATCCGTGAAGGTCGTATTCAGTACAAAAATACAGATGGCAAAACAGTGTCGCAGGTGTATTGTCAGATCTGCGGTAAGCCGTTAGATTTCGGGAATTTATGTTCCGAATGTCGTCATTTGCAGGGATTGGAAGTTGTTGCAAAGCGTTATGGAGAAGAGGAAGGACAGATGCGTTTCATTAACAAAGACAAGACGTGAAATTACAGCAATAATTATAGAATGTTGCATTAAAATTTCCAGAAATCGGAAAAAAATATATTAGTAGAGGTAGAATTTTCCAGGAAGATTCGCCTCTTTTTTTATGATATGCTTTTTTGGGAGTCAAAGTATGTTGGGAGTCAAAGTATGTACAACGTGAAAAAGGAGGGAAATATGCAGCAAGTAAGAATTAAGTTGCAAAATATTTCGAAGTATTATTATTCCGAAACAGCAGTGACACAGGCATTGCAGGGTATCAATCTGGAGTTTCGCATGGGAGAATTTGTTGCGATCACAGGGGAAAGCGGCAGCGGAAAGTCAACATTGCTTAGGATCATCAGCGGTATGGATACGTTTGATGATGGGGAGCTTTATGTGGATGGACAGCCGACATTTCAGTATGATGAAGATGACTGGGAAGAATATCGTCGTACTAAGATCGGCTTTGTTTTTCAAGATTATAGTTTGATCGGTCATTATACCGCCAAAGAAAATATCGTCAGTGCGCTTTTGATCATGGGAGTGCCTGAGAAAGAAGCTGGAGACAAGGCAATTCATTATTTGGAACGGGTAGGCCTGAGTGCACAGAGAGACCAGCGTGCGTCTAAGTTGTCCAGTGGTCAAAAGCAGAGATTGTCGATTGCTCGTGCGTTGGCAAAGGATACGGATATTATTGTGGCGGATGAGCCAACCGGTAACTTGGACAGTGAAACCGGAGCGCAGATCGTGAAATTGCTTCGAGATCTTTCGCAAGACCATTTGGTTATAATGGTAACTCACAATTATGAACAGGTAGAAAAATATGTTACCAGAAAAGTGCGATTGCATGATGGATCATTGATCTTGGACGTATCCGAAAATATGGACACAGAGCAGAAACCGGAGATGTCCGAGAAGGTGGACAACAATGAGAAAACGTCAGCCGGTAAAAAGTCTGAAAGCAATGAGGAACGACTTCGCGATCATACCATAGGGCGGATCTTTGTGCGAATGAATGCAGTGAGACAGCCGGAAAAAGTTGCATTGTTTATGGGCTTTTTCTTAGCTGCTGCTATCGTATCGTTTTTATTTATCGGGCAGTTGCTAATGAATGCAGATGATATTTACACCAAAGAGTATTCGGCAACATCCTTTGCGCGCAAAGACGATAAGCGCATTTCACTTAGACGCAAAGATCAAAAGTTTATGACGAAAAAAGATATTGACCGACTCACCAAAATGAAGCACGTCGTTTCGGTGGATCAGTACGATATTGTGAATGATATCAATTATTATTTTGAGGAAGGAAAAGATTATAGACAGGAGTACGGCTATAATAGGATGAGTACGAGCAATGAAGGGTGGATGTATGACTCGCAGAACGTTGAATACGTCAAGAAAGATCAATACATGCGATCGTCTTCCTGCTTAAAGAAATCGGATCTCGCAAAGGGCAGTCTGCCAAAGAAGATCGATGAAGTTGTACTGTACGATCGGGGAAAATATAAGGTTGGTGATACGATTACATTTTTCTATACAAGTGATGTGCTTTGGTCATCAACGGAGAATTATATACAGCGAAAGATGAAAGTAAGCGGACTGTTAAAAAATAAGGATAAACAGGTGTACTTTTCGCCGGAGATATGTACAATGCTGCAAAGTACCGTAACCGGTGGCAAAGTATTCTATGAATATGCCTATAATCAACAACTTGGCAAATATCAGGGACAGGCAACATTGTGGCCGATTGTTGGCGATATCGTGAAGAAGGATAACGAACTTTGTGTATCAGGTGAATATGAAGCAGCGGTGTATCGGGCAGAAGATAATGACTTAACTCTTTTAGGTCAGTCCGGTTTATTGCATATTGATCAGTATGACAAGGATATGAAAACCAAGGATGTCAAACAGATCGAGAATGTAGAAACCGGTGAGAAGATAAATGGCTGTGGGGCAAATTTTGCAGAGGTTTCTCAGAATATTTATGCGAAGTATTATCGCACCGACAGCAGGCAGGCATCGGTATATATTACAAGTTACGCCAAAATGGATCATGTGTTAAAGGCATTGGATAAAGCCGGGTATGAGGCTGTGAGTACACTGCGTTTTGGTGCAGATAAATACGATTCAGATCTGGTACAGGAACGTTTAAGGACGATCGGCATTGCAGTGGCAATACTATTAGTGATGATGGCTGCTGAGATATTGATCTTACGTTCTATATTTAAGATTCAGATCAAAGACCAGAAAATCTTAAAATTCATGGGTATGTCCACAAAATTGATCGGCAAGATCAATTATATGGAGATGCGTCGATACAGTATTATTGCTATTATCGTGGTCGCGGTAGTGATGAATGTAGTTGGAATCTTTGTGCCGGCGCTGCGTGCTATGCTCTACTATTATGAATGGCCCGGGTACCTAGTGTACTTTATGTACAATTATGTGGCTGCGATGGTGATGGTAGCAGCGTTTAATCATTTGTTAAAAGGGAAGGTGAGCGAATGATCAAGATAGAACATTTACAGAAATATTTTAACCGCGGTAAACGAAGTGAGATTCATGTATTGAATGATATTACATTGGAGCTGCCACAGACAGGTTTGGTATGTATTTTGGGGGAAAGCGGTTCTGGAAAAACCACGTTATTAAATACCGTTGGTGGATTGGATGTGTTTCAGGGAGGAACACTTACCGTAGACGAAACGATATTAAAGAAGTACGAGCCAAAGAAAATTGAGCATTTGCGTTGTGAAAAATTTGGCTATATTTTCCAAAATTATTATTTGCTGCAGGATTACACGGTTGCTTATAATGTAAAGCTTGCACTTAGTCATTATGATCTGACGGATGAGGAAAAAGATGAGAGAGTATCGTATGTATTGGAGCAGCTTGGTATAGGCCGTTACAAAAAGAAGCTGGTATCCAAATTGTCGGGTGGACAGCAGCAGAGGGTATCTATTGCCCGGGCACTTGTGAAATCACCGCAGATCATATTGGCAGATGAGCCGACCGGCAATCTGGACGAGGAAAATACAATACGTACAATGAGTATATTGCGTGCGATTTCCAAGGAATGTCTGGTTATTTTAGTATCGCACGAGCGCCGTATTGCTGAGTTTTTTGCGGATCGTATTCTAGAGATCAAGGATGGAGAGATTACAAAAGATTACGATAATCATTCCGGCAGCAGTTATGAACGATCGGACGATGGTAATATTTATTTGCCGGAGCTCATATGTCAGGCCATGCAAAGCGATGAAAATGAAATTGAAGTGTACCAAAATGCGGACAGCAAAGAGGAACCTATTCGATTAAAAATGGCATGGAAAAGTGGGAAACTTTATATTCGGAGTGACATGGCAAGTGATGTGATCTTTGCGGGGGAAGAAGCCGGATGTGAAATCTTTGATGAGCCAAGACCAAAACTGGAGATGGAAGATGTTGAGAACTTCTCATATGAATTATCTCCATTGGAAATGAGTAAAAAATCCGGGTTGTCCTGGAAAGCAACCTGGCGAATGACACTAGAAAATTTGAAGTTGTTGGGGAAAAAGCAGGCATTTATCGTTGTCATCCTTTTAATAACAGCAATCATGCTTTCGCTGACGATATCGGACTTGATCACAGCAGTTACGGTGCATCGGGAAGAGATTGTGAAGGATGATTCACATTATGTACAGGTGGAGATGAAACTGGCTTCTCCGGCAGAAGAATATGCCGTTGGTGATACCATGCAGGAGTGTTATAATAAGGTGCTTTCGAAAGGGAAACGTAAGGATATGATGTTTTACGATGCAGCGCGTGACCTGGTGATACAGGCAGATACGTTATATCAGATGCGGGGGAGCAGCCAGGTGATCCGCGACTTTTCCTATGTGGACATATCGAAAGTTACGAAGAAAGATCTGTTATATGGACGGCTTCCAAAGAAATCGGATGAGATTGTTATCGATAAGCTGGTTGCGGATCGTTTCTTGAAAAGTGACACGGCTATTTCCGGTCAATATGCGTCCGCAAAGGAGTTGTTAGGAGAGACACTTTCTATTAACACATTCAGCAAAGATCTGACGGTAGTTGGCATTAGTGGCAACAACGAGGCGTCCATTTACTGCAGTCAATCAAAGCTGCTAGGAATGGTTGCGAGTTCCTATTCGGTCATGTCATTATCAGAGCTGCAGAAGATGTATCCGGGTAAGTACGATAATGTAACCTTGCAGGATGATCAGATGCTGGTTCCGCAGTCAAAATATGATCAGATCAAAAGTTATCAGGAATTTCAGGGAAACCAGAAAGAATATCCGGTGCAACAGCTTGGTAACAGTTCCGTGTCTTACGAAGAGGAACCGGTTAGTAATGCAGGAGAAAATTACATTGTAGTGGGTGGATTTGACAATTCCTGTGATGTTGATTATGTTTTGACAGATGCCGCCGGTAAGCAGTTAGCAGACCAGTTGGCAGTGGGAATGCAGAAGATAAAATATTATGTTGATGATTTGGAGCAGCGGGAAGAGCTGGTAAAGCAATTGCAAAGTGAACTGAAACCGTATCAAAAAATGTTTCGGGTCAAAGTGACGATTCCGGCAGAGCAACAAGTGAAAGCCTATCGGAACAAAATGAAAGACAAGACGAGAAGCAAAGCATTGTTTGCAATGATTGCTGTCATCTTGTCTGTGTTGATCATTTATTATACGATCCGCTCCAATGCATCATCACGAATGGAGGAGTTGACGGTGTATCGCCTGCTTGGAATTTCCAAGGCAAGTATTATCCGTTCTTTTATACTTGAAATGCTGCTGATCAATTGCTATACGACACTTCCCGGGGTTGTGGTCACGACAGGTGTTATGAAGTTCGCAGCATCCGTGCCATCCCTTGGAATGAATCTAAGCTTTCCATGGTGGGGCGCGATAACGTTGATAGCGGCAATTATGCTGGTAAATGCAATTGTAAGCGTTATTCCGGTGCACAACATACTGGCAAAGCCGCCTGCGGAGTTAGCTGTTAAGTAACGGTTTCACCGTGCGTTCCGGGATTAGTTGCCGGTAACGGTTCCAATGCGCGGTCCGGGATCAGTTGCCGGTAACGGTCGGTGAGTTTGTTGGAGCTGCCGCCGGAGTTTCTGTTGGAGCTGCCATTGAGCTGTCCGTTGGAGCTCCTGTTGGTACTGCCGTCGGTACAGTGGTTGGAGCTACCGTTGGCGTCGCAGTTGGTCCTACAGCATTTGAAGGTACAGTTTTCAGCAATTTTGTAAACCGCTTCATTTCTGAGCGTGCCGATTTGCGGATCAAATCGGAATAAGAGAACAACATAAAACCGCCACAACTGTTTTGTGAGCGTAAGTATAGGAGCTGGCGTTTGAGATTAGTGCGGCTTGTGCCCCACTCTGCGTCCGCTCCTAATTTTGCCTCTCGTTTAGAGATGCCGGCACGGTAGCCGCCCAGACCGACATATACTTTTACGGATTTTGCGCGTGGTATCGCGAGCCATTTGTTTGTGGTTTCGCGGAAAGGACAAGTCTTTTGACTGAATGTCCAGTAAATCTGTGGGCAGATGTAATCAATATATTTGGAAGAACGCATCCATTTTTTGACATCTGCGTAATAATTATTTTTTGCATATAAATTACGGATATTGCCCGCCGGGCTGATGCCAAATACGCAATTATTATCCAATCTATGTACGATGGTTCGAACACGTTTTAACATGTTGGATACGTTGTTTCTGCGCCAAGTTACGATCGAAACTTTTTTCTTGTGTTTCTTTTTGCAGCGTTTTGCGTATGTTTTGTATTCTTTGTAGTCAAATACCTTTTTGTATTTCGCACCCAGATTCGGATAAAAATAATCGTCAAAATGAATGCCGTCTACAGCATAATCGCGCACGATCTCACGGACACCATTGCAAACAAGATTTTGAACATCTTTGGAAGCCGGGTTAAAGTACAGTTTCCCATCCCATTTTAATACATTGCGGCGTTTGGAAGCTTTCTTGGAAACAGCCCATTTTCGGGCAATGGATTTTTTCGGGAGTTTATATACGTTGGTCGTATTGCTGGCAATGCGATAAGGGTTGATCCATGCATGGAAAGCTAAGCCCCGCTTATGTGCCGCGCTGACCGCATAGGAGAGCGGATCGAATCCCGGATGTTTCCCAGCTTTTCCGGATACATAGCGAGACCATGGAAAATAGCTGGACGGATACAAGGCATCGGCAAATGGACGAACATGAACGATCACGGCGTTAAATCCATTTTTTTTGCAGTTATCAAACGTCTTGTTGATGAAATTCTCAAACTGCTTTTTGGTGTAGCGCTTTTCTCCAATATCCTGAAAAGAGATCCATACACCGCGAAATTCACCGGAAGCCGGGGTAAATGTCGTTTTCACAGGCTTTTTTGATCTGGTTGTTTTACCCTGTGCGACTTTGGCAGATCGATTCGTTCGGTCTGTCGGAATGATCTGCGAAACTGCCAGCGCACAGACCAAGATCAGCGCAATGGTCGTAGTGATTGAAGTAACAAACTTTATACCATGAGATGCTTTCGTGGTATGTCTTTTTTGATGAAATGGATTGTGGTAATGCATAATTTCCTCTACACTTTCTTATTTGTTTTGCACAGAAAAGCCGGTGTTTCAGCTTATTTGTACAATGAGATTACAGTGTCAAAAGGTTTGAATCTGGTGTTTGACATCGTAATTACAATGAGTAACTCCTGCGATATTATACTATACTCAAACTTCCCATACCTCAAATCCTCTACAACCACATATTGCTTATTATGTCAATAACTATATGATATTT
>ULRI01005636.1_pt1 | contig 15517 bp, 9 predicted proteins | sample 1955291 | NCBI WGS metagenome assembly ULRI01 (sample SAMEA4835678, study PRJEB28245) | human gut metagenome | biome: gut microbiome; material: fecal sample | place: Denmark | collected 2008
GTATGCGCATTTTTGCTGATCGTTATCGTCAGTTTCATCGTTTTATGCAAAGACTATGATCATTTGCATACTATGATCCACAAAAATCGTTATTTTTCGGTTTTGTCAGAGCTTGGGCATACCATGTGGAATACCGGATTTGCCTATATGCGAAGTCAGCTCATCATTATTGGCTGTAATTGGGCTATTTGCACAATTGCTTTTCTGCTCATCCGCAATCCATATTGTATCGTGATCGGTCTGTTTATTTCCATTTTTGATGCATTTCCTATTTTGGGGAGTGGGATGATATTGATTCCATGGGGACTTGTAAAATTATTTCATGGTTCTTTTTTCGCGGCCGCAGTTCTGCTTACTGCATATTTATTAACAGTATTTACGCGTGAATTATTAGAAGCAAGGTTAATTGGAAGTAACTTAAATACACTTCCTTTTTTTACCCTTGCTTCCATTTACATCGGTATTTCATTGTACGGTGTGTGCGGCATCTTTCTCGGCCCATTTGCGGTCGTGCTGATCCGCTCCATCTATCAGATATGGATGCGCAGTGCCTAAGAGCTTTCGACACATCCGAGCTGTTAAGCTACAACTTGCATATATGCAGATCCTCTATAAACTGCTGCCTCACTTAATTGAAATAAACAAGCTCCTCTTTTGGCTTGTCTGCCGCTTCCACCTGCTCTGCATAAAAGACAGGACCTTCCTCGCCATATTCCTTCATGAATTTGTATTCAAATCGGGCCGTCACGGTAACATACTGCTTTGCCTTAAACTCTGACCAATCATCTGCTTTGCACAGAAATCCCATATACTGTACATCGTCTGCACAGCAGGTCATCGCAAAACGTCCAAATACTGCAAAGCCTGCCGGAATCCCCTTTGGCTTCTGGATCAAACCTGTTACCTTCAACGTCTTATTCTGATATGTTTCCGGATGGTCGATCATGTCAATATACCAAAGTCCAAAATCATCGTCACTAATTTCAATGACATCTGCATTGACATCAAACGGCATCTGATCTTTCATCTCATAAAACTCATCCTGTGCTGATTCATAGACAATCTGCGCCCGCGGATTGACCGCTTTTATGCTTCCACGGATCGAGTTTTTATTCGTCTTTTCGACGGTGCAACGGTTAATGATGATCATTTCTGCCACGCGGAACTGATCTACCATCATAGATGGCATATTTTTCATATATAAAGCAAATGTTTCATCATTGACTACATCTATCGTCTGAAAGATCACTTCACGATCAAAACAAATTTCTTCCATATCATCATACAATTCCGGAATGTGCTTTGTCGGCCACATACCGTTGTATTCAATGATGATGCGGTCCGGACGGTGTTTTTTCAAAAATTTCTGAATGATCTTTCCATTAAATGCTTCTTCGTCTTCGATGTATTCCACAACGCAGTTGGCCTTCTCTAACACGTCCGGTTCGTATTCTAACTCGCCCTCTTCGCATGCCAAGATCATCGTTTTGATCTTGTCGTCAAACATATCATCCACGACAAGGTCACGGATCAGATTCGTCTTACCGGCTTCCAAAAAGCCCATAATGACGTATACCATCATCTCCTCTTTCTTCTTACCAAACATTCAAAACCTCCATCAACTCTATGTTTAGCTTCCATTTGAAATGGAAGCCGTAAATCGTAGTCCTCTTTACGCAACGTGGAATAATTCTTTGATCGCATCTTCCTTCAGGTCAGCACCGATAACACAAATACGTCCTGTAAAGTCGGCTGCTCCGCGGCGAATTTCCGTCTCTTCCGGTACCAGATCAAAGTGGAACCACTCTCCTTCTGCTGCCGCTACAATACCCTTTGCACGTAAAACGTCACCATAGTCTTTCGTCTCAGCTAACTTGTGCAAAATCTCGGTAAGCTCTTCCTCCGTAAACTTGTGCGCTGTCTCAACGCCCCAGCTTGTAAATACATCATCTGCATGATGATGGTGATGGTCATGATGATGTCCGCATCCACACTCACCGTCGTGATCATGCTCGTGGTCATGATGGTCGTGATCATGATGATGTCCGCATCCACACTCGCCGTCGTGATCATGCTCGTGGTCGTGATGGTCGTGATCATGATGATGTCCGCATCCACACTCGCCGTCGTGATCATGCTCGTGGTCGTGATGATCGTGATCATGATGATGTCCGCATCCACACTCGCCATCGTGATGATGTTCATGCTCCTCTAACAGCTCTTTTTCCAAAGAATTAACCTTTTCCATAGCCTCTACGATATTTTTACCCTGAATATCATCCCATGGTGTTGTAATAATAGATGCTTCCTCGTTTTTCTCACGAATCATCTTCAGACAAGCATCCAGCTTGTCGGCTGACACATTCTGTGTACGGCTCAAGATTACTGTTCCTGCGTATTCGATCTGGTTGTTGTAGAACTCACCGTAATTCTTCATATACATCTTGCATTTCGATGCATCTACAACCGTTGCCGTACTGTTGATCTGTACTTCATCACCAATATTTTTTACTGCTTTGACCACATCAGACAACTTGCCAACTCCGGATGGCTCAATAATAACACGATCCGGACTATATTTTGTAAGCACCTCTTTGAGTGCCTCTCCAAAGTCACCAACCAAAGAACAGCAAATGCAACCGGAATTCATCTCTGTAATCTGGATTCCTGCCTCTTTCAAAAATCCACCATCGATACCGATCTCACCGAACTCGTTCTCGATCAAGACTAACTTCTCACCTTCAAATGCTTCTGCGATCAGCTTTTTGATCAACGTCGTTTTACCTGCTCCTAAAAATCCTGAAATAATATCAATCTTTGCCATTGTCTCATCAATCCTTTCTATCGTCATTTGCATTTGCCTCTAACTATCATTATAACAAACCTGTCAACTCTCAAATTGCTGTTTCGTTGTCTCATACATCGCAATACTCGCCGCGATCGGCAGATTCAGACTGTCGATGCGATTGGAATGCGGAATGATCACACTTGTCCCGATCTGTGCAAAGCGATCCGGCAGTCCGGTCGCTTCGTTACCAAAAAGCAAAGAAAACGTCCCCTGTGGTCTGATCTCATGCAGACTTTTCTTGGCATCCAACATAAATGGATATAATTCCCGTTCACCAAACTGTGCCTGATATTCATCAAAATCCTCAAAGTAAACAAAGTTTGTCGAAAAAATCGCCCCCATGGACGCTCTTACCACTTTGGGGTCAAAGGCATCCACTGCCGGACGTATGATCGCCATCTGATTCAAACCAAATCCTAAGGCGCTCCGCATGATCGTTCCCATATTGCCGGCATTAGAAGGATTTACCAAAACTATGTGGGATGCTGTTTTCTCCAGCTGCCCTTCATATTTCGTAAATTCTCCGATCACGTAACAATTTTCTTTTTGAGACAATACGTGAAATATTTTGTCTGTCTGAACCATTTCTATACCGGCATCCCTGCACAAACTACGCAGCTTGTCTAATGTTTCCCCCTCTTTCATGCCGGAGTGAATATATACCCTCGTCACCTTGTCCGGCTGAAAGCGCAACAGTTCAAATGTCAGCGTTATACCTAATGCATAGGAAACCGGGGAATCCTTGCGGTATCTCTTATATCCTGCCATCTTTTATCCTTCCTGTTCAATGCGCACATCGATCGTCATATCTCCAATTTCTGTTGAAAAAGGAATCGTAAACATTTCCGTTGCCGCACCATCATAACTTGCACCAACACAATAATCCGGTGGTGTAATATCAATCATAATATTATTATTTGCAAATACCGTCGCCGCATTGCCCGCCACCATATTTCCTAATTCCGAAATTGCGCTCTGTCCGATCGCATCAATGGCATTGACCGGCATCATCATCATTTTAGATACGACCCCAAGTGCTGTCTGTGGTTCAAAATTAAGCAATACTTCTCCCGAAAGCTGACCTACCAGCCCGAGACGGATCAAAGAATTTTCTTCTGGGAAACTCTGTTGTCTAAGAGATGGTTTCCCTATTTTTAAATCCAACATACACATATCTTTCATCACTTTGCACACAGATATGATAAATGGATTGACATGCTCTGCTTTCAAACTTTCTCCCTCCCCTTACAACTGGAAATAATCCCAAAAATCTTCACTGATATTAACATCGCACTTATTGAGCCAGATGTTATATTTCTTTTGGAACAAGCGATTCTGGCGTTTTGCAATGATAACTTCCTTGCGAGCCTGTGTCGCATCCTCTTCCTTGTCATTGACGCAATATATAATATAATATCCCTGCGTTCCCTCTACAACACTGCTGACTTCACCCTTTTTGAGGGCTAACGCCGCATCCAATGCCGCTTTCTCCAATTTGGTGGAACTTTTGCCAACCACCAGTTCCTGCGTTGTTGCATCGGTATTATCTTTGGCCAATGTCAAAAAGTCTTTCGTCTTAATTGCACGAAGCTGCAGCTGTTCTGCCCACTTAAGAGCCTGTGCCTTGGCTTTCTCATCCATATCGATCTTCTGTCCGGAACTTCCGATTCCTTTCGTCATGATCTCGATATACTGGATCGCAGCCTGCCTTGCTTCCTCATCTGACACGTCGGTGTTTGCCTTGTCAGTAGCCACATAAAACATTTTATTGGCAAGCACGTTTTCTTCATACAATTTACTAAGTCCCTGAACGGATAAATAATATTTCTTTTTATCACTGTCAGACACCTTTTCCATGATCTTTTCTGCCTTTTGCATTGCCTCGTCTTTCTCATCATTGGTAAGTGAAATTTCATTACGATCCGCTGCCTGCGCGATCACTTTAAGCTGTGTTACCATATTGACGATTTCCTGCTTTGCCTGAGCACCCACTGTTTTATTGCCGCCCAGCGAATAGTTCCATAGCTCACTTCCAAAATTGCCCTCATACTGTCTTTTTAATAGGTAGGCATAGTTCATCATCTCGCTATATTCTACACCGTCACTGCCCACTGACATAACGATCGAATCCTTATCCGGTGTTCCTGCCGTAAGCTTTACCTTTTTTGTGCCGATCTTGGAATTGCCGCAGCCCGTGCATACTCCTGCCACGGCAATGCATATGCTTAAACCAACTGCCATCCATTTACTTTTCTTTATCATAGTCACCATGCCTTTCCGTTACTCCACGACTTTTCCGATCTCACGGATCAACTGATTCACTGTCTGGAATAATTTTTCTGCTGTCTCCTGCTTACTTACTGTTTTGGAAACAGACGGTACCTTCACCGCAGCAGGGATCCTTCCGTATCCGCTGCGATAACTTTTGCCTGCCGGCTGTGGTTGTGGTTTCATCGTGTAAATAAAATAGGATTGTTCTTCCTTTTTGGCCGCCTGCACCACCTTAAAAGCGCCCTCATACGATTCTACCATTTTTACAAGGTTTACGGAAGAGATTTTTGCGTTTGGTTTCAGATAAAATCGAATTTGGTTCGTTTTTTGCACAATTTGTGTGATTCCGGCACGGTGTGCTTCCGCTTTAAGCAGTGCCACACGCAATAAATTCTCAGCCGCATTAGGCAATTCTCCAAATCGATCGATCATTTCTTCCTGCATATCTGCATATTCTTCCGCATTTTCAATCCCGGCGATACGTTTGTACATATCCAGCTTTTGAAATTCACTACGAATATAAGTTGCCGGAATAAACGCATCCACTTGCAGTTCCAAACTGGTCTCAAACGATTCCTCTTCCGGCTGTTCGCCTTTCAGTGTAAGTACCGCCTCATTGAGCATTTTACAGTACAGATCATATCCAACCGCTTCCATATGACCGGACTGCGCTTCACCAAGCAGATTCCCGGCTCCGCGGATCTCCAGATCCCGCATCGCCACTTTGATCCCGGAACCCAGTTCCGTGTATTCACGGATAGCGGCCAGTCTCTTCTCCGCTACCTCTTTGAGCATACGTCCTCGCTGATACATCAAAAACGCGTATGCTGTACGATTTGATCTTCCGACACGACCGCGAAGCTGGTAAAGCTGTGACAGCCCCATCTTATCAGCATGATCAATGATGATCGTATTTACATTCGAAATGTCTAATCCGGTCTCAATAATCGTCGTTGCTACCAAAACATCTATTTCGCCGCTGATAAATGCCATCATGATCTTTTCAAGTTCTCGCTCACTCATCTGCCCATGCGCAAAAACAACATTGGCATCCGGCACCATTTTGGCTACTTCTGCCGCCACCTCTGCAATACGGGCAACGCGGTTATACACATAATACACCTGTCCGCCTCTTCCCAATTCGCGATTGATCGCCTCGCGAATGATCTCATCATTATGCTCCATCACAAATGTCTGTATTGGCAGACGGTCTACCGGTGGCTCCTCTAACACGCTCATGTCCCGAATGCCGGTCAAACTCATATGCAGCGTTCGTGGGATCGGTGTTGCACTAAGCGTAAGGACATCAACATTTCCTTTCATCTGCTTGATCTTTTCCTTGTGTGTCACACCAAATCGCTGTTCCTCATCAACGATCAATAACCCCAAATTCTTAAATTCCACGTCCTTAGACAGCAGACGGTGTGTGCCGACAATAATATCAACCTGTCCCTTTCGCAGTAGATCTATCGACTTTTTTTGCTGTGCCGGAGTACGAAAACGTGATAACATCTCAACTTTGACCGGAAAGTCTCCGAGTCGTTCGCACAATGTGTTGTAATGTTGCTGCGCTAAGATCGTAGTTGGAACAAGCATCGCTACCTGCTTTCCATCATTTACCGCCTTAAATGCCGCACGCAATGCGATCTCTGTTTTGCCATAGCCAACATCCCCGCAGATCAGCCGATCCATGATCTTGTCACTTTCCATGTCCTTTTTAACGGCGGCAATGGCTGTCAACTGATCTTTGGTCTCCTCAAATGGGAAAACCTCCTCAAATTCCTGCTGCCACACAGTATCCGGACTATAAGCATATCCTTTTTGTTCTTGTCGCTTGGCATATAACAAAACCAATTCTTTTGCCACTTCCTGCACAGCCTTGCGCACGCGTGTCTTGGTCTTTTTCCATTCCGGCGATGACAAGCGGTTTAGTTTCGGCTGCTTCGCCTCACGCCCGGCGTATTTCTGCAACAGATCCAGTCCCGATGCAGGAACATATAGATTTCCGCCGTCTCCATACTCAATCTTAATATAGTCCTTCGACACATGGTCGACTGTAATCTTTTCGATACCTTTGTAAATACCAACTCCATGATTCTCATGGATCACATAATCGCCAACGCTTAACTCATTAAAGCTCTGTATCGCTTTTCCATCGTATTTTTTCTTCTTGACATTACGCCGTTTCTGCTTTGTGCCAAAAATATCACCTTCCGTCACAACAGCAAACTTCGTCATCGAATAAACAAATCCATGACGCATAAATCCATACGATACCATAACCTGTCCGGCTTCCAACGGCATATCCGGCTTCTCATGATAAAATGCCGGAATTTCATATTCTCCCAAGTCTTTACTTAAACGCTGCGCACGCGTCCGAGATCCACAAAGGAGCAGTACACGGTATCCATTCTTTCTCCAGCGAAGCATATCGTCTACAAGTAGTTCAAAATGCTTATTATAGGACCCCACCGGCTGTACCTGTACATTCACCTGCGCCCTGCTCGCAAGCTGCTTTGGCAGTCCATCCAGCAAAGACAAAATAACAAGCTGCTTGTTCTGCAGCAATCCAAATAAAGGATCCATTCCCTGCAAGATCTCCGGCTGCTTTGGCAAAAGATAGCCTTTCTCCAATCTGCTTTCCATACTGTCACGAAACTCTGTTTCCACCGCCTGAGCTTTCTCATAACAGCGGGATGGCTCATCTAAGAAAAAGATTGTCTCCCCCTCTGGCATAATATCAAAAAAGGACAATGTTTCCACCGGAAAATAGGGCAGGTAGGCTTCCAATCCAATACGGCTCTGATATTGTTCGTAATCATTTTGTATTTCCTGTAAATGGTCATTTAACCGATTCACTTCTTCGAATTTCTTCGCCTTTTTTAATTTTGTGCTGATCTTTGCTGCGTCTTTCGCCATTTTTGTAAAACCATCGGCAATTTGCTCAGTAGTCAAAATTAATTCCGATGCCGGAAAGATGGTAAACTCTGCAATGCGTTCAATTGAGCGCTGACTCTCCACGTCAAACGAACGGATCGTGTCAATCTCATCATCCCAAAACTCGATACGATATGGGCAGTCCTCCGTTACCGGAAATACATCCAAAATTCCTCCGCGCACAGAAAAATCTCCAGGCATCTCAACCTGTGCCTGTCTCACATAACCCATATTGACTAGATTTTTGCAAAGAGTCTCAAGATCATATGTCTCCCCTTCCGCTACCTGCTGCTTCGCCTGCTCATAGATCTTTTGCGATAGTACGAACTCCATGCCGGCATCGATCGAGGTGACAATGGTTCCCCCCTTGCGATCCAGTAATGCCTCTCTGACTTTAAGTCTCTGTGTGCTAAGTGCATTACCATGTACATCAGCACTAAAAAAAATCACATCTTTCGCCGGATAATACATAACTTCCCGGTCAAACATGCGATAATCTTCTGCGATTTCCCGTGCCCTCAACTCATTCGCCGCAATGATCACTTTCCATTTCGGAGACTCACCGGTAAGCCCATAGATCCATTGGCACTTTTGTGATTCGATGCATCCCGATATCTGCAATGGGAATTGCTGCTTTTGTATTGCCTCTTCGGCATTGCGGTACGCCGTAATCTCCGCCAAAGGCGCCAATAATGTTTCCATCACTGCCCCAACCTCTTACTTTCCGTTAAATTGATTCATCGCCGCTTCAACGCTGTCTGTCAAAATAGTCTCACATGCCTTTACCGTCTGCTCTAGCGCAGTACGGATCGTCGGCTCTTCCTCTGCCGGGAATCTCCCCAACACATAGTCCGCCAGATCCCAGCCTGCCGGTTTCTCTCCCACGCCGATCCGGATCCGCGAAAACTGCTGCGTCCCCAAATGCGCAATGATATTCTTGATTCCATTATGTCCACCGGCACTTCCTTTGGCACGTACCCGAAGCTTTCCCGGAGCCAATGCGATATCATCATAAATGATGATCAATTCCTCCTCGGGATCGATCTTATAAAAATCCACCAGTTCGCGTACACTCTCACCACTAAGATTCATATATGTCTGCGGCATCGCCAACAGCACTTTATTCCCTGCGATCATTCCCTTACCGCATAGCGCCTTGTGTTTCTTGATGTCCATCGAAATGCCATAGGCATCACTGATCGCCGTAATCGCCGAAAATCCAATATTGTGTCGTGTTCCGGCATATTTACGCTCCGGATTTCCTAATCCTACTATAATATACATTGTTAACCTCGTTTCTATGCTGTCTGTTATTACAATCGCACAATCTCCTAAGCCGGGTTCAGCGATACTGCCTTTTTCTCGCTGCCCCCGGCTCTTATATTGCTATTTGTTTGTTGTGTCGGCTATTGCTAGTACGTCTTATTATCACGGTACTCCCCAATATGTACCGCCTCTCCACTGTACTGCTTTAACATATCGATTCCCATTACATGACGATTATCCATCGTGCGCATAATGTCTTTGATCTGCAATTGTGCAGCGACATGCGGTGTACTCAGATTATAAACCTGATTATCCCTGAATGAAAGTACATATGGCTGCAGCACATTGTACATGCCAGGAATAATGACTAATCCCTTATCACCGTTAGTCAGCTCTACACATACACCCGGTTCCAAAATATTAATACTGTGAATCAGCGCCTGTACCGCAACACGATCGTATCCATTTCCGGCATCTAATAGAAAGCGAATCGCCTGCACATCTGATGTTGGCTCTTCTTGTATGTTCATTGCCGTCAACTGGTCATAAATATACGCTGTACGCAATATTTCAACCTCTGGGATCTTCTTCTTTTCCATTTCATCATCTTTGCCGCCGACATGAAAGATTCTTCGCAATGCTACTGACAATATCATCTTGACACCGGCATCAAGCGAATAATCTCTGCTAAACATCTGATAAGCCGCCACATAATACGTATTGATCTTTTTGAGATCTTCTTCTGTCAATTCCAACTGCGATTTGCGTCGCAATCCGATCGGGATCAATAAGGTACCTATATCATGCAGTACTGCTGCTGTCACCAGATCTGTCTGGTTTTTCTCGGACAAATTCATCCGCTTTGCCATCATCGCACAGAGCAGCGCTGTGTTCAGTGAATGTTTATACACATAATCTTCCACGCTGCGAAGATTTTGGATGAAATTTATCTTGTGGTCCAAAGAACCATACTTCTGAACAAGCTGCGTCACAAACGTATTCAACTTTGCAGACGGTTTCTGTTTGCTGACTGCATCCAAGATCTCTTTGATCGCAAATACTGCCATCGTCTGATAGCGTTCAAACTCAATATCTTCTGCTGACATAGGCGGTACCGGCTCCGCCGGCTCTAATACATAAATACCGATCAGTCCAAAGTTCTGAATACTAATGATTCCCTGCTCTGTCAGTCTGGAATCTCTTTCGTACAACATAACTCCATTTTTGTTGTATATTGGTTTTGCCAAACGCATCCCTTTTTTTAATTCATCTGCTTTTACAAAAATCATGACAACCCTCCTATCTACGCATTAAATCTGCGCTTTATTTATTTTTTTCTGCTAGATTGTTTGTTACTCGGTTATACAGCTCCCAAGCTGCGTTATAACCCATCTTTTTCTGTCTGTGGTTAACTGCTGCCGACTCACAGATGATTGCAATATTACGACCGGGACGGATCGGAATAGAGTGGCACACAACCTTGTTGCCAAGAAATTCCGTATACTGCTCCTCCAGTCCAAGACGATCATAATCCTGTTCTTTATTAAATTCCTCAAGCTTAATGACCAGATCAATATTCTGATCATCCTTAACGCTCTCTACACCAAACAGTGATTTTGCGTCAATAATACCGATACCACGCAATTCGATAAAATGTCTCGTAATGTCCGGTGCGCTGCCGAGCAATGTGCTCTCATTGATTCGTTTGATCTCTACCACATCATCCGAAACAAGACGGTGTCCTCTATGAATCAACTCCAATGCGACTTCCGATTTACCGATACCGCTTTCTCCCATGATCAAAATGCCTTCTCCGTAAATATCTACCAGCACGCCGTGAACCGTACAGCGCGGTGCCATATTATAGTTAAGGCACTGGATCAGATCCGCCATAAATTCATTCGTAGCACGCTTGGTACGTAAGATCGGCACTTGATATTTCGTTGCCAATTCGATCAGACGGTCATCCACCGGAAGGTTACGGCAAAAAACGATACATGGTGGTTTGGTCGACTTCTCACTGCCACACATAATCTCTTCTAACATTTGGACACTGTATTCTACACCTTTTTGCTCCATATAAGTATATTCCACCTGCCCGATGATCTGAATCCGGTTAGAATCAAAATAGTCAAAGAACCCTGCCAATTGCAAAGCCGGTCGATTAACATCCGATTGCGTCACTTTCACGTCATCAATAGGTACATTCGGTGTACAGTTTTCTAATTTTAATTTGTCTACTAAATGTGTCAATGCGACACTGTACTCTGCATTCTGCATATTCTACCAACCTTTCTAACCATAGTGCACATTCACTGCATCCCGCAAATTCCTGCCACCCTGCTGCAAATTCCTATACAGCTTGCTGGCAATCCCTATACAGATTGCTGCAAATTCCTATACAGCTTGCTGACAATCCCTGTCAACTGACAGAAAATCATCTATTTTGTTATGAGTCTTTCTTATGAAAAAACTCATATACATTTTGTGCTGCCTGTTCATTCATGGACTCAACTTCAGCCAATTGCTCTACGGAAGCTGCCTTGATCGCATCAAGTGAAACAAACCGCTTCATCAACTGTTTGCGACGCTTCGCCCCAATCCCCGCAATGTCATCCAATATGGATCTGACTTGCACTTTACTACGTAAAGAGCGGTGATACTCAATGGCAAAACGATGCACTTCATCTTGAATGCGTGTCATTAAATGAAATCCTTCACTGCATGTATTGACCGGTATTTCACTCCCCTGAAAATACAATCCACGGGTGCGATGCCTGTCATCTTTCACCATGCCGCAGACCGGTATCACTATTCCGAGCTCCCTCAAAACAGACTCTGCAACATTCACTTGGCCTTTCCCGCCATCCATCATGATCAAATCCGGGAACACCGTAAAGCCTCCCGTTACTTTTTCCCCTTGATCTATCTGTTGTCGTTCCTCCAGACCGTGACGAAATCTTCTTCCAAGCACCTCTTCCATGCTGGCATAATCATCCGGGCCTTGCATCGTCTTAATGCGGAACTTACGGTAATCGCTGCGCTTCGGCTTTCCGTTTTCAAAAACAACCATAGAGCCAACCGACTGAAATCCACTGATATTCGATATATCATATGATTCCACCCGCTTTACTTCAGACATGCCTAACAGATCTGCGATCTCCTGCATTGCTCCTAATGTACGTTCTTCTTCTCTCCGCAGCTTTTCTGCATCTTGCGTCAAAACCAGCGCTGCATTCTTATGCGCCAGCTCGACTAAACGCTCTTTCTGTCCCTTTTTGGGTGCAAGAATAGATACCTTTCCACCACGGCGTTCCGACAGCCAATCCGAGATCAGGTCTTTTTCTTCTAATTCATATTCTACCATGAGTTCTCGCGGAATAAAAGGTGTTCCTGCATAAAACTGTTTGATAAACGACTGCACTAACTCTTCCGGTGCATCACCGTCTATCCCTTTTAAATGATAATGATCCCGACCGATCAATTTGCCCTCGCGAATAAAAAACACTTGAATGACCGCTTCCAGATTAGTCTGCGCCATAGCGATCACATCGCGGTCAACCCCGCCAAAATCTGTAACTTTCTGATGCACTGCAACTTTTTTGACACTGGCGATCAGATCGCGGCAAGAAGCCGCCTCTTCAAAGGCAAGTTCCTCGACTGCTTTCGCCATCTTTGCTTCCAGCATTTCTAAAACCTCTGAGAAATCTCCTTCCAAAAGTTTCAATGCCTTGCTGAAATTTTGCTGATACTGTTCCGGAGTCACATATCCCTGACATGGTGCCTGGCACTGCTTAATATGATAATTCAAGCACGGTCGTTCTTTACCGGTATCTCTTGGCAGCACACGATTGCATGTTCGTATCTGATAGATTTTATGAACCAGATCCAACATATCTCTTGCAGACCCTGCACTGGTAAACGGGCCAAAATATTTACATTTATCCCGCCTCTGCTCCCGCGAATAGATCAACCGCGGATACTCTTCATATACGGTTGCTTTGATAAACGGATATGTTTTATCATCTTTTAACATCGTATTATACTTTGGACGATGCTCCTTGATCAGGTTGTTTTCGAGTACCAGCGCCTCCACTTCGGAATCCGTAATGATATACTCAAAATGATCAATCTGCGAAATCATTTTTTCAATCTTGGGCGATACTTTTCTGCTCGCCTGAAAATACTGTCGCACACGATTTTTCAAGCTAACCGCTTTACCCACATAAATAATAGCATCTTTTTTGTCGTGCATTAAATAGACGCCCGGTTTGGCGGGCAGTTTTTTTAACTCTTCCTGCAAATCAAACATGGGCGTCTCCTTAAAATTCTAATTCTAATTACAGTTTAATCTTCTTTACACTCTGGTCTAACTGATAAGCGATCTCCTTCAAACCTGCTGCACTATCAGATATGTTCGCCAATGTGTTGCTGACTTCCACAACTGATGCAGATGTCTCCTGACTGCTGGCTGCATTCTGCTCAGCAATAGCAGAAAGATTCTGCACGACATCAACGACCTTACTTCTGGAATCATCCAAACTTTCTGTTCGTCCGGAAATCGTACCAACACCTCCGATCGCCTTCTCAACACCTTGGTAGACATCCGCAAAGCGTTTCTCTGTCTGCTGCATCTTATCGCTCTGAACAGCCATGATCTTTTGTACTCCCTGCATAGTATCCACGGCATGCGTCGAGTCTTGTATCAAAACATTTGTAATATCATCAATCTGTTTGGCTGAATCATTTGACTGCTCTGCCAGCTTCTGAATCTGAGAAGCAACCACAGCAAAACCACGTCCCTGCTCGCCGGCACGTGCTGCTTCAATAGATGCATTCAGTGACAACAAATTGGTCTCTTCTGCAATTGATGCGATAATATCTGTCGCTGCCTTGATCTTCTGCGCGGAAGCATTCGTAATATTGGTCTGCTCATAAATCTCATCGATGGAAAGCTTGGTCTGGTCATTCACTTCCATCAACTCTTTCAAAATGGACATTGCCTGATTACTGGACTCTTGCATCTGCTTTGAATTCTTATGTAATGCTTCTGCAACGGAATTCGTTTCTTCGATCATATTGCCCATCGTAATGACATTTTCTGTCGCACTCTGTGTCTCATCAGCCTGATTTGTCGCGCCACTGGCGATATCACCCACAGCACTTTCTACCTGCTCGATCGCACGTGCTGTATGGGTGGCATCTTTATCCAAGCTTTCAGACGCATTGAACAGACTATTACTTTGTGCCTGAATGTCCTGTATCATCAGAACCATTTCTTTACGAAGCGATGCAACTGAACGGCTCATCATGCCGGTTTCATCCTTTCGCTTTAGCAAACGTTCTGCAGCCTTGTTTTCTGTAAAGTCCATTCTGGACATCTTTTCCACAATTTTTGAGATCACGATCAGCGGTCTTGTCATTCTGCCCGTGATAAATGCTGCCAAAAATGCGAATATAACAACAACAATAGCAAATGCTACCACTCCGGTCTTTATCATATTGTTGATCGGTGCTAAAATGTCATCCTTATCCGCTGTAATGACAAGAACCGTCGGCTCTTTTTTGGTGACATAATATGCTGCCATCTTTGCTGTTCCTTTATATTTATACTCAACAACACTTGTCTCAGGTCTGGATCCCATCTGAATATCTTCTACGACCTTTTTGATCCTTGCATTCTCTACCGGTTGTCCAACCTTTTCCCCTTCCGGGTGGCAAAGCATCATGCCGTCGCTTCCGGATACAATATATGCATAACTGGAATCAACGCCCTGCAAAGCTACATTACCAAATGTATTCTTCATAGAAATTTTATTGTTCAGGTTACCTGCCGCAATAAATTGATCCAAAGAAATACCGTTCGCAGTTACCATATCGTGCATGTAATGCTCCGTCTCGGTTTGAATTGCCGATTCTGCTTCAGGCACTACGATCAACAGCATGATCGCACCGGTCAGCACAACTGCCAGAATCACAAGTATAGACACTCTAAACTTCAATGAAGATACAAAGCCAACCTGCTGCGCTCTCGTCTTCTCCTGCTCAGCGACTTCCTTTGCTCTTTCTCCGAGCTCCTTTGCCTTTTCTGCAGATTTCTCCGCAGACTTCTTCACCTTCTCCGCAGACTCTTCCGCTGTTGCTTTCACCTTGTCTGCAGCTTTCTTAGCTTTCTCTATCTTGGCGGCTTCTTTC
>ULRI01013395.1_pt1 | contig 15448 bp, 9 predicted proteins | sample 1955291 | NCBI WGS metagenome assembly ULRI01 (sample SAMEA4835678, study PRJEB28245) | human gut metagenome | biome: gut microbiome; material: fecal sample | place: Denmark | collected 2008
CGCTGCGGTTTAAAGCTGCAGCTTTGATGAACGTTTTTAGACAGGGAGCACAGATGCTTCCTTTGTTTAAAATATTATTTCCAAACAACCCTTTATGTATAATCGGGGTCTTGCAATCGGCGTGAAAAATTTACAGAAAGGAGCGGGAAAGGCAAAAGCCAGGGCAACCATTTTCAGTAGAAGTCAGGCTGTGACACGCCTGCTGCCCCTGCGCGATAACGGGTAGAAATTTGTAGTAAAAATTGATGATGAAGGAGTGAGACAGTTGTCTAAATCCAAAAGGTACCAGTTAGAGAAAAAAATCATGGTTTTTCTGAGCAGCGGTTTGTTTGCGATCTCAGGATTTTGTGCAGGCGACGTTTATGCCGCGGCTGTTTTTGCGGATGGGACAGGGACCAATTCGACTGTTGCCGGCGTAAATAACAACGCCAGCGGTGAGAATACTAATGCTGTAGGTTATAACAATCATGCTATTTCTGATAACAGCAACGCGATCGGCGCGAATAACCAGGCTCTGGCCGAGGATTCCAATGCCATCGGCAGTAAAAACAACACTTATGCCAATGAATCGAACGCGATCGGCAGCGGCAATATCACTAATGGCGTCGGGTCTAATGCTATTGGTAAGGATAATGTGGCCAATGGCTTGGACAGTAACGCTTTTGGTACTGCCAATAAGGCGAATTCGGATAATTCCAATGCTTTCGGTACCGGCAATCTGGCGGATGGTATCGGTACGAGCGCCTTTGGTTATTTGAATAATGTCAGCGGCAATGAATCAGTGGCGTTTGGTTTTACCAATACCATTTCGGCGGCAGAGGCCGTAGCAATGGGCCGCAATAATCAGGTGATCGCTACCGGCGGCAGTGCGATCGGTAATAATAATCAGGCAATGGCGATGTATTCTACTGCGATCGGCAATGATAACTATGCTATCGATGAGAATTCCAGCGCGATCGGCCTTGGCAACAATATTACAGCTAACGATGCTACGGCGCTGGGCAACAAGAATACGGCTTCGGGGATCTCGGCAGGCGCTGTCGGTATCAGCAATACTGCCAGCGGCCATAATGCTCAGGCTTTCGGTTATTTAAACGAAGCTACGGGTCAGGATTCCCAGGCCTTCGGTGCGCAGAACAAAGCGACGGAGCGTTATGCCAGCGCTTTCGGGCATGAAAATGAGGCTAAGGCCTATGCGGGCAGTGCGCTGGGTGTGAAAAACGTGGCGACAGGCAATTTTGCTTCAGCGGTTGGTTATGACAATACGGCATCCAACTATCTGGCTAACGCCATCGGCACCTCGAATGTGGCCTCCGGAGCCTATGCTAATGCTTACGGTGTACATAACGAAGCCAATGCCAGTTATGCCAGTGCTTTCGGCTATGGCAATATCGTCAGCGGCGAGCATGGCATCGCATCTGGCTACAATAATAACATCAGCGGCGATTTCGCCAGCGCTTTCGGTACAGAGAATACAGTCAGCAATATTCGCAGTGCGGCCGTAGGTTCAAATAATACCGTCAGTGGTGAGGTCAGTAATGCTTTTGGCTATAATAATACCGCCAGCGGCAATTATACTAACGCTATCGGTTATAACAACCAGACGCAGGCTTTCGCTTCTTCGGCGATCGGCTATCAGAACAAGGCTACGGCCAGCGCGGTTTCGGCCAGCGCCGTGGGTCGTTCCAACGAAGTGAGCAACGAATATGCCAATGCTTTCGGTGCTTTGAACAAGGCGTCGGGTTCTTCCTCCAGCGCTTTCGGCGTCAACAATAACGCTTTGGGTTCCTTTGCCAGTGCTCTGGGTTATCAGAACACAACGGCCGGCTATCTTGGCAGTGCTGTGGGCGCCAGCAATAACGCGTCTGCTAATTATGCCAGTGCTTTTGGTTATGGCAATGCGGCCTCGGGCTATGTCGGCAACGCTTTCGGCAGTATGAATAAGGCTTCCGGCAGTTATGCCAGCGCCGTAGGCTATCAGAATACTGCCAGCGGCGTCAAATCCAACGCTATCGGCAATGAAAATACAGCGTCAGAAGAATATACTAACGCTGTCGGCGCCGGCAACAGAGTCAGCGGCTACGCCTCCAGTGCCTTCGGCAACAATAACGAGGTGACTGCTGAATTCGCCAGCGCTTTTGGCCACAGCAATAATATCAGCGGCTACGTTTCCAATGCCCTGGGTTATGATAACGCTGTCAGCGGCGATTATTCAACGGCGGTAGGCCTTTTTAATAATGTAGGCGGCAATTTGTCCCATGCTTTTGGCTATGGCAATAATATTGCTGCTAATTCCAGTTCCGCTGTCGGCAACGGCAATACGATCAGCACCGGAGCTGATGATTCCTTCGCGCTTGGTAACGATACCAGTATCTCGCTGGCTAACAGCGTCGCTTTGGGCAGTAATTCTGCAGCGACGGCGATCAACAGCGTTACGGGCAACAGCAGCTATACTAAATGGGCCGGCGTCAGCGATGTTGTGGGCGTTGTCAGCGTAGGCAGCTCCGGGGCGACCCGTCAGATACAAAACGTAGCGGCAGGGCAGGTCAGCGCCACTTCTACCGATGCCGTCAACGGCAGCCAGCTGTATGAAGTAGCGCAGAAAGCGGCCGAGCAGGCTACTGTTTCGGCAGGCGACAGCAATGTCGTCGTTACGTCAACTACCAACAGCAGCGGCGGCACCGATTACGAAGTGAAGCTGGCTGATGAGCTGGAGATCGGTACTGGCGTCAAAGTAGACGGCACCGGCGACGGTAAGATCGAAGTCGGTAACGGCAATGTTGTCATCGACGGCAGCGACGGTTCGATAACTGCCGGCGGCGTGACGATCAATAAAGATGATGAAGGCACGATCAACGGCCTGACCAATACTACCTGGGACCCGGATAATATCACCAGCGGGCAGGCGGCAACGGAAGACCAGTTGAAAGCGATCTACGATACGGCGGCGGAAGCAGTCGAGCTGGCCGCGCAGCAAAGCTCGGTATCGACAGGCGACAGTAACTTTATCGTCACAAAAACCACTAATGACAGCGGCGGCATCGATCACGAGCTGAAGCTGAATGAAGTAGTCGAGATCGGCAGCGGCGCCAATAAAGTCACTATCGACGGCAATAACGGTACGATCAATACCGGTAATATCAATATGAATGGTACCAACGGCGTTATTACGGCCGATAAGATCACTATCGACGGCGGTGCAGGCACGATCGGCGGTCTGACCAATACTGCCTGGGACGCAGAGAATATCACCAGCGGCCAGGCGGCGACCGAAGACCAGCTGAAAACTGTTTCTGACAGCGCTATCAAATACGATGTGGACAGCGGCGGCACTATCAATAAAAACAAAATCACGCTGGAAGGCAGCAATGGCACCACGATCGGCAATGTAGCGGCGGGCGAAGTCAGCGCCACCTCGATGGACGCCATCAACGGCAGTCAGCTGTATGCAGTACAGCAGGATATAGGCAATATCCACAGAGATATCAATAAGCTGGGTGATGAGATCGATACGGTCGGCGCGCTGTCAGCAGCGATGGCAGGGCTGCATCCGCGCTTCCAGGACGGTAACAAGGGCGAGCTGGCCATGGCTTACGGCGGTTACGGCGGTAAAAGCGCATTAGCAGTCGGCGGCTTCTACGCACCTAATGAAAAAGTAATGTTCTCACTGGGACTGGGTGTTTCTGAAGGCGGCAGCAAAATGGGCAACTTCGGCGTCAACTTTGCGCTGGATCGCTCTAGAGACCGTAAGGTAGAAGCACGAGATATAGTTTATACCCGTAAAGAGGTAGACAGCTCTTTGGCAGCGCAGGATGAAAAAATCAAACTGCTGCTGGCTAAGCTGGAAGAACAAAGCCGGGAAATAGAAGAACTGAAAGCAAAAGTAAACTAACAGCAAAACCCCTGTCTGCTAAGCAGACAGGGGTTTTATTCTGAGGATAGGAGCAGCACAGCACGGCTGATGATCTGCATAAAAGCAGTCAACAAAAAACAATGAAACAGCTTTAAAATTTCAAAAAAATTTACTGGAAATCATCTTTTGAACAGAGTGGAGCTGTTAGGTTTAAAAGGCAGCCGCAGCAGGCCTTGACAGGCAATGCGGCTTTTAATCTGGTTTTAATCTTGGCGTTATAAAATAAAGACAAAGCAAAGGCCGGCGACGTAACGGCCGTTAAGGAGGTAAAGGATATGAAAAGAAAATCTATAGCTATGCTGGCAGCAGCTCTCTGCACTTTGGCGATCACAGTTACAGCTTTAGCTGCCGAACTCATCAATGCGGAACAGGCCCGCAGCATTGCTGCTCAATGGGTACCGGCAGGCAGCACACATCTGGTGACTAAGGACGAAAGCTTTGAATTCGTGCCTCATTATGACGTTAAATTCTATGATAATAAAACCAATACCGCCTATGAAATCGAGGTTTTAAGAAACGGCGGCAAGGTAAGAGAGTTTAAAATGGAAGCGCAGACCGCTTTAGGCAGCCCTAAAATCGTCCTTTCAGTAAATGATGTGCAAAATCTGGTTCGTAAGGAATTTCCGAATGCTGTTTTTACTAAAGTAGAATTAGACCGCGGTGACGGGCTTTATGAATATGAAGCAGATTTTTACACGCCGGAGGTACGGGGCGAAATGAAATTCAACCCTGAAACAGGCACTGTTATTGAAAAAGAAATAAAATATACTGTGTTTTGAGCAAGAAGCGGACAGTAAAATAAGACCGGATTTTCCGGTCTTATTTTTATTTGACAGCTGCTGTTCGGGTACGGCGGCCAGAGTGTGCTGAAAGTTGTTATATTTGTAATAAGAATACTGTTTGCTGTTGAGTTGGCATTTAAAAAAGTAAAATGTATAAAAATTTTTTCTGATTTCGCAAGTTAGGAAATAAAAGCAAATAATCGAAAATAATATAAATAAGAAATAAACATAAAAAATAGAAATGCTGGCAGATAAAGAAACAAAATGAATTAATATTATAAAATATGATATTAATATGCATAAAATGACTAATTTATCCCTTATAATTGCTTAAATATGCAAAAAGAGAGCAGGATTTTTTTGCTGGATGTTGAATAAATACGGTGAAATTTAGCATGTTTTAGAAAGATGCTAAATAAATCTCAAGGGGGTAAAAGAATATGAAAAGGATGAATAAGGTTTTAGCAAAGGCGGTCGTTTTGAGCCTGATAATGGGCGGAGTACATATGGGGGGGACTTTTGTTTAAAAAGCTATGCGGCTGCAGGCAAAGGGTTCATTATCCAGAGTGATTCTAGGATACCGACGAATAAGACTGAGACCATAGGTGGTGTCAAAATAGATGACCCGGAAATATTACATAAAGACTATTATGGTGGCGGTCATAAAGACGACATTGAGTGCCGTGAGAGTGCCGGTGACTTGACAGTAGGGCAGATTGCGGAAATAAAAGATAAATTGGTAGAAAATGATAAAAAATTGGCTGATGCAGTTAAGGATGTCAATGATAAAATCGAGAACGGAGAATTGAAAGGCGAAAAGGGTGATAAAGGAGATAGAGGAGAGCAGGGCGCTGCTGGTAAGGACGGCGTAGACGGTAAGGATGGCAAAAGCGCTTATGAAAGTGCTGTTGCCGGTGGTTATAAAGGTTCGAAAGAGCAGTTTTACGAAGACCTGGCAACTGACGAAAATACCTATGTCGATAATGAAACCACAATATCATATAATGAAAATGATGATGGAACAGTAACGATCACAGCAGAAAAGAAAGAACATAATTTTGACGGTGAGAACGTCATTACCAATGATAAGGAAAAGGTAGATATTAAGGTTGCCGGTACTGATTATGTGGATAATAAAGTAAAAGAAGAAGCTGAACTGCGTAAAGAAGCAGATGTGGCTGACGCTGTTTATGATGCTGAAACAGGTAAGCTGCATTTGAAAAACGAAGCTGGTGAAGATATCACGGTTGCTGAAGGCATTGCCAGCAAAGAGGCTGTAGAAAAAAATACCAGCGATATCGTGACCAACAAAGAAAATATTGAAAAAAATACGCAGGCAATCACTACCGAACGGACAGAACGCATCCAGGAAGTACAGCGTTTAGACGGGCGGATCGACGGCTTAAGCAACCGCATCGACGAGCTGGATGGACGCATTGATAAAGTCGGAGCTTTGGCAGTCGCTATGGCCGGCCTGCATCCGCTGGAATATGACCCGGATGCCCCGACTCAATTCTCGATGGCGGCAGGTACTTACAGCGGTGAAAGCGCTATTGCGGCAGGTCTGTTCCACAACCCTAATAAAGACGTACTTTTGAGCGTGGGTTTTTCGATCAGCGGCAGTGAGAAGGCAGCTAATGTCGGCGCTACCTTCCGCTTTGGCAGAAGCTCGGAATCAAAAGCCCGTAAAGTGATAGAAGACAAACAACGCGAGCAGGAGCTGGCTGCCCAGGCCGCAGCCGCCAGACAGAAAACCGTTTCCTATCGTGTAGAACAGATTTTGGCTGAAGATACAGCGAAAGCTGAATAGCAGATGGGCAGAAAAGCATTTGATAACAGCATCGATTATAAAGAGATCGGCACCAGGATCAGGATCATGCGGCTGAAGCTGGCGGTTTCACAGACTGAATGTGCCTCTAAACTGGGTATTTCGCAGACGCACCTGAGTAATATCGAGCATGGCCGCAGCGGGATCACTTTGCAGATGCTGTGCCGGGTTTGTGATATCCTGCAGGTAAGCTTGGATTATCTGGTCAGGGGCGCAGAAAAAACCGACGAAAAAAAGCACAGCGAGATCACGATCGACGAAGTTGTGCGGGTCATAAAAATGCTGAAGGGTATAGAAGAAAAGTAAGTCCGGCAGACAGCAAGTTTATCATAAAAAAGAGCAAACCATTTTGGTTTGCTCTTTTATTTTTTGTCTGAGTATTTAAATTATTATTTTGCGGAAGGCGGCATTTTCCACCATTGTAAATCAGGTTAATGTTATTCTAAAATCAACTTAAAATATAAGGAGGTATTGGTTATGTGTATTATTTGTACTGATCCAAATTGTGACCATGGTGAAAGGTGTGGTCGTGTAAAAATTTATAAGGAGGGAGGTTCTGCCAGCGATTTATTGGATGGCAGAGGAGAATGGGAACATGTTATTCCAGGCGCTGTTATCCGTGGCTCAGTATTTTTGCGGAGCCACGGAGTTACTTATCGCGATTCTATGACTTATGCGCTTGATTATGCTATCCACAGAGATGCTGTGGATGGTAGCGGAGGAGGGATTACCTCTACTGGCAGAAGTGAAATTGCTCAGGGATGGGTAAATGATCTGATTAGACTATTTGATTCTGGGCAATCTGATGAAGCGATAGGCAAGGTTTTTTGTGATGAAGTGTATGCTATTGAGGCTCACAGAAAATTTACGGAAAATGATTTCTCAAGCTTAGTGGCAATTTTAAGAAGTTATATTGATAAAGGGATAGTTTCTCAAAGCAAAGCTGATGAAATTGCCAGTTGGATGCATGGAAGGATATAATAGCGATTTTGGATTGCGAATTATTTCCAATTTAATATTGAGAGTATTATTGCGTATGGTAAGAAAACTGTCTGAAAAGGCAGTTTTTTTATATAATCTATAAAAAACTTACAAGTATATATTTTACAGAAAAATACTTAAAACCGTTTAAAGATGAGTTGTTATTTCTATTATTTGAATAAAGGAGGTTTTTATTGTTTTGTAGCGTCTGCCTCAACAGCAGGCGTTTTTTGTATTTTTAGTATGATTTACAGGGGCTGTGCTCCGGCAATGATCGCGGCGGTTAGGCGAAACGCAAAAGTAACAGAACCATAAAAAACGCGCAGACGCCGACAGTTTTAAAGCCGCTGGCGTAATGCGCCGGGCAAGACTCGCAGACTTTTTACACAGGTTCAAAGCAAGTGTCTTGCGGGGGGGTACAAACGTGGTAAAATATATTTCAAGTATTGCAAATTAATCAAAATATAGTAATAAAGAAAATTACTTATTAATGGTATTTGCTAAGCTGAAAATCGCTAAAAGAACTAATATATGGGGGATGCAAATTTATGATGATGAAAAAACTAATATCAAAAGGTAAGCTTAAGAGTCAAATATTATACGCTTTAACTGCAATGCCTATAGCATACAGTGCAATGCTAGGTATGTCGATAGTTGAAGCCGCTCCTGTACACGAAACCGAAACCGTTCATGATACGACTAAATCATACGACGATGGCAGTACTATCATAGTAAGCAATAGCTACGCCGTATATGCCGACAATGGTGAAACTACGAACATTACAATTACCTCCGGTGAACTGACTGTAGCCGGCCGCCACGGTCTTGGCGCTATAAGAGCAAACGGCGGTACGATCAATTTCGGCGGTGATACAGTTACCATTACCAACAATATTAAAGAAGCGTGGTCTGATGCCGTAACCGTTGCCAGTAACGGCACTTTAAATTTCAACAATAAACAAACTATTATCCGGGGCGACAATTACAACGGACTGCTGGTAGCAGAAAATTCTACAGCTTCGAGCAACGCTTTGACCATAGACCTTGACCGGTCGCAGGGAACATTCTCCGATGATAAACTTTATGGAATGATAGTCTCCAACGGCAGTAATTTTGAAGCAGCTGGAGCTGTTAACATAAATTTGAAGGGTTCAGAAAACGATTGGAATATCAATGGCATCAACCTTTGGGGAAATGACGCTGGCGGCACAGTCACTTTTAACGACTCCTTAAATATTACCAGCATCGCTCACGCCAATGCCGATGCGACCAATTACGGCATCGGCGCCTGGAACAACAGCACTATGAACTTTAACGGCGCAGTTAATATCACTGTTCTTGGCGGCAGTGACAATATAGGTATCACTTGTGATGGCAGTACTATCAATGCTGCGGGTAAAACCGTGCTTACTGTTGCCGACAGTTTTGCGAATAATAAGTATTTAGATAACGATAAAGGCTATAATATGGCTTTGTTTTTATATGATAATGCTAACGCCACTATGGGCGAAACTGTTTTGCAGGCCTTTGGCGGTAAAACGGCTCATGGATTAGAAGCCGGAGATGGTAGTACAGCAAAATTTACCGATGACCTTACGGTAGTAGCCGATAATGAAAACGGCAATGCAACAGGGATACATCTGTACTTGGATTCAGTCTTGGAAGGCCAAAATGTAAGTATCTTTACCAATGGTAACAGCAGCGGTGCCTTTCATGTAGTTGATAGTTCTCAGGGTACGGTAAATGGCCTGCTGAATATCAAAGCCCTGGGTGATGAGAATGGCAATGGGTTAAGTGTTGGCTCCGGCAACGGTGCAGCTACATTTGTCGGGCAGGATGCCTTCATCGAGGTCAGCGGAGCAAACAGCATCGCTATCTTAGCTTCGGGCGACGGCAATGTTACCTTTAATGGTTCTGTCGCTACTAAAGCCGCTATCGCCGCTCAAGCAGAAGGCAAAAACGGAGTTTTAAATCTTAATGGCGATTTTGACACTACGGCTCAGAAAGATACTTTGATCAAAGCTTTTGGTGGCGGACAGATCCACATCAACAACTCCGGCGCTGGTACTGTAAAAATAGACGGTAAAATAAAAGCTTCAAAAGATAATAAAGACAATGCTATTGATCTGCGCATGAATAATGCCGCTTCTTTCTGGAACATGACTGCTGCCAGCAATCTGACTTCTTTAACGATGAATAACGGTGCTGTTGTCGACATGCGGGCGGATAAAAATGGTTACAGCAAACTGGAAGTACAAAAGCTTGTCGGTACAGGCAGTATTTTTAAACAGGATATAGATGTACGCAGTATGGAAAGTGACAAGATTTTTGTAAATGACGACTTCAGCGGCAGCCATATATTGGACATTTACCAAAAAGATAACTACGTTCCGGCAGAAGACAGCAACGAAGGGCATGGACTGTTACTGGCCAGCACCAACGGCGACGGTGTATTTACCGCTAAAGATCGCGAAGGGACTTTGTTCTATACTCATTACGATCTGGCAAACAAACAAAGCGATACAGCTGGCTATACTACTGACTGGTATTTAGATAAAATTTCTAATCTGGATCCCGGCGACAAACCTACTACCAGCGTCGATACCATTCTTGCGGCCAATGCTCTCAACTACCATACCTGGCGTACTGAAAACGATAAGCTTTTACAACGCATGGGCGAACTGCGCCACAACGGTGATGACACCGCCGGCGCCTGGTTTAGGATGAACGGCAGCAAGATCGGCCGTAACGGTAAATTCGGCTTTGAAAATAAATATACTGCTTACGAGCTGGGCTATGATACACTGACTAAAAATACAGCTAAAGTAAAACGTTATCAGGGCGCGGCGTTCAGCTATACTGACGGCAGCAGCGGTTACAGCAGCGGCAGCGGCGATAACAGCAATAAGGCTATCAGTTTCTATACTACCGAGATCGGCAGCAAAGGGCATTACCTGGATGTCGTCTTTAAAATCAGCAATATGGACAATGATTTTGCTGTTTACGATACCAACAGCAACAAGATCACCGGTGACTTTAATAATACAGGCGTGTCGCTGAGTGCTGAATACGGCCGCAAAAACACTTTGCAAAACGGCTGGTACATCGAGCCGCAGGCACAGTTTACGCTTGGTTATCTGGGCGGCGACAACTATACGACCAATAACGGTATCGAAGTAAGGCAAAGCGGCATCCAAAGCGCCGTTGGCCGCCTTGGCTTCAACATCGGCAAAGAGGTCAGCTCTGCAGGTATCGTCTATGCTAAAGCCAACCTTCTGCACGAGTTTGGCGGCGGCTATGACGTAAGCATGCACGACAGCAGCGGCGCAGTGACCGTCAGCGATATCTTTAATGATACCTGGTTTGAATACGGTATCGGCGCGGCTTTAAAAACAGGCAGAAGCAGCCACCTCTATTTTGACGTAGAACGCAGCGCAGGCAGCGACTTCAAAAAAGACTGGCAGTGGAACATCGGCGCTCGCTGGACCTTCTAAACCGCTTCTCAAAATTCAATTTTTATAAAGGCAGTCTTTTTTGGAGTCTGCCGCAAGCAGGACAGCACGAATCGTGCTGTCCTGACTTTTTTGTGCAAATATAAAAACAATTGTCTCCTTAAAATAGCGCTAATAATTTATTTCGGCACAACAATATAAATTGGTGATCGACGATGATTAAAGTGTTTGCGAAAATACAACAGAAATGTTGAAAGAATTTGGTATCAGCAGTGACTGGGCGCTGTCGGGCACAGAGGCATTGACTAAAATTGCTAAAACACCTGAATATGATGCGGTGATCGTCGACTGGAAGATGCCCGTAATGGACGGTCTGGAGACGGCCCGCCAGATCCGTAAGCTTGCAGGCCACAAGATACCTATTGTGATTTTAACAGCTTATGACTGGGAAGAGATCGCCGAAGAGGCGAAAAAGGTGGGCGTAAATGCTTTTCTGGCCAAGCCTTTATTCAGATCCAAGCTTTATAACGTTATGCTGGAACTATTAAGCGACCGGCAGCAGCTTGAGCAGCCGCCGAAACAAAGCCTTTTAGTGGATAATGCTGCTTGTACCGGGCGGGTATTGCTGGTTGAAGATAACGAACTTAACATGGAGATCGCCGCAGAATTTTTTAGTATCTGCGGCGCCAGTGTAGAAAAAGCCTGGGACGGCAGCGAAGCGGTGAAGCTGGTCAAATCGATGCCCGAAGGCTATTACACAAGCATATTTATGGATATCCAAATGCCTATCATGGATGGGTACGAGGCGACCAGACAGATCAGACAACTGGAGCAGCAGCAGGGGCGCGAGCGCACTCCTATCGTTGCCATGTCGGCAAATGCTTTTAACGAAGATGTAAGCAAAGCCTATCTGGCAGGCATGGACGACTATATCACTAAACCAATGTCACTGCAGGAAATAAAAAAAGTTCTGCAAAGCATAAAAGAGAAAGAGCAGCAACCTGAGGCGTAATCCTAGGAGTGTTGTGTTTGTTAACTGCATAATGTAAAAAGAGAAACCCCGCACTAATTGTGCGGGGTTTTTGTTATTAGAACAATGATATATTTTTTAAGGATGACAGACCTTGCATGGAGCCATGCCCCTATCGATTGCTTCCTGCCGGCTGGAAAAATAAATGCGGTTGCTTTCGTTCATTTTTCGTTCCCATTGGCAACCCTGGTAATGAAACTTCCAGCTGTTGCGGTTACCAACATAGGTTGTCGCATATACTGCCAGCGGAATAGACAGAGCAATGATAAACGCTAAGGTGATAGTTATAAATTTCTTCATAAAAGATCACGCTCCTATTTTGATACTTCATCTACTGTAATTATTAATATTATAGCATATATTATTTTTTGAGTATATTCGAGAATGGAATTAGTTTGGAGAGAAAATATAAATTAAAACTTCGGCACCATTATGATATTTTGTTTGAATTGGAAACTGTGGGACAGTGTATTTTGATACCAACGTAACCAAATGACCGTGCAAGACCATGAAAATGTTGAACTATTTCATCATAAATGTCTTGCGGGGGGGTACAAGTGTGGTAATATAACATATGAAATACAAAATAATTTAAAAATATAAAATAAAACAATTGTTTTGTATTGAAATCATCAAAGCTTCTTTTGTGAAAAATTGTTGGACCTGAGATTACCAAATTTGAGGAAGGTAATTTTTAAGCAGATTATACAGGTACTGACGTTTTAAGGAGCTTAATAATTTGAGTGAGGATGGGGTGGTATTATGTTGAGTAAAAGAAAGAAGCATTTAGCGGCACAAATAGCCTTGGGTTTGGCACTGGCTTTGCCAATGGGAACAGCTTTTGCTGCTGAAGGTGCAATCAATGTCAGCGGCAGCGAGAATAGTGTTACTAGAGATGAAAGTTTAAATGTCGTGGCAAATGGTGGATATGGAGTGTCAGCTACTAAAGGTGCGACAGTTTCTTTAAATGGTAAAGAAATTTCTGTATCTGTAGTTAGTGAAGGTGCGGTTAGCCGTGCGGTCGGAGCAATAAATGGCTCTGATAATGGTGGTATTATCAATCTTGGGAGCCAGGCAACCGAGAGCATAAAAATTAATTCTAAAAGCAATAAAGATGCTTATGGACTTTTTGCAGTAAGAGATTCTAAAAAAACTGGTAGTGCCAATGTAATAAACGTTAATGGCAAAAACTTGACTATTGATGTTCATGGTGCAGAAAATGCTTATGCAACAGGTATTCATGTGCAAAATAGTACGACTGGTGCCACCAGCGAAGAATCAACTGTGGTGATCAATGCCGAGAATACGGTGATCAATGTTACCGCAGATACAGCAGTTGATTCTACATACGGAGATAATCACGCTATTGGTATTTCAGCTTTTTCACAAGGAAAGATCGAAATCAATGGCAATTTGGAAATAAATGCTGCTACGGTATTGTCTACAAGAGGCGGCGCTGTAACGAAAATCAATGCAGCTAATGATGCAAGTAAAATAATAAAACTGAATGGCGATATAAATTTCAATTATCAGAAAGAAAGCAGTGGAACACCAGTACAAGCTGATGTAACTATTAATTTGGCTAATGCAGATTCGTATTTGAAGGGCAACATCTTAGTTAATGGGCCCAATATACCCCAAGGTTATGATGAAGTTGATTCTATGAAGCTGGGGCTTGCTAATGGTGCACAGTGGAGCACTGATGCTGATAGTTTGGTCAATGTACTGACTTTAGATAATGGTATTGTCAATATTAACGGCGGTAAAAATCAAACTGTTAATGTTGGGGTGATTGCCGGTAGCGGCGGTATAGTAAATCTTGCTACGACGAAGGAAGAAAATACTTTTACCAGTGGAGTATTATCTATTGGCGGGGAAAAGTATATGCCTGCGCAAACAAGAGCAATTAACGCGCCTAAATTGGAGATAAACTACACTGGCATTACTGCTGATGACCTTAACAATGTGGCTAACGATCTGGGTGTCTTAGCTCAGAATATTGTTGTTGCCGAAGGGACTAATACTGGTTTAACAGCTAAAGCCAATGTAGCAGAAGGTCTGCTCAAAGGCGCAGTGAGCGCCGATTTGGATACAGCTTCTGGTAGCAGTAGTATCGTGACCAACAGTGTCAAGCAGGCTAAGGAAAGCTCTACTATGACTTCCATGCGCAATATCGCCAGCGTGGCGATCGTAGCCTGGCGCCAGGAGGACAGCACTCTGAGCCAGCGTTTGGGCGAACTGCGCAACAGCGAAGGCGATCAGGGTATTTGGGTACGTATGAGCCGCGGTGAATTTGAATACAGCGGCGCTTATAAAAACCAGTATAATTTCTTCCAATTGGGCTATGATAAAGCTTTTGGCAGCTGGCACTACGGCGCAGCAGTAAGCCATAACGATGGGCAAACTACTTATGACAACGGCAAAGGCGAGAACAAAAGCACTTCCCTGTCACTGTACGGAACTTGGTTGGGCGATAGAGGACATTATTCCGATATCGTTTTAAAACAAGGCCGTTTGTCCAATGAATACGACAACTATGCAGCTGCCGGCCATACTCATGGCGATTATCATGCCTGGGGAACTTCTTTGAGCGGCGAATATGGTATGAAGGTTGGCCTTGATAACGGCTGGTATGTAACACCGCAGGCTCAACTGACCTTGATGCGTATCGGCGGTGAGGATTATACTACTAATAACGGTATCAAAGTCAGCCAGGATACGCTGTCAAGCTGCGTTGGACGAGTGGGCTTTGAAATGGGTAAAACTATCAGCGATAAAGGCAGCATTTATGCCAAAGCTTCATTGCTGCATGAATTTGCAGGCAATGCTGATACTTATCTGAGCCTGAACGGTATCAGCAACAGCTACAGTCAGGATATTGGCGGTACATGGTACGAAGCAGGTTTGGGCTTTAACTTCAAAACTACGGACAACAGCTATATTTACGCTGATGTAGTCAAAACCTTTGGCGACGATATCAAAACTCCGTGGCAGTGGAATGTCGGTGCACGCTGGACTTTCTAAGCAGCATTAAAACTAATGTTGCAACGGAGAATTTGATTAATAGAGGTTAAGTAAGAATAAAACACTCACAATAAAGTTTAATACTATTATTGTGAGTGTTTTAAGTTGATTTTATTTTGTTGTTATTCTTAGTAACAAACGTAATAGCAAAAATATTTTTTGGATTTTGATATTTTTATTGACCCTCCTTATGGTTGCTGATGATCGCCTTGCTCAGTTCGTTTAGACAGGTAGTCAGGCGGTCCAGTCGCTGTTCCATACGCAGCAGCAGATACCAGCTCAGCACCATCGGGAAACCGAAGTTGCCGACAGCGCTGAAGATCTCTTTGGTATCCATAGTCGTTATGCCAGCACGGTAACAGTAACGACCTTGATGCGGGCTTCAACGAATTCGCTCAGCCCCAGGCCGCCGCTGGTCAGCACGCCTGCTTCGATGAT
>ULRI01062794.1_pt1 | contig 15401 bp, 19 predicted proteins | sample 1955291 | NCBI WGS metagenome assembly ULRI01 (sample SAMEA4835678, study PRJEB28245) | human gut metagenome | biome: gut microbiome; material: fecal sample | place: Denmark | collected 2008
ACGATGGACGGCGTGATGGAGACCCACTTCCCCGACGTGGTGAAATTCGTCGACACCCACTACCGCACCGTCCGCCGCAAGGAGGCGCGGGCCATCGCGGGGCTTTCGATGGGCGGTTTCCATGCGCTCCATATCTCGAAGCAATACCCCGATTTATTCGACTACGTGGGTCTTTTCTCCGCGGCCGTCGAACCCGACGCTTCGGTGTCGTCGCCCGTATACGCCGATTCGGACGGGAAACTGGCCTTGCAGTTCTCGAAGGCGCCGAAACTCTACTGGATCGGCATCGGCTCGGAGGATTTTCTCTATAAGGCCAACGAGGAGTATCGCTGCAAGCTCGATGGGATGGGGTACCCCTATACCTATTACGAGACCGGCGGCGGCCACACATGGCGCAATTGGCGCATCTATCTATCGGAGTTCGTGCGGTTGATCTTCAAATAGCGCGGGCGGGATTTGCCGGCAGGGCGGTGCGTGCCGGCGTCATTGCCGGCGCCTCGTCGCATCCGCTCCGCCGCATCGTACCTGTCGTTTCCGGTCCGTCGTGCTTTTCCTGCCGTGCTCGCCCTGCCGTATCCGGTCGGAGGTGCGGGCCGCACGGGACACCGACCCGAGAGGGATTCGAATGAATTTTGCGGAATTTATTTGGTAGTTCGGCATTTTTGACTTACTTTTGCTCCGCAATCGAGGGCAGGGCCCTTTGTTTTAGTTTCTCCGGAGAGGTGGGTGAGTGGCTGAAACCACCGGTTTGCTAAATGGCATAAAAACGGAAACGGCAAAATTTACATAAATAATTCATTTGCACTGAATTTTAACTAATTATCGGTGTCTGACTTGCGTTCAGACACCGTTTTTTTTATTGCATTTTCAGCATTTGGGAGGTACATTTGAAGTAAAAAGTTTTCTAATAGTTTTCCAAAATTTTTAGCCGTATGCCGACTTTTAAGACCGTTATCCATCCCCGCTACAAAAAAGCGGACGGAGTTTTCAGAGTAAAGATTCGGGTTACCCACAACAAACAATCCCGGTATATCCCGACCTGCTATTATGCGAGTTCTTCCGAGGTAAACGAAAAATTCGATTTCAAGCGGGGCACCTCCTATGTCCGGGATACGATGCCTATTATCGACGAATACCGGAAAATCTGCAATAAGTGCGCAGACAAAATCGAGACGATGAATGTAGATCAGATCGTAGAACTTATCAAGAATTATAAGGAGGATGAAAATTTCAAATTGGATTTTATCGCTTTTGGAAGGCGGCATATTCAACAATTACGAGATAACGACCATGAAGGCAATGCGGAGATGTATCAATGTGCGCTTAACGCATTTGTGCGATTTCTTCGGCGGAATAATATGATATTAACGAAATAACATCCAAAGTCATAAAACAGTTTATCACTTTCCTTGAAAACGAAAAGCCCCGCGCAGGCCATAAAAAAGGCCGACGCGCTCCGTCGTTGTACTGTGCCACATTGAAGGCATTGCACAATGCAGCCAAAGCCGAGTATAACGATGAGGACATCGGAGTTATCCGCATTCCTCTCTCCATTCTCTCGAACCAAAGTTCCCCCGATTCCTCGGACTGAAAAAAAGCCGATGACATTGGAGCAATTACGAGCCGTTTTCAATGTTCCAGACGACGATACATTCCAGCGCCGAGGCGATTATAACATTAGAAATTTAGGTAGAGACATCGGCTTGCTATCATTCTTCTTGATCGGGATAAACACGGTGGATTTATATAACTGTACCGGCATCCGAAACGGACGCTTAATTTATAACCGTACCAAAACAAAAAATCGGCGACAGGATAAAGCAAAAATCGACATTCGAATCGAACCGGAGGCATTGGCGTTAATTGAAAAATACCGCGATCCTACGGGAGTACGCCTGTTTGAATTTCATCGTAAATATGCAAACAGCGATATATTCAACGCACAGGTGAACAAAGGACTGAAACGGGTAGGAAAAGTAATCAACTTTCCGGATTTGGAAACCTATACTTTCCGGCGTACATGGGCATCCATTGCATGGAATCATTGCGGCATCCGCGATGATATTGTCGATTTCGCCCTCGGACATTCTCCACGAGAAGAGAAGAAGTTGGCACACATTTATATCACTGAAGATTGGAATATCGTCGATAAAGCCAATCGCGCCGTTATTGATTTTGTAAAAAGCAATCAAACTGAGGTTTCATTGACTGATTCAAAATATATTTTCAATGAAACAGCACCGGAAAAGTCCGTACAAAATCTTGTCGCATCGTAGAAATACATAATCGACGGCATTATGCGCCCTCCGATAAATATACGGACGGGCGCATTTTATTTATTTGTCAGTCCGTCAGATACGCCCAAACAGCAAATCCCCTCTTTCTTATTCACGTCCCATTTTGTAACTTGTATTCACCGTAAACGTGTGATTTTTACATATTTCACTCACTTGAAAAGAGATATACAAAATGGACGATAACGGCAAGACACCTTCGATCAAAACGGAACAATTACCCCGAACATGGAGTGAAATTCTGGGTAGTTTCAGCGTGCGTGAAATTCGCAAATTTCCGCTGGAAGGTCAGGCTTTGACCAATGCCCGCCACGCAATTCCACGCATGGAACGACGGGGCCTGACATTCCGTACCCGTTCCAAAGATAACCATTTTTACATCCTCTGCACCTCGGCTCCTAACGAATCGAAGCTCACTCGAACCGAAATTCTGCGATTATTCAAGAGTATCGGCATACAAAAATAGTTGAGGAATACTTTAAACATTATGGACGATTTACACGAACAAAAGACCCTAATCATGGAAAGTGCTGCACTCGGAGCCTCGATAGCCTTAAATCGGCTGGGATTGATTAAGGATGAAATATCCCAACGCGAGGCGTATCGGATCTATGGTGAAAGTTACGTGCGCACATGGCTTAATCGCGGCTGGGTACATCGGGTCAAGCCGGGAACGGGAAATTCCAAAGCGACCTACTCCCGTATCGAATTGGACACGGTAAAACGCCTTATTGAATTGGGGAAGTTACGCTAACTGAAATCCGATGGCCGGGCGAAATGTAAAAAGAGGACTTATGTATTTCCGGTTGGATTGCGACCTATTCCAAGATCGGAAATTAAAACGTCTGATGCGTCGTTGGCAAAACGACGGACTGGCCGTTTACCTCGCCTTGCTTTGTGAAATTTATCGGGATAAAGGGTATTATATCGTTGCCGACCAAGACCTGATCGCCGACATTGCCGATACATGCCTGTTGGACGATGACCGCACCTCCAGCATTTTCCACGATTGTATCGAATTGGGCCTATTCGACCGTCAGCTCTACGAACAAGCGAATTATTGACCTCACGGGAGATTCAAGCCCGTTATCTCGATATTATGGCGGTTCTGCGGCGTAAAACCGGAATAGATGCCGAATACTCGCTTATTTCTTCGGAAGAAATAGGCGATAATTCGGCAACAATAGACGATGATTCCGAAAGAATCGCCGATTCCTCCGTGAAAATCCGAAAGAATACGCAGAAATGCCGGTTTATGCAGAATGATTCGGAAGATATACCGCAATCTGCCGAAGAAACGGCTATTCCTTCCGATAAGAAAGAAAAGAAGAATAGAGAGAATAATGGCAAAACAGATACACATACACACGGTATTGAAGAAAGGGAAGGGGGTGCGGGGGAAACCATGCCGGAAAACGACCGGCTCGCTCTTGCCTCATTCGGCCGTCGGTGGAATGAATTGGCCCGACATGAAAAAATGTTTTTATGGACACGATGCAATTATCCCATCATATTCGAGTTCGAGCGTCCTCTGACATTGGCGAATTGTCGGAGCATTGCGGAAAGAATATCGGATTGGCACGACATAGAGCGGCTTATGGAGAGCATTGCTAATCGTCGGGACGTATTGGCCACCCATACCAGCGCGATTGCGACCTTCAATTCTTTTGCCCGAATGGATCACATCTTAAAACGCAAGCAAAACATTTAATAGGGCTCCAAGCCTCCATAAATCATTAACTAAAAACTAAATCGTATGACTAAAAAAGAATTAGTAGATCAGATCGCGGAAAAACGTGGTATGAGCGCACAGGAAGTCCTTTTAGTTGTTGAGGACGTAATGAAATTCATCAAAAAGAGTGTCGCCTCGGGAAACTATGTTTACCTTCGAGGATTCGGTGTATTCCAAGCGAAGCTCCGTAGAGCAAAAGTCGGTCGGAACATCACCAAAGGTGAACAAATGGCTGTTCCGGCCAAACGGGTACCGCAATTTCGACCGTATCCAAACTTCAAAAAAGCTGTTGAAAGGAACAACTAACTTAACCCCTGCCTTATAAGGCAGGGCATTTTGCGCAGAAAAGAAAATGGGAGCACTCGAACATAAAATCGCTTACTCGATAGCACTCCTACGACGTGCAGAAACGTTGGCCTTACGCATGTCGCCGGACGGGTATCACTTGGCTTTTTCGGGAGGGAAAGACAGCGTGGCATTATACCATCTCGCAAAGATGGCCGAAGTGAAATTCAAGGCCCACATGCAAATTACGACCATCGACCCGCCGGAACTGATGCGTTTCGTCCGCTTACAATATCCCGATGTCGTATTGCATCGTCCCGAAATCAACTTTTACAAATTGATCGAAAAGAAAAAAATGCTCCCGATACGCACCAAACGCTATTGTTGCGCCTATCTGAAAGAACAGGCCGGAGGCGGAACCGTAACTTTGCTGGGTATCCGAGCCGCCGAAAGTCCACGCCGAGCGGCACGGAACGAAGTGCAAATCGGCAATCATCGTTTTTCCGGCAGCTTCGACCAATTCAACCGCAATAAAGAGCGGGATTTCGCGTGTGTGGGAGGCAAAGATAAAATCATGCTCTTGCCAATTTACCGCTGGCAGGATTCCGATGTATGGAATTTCATTCGGAAAAATAACCTATCCTATTGCCGATTATACGACGAGGGATACCGACGTATAGGCTGTATCTTCTGTCCGATGTCGTCGGTTAAAAACAAAGCAAGAGACCGCCGCCGTTATCCCGCCGTAGAACGGGCCATAAAACGCAGTATTCAATATCTGATCGACACGAACGGCTACATGGAGCGTTTCCACGCCACAGCCGACGAAATTTTCGATTGGTGGGTATCGAATCTTCCGGCCGACCAATATTTCGCCACGTTGAGGTTGCAACAAAAAATAGATTTCGACACACTATGAAACGGATTATCCGAGTGTTTCCCGTGCGTACAAACGCTACGCCCGACGACGAACTGGTGCGTATCGCTACGACACCTTCACTCTTCGACGAAGCAGACGAAGTGCATATTTCCGTCGCATTTACTTGGCATAGACGATGGGCAGAATGGGCTGCGAAACAATGGGCACACATTGCTCCGGTAAAGATCGGAGGCCCAGCATACAACGAACCCTGTGGAGAATTTATCCCCGGAATGTATCTAAAAAAAGGTTATACGATTACTTCCCGAGGTTGCCCTAACCGATGTTGGTTTTGTGCCGTTCCTAAACGAGAAGGAGGCCAGCTCCGCGAGTTGCCAATTGCAGATGGTTGGAATGTTCTCGACGATAATCTTCTCGCATGTAGTCCCGAGCACATTGACGAAGTATTTACCATGTTGGCCAGACAACCGCAACGGCCACATTTCACCGGTGGACTGGAAGCCGCATTGATTACATCAGAAATTGCCAAACGATTAAAAGAACTGCGCCCTCGTTCGTTATTTTTGCTTATGATACACCGAGCGATTTGCCTCCGCTCGTTGAGGCTGGAAAAATCCTTCGTGAAGCAGGCTTCACTACACCCGATCATATCTTACAATGTTATGTTTTGGTAGGCTACAAAGGTGATACAATGGATAAAGCAATGAAACGACTGGGCGAGGCATGGATAGCCGGATTTTACCGTTCGCCATGCTATTTCGGGATGAACAGGGGAAATATTCTGCGGAATGGCGGCGTTTTCAAAGAGAATTTGCCAGTCCGAAAAAGTCCCGCCCGAATTGCATCAAATATTTCGGGAAATCTCAATTCAATGATTAACTCCCAGCCGGCTATATTCTGTATTTCGTCGATGAAAAGCCGGATTTTCCCTTCCGGTTTAAGACGCTCCCTATGAAGCTGCAAGAGCGCCTCCAAATCCTTCTCGATAAACTCCTTGTTGATACAAAGGATATTCCGAGGCTCGACGCCTTGTTCGATCAGACGATGTGCGATTTGCTGCAAAATATAGCTCTTACCGGATCGACGTTGCCCGACCAATACCTTCACCAGCTTATTACCGATATAATCGGCAATTTCATCCGTATAATGCTTTCGCAAATACCCCAAAACCGGAATATTGCCGTCCCAAAAATTATACTTTTCCAGCGCTGCGAATTTTTCGTCCATACTCTAAGATTTAACACAGAAATACATTTTTTTCAGGCACAAACGAAAATTTCGATAAATAATTTTTAATCGGGCGCACTGCGATTCGTAACGTTTCGGAACGGAATGTAACACCCCTACCGCAACCGTTTCGTAAAACGGGGATACCACTCGACATCCACGCCGGTCATCGACAGCCGCTCGTTAGCTGTCAAATGCAGTTTGAACCGCAAGAATTTGAACGACGTAGAGGTACGCCGAAACCGTGCGTCCATATCGCTGACACGACACCAAACGTCGCGCAAGGTTATCCATGTACGGCAGTCGTTCGCCCCTTCGGCGATCACATGCACGAAACAGTCCTGCGACATGATGCGCACGACGGCTGTTTCGAGACGCTTGAAATCGGTCGTTCCGAATTTCAAGGGGCGCGTTACGATGCGGCAATCGACGGAACAGGACATCGTTTCGTCGCCAAATAAGGCGATCGCGCTGCACATGACAATCTGTCCGTTATTAAGTATCCGTCCGTCCATATCGCGCGACGACCACAGGCCGGAGGCCAGCGAATAGACATAGGCATACGGATATTCAGGGTTATAGACGACCAAATCCCCGTATTTGAACCGAAAGCAGATCTGCGCCGTTTTCAAATATTCGGTCAGCTCTCCGGCGTATCGCTCGATCTGTCGGGAAATAAGCTGCGAAGAACGTCCTCGGAGGCTATGTACGCCCCGTGAAGTGATATAAAAGACCGTTTCCAACGCCGTGCAGGTGTTCGGGTTGATAATCTAATCGTGATTGACGGGCAGAATATTGGAGTAGAGAACCTCGCCTGTTCCGCTTTCCAGCGACCACACGCCCCGATCCGTAAAGACATAGAGCGGGAAAGCGCCGAAACGGGTTGCGGAAAGCTCGTCCACGACCGTCGCTATGGCGATGATCCGCTCCTCGCTTACTCCGAAACGGTACGAATTGGCAAAAGGCAGGGAAAACATATTGTTCGTCGCGGATGCCTGTACGCGGTTCGTCTCGATATAGGTATCGTCGTCGTCCGTCTGTTCATATTCTACTGAGGATCGGGACATTCTAAGACAGGGGTATTTCGCATTGCCGGATGGAGTGCCGATGGCATAAGCATAATTATTACCCTCGCAGGCATCGAGTTTGACATTCAGCAGACATTTTCCGCCGTAAGAGCCGGGGTCATCGACCGTAACGGCAAACTGCACGGCCCGATAATCGGGATATGATGCAACCCTGCGGATTTTCGTCGGACGGAACGCGGCCACCGAACGACAAACCTGCTTGCGGGTATTGTCTATATCCAATCGACAAATCAATTTCGTCGTCATCCCCTCTTCCGTCTCTCCTAAACAGAAGCGGGAATAACCGGCAAAGAGGCGGGTACGGATATTTCCCTTGTGTAACCGCCCGTTATATTCATAGTAACACCCGGCAACCTGCGTGTGGAGCGACTGCGTAGGCTCGAAAACCGGCTGGCTCTCCGCATTTTTCAGAAGTGTATAGGTGAGTTTCTCTTTATGGCAGTTTTCGACAAAATCCCGAATCTTGATCTCCTTGATCCGGTATAACGGCTCTTGCAATAAATCCACGTCCTTTGTAAACAGTTTTCTGAAATCCGCTGTCCACGTATAGCTATTATCATCCCCGCTTCCCCGATCCGACAGGCTCCATTTGCCATTCCACGTCTGCTCGAAATCGTAAATAGGGATAATACGGGTAGAGTAAATTGCGACGCTCTCGATGATGCGCGTATCTATCCCTTCCGGAATATTGATAACGATTTCCGGCAGGATATAAAAATTATTGGTGCAGGTCGTGTGTTTGTATTTCGTCCCGATGAAACCCCCGTATCTGATACTCTCCGGGACTTTCGACGGCATTCCGTCCGCCACATAATCGACATACTCCCCGTCCTCGCTTTCCCCGCCGTCCGAGGCGAAAATCTCCAATTCGGAATTGGCTACCGTAGAACCGTCCACCATGCGATAGACGACCATTACGGCATGGCTCCGAGCCAATATTCGCCATCGACCGCAGGCAGCAACAAGGTTTTGTTTTTCTTATCGGTGATACGAGTAAAGAAATACACGCCGTCCGGTGCGATACTATCCACACGCGCCAAGTCATCGCCGGCGATATAATCATACGTGGTACTCCCTAAACTATGATGTATCGCTGCGTAAAAATCGGTCTTGAACCGCGATCTGTTTTCTTTCGATTCGCTTATATCCGGCGGTTCCGACATATTGAAAGCGACATATTCGCTACCGTAGAGGACGTAATACAACTCCCGACCGTCGGTAATAAACACCAAGACATTCCCGAACGAAAAAGTCTGCCGCAGCTCCGACACCCCGCGCATAAGTATCTGCGTCGATGACAGCCGACCGCCGGAAACGCGCACCTCGTGAATCGTGCCGCTTTCGTCCGAGGCGATATAGAGGTCATCGGCCGTCGCGGGATGTTTATACAACAGCGTAAAACCTCCGAAATCGGTTATTTCCGCCACCTGCCGGAAAGTTTCCACGTTCCGCCATGCCCCCGCGTCATATCACAGGTTGTGCAGGGTTTCGCAACAGCCGTCCTGCACCGTCAAATCATTTTCCGCACGGTTAATTCCCGCTATCGGAATCGTCTGTCTCTGTCGTTCCATGCTCTTGTATGTAATAGTTGTGATTGATTTCGTTGTGAATACGCTGGTTCAACACCATGAACAGGTCGTTCGGTTCGGATTGTCGCTTTTCGGCCCCGCTGCTCATATCGTACAACGTTTTGCAGGCGGCGATCAAATTCTTATCGGACATGGCCCTACGCAGCTTTACATCCGACAACCGCGCCCATAATTCGGCAATAGCCGCATCCCGTGCCTTAATGACCCGTTCAAGATAGTCGCCTGTCAGCTCGTTGCGAACGATCTTCGTCTCGACCTCTTGCCTCAAATCCTCGACCGATGCCCGCAGCACTTGCTGCTGCTCGCCGAGAGCCTCCCACAAACGCTTTACACGCATGGGACTGATACCGTACTCGGAGGCTACGGCCCGCAGACTTCCCGTCTGCGCGTATCTCACGCAGACTGCGTTTTTTTCGTCGTCTTGAAGGGTCTTTCGAGGCATTAAGTATCTGATTTATTGATATATTCCGATCAAAAATAAGGATATTTTCTCACCTGCGGCCGCTAATTTTACAAAGTGATAAAGATTAGACAATTATGTTTCCCGTTGCATTAGCCATAGGAGTCGGAATTTCGGCCCTCTCCTCCATCGCAGGCGGCGTCTCGGCCAATAAACGCCGCAAGAAGGCCGACCAGATGCTCGAAGACCGTCGGCGACGGCTCGACGAATGGTACCAATCGGAAATGAACCGACCGTACCTCGACCGCGCCGATTCGCGGGCGATGCTCAAACGTATTCGGGACTATAACGAGGATGAACTCAAAGCGCTCAACACAAACGCCATCAAGAGCGGAGCGACGGATGAAGCGAAGGTCGCAGCCGCCAACAAGCTCAATAAGAACTATTCGCAGGTCGTCGCCCAAATCGCCGGATTGGGCGAACAGCACAAAGACCAGATAAAACAACAATACCAAGCCCGCCTCGACAACCTCGACAATGCCCGCTACGAAGCCGAATCGGGTAAAATCAGCGGTATGCAAAACATGGTTAGCGGTGTAGGCGATGCGTTCGGGCAACTCGCCATGCTTTATGGCTTGGGAGGGTTCGGCAAATCGGGACTTGCCGGAATCACGGGCAACAATTAGCGATATGGAACCGCAAGAGCAACCGACAAAAGCGATTTTCTCCTTTGCGGATGAACTGCAACGGCGGCAACAGCGTGCCGAGGAACAGAAAGCCGTATGGGAGCAGAAACAGCAACGGGCCGCAGAACTATACCGCAGCGGCCAAAATCCGATTCTCGCCTACATCGAGACGATGAAACCGGAAGCCGATCCCGCACGCACCAAACGCACCGAAACAGCGGCAAAGATCACCGCATGGAGCAATATGCTTACGGCCCTCGGTACGGGAATCGTCGGTATGGCAATGGAAGGTTATGTGCCGAAAACCGGTACCGATGCTCCGCTGCGGATGCTCGGCCGGATCAATGAGTGGGAGAAATTATACGACAGTCAGAACCGCGAATACCGACAACTGAAACTCCGCGCCCTCTTGGGACAGCAGGAAGGCGAGCAGCAGGCCGCGAACATGGAAGCCTCGGCCGCCGGCCAAGCCTATAACCTCGCGCAGAAACAATACGACGCTTTACTGGGAAATGTATGGAAAGCCAGACAGGAAAGGCAAAAACGCACCGACGATCTCCGCGATAAGAAAGAAATCGAAAAAATACGGGGTGAAAACAACCTTAAAGTGGCCCGTACACGAGCCGTAGCGTCGGCTTCAACCGCCAGCACACGTGCATCCGCAGCGGCCAACAAACCGGCCGTGCAATTTCTCGACCGCGACGAAAAGACCGTCGTAAACCTTTCGCCGGCACAGGAAAGTCTGCTTTACGAAAAGGGCCGCGATATGGGTATTATTCCCGAAGACGGAACCCCGACCAAGAAACCGGCCTACACAGGCGAAAAAGTTCCGCAGTTCTCGTATGGCAAACTCAAACCGGCGCAGAAAGCACAACTTTTACGCACTGTTTATCTGAAACATACAGGCGAACAGGAGCCATCGAAACCACCCGTCGATATAGGGCTGCTGTTCCGGCAGCCGAAACGCTATGTTACCGGGCCCTACTCCCCTGAAACATTGAATCTGCTCGAAACAGGACAGGCCGAACAGATGCGCGAAGCCGGTTTCTCCGACCGATAAATCATGGACTACTATCTGAATTATGAATAACTCACTTCCCGACCTCACCCCCGAACAGCTTCGGCAGCTCAATGCCATATCCGGCCTGCAAAAGACCCGCAGACGTGGAGCCGACGCCTCGGTACCATCCGCTCTGGCTGACGAATCCGAATCGGCCGAAGCTCCCGATACGTCTGTATCGTATGCACTTCCGAAACCGGTTCCGAACATGTCCGAAGAGGATTACGAGCGGCAAATTAAAGAGGGTCTTGCCGAACATATCGGAGCAATAGCCCCCCCCCACGATTTTATCGAGGAGATCGTCTTCGACCCGTGGCTGGATCAGCAAACCTTTGCTCGTAAAGCGCAGCGGGTGAGAAATCTGGGCTTCACAGGCGCGGTACGACGTTCGGACCTGTACTTCTTCCGGCCCGAGCGGATCGATCTGACCTTCTAAAGCGTTCCGGCATTCGGCAGCGATTCGCGTTTGCACAACGAAACATGGCGTACCGTCTGCCGTCTTTTGCCCCCACATACGGGGAGCCGCCCGCCTGAACGGCATTTCCCGAAATCACAGGTCCTTTAGCGTAAACGACAATGCGGCAGACTTCATAGGTCTGCCGCATTTTTCCGTTTGGTGTCGTTTTGACGTTCCGACGATCAGTCGTCGTAGTCGGTCAGGTAGAAGCCGCGGTCGTCGAACGAGAGTTCCACCATGTTGTTCAATTCCACCTCCCACTCGTGCCGCTTGTGTTCGATCTCGGTGATGAAGGTCCCCGGAAAAGTCTCGGCAACATAACTGCATATCGCCTCGGGAACGACGGCCTCGGGAACGGGATGCAGCCGGCTTTTGACTTTCTTCATTTCGCCGTTCCGTAGAAATTCCACCTTCGTGCCGTTGCTGAAGACGACCTGATAGGTGATCCCGAACTCCTCGTATTCCCACCTGACCAGCGCCACTTTCTCCTGCGGGTAATGCGTGGAGAGGAACTCCTGCGCCGCTGCGGGCAGCTTCTGCCGCGGCATGGCCCGCTCGAACTCCACGTTCCACGCCACCGCCAGCAGCAGGACGATCGCGGCGAGCGTCCCGTAGGCCCACAGCCACCGTTTGGCGGCATAGGGTCGGAGTGTTTCGGGCAGCTTAATCGTCATATCCTATTACGTTGAACTGCATGTCGAATTTGATCTCCAATCCGCTCGACAGCTCGATCTCCCATGTGTAGGGGTCGCGGTCGATCTTTTTGATGAACTGCCCCGGGAAGTTGCTTCTGGCCACGAATTCGGCGATCTGCTTGGGGACGATCGAAGCCGGTACGGGGGCGTACTTGCGCTCCACGCTTTCCCACTGGCCGTCTCTGCGGAAGTCCACCTCCGTGCGGTCCGTGTAGACCACCTCGTACTCCGAGCCGAAATGCTTGACATCTTCCACCACGTAGGCCACGGTCAATGAATCGAAGTGCTGTTTGAGGAACTCCTGCGCCGGCTGGGGCAGTTGTTGTACGGTGATGGCGCGTTCGTGTCCGTCGGCCAAAGCTACGCCGGTCGAGCAAATGAGCATCAAAGCTGCAAAAAGAATCTTTTTCATAACTGTGTGATTTTAATGATTTGTAAATGTTTTTTATTATTTATCAGTCGTCTATATCCAGCAGGTTATAGCGCAGGTCGAACGTCAGTTCCAGCCCGTTGGTGAGCTTCACTTCGTAGTTCCGCTTGTCGCGGTCGATTTCCAGCACCGCCACATCGCCGTACAGTTCCCGTGCTTTGGCCATGATCGGTGCGGGAACGATCCCCGCCGGTACGGTTGCATAGCGGCAGTCCACGTCCTTCCAGTCTCCGTTGCGGTAGAACTCCACCTTCTTGCCGCTGGTGAAGATCACCTCGTACTTCACCTCGAAGAAGTCGCGCTCCTTCTTAGCGTAGGCCACTTTCTCCATGGCGAAATATTCCTGAATGAATTGCTGCGCCACGCGGGGCAGTTGTGCGATGGACACGGCCTTGTCATGGTCGGCCCGGGCGGTCGAGATTCCTAACAGGAACAGGCCCGTAAGCATCAGAATCGTCTTTTTCATAATATCGTTTTATTTAGTTTAGTTGTTCAGTTCGTTTCTTTTGAGCGGATTACCGAACCTTTCGTGATACAAAGGTCGGTACCGATTCTAAAATGAAATTGAAATAATCTGCGGATGAAGAAAAAAATATGATTTTTTTTTGCATCCTGTCAAGGTAGCTTTTTAGATCGCAGCCTATAAGTTCGGAACTCCTGAAAATGGGAACCGCCGGAGAGGATCGTCTGTTCCTTTCGGCGGTTCCGATTATCAAGAAGTCATGCCCTGCGCTGCATTAGTCGCGCATCGTGTGCAGGATCTTTCCCTGCGGGTCGATGCGGAGCTTGTATTCGCCGCGATCCTTTCTCACTTCCACCTCGTAATAACTTTGCGAGGAGGTCTCCACGAAGTCGGCCTCGTCATCGTCGAATCGGTAGCCCTCCCGGCTGACGGCCTGCGTCACGGCCTCGGGCAGCTCGCGGAGGCGTACCTCCCATTCGGTCCTGATCCACTCGTTGCGGCCGTTGAAAGTGAGCTCCTTTTTGATGTTCTCGTGGATAATTTCTACCTCCAAGAATCCGTCGTCATAGTCTCGCTCGACGATACGCGCTCCGGGATACTTCTGATTGATGAAGCTCTCGATGTCGCCGCCTGCGGGCAGTCCGCCGCTCTCGCCCATGTCGATCTGAGGCCGTTCGATCAGGCCGCTATCGTCCACATAGACCTCCACGTCGTCCCAGCGGGTCTCCAGCTCGAACACCCACCATGTGCGGTTGCCGTTGGCAGCGTTGGTCTCCACCTTTTCGATGTCGTCCACACGGCGGTCATCCGTATAGTATTCCGAAGTCTTCATCGCCGCTACGATATTCGCGGGAACCGTGCCGTTCAGGTCCGAGCGGTAGTAATCGGTCTTGGTGTAAATCCAGTTCTGCGAAGCGTCGAAGAAAAGCTCGACCTTGCGATTGCCGAGAATGGCCTCTACCTCCGTACCGCTGTATTCGAGGTCTATCTCGATCACGCGGCCGCCTTTGGCTATGATATTGGTCTGGAGGTATTGTTCGATGCTGGCCGCAGGCTGCTGCGGAAGCTGGTCCTCGTAGCCGTTGTCCGTGGCGTCGGCCACTTCATTTACGAGGATGCCCTCGGCCGAGAAGTAGAGGTCCATCGTGGTGACCAGCCCGTCGGCCGTGGTGCCGCGCACGCCGATCACGTACACCACGACGGCTTTACCGTCCGCGGTGGGCTGCATCACGTCCTTGCGTTCCAGTTTATCTACTTTCCCTGTCAGGGTCCACTCGGAGGCTTCTCCCTCGGCTGGCGTGCCGTACTTGCTGGCGTTGAAGCCCTCCTGCACGGCCTGCGGCAGATCCGTGAAGGCGATACCCGTCTCGGTCATCGTCCACTCGCCGTTCAGGTTCTCGAACCATGCGTTGCTTTCGCCCGCAGTGGCAGCATAGGTTGCTGCCGAGGATTTGAAATTGGCGATGGCATAATCGCCGCTCACGCGCCATGTTACGTTCGTTGCGCCCGGGTAGCGGGCCTCGAAAGCGGCTATCACCGCTTGGGATACTTCTCCGGAACCGGGGCCGCCGATTCCTTCGTCTTTCGAACAGGACGAGAGCCCCAGCACCGCTGCGGCCGCTAATGTCCAAATGGTCGGATTGTGTCTTTTCATTGCAATTTGATTTTAGTGGTCGTATGGTTGATTAACGATTTCTTCTTCGAGTTCTTCCGCCGCATCAGAAACGGAAACTCAGGTAAAGCCGCATGGCTCCCGCGCGGGTTTTCAGGTCTCGGTTGCCGTGATAGCCCCAGTCGTAGTCGTCCTCGTCGTCCGAGAAGGCGTTCTTGATCTTGCCCCAGCGGCCCTCGACGCCCACGGAAATGACCTTCCACGAAACCGCTCCGCCGGCGCTGAAATAGGTGGCGTAGCGGGCGTTCACGTCCCCGTCGAAAACGGTCAGCGCGCAGGAGGGGACGATGCGCCCGTAAACGTTGATCTTCAAATCCCCGATGGGACTCACCGTGACCGAAGGACCTACGGCCATACCCAGATCCGCCTTGTGGGCGTCGAGCCCGCCCCAGTCGTCTTCATAGGGGTAGCCGTTGTTCGGATACCGGTCCGGGTCGTAGCGG
>ULRI01061168.1_pt1 | contig 15326 bp, 9 predicted proteins | sample 1955291 | NCBI WGS metagenome assembly ULRI01 (sample SAMEA4835678, study PRJEB28245) | human gut metagenome | biome: gut microbiome; material: fecal sample | place: Denmark | collected 2008
TGGTGTTGATCTTCAGCGGCAGGATATCGCCCTTGCGGGAGACGCGGACGGAATCATCGAATTCCTCCACATCCACACCGGCACGGCGGAGCTTTGCCGTGATAGGCTCCAGATGCTTGGGGGTGACATTTTTGATCAGAACATCGCCGCCGGTGGCAGCAGCGGCAACCATGTAGCTGCCCGCCTCGATCTGGTCAGGGATGATGCTGTAAGTGCAGCCGTGCATCTTTTCCACGCCGCGCACCTTGATCACATCGGTGCCGGCACCACGCACATCCGCGCCGCACATATTCAGGAAGTTTGCCAGATCAACGACATGGGGCTCCTTGGCGCAGTTTTCCAGAATGGTCTGGCCCTGTGCCATCACAGCGGAGAGCATACCGTTCATGGTAGCGCCCACGCTGACCTTATCAAAGAAGATATGGGCACCGTTCATCTCCTTGGCACGCACGGTGATCATGCCGTAGTCCACGCTGTCCTCTGCACCCAGCGCGCTGAACACCTTGAGGTGCTGGTCGATGGGGCGGGGGCCCAGATTGCAGCCGCCGGGCATGGCCACCTGTGCCTTGCCAAAGCGGGAGAGCAGCGCACCCAGGAAGTAGTAGCTGGCACGCATCTGGCGGGACAGATCGTCCGGGACGTTGGTGCTGTTCAGGTGGGTGGTGTCGATCTCGTAGGTATTGCGGTTCAGCATCTTGATGCTGGCACCCAGGGTGCTCAGGATCTTCAGGCTGACTGCCACATCACTGATGTCCGGCAGGTTTTCGATCACACAGACATCTGCCGCCAGAATGGTGGCAGGCAGAATGCCCACAGCCGCATTTTTTGCACCGGAAATGGTAACTTCGCCATGCAGGGGCTTGCCGCCCGTAATAACAAACTTTTCCAATTTTATAATCTCCTTGTCGCAGGCCCGCCAGCGGCAGGGCCACTCAGGGTTCTTGCTTGATCTCTCCGCGCACCGCTGGGCACACACCCTCACGATACAACTATCTTATTATACACAACTTCGGGCAAAAAGCAAAGCCCCCTTTTCCCCTGCCGGATTATTTTCTGTTTTGCCCAGAATCTGCGGAGATATTCGACATTTTTGTTTCTTATTTCAAAAATTTTACAATCAGCGCCCCTTACCAGACGCAATCCTCGCTGCAGGTCTCCTTGATCCAGCCCAGTTGATAGGCCTTGACCAGCTGCTTCAGGTCGTGTACCCGCTCCCGCAGGATCTCGCCCTCGTCCGTCTCTTCCACCAGAATGCGGTGGTTCTCCGTTTCCAGAATGTTCTTCTGCGACACGATGTCGATGTTTTCGTTCACGGCCTTTTCGGCACTGACAAAGGGCTGATGAGTCCGCAGGGACATGGTGCGGCTGGAGTACACCAGCGTGTACCCTGCAATGCCGGTCTTTTCATGGTAGGCGCGGCAGAACCCGCCGTCAATGACGACCAGACGGCCCCCGCCCTTGATGGGGCTCTCGCCGCTCTTCTCCCGCACCGGCACATGGCCGTTGACGATGTGGCTGGTGCCGGGCAGACCGAATTCCGCCAGGATACGGCGGCAGGCGGCCTCTTCATTGTACCATGTATAATAGGGGTCCTTGACTTCCTCATGGGTGGCGGGGTCGGCAATATACAGCCGCTCAAAGGTGGTCATGGCGCTGCGGCCGAACAACGGCGACAGCTTACCGCACCACAGATACCACAAAAAGTCCTGACCGCTCCGCCGGGCCGTGCTTCCCTCGGGGGCAAAGTAGCCGCAGCGTGCCCGCTCGTCACAGTAGTCCATCAAGCCGCGGCCCGAGTAGTTGTGTCCCTCGAACCGCTCCACGGCAAAACTGCCGTTTTTGGTCATGGGCACCACGCCGTGGTAGAGCAGGTTGCCGTTCTCGATGTGGTAAACGCTGCCCTTGGCATACAAAAATTCCACATGCTGCTGCAAACGCTCGCTCTGCCGGAAGGATTCCACCAGCTTGCGGAGCACCAGCCGCTCATCATCATTCAGGGCGGCGGGGTCTGCCGGATCCACGGTGGGAAAGCTGGTGTCCCGCAGGGGATATGCCTGCCCGTTCAGGGTCACTGTCCCCTTTTCCCAATCGATGTGCCGCAGGAAATCCCGACCCTGCATCTTGAAATCCGGGTTGCGGTCGATGACCTTGCACTCCATCTTGAGCATCAGAATGGTCACGGCCTTGTGCATCACGGCACAGCGGTGGAGCATGCCCTCGGTGTAAGGGCCGCGCGCCGCATCGGTGTGGGGCATCCAGAGGGTCAGGTCGTCATTTCCGTAGAACTGCTCGGCCATCCGCTGCAGATGCCGCAGGTTGATGCCGTAGCAGTCCTCAAGCATGGCATGGTTGTGGTAGGCCAGTGTCGTTTTGAGCACAGTGCAGACGCAGATGGGACTTCCGGCGGCGGCACCCATCCAGACCACGTCATGGTTGCCCCACTGGATATCCACATGGTGGTGGCGCATGAGCCGGTCCAGTATGATATCAGGCCGGGGGCCGCGGTCAAACAGGTCACCCACGATGTGCAGCTTGTCCACAGCCAGCCGCTTGATGAGCTCACACAGCCGGACAATGAACCGGTCAGCGCGGCCATTTTCGATGATACTGCCCACGATCTGCCCATAATAAAGGTCCTTGTCGTGGTCCTCAAAGTGGGCATGGAGCAGCTCATCCAGAATATACCCGCAGCTGGACGGCAGGCAGGAGCGCACATGCTGCCGGGTATGCTTGGAGGACACCAACCGGCAGATATCAATGAGCTGAAGCAGGGTCTCTGTGTACCAGTGGTCAAGCGCTTCTTCATCCGTACACTCGGCTTTGAGCTGGGGCAGCTTCTCGTTGGGGTAATAGATGAGCGTTGCCAGCTCGGCACGGGTCTGTTCCGGCACACTCTCCCCCAGCACAATATCCACCTTTTCCCGGATGACACCCGAAGCCGAGTTCAGGATGTGGACAAAGGCCTCGTTTTCACCGTGCAGGTCGCTCATAAAATGTTCGGTGCCCTTGGGCAGCTTGAGCAGGGCCTGGGTGCTGATGATCTCACTGGCAGCGGCCGCCTGCGAGGGGTAATCCCGTGCCAGCAGGGAGAGATATTTCAAATGATCCCGGATCTCCTCGTTTTCGGTGCGCATGATATCCTCCGTCTGATATGTAGTATTTTTGCATGATATATAATATTCTATCATAGTATACCACATTCCATGTCATAAATGGTATAATAAACAAGAGTAATTCTGTCAAATCTTTTGCAAAGGACTTGGATATTATGCCCAAAACCATTTCTGTTGCCGTGCCGGAAGCCTGCACTCTCTGCCCCCGGCAGTGCAAAGCCGACCGGGCCGCCGGGCAGACGGGCTTCTGCGGGGCGGGCCGCACCCTGAAAGCGGCCCGCGCTGCCCTGCACTTCTGGGAGGAGCCCTGCATCAGTGGCACCCGGGGCAGCGGCACGGTGTTTTTCTCCGGTTGCACCCTCAAGTGCTGCTTCTGCCAGAACTACCCCATCAGCGCCGAGGGGCTGGGCAGGGAGATCACCGTAGAGCGCCTGGCCGAGATCTTTCTGGACCTGCAGGCGCAGGGAGCCCACAACATCAACCTTGTCACGCCTGGGCAGTGGCGGCCCTGGATCATCGCCGCCCTCGACCTGGCCCGGGCACAGGGGCTGCATCTGCCCATCGTCTGCAACACCGGCGGATACGAGACCGTGGAGAGCGTGCACGCCTGGCGCGGCTTCATCGACATCTGGCTGGCCGACCTGAAATATGTTTCTCCTGCCCTTTCGGCAGAGCTTTCCGCCGCGCCGGACTATTTTGCACAGGCCAGGCCCGCCATTGAAGCCATGATGGCTCAGGCCGGGCACCCTGTTTTTGACAGCGAGGGCATCCTGCAGCGGGGCGTGATCCTGCGCCACCTTGCCCTGCCCGGCCATGTGGACGACAGCTTTGCCGTGCTCGATCAGATGGCGGCTTGGAACAAGGCCGACCCCGGGTGCTTCCTGCCCAGCGTGATGAGCCAGTACACCCCCTTCTATCAGGCGGCAGACCACGGCATCGGGCGGCGCATCACCACCTACGAATACCGCCGGGTGGTCAACTACGCCATGGATCTGGGCCTCAGTTCTGGCTATATGCAGCAGAAGAGCAGTGCAAAGGAAGAGTATACGCCCAGCTTTGACCTGACGGGGGTGTGAACCCCACCGTCATCCCTGCGGGATGCCACCGTACGGGTTGCGGCACCCAGCGTCCGCTTCGTGCAAAGTTTTGCACTTGCGTCCTGCTGGCCGCTGCCCCAACAACTCCTCCCTGCTTCCGCCACTGGCGGCGGTCGTCGTTGTTGCCTACTAGGGGCGGCCTTGGCAAAACCATAAGGCTTTACGTAATGCCAAGGGCCCCACTATTAGGGGGGCTGTCACCGCAGGTGACTGAGGGGTTCTTTCGTCAAAACAACCAAAATTTCTTTTTCTTTTTCTCTCGGCCGAAACAGCATTTACTTGCTATCCGGTGCGCTGTGCGGTATAATGGATACAACAATGTGTTCTCACATGAAATGGATCCCAGAAACGACTTTTTAGGAGGAGCGTTATGGAACACTACAATCCCATCCTCGGCAGCGAGCCCAACGGCCAGAGATTTATCACCTGCGGCGAGATCATGCTCCGTCTGACCCCGCCGAACTACGAAAAGATCCGCATGGCATCCAGCTTTGAAGCCAGCTACGGCGGCAGCGAGGCCAACATTGCACTGGCCCTGGCCAACCTGGGTGTGGACAGCACCTTCTTCAGTGTAGTGCCCAACAACAGCCTGGGCAAGAGCGCGGTGCGCTGGCTGCGCTCCAACGATGTGCATTGCACCCCCATGATCCTGACCGAGCCCAACGAGACCCCCTCCAACCGGCTGGGTACTTATTATCTGGAGACCGGCTACGGCATCCGCGCTTCCAAGGTCATTTATGACCGCAAGCACAGTGCCATTACCGAGTATGACTTCTCCCAGGTCGATCTGGACGCTCTGCTGGACGGCTACGACTGGCTGCACCTGAGCGGCATTACCCCGGCACTGGGCCCCAACTGCCGCGGCCTCATCATCGATATGCTCAAGGTGGCCAAAAAGAAGGGCCTGACCGTCAGCTTTGACGGCAACTTCCGCTCTACCCTGTGGAGCTGGGAGGAAGCCCGCGATTTCTGCACCGAGTGCCTGCCTTATGTTGACGTTCTGCTGGGCATTGAGCCCTACCACCTGTGGAAGGACGACAACGATCACAGCAAGGGCGACTGGAAGGACGGCGTGCCCCTGCAGCCCAGCTATGAGCAGCAGGATGAGATCTTCCAGCATTTCATTGCCCGCTACCCCAACCTCAAGTGCATTGCCCGCCATGTGCGCTATGCCCACAGCGGCAGCGAGAACAGCCTCAAGGCCTTTATGTGGTACGACGGCCACACCTTTGAGAGCAAGCTCTACACCTTTAATATTCTGGACCGCGTGGGCGGCGGCGATGCCTTTGCCAGCGGTCTGATCTATGCCATGCTGCACAACTATAAGGCTATGGATATGGTCAACTTTGCCGTGGCAAGCAGCGCCATCAAGCACACCATCCACGGCGATGCCAACATCACCGATGATGTCAGCTCCATCCGCAACCTGATGAACATGAACTACGACATCAAGCGGTAACATTCCTTTATACGCAAAGATCCCCTCCGGTACGCGCACACCGGAGGGGATCTTCTTATTATGCTTCAATCTTACAGAAACACATCCAGCATCTTTTCCAGCGGGGTGCGGGTGTCAAGCTCCAACCCGGCTTTCTGTTTCAGCATCAGGATGCGGCGGACGCTCTCGTTGAGGCGTTCCTCGCTGATGGTTCCATTCTGCACAGCCTCCAGTACACCGTCAAAGGCTTCCGGCAGGTCGGGCGGCATCAGCAGAAGATCTGCCCCGGCGTTCAGCGCCGCTACAGCCGCTTCTGCTGCAGAATAGTGGTCACGAATGGCCTGCATGGACAGCGAATCGGTGCAGATGACCCCAGTAAAGCCCAGCTCCCCCCGCAGACGCTCAGTCAGCATAGTGTAGGAGAGCGACGCAGGCAGGCCGTCCTGCGTTGCATTGGGGGTGGTGATGTGGGCGGTCATTACTACGTCGGCCCCAGCTGCGATTCCAGCCGCAAAAGGCTTCAGCTCCGTCTCCCGCATCTCTGCCCAAGTCTTGGTGCTGCTGGCCGTGCCGTAGTGGCTGTCCTCTGCGGTATCTCCGTGGCCCGGGAAATGCTTGAGTGTGCAGAGTATGCCCGCATCGTGAAACCCTTGTACAGCGGAGGCCACCATCTGTGCCGCCACTGCCGGATCCGACGAAAATGCTCGGTTCCCGATCACGGTATTGGCCGGATTGGTGTTCACATCTGCCACTGGAGCAAAGTCAAGATTCAGGCCGTAGGTTTTGAGGTAGCCTCCGATGATCTGCCCCATGGCACGGGCATTGGCCGGGTCCCCTGTTGTACCTACTGCCTGGGCACTCTGGTATTGGGGCAGATCAAAGCCGGAAGCATTGGCCAACCGGGCCACGCTGCCGCCCTCCTCGTCCACGGCGGTCAACAGACCGGTCCCGGATGCTGCCTGAAAATCTGCCAGAAGCTTTTTCAACTGCTCCGGGCTTTTCACATTCTGCCGAAACACCACAATGCCGCCCACCGGATACTTTTTCAGCCCCTGCCGTTCTGCCCAGGTCAGCCTTGTGCTATCAGACTGTCCACTGGGGTCCAGTGCTTCGACCCGCACCACGAACAGCTGCCCCACCTTTTCCCGCAGAGACATGGCAGCAAGCCGTTCCTCTACCGGGTCAATCTGGGCTGCTGCCAAGGCCGTTCCCGTCAGCAGCAGAGCCGCAGACAACAGCACAGCAGCTGCCCGCCGGATGATTTTTCGCACGAGAGACACCTCCTCTTTCTCTCAGTGTAGCACACCCTGCAAAGGTGCACAAGATGCAAAGATCCCCTCCGATACTCACATACCGGAGGGGATTTTCCATATCAGAAATGCATCAGGAAAGGATCATGCGGTCGTTGGCGAACTCGCCACCGGACGCGATCTGGAACTTGGCCAGCAGGTCGGAGACGTGCAGGTTCTTCTTCTCTTCCCCGGAGACATCATAGATGATGTGGCCCTCGTGCATCATAATAAGGCGGTTGCCGTACTTGATGGCATCCTTCATGTTGTGGGTGATCATCATGGTGGTCAGGTGGTTCTCCTCCACGATCTTGGCCGAGAGGGTCAGCACCTTGAGCGCCGTCTTGGGGTCCAGAGCGGCGGTGTGCTCATCCAGCAGCAGGAGCTTGGGCTTGTTCATGGTAGCCATGAGCAGGGTCAGTGCCTGGCGCTGACCGCCGGACAGCAGGCCCACGCGGGCGGTCAGGCGATCCTCCAGGCCCAGGTCCAGGCTCTTGAGCAGTTCACGGTAGCGTTCCCGTTCGGCCTTGGTAATGCCGATCCTCAGGCCGCGGCGCTTACCGCGCCGGGCGGCCAGGGCAAGGTTCTCCTCGATCTGCATGGTGGCGGCGGTGCCGGTCATGGGGTCCTGGAACACGCGGCCGATGTAGGCGGCGCGCTGGTGCTCCCCCAGTTTGGTCACGTCGGTGCCGTCAATGATGATCTTGCCGCTGTCCACAGGCCACACACCAGCCACAGCGTTCAGCATGGTGGATTTGCCCGCGCCGTTGCCGCCGATGACGGTGACAAAATCACCTTCGTTCAATTTCAGGTTCAGACCGTTCAGGGCCGTTTTCTCGTTGACGGTACCGGCGTTGAAGGTCTTGGAAACATTCTGGATCTCAAGCATTTTTTGCATCCTCCTTCTGTGCCTTCTTTGCCGCGGGCTTTGCGAAGTACTTGCTCTTCCAATAGGGCACGGCCAGGAACACGGCCACCACAGAGGCGCTCAACAGTTTGAGCAGGTTTGCATCAAAGCCGAGGGTCAGCACCAGCTGGATAACGATGTAGTAGATGATGGCACCCAGCGAAACGGACACCAGCTTGAGGGCAAAGTTGTGGAAGATGCGGCTGAACAGGGCTTCGCCGATGATGACAGCGGCCAGACCGATGACGATGGCACCACGGCCCATGCTGACATCGGCAAAGCCCTGATACTGGCTCAGCAGTGCGCCGGACAGGGCCACCAGACCGTTGGAGACAGCCAGACCCAGCACCACATTGAAGCTGGTGTTGATACCCTGGGCACGGCTCATGGCGGGGTTGGAACCGGTGGCGCGGATGCCGCAGCCCAGCTCGGTGCCAAAGAACCAGTACAGCACGCCGATGACCACGGCGCTGACCAGAATGACCATGATGATGGGGTTGTGCAGGGCAAGCTCCTTGACCCAGCGCAGGGAGATCAGCAGGTCGTACTTGTCCACGTTGATGGACTGGTTGGCCTTGCCCATGATCTTCAGGTTGATGGAGTAGAGGGCCAGCTGGGTCAGAATACCAGCCAGAATGGCCGGGATCCCCATAAAGGTGTGGAGCAGACCGGTGACAAGGCCGGTGGCCAGACCGGCCAGCAGGGCGATGAAGAGCGCTGCCCAGACGTTCATGCCGGAGAGCAGGCACATAACGCAGACCGCGCCGCCGGTGCCAAAGGAACCGTCCACGGTCAGGTCAGCCACATCCAGGATGCGGTAGGTCAGGTACACACCAATGGCCATTATGCCCCAGATGAGGCCCTGCGCACAGGCACCGGGCAAGGCACCGGGCAGGTTGGCAAGTCTTGCAAGAATATCCAAAACGTTTTCCTCCTGTAACTACACTTTTTTCTGATACGGGAAAGCGGAGAAGAGCCAAAATTCGCTCTTCTCCGCTGATTTTATTGTAAAGTCTCACTGTCACCGCAGCATGGACCCAGCGCCCCTATCAGGGGAGCTTTCTGCAAAGCAGACAGAGCGCTTGTTATTCCTCAATGGCCTCGTAACCCTCGGGAACGGTCATGCCCAGGTCATCGCAGATGGTCTTGTTGTACTTCTTGGTCACGTTGGTGTACTCAACGGGCATGGTGGAGATATCGGCCTCACCGGTCAGGACCTTGGCAGCCATCTCACCGGTGGTGTAACCCAGATCGTAGTAGCTGATGGACAGGGTCGCCACGCCGCAGCCGGAGCAGATGCCCTCCTCACCGGCGAACACGGGTTTCTTGGCCGGGCGGCAGATGCCGTCGATGATGCCGGTGTTGGCAGCGCAGGTGTTGTCGGTGGGGACATACACTGCGTCGTTCTCGTCGGCAGCCTTCTGGCAGACAGAGGCCAGATCGTTGGAATCAGAGAAAGCGTACTGGGTGGCGGTAACGCCCTTGGCCTCCAGGTACTTCTGGACCTCATCTACCTGATACTGGCTGTTTGCCTCGGCAGAGCAGTAGAGCAGGCCCACCTTGGTGGCCTCGGGCAGCCACTCGGTGATCATATCCGCCTGCTGATCCAGCGGAGCCAGATCAGAGGTGCCGGAGACATTACCGCCCACGGTGCCATCGAAATCGGTCAGGCCCAGAGCCACGCCGTACTCGGTGACGGAGGTGCCCAGAATGGGGATGCTGTCGGTGGCAGCCTGTGCGGCCTGCAGGGCGGGGGTAGCGTTTGCCATGATCAGGTCAACGCCTGCGGAAACAAAGCCGTTGGCGATGGTGGCGCAGGTTGCGGAATCGTTCTGGGCGTTCTGGAAGTCAAAGGTGACATTCTCGCCGAACTGTGCGGTCAGAGCATCCTCAAAGCCCTGGGTGGCAGCGTCCAGAGCGGCGTGCTCCACCAGCTGGCAGATGCCAACGGTATACTTCTGGCCGTCAGCCGCTGCGGAAGAAGCCGCAGCAGAGGAAGCGGTGGAAGAAGCAGCCGTGGAGCTGGAGGAACCGCCGCAGGCAGACAGGGCAGCAGCTGCGCCGCAGACAGCGGCGGCAGACAGGAACGAACGACGAGAAATTTTACGCATGATATTACTCCCTCAATTCTACTTTCGCGGCAGCAGGACACCGCATGAAAGTCAGTATTCAAGCGGCCTGTCGCATCGCGCTGCCGCTTTACACTCGTGAAGTATATCACACTTTCCGCTCTAAAACAACCGGGGAGCAGCCCGAATTATCAATCAAAGTAATTTTATCTATCACTTTTTTCGATGGTTCTGTGCCGCATCTGCATCCCTTCGAGCTTTTTCAGCTCACCGTCCAGCCAGAGCAGATTTTCTTCCAGCTGGGGGCGGTACTCTTTTGCAAAGTCGTACCGGTAATACAGCGCCTGCCACAGCTTTTCCTGCATCCGCCGGGCAAACACCGGTTCAAACAGAGCCTCCAGCCGTTCCACGGTATCTTCCAGTTCCATGCACACCTGCGCCCAGCGCACATCGGTGGCCTCCCGGGCGGGCACATCGTACCGGGCCAGATAATCCCCCACCCGTGCCGCAATGACCTGCCCGCCGCACTGGGTGGGCTGCAAAAAGTAGGATACCTGCCCGTCCTTCGTGATCTCCTGCGCCAGCGGGTAAAGGGCGCAGACCAGCGGCTCGGCATCGTGGATGGCGCAGTGGTTCCCAGTGAGGAAGGGGCAGTTGCTGCGCTCCTCCTTCAGCGGGGCCAGCCGCAGCACCGGCAGGCGGCTGACCCGCCCGATGCTTCCCCGGCAGAACGCCCGGGCCACGGTGCGGGGCGGCAGGCGCAGGCGGGCCGCAATGCGCCACAGGTCAAAGCCCGACAGCACGATATCCTCCCGCCCCCGGCAGCAGCCGCCGCAGCCCGCGCAGGCAAACGAAAACGCCTCGTCCCGGGCAAGCAGGGGCGCGGTGCGGGTAAAATCGGTGCGGCCGCAGAGATCGACCTGTGAATCCTTGAGCATGATGGTTCTCCTGTTCTGTGAATGGTTTTGTTCCATTGTATCACAAAGCCGGGCACAGAAAAAGGGAGCGCATCCGCTCCCCTGTTCAGAACCCCCGGCTCACACGGCGGTAGACCGTTACGGCATCCTCGATGTGGTAGGGCGCGGTGCTGTGGTTTCCCCCTGCCCCGGCCGTGACCAGAATGTATTCCCTGCCCTTCACCTCGGCCAGACTGGCAAGGCAGAGCCCTGCCTCCCCGGTGTAACCGGTCTTACCGCCCAGGATCCGGCCACTGTGCAGCTCTGTGCCGTCCAGCTGGCTCAGCAGGGTGCTGTGCATCGTGAACCCCTGCGGGTGGCAGTTGGTGGCCGGAACGGTATACCGCTCCGTGGTAAACAGCTTGCGGAAGGTCTCGTTCTGCAGGGCTGCTTCCGTCAGCCGGGCCATATCCCGCACGGTGGAAACATGTTCTGGGTCGTGCAGGCCGGTGGGGTTGCAGAAATGCGTGCCGGTCATCCCCAGCTCTGCTGCTTTCTGGTTCATCCGGGCCGCAAAGGCTTCCTCGCTGCCGCTCACCTCCCGGGCCAGCGCTTCGCAGCACTCGGCCCCCGAGGGCAGCATGGCCCCGTACAGCAGATCCCGCACCGTGGCCGTTTCCCCGGCCTGAAACCCTGCCAGCGAGGCATTCTGGGCCTGCAGAGCCGGAAAGATCTCCTCGGGCAGGGTCACGGGCGTGTCGAGGTCCGGGTTTGCTTCTATGGCCAGCAACACCGTCATCATCTTGGTCATGGAAGCCGGATAGATCGTGCTGTCGGCATCCTTTTCGGCCAGCACCTCTCCGCTGTCGGCCCGCAGTAAAATGGCATGGGGACTGTTCAGCCCATCCAGCGTGACCCGCCGGGGCCACAGCAGCAGAAGCAGGGTCGCCAGCACCAGCAGCCAGAACAGCCGCCGGAAGGCTCTGCGCCGGTGCTTCCGGCGGCGCGGTGAAGTTTTCATTCTCGTTCTCATCCTTTTTTGCAAAATCAAAAGCGCTTTCATCCCCTAATACGGGACGAGAGCGCATTTTTCTGCAAAAAGTGGGGCCGCCCCACAAAAATTTGTGCAGCGGCCCCAAGCCAGTTTAATATTTTACCTTTTTACGTCATCTACAAGAACGTGTTCAGTGCTGTGCCTTATGGAACATGCTCTTGCGTTTACGCTCCAGCAGATAACCTGCAGCCAGCAGGACACCGCCTGCACGCACCAGAACATCTGCCATCCAGTTGGTGGTACCGGTCTGGATCAGCTTGCCGCTCTCCGGGCGGGCATCCTGTACCGGCGGGTTCACGGGGGTCTCCGGGGCTGGCGTGGTCTTAGCAACTGCCTGCTCCACGGCGGGAGTGGTGGGCCGTGTATCCTGCACTGCCGGGGTAGTCGGCGTAGTGGGAGCCGGAGGAGTGGGATCGGAGTCCTCCGGCGTTTCCGGTTCCGGGTTCGTGGGGATCACAGGGTCGGTCACTTCTCGCAGAGCGCCGTAAATGGTCACGGTATACTGTGCGGAGTCGGTGCCATCGATGTTATCGCCGGTGACCTTCACGTTGGAATCCGGGCCAAAAGCATCCAGCACGCCCGCTGCTGCGGTGGTGTTGGGGTTGTTCTGGCTCTCATAGCCCCAGACGATGGTATAGGTCTTGCCCTCATACTCGTACTCGGTGCCATAGACCATATCATAAGCGCTGGGAGCACCCTCTGCCTGTTTTTCGTAGTTGCCCCAGATGAGCTTGGTATTGCCCTCTGCATCGGTGGTCTTGGTGAAGTTCAGGCTCTTACCGTTCACCACCATATCCCGCAGAATAACGACCTGATCGCCATTCTCAGCGGTCTGGTAGGCAGTGTCGAAATTGTATCCGGCCTGCTTCAGCTCTTCCAGTGCCTTGCCGATGATCTCCGGGTCATGGGAACCGTCCACATCCAGCATATAGTTCAGTGCGGCGGCGGGCACCCACACGGAGAGATACTGCTTCCCGGTCTCCTTGTTCAGGTCAGAGAGGTAGGTGTAGGTCTGGCCTTTATAGGAAAGGGCATCGAAGTTTGCGTGGGCATCATCCTTGGTCAGCAGGAAATTGGTCAGCTTGTCGCCCTGATCGTTCACCGGCCACAGGGTATTGTCGGCCTTGTAATCATAGGTCAGCGTGCCACCGGTAACGATGAGCTTCTGGCCCTTGTCATTCTTAGTGCCAACGATAGAATTCACATCCACATGGGAGCCGTTCTTGATGGTAGTGGTGGAGTTGGTGCCCAGAGAATAGATACTACCTTTGCGGAAATTGCCCTCAGTGATAAGGGTGCCGTTGTCCATGGTAAGAGTTGCACCGTTACCGAGAACAATAGCACTTGCACCTGTTGTGGCCTGCGAAAGGTGCAACTTGCTATTTTGATCAACCAGAATACGGCTTGGATTCTTGCTTAGGTTAACACGTAGAGCATGAGCATAGCCCTTCATTTGCAGATTATATTCGCTCTCTCCGGTAACATGCAGTTTGGTCGCACCACTCTGACCGCCAACAAACATCATACCAACACTGCCTATGGAGGTAACCTTGCTCTTGCCGCTGATTTCTACTTCATCAAAACCAGCGTAGATACCTGTGGGAGCTTCCAATTTGACCTCGCTCTTGTTGGTAACGGTCAGTTTTCCCTTTCCGTTACTCTCGGGGCCGTAGATGGCAGTACCATTCTGAGCACTGACGCTTCCGGTGGAGTTGTCAAATGTGATGTTGGTGCCGCCTTCAGGAGCAACGGAGATCCCCATGCCATTGCCACTGATATTCACCTCGGAATTATTGAAGGTGATGTCTCCGGCACCGCCCTCATAGTCGATGCCACGGCCATTGCTGTCGATGTTCAGCGTGCTGTCTTCTACGGTCAGGCTGGAACCGGTTCCGCCATAGATTGCAGAGCTCTGTGTTCCCTTGATCTCCAGTGTGCTGTCACCTGTTACCGTGATGTCACCGGTACTGTCAATACCATAACCATTGTTGCCGTAGACTAAACCTTCCTGATCATTATCGATCTTGTAAGCACCGCTGCCCACCGTGTCAATGGTCAGGCTGGACTTGTCCTCTACGGTCAAATCGCCCCGCTGTACGATACCGCGTCCACCCTGCGTACTGGAACCTGCTTCTGTGTGCTTGATATCCACATCGGCATTGTCCGTCAAGGTCACATCAGAATCGTTAGAGATCACCATTCCGGTAGAAGTATGATCAATGTTCAGAGAGCCTTGGTCGCTGGTCTCGTCACCCTTGATGGTCAGGGACGCACCCTCGCCACTGCTGTCATCACCTGCGTTTTCGCCGCCCACGCGGATGCCTTCCACATTGCGGTTGGGGCTGCTCGTGCCTTCTTTTTTCGCTTCTTCTGCTTCCTTGGCGGCATCCTCCAAGGCTTTCTTGCCATCAATGGTGTTTTCGCCCTTTAATGTAACGTCCACCGTGGAGTTATCCCGTGCAACAATGCCTGCGGTGTTATCTTTTTCGGTCAGATTGATTTTGGTATTATCCAGCGTCAGGTCAACGTTGGTTTCCTTGTTATCATCTTTGTCATCCAGATTCACACCGATATCAATGCCGTTGCCGCCGGTGGTCAGTTTGGAATCCTTGACTGTCAGGTCAACATCTGCACCCTCGCCCACCTTGATGATGGTTTTATCTTCTTTGGTATCTGCATCTGCGGTCACTTCAGCCGAAGTGTCAGTCTGGGTGCTGGTATCGCTGGTATCTACATTCACACCCTCAACCACGATGGTTGCATCCTTCACATCCTCTTTGACGGTGATGGTGTTTCCAGTTGTGGTCTCAGCCGTGGGGCTGTTCTCTGCGTTGTTGCCAGAAGAATCTGTGGTAGTATCCGTCGGTGTGGTTTCCTCTGTACCATTGTCGGAGTTATCAGTGGATGGCAGAACATCTTCCGTTGGCGCGTTGCCGCCCTTGACGTTGATCACACCATGATCCGCTTCATCCTCGTTGACGTAGGTGCGGTGCTCCTCACTGCCGTCCTCACCCTGATAACTATACGCGCCGCGAGTGTCATCCTTGTCAACAGTTACACTGCCATCGCCCAGATAATACGTCACCGCAGAAGCACTGGGGCCAACCGTGCTCACTGCAACCGCAGTGGCCAGCGACATTGCTGCCAACTTGAATTTCTTGTTTGTCATTTTTCTTCTGCTCCTTTCCAGTTCATGCTCACATGATCGAAAAGTGGTGGTCAAACAGCAGGCCGATCCTTTGTCAACTGTTTTTTGCATGGGAACGCGTTTCTCCCAAAAGCATTTCCAACCTTATGATAGCACATTGTACGAAAAAATCAAGCAAAAATAGAAACTTTTGGCAATTTCTTTGCCAGTGAAAGAAAGTACCGTGCAAAAACAACAAACCCCCAAGGAATTTCTTCCTCAGGGGTTTCATGTAAGTCGGCGACTACCTATTTTCACGCGCCGTTTCCAGCGAAC